>ENA-OOXJ01001519-OOXJ01001519.1-human-gut-metagenome-genome-assembly--contig:-NODE-1519-length-14382-cov-2.625253_pt1 | contig 14382 bp, 10 predicted proteins | sample MGYA00241587_ERZ501343 | MGnify/ENA primary metagenome ERZ501343 (study PRJEB25962, sample SAMEA2042918) | human gut metagenome | biome: human gut; feature: human-associated habitat; material: faeces... | reverse complement strand
GCACAAGATAAAGGGACTAGAACTAGGAATTGACACCTTCTTGTCTAAGCCATTCAATCTAGAGGTACTCAAGGCACAAATTGCTAATTTGCTGAAAAGACAGGAAAACAGGAAAGATACTTCCACACATACAAACGAAAATGCCATTACAAGTATCAAGGCCAAATCAATGGATGAAAAGTTACTAGAAAAGGTTGTCAGTATTACCCATGAGCACTTGTCCGATTCCAGTTTTGGCATTGAGCAACTTAGCCGGGAAATAGGAATCAGTAGTGTATACCTTAATAAAAAAATTTCAGCATTAACCGGCAAAACCAGCAGTGAATTTGTGCGTTCTATACGCATTAAACAAGGAGCGATATTATTAACCAAAACACAACTGTCTATTTCTGAAATTGCTTATGAAGTGGGTTACACTGACCCGAAATATTTCTCCAAATATTTCAAGGAAGAATATGGCATGTTACCCTCTGAATATAGAAAGAGTTACAAATAGACATAATTTTAATCTGTTACAAGTAAACTTCTAATAAATCAAAAGTTTACTTGTAACCTACAACTATCAGGTTTAATGCTATTTCAAAGTAGCAGAATTCCTATTGTTATCATTTAAAGACGTTATTGGCATTATTTCAACCCTACATTTCTTCTATCACAAGCCTATCTTTGCTTAAAAAAACATGAAGAGCAAGTTAAAAACCGGCTTGATGGTCTGCTGTTTGTTGCCCTTAACATTGTATGCCGACCAATTACCTACACTGGAAAAAAGATTTGCCAATCCGCCAACATCGGCTCATCCGTATGTATGGTGGCATTGGATGGGATCAAACTTTTCAAAAGAAGGTATTACAAAAGACTTGGAAGCGATGAAAGCTGAAGGTATTGGTGGAGCAACTATTTTTAACATCAGTTCAGCCGTACAAGAATCGCACAAGCCTACAGAAAACAACCCATGGCCAAAGCAGACCTATCGAAGTAACGCATATTGGGAGGCTTTGAAATGGGCTGCCCAAGAAGCTGATCGGCTCGGACTGGAACTAGGATTACACAATACAGCCGGATATTCCACTACTGGAGGACCATGGATTGATGAAAGAAAAAGCATGAAGCATATTGTCATGAGCCGAACCACCACTTCTGGCGGGACAAATGAATTACAGCTTTCACGTCCAGAATTAAAACCTTACAACGGCTGGGGAAATACCAACCAAGTTCCTACTATCTATTCTGATATCGCAGTACTGGCATGTCCTCAAAGTAGTACAAAACCAATAAATACGACTGATATACTGGACTTAACAAGCCATCTGGATGCACGTGGGATACTCAATTACACATTTCCTTCTGGAGAATGGACAGTGTATCGCATTGGATACGCTTCAACGATGGCCAATCCACATCCATTGCCCGACGAATTAATAGGCCATTCATTGGAAGCGGACAAAATAACGGCGACACACACACGTTTTCATTGGGATAACGTCCTCGATCCCCTCGTACAACATTTAAAAGAATACATAGGACATAGTTTCAAACACATACTGATAGACAGTTATGAAGCCGGTGAGCAAAATTGGTCCGAAAACTTCCGACAAGAATTTATTAAACGTAAAGGGTATGACCCCATACCTTGGCTTATCACAACACAACAAACCGTTAACGACAACGAACAAACTAAACGCTTTGGCTGGGATTACCGAGATGTAATTGCTGACTTATATTACACCAATGGTTGGGAAATAGCCAGCGAAATGATTCATAATCATGGCATGATCCTCTTTCAGGAGCCTTATTATGGTCCGTTCAGTACAGTGGATGGAGCCACCTTGGCTGATATACCTATGGGTGAATTCTGGACAGGAGGCAATGGAGCCATACAGCCCGAAGTGGCAGCAGCAGCCCGTGCAGCTGGACGTACCATAGTAGGAGCTGAAGCTTTTACCAGCTCACCTGCACTTAGTGCTTGGACTGAAGACCCAGCCATGCTGAAACCGTTGGCCGAAGGCGCATTTGCTTCAGGCGTAAACCGACTGATTTTACATCACTGGGTACATCAGCCTTTTGATGACCGCTACCAGCCAGGTATGGGAATGGGCTGGTGGGGTACGCACTTCAACCGAAACCAGACATGGTTCGAACCTGCAAAAGCTTTTTTCACCTACTTAGGACGTGCTCAATACATGTTACAACAAGGTGAGCAAGTCGTAGATTATCTTTGCTTGGAGCAACCCATAGGTGAATTATCGGATGTAATTTCTACCCGGCATCTTCTTCATGACAAGATCAAAGTAAAAGATGGGAAAATCGTATTGCCATCCGGACGACATTACGCATTTTTAGCGTTGCCCGATAGCCATACCATGTTACCCGAAGTACTAAAAAAAATAAGCCAATTATTAAAAAGCGGAGCACTTATCGTAGCCCCCGAACGTCCAACAGCATCGCCAAGTCTCAAAGGCTATCCCATTTGTGACCAACAAGTGGAACAACTCTCTGCAAAACTGTGGAACGCATATCATAAGCAGATACTAACATCAGTTGACGAAGCAAAATGCCGTTGCAACCTTACTCCTGATTGCATTATTGATAGACCTAAAATACACTATGTACACCGACAATCCGGCACGACCGACATTTATTATTTAACCAATTTAGGAGATACAGCACAAACATTTACCGCTTCACTCCGCATTGCAGACAAACTTCCCGAATTATGGAATGCAGAAGATGGCACCGTCAGTATAGCACCCTATTGGGAAGAACATAACGGACGTACAGAAGTTACTCTAAGTTTGTACCCAGCACAATCCGTCTTCATCGTCCTACGCCATCAGCCTACCTTACAACAGGCCAATGAAGGACGCCAGAATAAGCAACAAGCCGAAATCGTAAGCACAACAAACCTTGACCGCAACTGGTCGGTAAGTTTTGTACCCAAATTAGGAGCACCCTTTAAAAGGAATTTTGACCGACTGGCCGATTGGGGGCAACAAAGTGACGGGCAAATAGCTTACTTTGCTGGTACAGCCATTTACCACAAAACAATCCATCTGGATAATACAAGTCTTGACAATCGAATCTGGACACTAGACTTGGGCGAGTTACACGATATAGCCCAATTACGTATCAATGGGCAAGATGCCGGAGTTCTGTTCTATCCGCCCTACATTAAAGATATTACTCCTTGGTTGAAGCCAGGAGATAATGAACTTGAAATTATGGTGACCAACAACTGGGCCAACGCCCTGATTGGCGACGAACAGATTCCTGCCGATTTTGAATGGAGCGAAGACCGTGGCACAAACGGACGGATGCTGAAGAAATATCCCGAATGGTTCCTGAAAGGTCAAGCACGACCATCAGACCGTAAATATTTTACCATTTGGTATTATCATCGTGCCGACTCGCCTCTGCAAAAAGCAGGATTAATAGGTCCTGTTAAACTGAAAGAATCAATTATTAATCCATAAACACATTATTGAAGACAAAGCCATGAAAGTTTTTTTGACAACCGTTCTCCTGGCAATAACATGCATTGCCTTAGGACAACCGAACGCCCAACAACAAAACGCAGTCATTAAAGATTTTCTCAATCTGCGTTTCGGCATGTTTATCCATTACAACATGAGTACTTACTTCAACGGCGAACAATGGGCCTATCCATTCCATGACCCGCAAGCCTTTGCACCTACACATTTAGATTGTCGGCAATGGGCCAAAGCAGCCAAATCAGCAGGGATGAAATATGCAGTACTCACCACCAAACACCACGATGGATTTTGTTTGTGGGACACCAGTGTGACAGGCTATGACATTGCCAACTCTGCCTATAAACAAGACATTGTCAAACAGTATGCCGAAGCTTTCAGAGCCGAAGGATTAAAAGTCGGATTCTATTTTTCCGTATGGGACAGGCATCATAATATTGATCCAGGCAATATTACTCCCGAAAATATAGCCTATACGAAAAAACAACTGACCGAACTGCTGACCAACTATGGAGACATTCTCTGTATTGTTATCGATGGTTGGGGATCGAAATGGGCAGGACCATCATTCGAAGAACTTCCCTTTAATGTGTTGGCCGACCATATTCATTCCATACAGCCCAATTGTCTGGTTATTAATCATAGTTGCCGTACTGATCTCGATGTTACACAAGTGGTACATTATGAAGCAACCCATGGGCAACATTGTCCTTACGACAACACCATCCCTTCACAACAAGGCCCCACAATCCAGCCGGCCTGGTTTTGGGAACCTGAGTTTGCCCATGGCCCATTAAAATCAACTGAATCCATCCTCGAGGAGCTACGTTTTGCCAACAACCATTATAGCAACTATCTATTGAATGCAGCTCCCAACAAAGACGGACGGATGGATGATAACGTGGTAGCCCGCTTAGCTGAAGTTGGCGCAAAAGTACAGCTACCCGACGATCTCCAAGAGCTTCCACCAATCCACAAAGTACATCAAAATGTAAAAGTAAAGGCATCCAGTTACAGCAATAAAGACTTTAAACCGGAAAACGTAATTGATGCCAATCTATTCACCCGCTGGCAATTTGCCGAAGGGGATTCCGAAAAATGGATTGAACTGGACTTTGGAAAACGCGAAACATTCAACACCGTAGTATGTGGCGAACTGGATGAAAATGTCAAAAGTTTCAAGATCGAAGCACTCGTAAAAGGGAGATGGAAAGAAATTGCCAGAGGAGGTAAAATGACTTGTAACTTCAAAGCATCCTTCCAAGACGTTACCGCACAAAAATTCCGGCTTACTGTACTGGAATACGAAAAACGTCCGCTGATTGCGGAAATCACCTTTGTACGCTATTAACGGCTAGTTACCATTCAAATAGGAAGCGCACAACAACAGAACGTGCGCTTCCTGCTATCTGTATCATGAAAATAAGAAGCACACAAATTATCCCAAGCTCTTAAGCAACCAATCAAAAAACGACCTTATATTCCCAATGAAAACGCCACACCAACAAGTACATTTATTCATGCTTCATGTAGGTTTAGCCATACATAATGCAGACTGGAACTGGAAAAATGTTTGCAGCCCTTTTGCACGTCTTTATTATGTGTCCAAAGGGAAGGCGCAAATAGCTTTGCCTTCAGGAACGTATGACCTCAAGCCACACCACCTGTATTTCATCCCGGCATTTACATTGCATAACTGTATCTGCCATACCTATTTCGAGCATTACTACCTGCATTTGTACGAAAGCGGCCAGCCTGAAACCAGTTTGCTGGATCATCGGGATTTTCCTGTCGAACTGCCAGCCAACGACATAGACCCTAAACTGTTCGAAAGATTGTGTGAACTGAACCCTTCCAAAAAACTGGCCCAATCGGCACCTTCCAGTTATGACAACAATGACGCGTTGATGAAAAACCTATTAAGCAATGAACAACAAGATCTTGCCAGAGAAATGGAATCAACAGGCATTACGTACCAGCTCGTTTCACGCTTCCTGACAAATGCCCGCACCCGAACTGAAACAGGAGATGCCAGAATAAGAAGAGTCCTTACCTACATCCAGAAAAACATCCACACAACAATGGATATAGACTCATTGTCCAACCTGTCGTGTTTGTCCAAAGATCATTTTATCCGCCTATTCAAACGTGAAATGAAAGTCACACCAATCCAATACATCAACCAAAAGAAAATGGAAAAGGCCCAACTTATGCTCACCACGCAAGACACGCCTGTCAAAGACATCGCTTATCTGCTGGGATACGACAACTACTCTTATTTCATTAGAATTTTCAAAAAGAAATTAGGAGTTACCCCACAAGAATACAAAAAAGACATCCTGCGCAAAAAGTAACATATCACTTCAAAGCCTGTCCTGGAATCCGTAAAACAGTCTCCTTCTGGTTGCGATGTATCACCATTTCCTGCATTCCATCCAGACGTATCTGTTTCAATGCCATCCAGAAATCATCCATGTCATTGATTGGCGTTTCCCCCAAGCGTAATATCACATCATTGGCTTTCAGGTAATCCTTAAGAGGGGAATAAGGGTCGACAACCGAAATGACATAGACTCCCCGTTCGGAATCCATCCCCGTAGCCGAACGCTCACCCAGCGTTGTAAGGCTCTTCATGCGTACGCCTTTCCAAGTTACCATATCTTCAGCCTCCACCTCTTTGTTTATAATCGGAAACGAGAATTGAGGTTTATGTGCCAATTGCTTCAAACGGGGTGACACCACACCGAAATCATCCATCCTGAAGTTACAAAAACCCAAACGGAATACGGCACTACTTTCATCGGCAATCTGATAGTTCCCCTGCATCGGGTCAGAAAAGTGTACCGGATATACAATCGAATGTTTGTCCGTGGGTAAAGTCATTACCGGAGCATAAGCAATGCTGTCTGTAAAGACATTATAATCAACCTCCGCTCCCCATGCCTGCAAATTAATAGGAAGGTATGGAGCCATCACGATATTCCTGACAAACACATCCCCGCTGTTACGGAACCACACATGCGGATGGAAAGTATTGTTCACCAGAATATTGTTTTCAACCACCCGGTAAAAGCCTTCGCGCAGCTTGATACCTCCATTCAAACAGAGGTTATCGTAAATGTGATAGTTGGACGAACCGTCGTCCAGATCAATGTCCCAGCCACGGTCGCAACGGAAACGATTGTGACGGATAACGGTCGTAGCCCGGGCATCTGCCAATATCAGTTCGGGACGGTGTAGGGCAATACTGTCCATCGTCTGACGGTTGGGATGCCAGAAGCGGTCGCGTCCCCAGGAATTGAACGAGCCGTGGTCGCCCGTCTCCTTCACCGTCTCGAAGACGTCGTTGTGTTCTATAATGTGTCCTCCCCAAGTGCCCTCGCTGACGTTGATACCGGCCCGGGGAGTATCATAAATGCTATTATGGCTCACGGTAATATACTGGCACATGGACAGTTCCACACCGGTAATCTGTTTCTCAAACAACCCGATGCGATGAATCAGGTTGTCATATACCAAGCAGTGCGCCGGATAGTTTTCGTTAAGGGGGCCCGGCGTGCAATCCATTTCAGACAAAGGCACGAACTGTTCGTAAGTAAAGCTGGGCGAACGGACGGCATCCGCACTGCCCACAAAGCAGACGGCACTGGCACCCACCTGTGTGATATGTGACCCCGACACGGTGCACCGCCGGTTGTAATTAGAAAAGAATATGGCATTTCCACCCAAATTGTATAACGTACAATTATGAAGGGTACAATCTTCGGCTCCCTCGAACACAACTGCCCCTCCGCGGTAGACCGTCCAGTCGGAACGCAACAACGGCTCGTACTTTTCCATGAAGGTACGGGCAGTCCCCGTAAACGCTATGCCCTCCATACGTATGTTTTTTACCGGATGTTCCATGTCACCACGCAATTCCACCAGATGCTTTAAGCGGGCAGCCTCGAAAGTACAATCACTTGGATTCTCGCCAGGCAACGGATAGTAATAAAGTACCGAAGCCGCCCGGTCGTAATACCATTCGCCCGGTGCATCGAGTTCCTCGAAGATGTTTTCCACCATGCGGTTCTGTTCGCTCAAGCCGTAAGGACGGTTATTCTGCCATCCACCCTCCAGTTTCAGATTGCCCTGGGAGTCCTTACCGGTAATACGGTAGTGGAAGTCTCCCCAATCGGCCGCGTGCATGGCGTGCAGGTATCCGCCTGCCGGATTTTTCCAGCGCTTCACCCGTTTGGGAGACGTAGCGTCGGCCGACACCCCGTTGAAGCGGATAGCCGTTGAATCGTAATTCGGATAGCGTGCCAAAGGCCGGATAACGTCATTAACCGTCAGCAAATCCACATCAAAATCAGAAGGCACATCAGCCTGCACAATGCCTTTACGGAAAGGCTTCCACTCAGGATGCAACACGATGTTGCCACAAATAACCACCCGTTCATCGGAAAAAGCGCGCAAGACAAGGCTTTTATGCTCGTTGCCGTCATCGGCTGTAAACACCAGAGGTTCGGACAAACGGTATTCACCTTCACGCAAAAAGATGATTGTCTCGCCTTGGGTCTTACGGGCCTCTAACTGGGCTTTTACGATGCTTTGGAAAGGCGATTGCAAGGTTCCCTCGTTACCGTCGTTTCCATTGGGAGAAACATAATAAAAAGTTTGCGCCGAAAGTCCCAAAACAGCAGACAACAAGCACAAAAACGCCGTGCAGGTAATTCTTTTCATGGTTATTCCAGATATGTTGTGAACAATTATAATGCCCGGACTCAATGCTGACAAATGAATTCCGAACCGTTATGCAAAGGTACACATTTACCCACCAAAATCGCTACACATTTCCGGCAGACAATTGCACAATACCGCCCCTTCCCCTTCCGCATTCGTCCCTCGAAAGCCGGCACTGGTCGGGAAACAGCCGGAAATAAGCGGAAAAGCATTGGAAAAGACAGAAAAGCATCCTACTTTTGCCTCCAGCTAACCAAACGAAAACACGTTATAGTCATGAACGAATCACTGAAAACAAACCGCCGGCCAACCTATGCCGTCGTGGCAGCCCTGGCTTTCATCGCATCGAGCATCCTGTTACTGGCCCTCAACCTGGGCTGGATCAGCCAGAACATATTTGACCTGCTGGTGGCATGGCATACGCTGCTCATCGCCCTGGGCTGCTGGAGTCTGTGGCACCGGAATTACTCGCTGGGACTGGTACTCTTATTGGCAGGCCGCTGGTTACTTGGCGGCAAACTGGAGCTGTTCAACATACCGGTGACCGCATTGCGCGGGCCGTTGTTGCTGGTACTGATAGGCGTTTTCCTGCTGACCAGGAGATATGGCAAGCGGCTTTCGCGCCGCGAACGCTACCAGCAGGACCTGAAGCAACGCATCGACGACCGATATCGCAACAACGATACAGAGCAAGTCAATGCACAATGCCAGCCGGAAAACGGATTTCTCTGCTCGGACAACTCGCTGGGTGCCGTGCGCCGTGTAGTGCTGGACGAAATATTTAAAGGCGCACGTATCAACAACCGTCTGGGAGGTACCTGCATCGACCTGAGGCGTACCAACCTGGGCGAAGGCGATACATACATCGATGTGGAATGCCGCTTTGGAGGGGTGGAACTCTACATCCCTTCGGACTGGAAAGTACGCATGGATTGCAATTGCCTGTGCGGCGAGTGTGTGGACAAGCGCTGGAAAGCCACCGAACCCGCATCCGGCAAAGGAACACTCGTGCTGCGCGGACATATAGCTTTCGGAAGCCTGGAAATTAAAGACTGAGTTGTATGGAAGCGCATCCACTTACCGAAACGACCTGGCGACGGACAGCTACCGCCGGAGTGTTACTGGCAACAGCCATGGTCCACTCGGTGCTGCTGGTACACTATACCCACGCAAACTGGACGGCGGCCATAGCCGATGCCCTGGTATCGGCCGGATGGCTGGGTGCCCTGTCCTATGTGGCATGGTTCGTTGCCGGCGTAGTGTCGGTATCCGCCATGCAATGGCTCACAGGGCTGACCGGTGTGGTGTTGTGGCTGGCCGGAAGTGTTGTGACCTGCGACTTTGTGATGCGTTTCATCGAACAGCCCACCATCCCCTTCCTGCCTACCCTGCCTTTCAGAATGATATTCGGTCTGCCAGCCTGGACGGCCCTGCTACTATGGTACCGTTTGCAACAAAAAGATGCCGATACCCTGCCGGCCACTGACCTCCAAAACACCTCCACTCTTTCTACGTCCGCTCCACAAGAACCTGTGAAATACATCGAACGCATTACGGTGAAAGACGGTTCGCGCATCCACATCGTCAAGACCGGCGAACTGCTCTATATACAGGCTTGCGGCGACTATACCACCCTGGTCACTCCGACAGGGCAATACGTCAAGGAGCAGACCATGAAATATTTTGAGACCCACCTTCCTGCAACGGAATTTGTACGCATCCACCGTTCGACCATCGTCAACGTAGGGCAGATATCGCGTGTGGAGCAGTTTGGCAAAGAGACCTACCAAGTGTTACTGAAAGACGGCACCCGGCTGCGTGTGAGCCTCAACGGCTACCGCTTGTTGCGCCAACGGCTCGGCATATAGGAAAACGGCAAGGCGTTTCTACCCTAAAACAAACTGACAACCGAAAGTTCCTTTTCCCACCATTCTGCTTCCAAAAGCCTCATCTAGCTTACACACCCCTTTTTCAAAACCTGCTAACGGGAGAAAAAAACAGGGCAGACAGTGCATAAATATGCACCATCCGTCCCAAAAGCCAATTGAATATACGGTTCTTATGCAAAAACGCGCCTTTCCGGGTATGTCCGCAACAGGTTGGAAGCCGACTTCCGACCCGTTGGAAGTTTGCTTGTAACCTGTTGGAAGCGCGCCCGCAACCTGTTGCAAACAAACCGCCCCGCTGTCCGGCGTCCGGCAACGTGCCTGAAAGCGCCTTGAAAGCAGTCTGTTTCCGCTAGTTTTTTTGTCAGGATTTCGATATCCATCTGACAGGCAAACAAATAAGGCATTTGTATTTTAAAAATCGGAAGGAAACGGACCGTCGGACGGAAACAAGCGATTCTCGCGCGATTGGATATACAAAATGTCAATGTGTCAATCCATAGCCAGACAGACGATACCTTCCATTAATCAGATAATGCCGATACTCTTGGCCACCCTGCAAGCCTCGATGGCGTTTCTTACCTGCAACTTTTCCAATATTGCCTGCCTGTGCCTGCTGACGGTGTATATGCTTATGGAAAGCAGGTCGGCTATACCTTTGCTCGTCATTCCCTTGTCTATCAGCTGCAATACCTGCTTTTCGCGAGCCGACAGAATTTGTGCATCGGTGCGCTTGCCCAATGTAAGCAACTGCCCGGTAGCCGAGTTGACAACGACACTCTGACCTGGTACCTCAAACAACAACGGACTATACAGGCACAGAGCCAGCCTTACGCTTTCTTTAGAAAGAGCAGACAGGTAGTACAGACGGTGCAAAGCAGGAAAATAGTCGCCCGCGGCATTTTTCATGCGCAATGCGTGAATCAGATAGTAGTCGGCCCGCCTACTTCGGGGCTGATGGCGGATGAAGTGGAAAAAGCGCAGCTCTTGCAAGTACTTCTCCGACAGGTCGTCGGGGTGGATGTGCCTCAGGATGCTTTCTTCCCAGATGGAGTCTACCCTTTCTTCCCGTGCATCGAGTCCCAGCATGCCCGAGAAACCGCCGTAGTAGATATAGCTGGTATTGGAATGCATGTCACTCAACACGGCCACGCAGTTTTCGGTACGGGCATAGCTGCGTGCCGTCTCCTTGCACCTCTCCAGTTCCTCGCGGTACAACTGGTCTTTACCGGCTGCAAAATCCTGCTTCAGCAGTTCATCATTCAGTTGGCTGACTACATTCATGGCTGTAAAAATGGTTATTTATAACCATTGCATATACATGGACAACGGCTTACCTTTGCAAAGGTAAAAAAATCACAGAAAGTTTGCTATGGAAAGCGAAAAGGAAAAATGCCGGAAAGGCCAGTTATACGACGCCAACAACGACCGCGAACTGATAGAAGAACGGCAACGCTGTAAGGAAATATGCTTCGAATACAACCGTCTGTCGCCTTTGCAGACCGACCTGCGCGAGCAGACCCTCCGCCGACTGCTGGGACGTACGGGTACACACTTCCTCATCGAACAGCCGTTTTACTGCGACTACGGCTACAACATCGAGATAGGCGAGAATTTCTACGCCAACGTGAACTGCGTGATACTGGACGGCGCGAAGGTGACCTTCGGCGACAACGTGTTCGTGGCTCCCAACTGCGGCTTCTACACTGCTGGACACCCGTTTGACGTCGACCAGCGCAACCGCGGACTGGAATATGCCTACCCCATCACGGTGGGCAACAACGTATGGATTGGCGCACAGGTGTGCGTATTGCCCGGCGTGACGATAGGCGACAACTGCGTCATCGGTGCCGGAAGCGTGGTGACGCGCGACATCCCACCCCATTCGCTGGCCGTGGGCAATCCCTGCCGCGTGATACGCCGGATATCACAGGATTTTATCAAACAACTCACTCAATAGAACAGGAAATCATGAAGAAAATTTTGTTACTAGGCTTGGCTGTCATTGCCTCCTGGCAACTGGGCAAGGCACAGTCGCTGGAAAAAATGCAGTGGTTCAACGAACCCGAACAATGGGAAATCAAAGACAACTCGCTTTCCATGTTTGTGACTCCGAAGAGCGACTACTGGCGCATTTCGCACTACGGATTTACGGTAGACGACGCTCCTTTCTATTATGCTACCTACGGCGGCGAGTTTGAGGCAAAGGTCAAGGTGTCGGGCGACTACAAGACCCGTTTCGACCAGGCCGGACTGATGCTCCGCATCGACCACGAGAACTACATCAAGACGGGCATCGAGTTTGTAGACGGCAAGTTTAACCTCAGTACGGTGGTCACGCACCACACGTCGGACTGGAGTGTCATTGTACTCGAAAAGGCTGTACCCTACATCTGGATAAAGGCCGTGCGCCGTCTGGATGCCGTCGAGATATTCTACTCGTTCGACGACAAGGAATACACGCTGATGCGCAATGCCTGGTTGAAAGACAACACGCCGGTACAGGTAGGCCTCATGGCAGCCTGCCCTGATGGAGACGGATTCAAGGCAAAGTTCGAGAATTTCAAGGTAAAACACCTGCCCGACCAGCGCCGTCTGGAGTGGCTGCGCAACAACGCCGAATAAGCGCATACCGTCACGACACAACATAAAATAAAACAGGAAGAGGCTGTTTCAGACCGGAATGTGACCGGATGCTGAAACAGCCTCTTTGCCAGTTTTTTGTCTGGAAGCGTAAAGAACTATACGCCGGTGATTATTTCTGGAAAATCATCTGTGCATATTGCGTCAGGTACACGCGCCAGTTGCGCCAGATGTGTCCGCCCTCGGTTTCCAGGTATTCGTACGGATAGCCTTTGGCATCGAGGTATTTGCGATAGTCGGCGTTCGACTTGTAGAGGAAGTCGGTCTTTCCGATGGCAATCCAGTACAGCTTGGGATGTGCGCCAAACAGGGCGGCCATCTGCTGGTTGAATTCAGGATCTTCGTTCATCTGGTCGAGCGCAGTTTTCTGCGGGTCGTTGCTACCCTTCATGAAGATGGCAGCCGAGAACAGGCCTACATAGTCGAACATGTCCGGATACATCTTGGAAATGCCGAAGGAATGTCCGCCACCCATCGACAAGCCGCAGATGGCACGGTTCTTCTTGCCTTTCAGCACACGGTAGTTCTTCTCCACATACTTCACCACGTCGGGGAAACTTTCTTCCATCGAAGCCACCGGTTTGGGATCCATGTGTCCCATGAACGAGGGTTTGTACATGCCTCTCGACCATTCGCCCGGAGCAGCCTCGCAGTTGGGATTACCGTTGGTCATCACCACAATCATGGGTTTTGCCTTGCCTTCGGCAATGAGGTTGTCCATAATCTGTGCGGCGCGGCCCAGGGTAGTCCAGGCATCTTCGTCGCCACCGGCACCGTGCAACAGGTAAAGCACCGGGTAACGTCCGCCCTTTTCGTAACCGGCAGGCGTGTAGACTGTCATGCGGCGTTTCATCTTCAGCGTGGGACTATCATACCATACCTTGGACACATTGCCGTGGGGCACGTCGTTCACGCTGTACAGGTCGCCCGTGTCGCCTTTTTCCTTCTCCACAATGAAGATGTTGGTATAGGTGGCGATGTCGCGGCACATGTACACGTTCGAGGGGTCGAGGTAAGTCATGCCGTCCACCTTGAAGGTGTAGTAGTACAGTTCGGGTGCCAACGGTTCGGAGGTGGTATAGCTCCATACACCGTTCTTACCCTCTTTCAGGGCAGCTACGCCGGGCTGTTCCACTTCACCCATCGGGCTCTGTACCTTTACCGGAGGCAGAAAATCGCCCGTTACTTCCACCTTGACAGCCTTCGGGGCATAGAGGCGGAAGGTTACGGTGCCGTCGGCATTCACTTCGGGAGACACGATTTCGTTCCCGCCAAACAAGGCCTGTTGTGCCCATGCCGTGGTGACGAACAGGGCGCAGGCCAGTACACTGAGTAGTTTCTTCATAATTCTTTCCGTATTTATAGATGTTACACAAAATTAAGATGGTTCTCATTTCACGTTCAAGTCCTGTATGTGGCTGTCGGCACTGGTACAAGGATTCCACTGGGGCAGTCCTTCAGCATTGGGGTTGCCCGTCTTGGCAAAATTGGTCCAGTAGCTCACCATGCGTTCGCTCAACTCGTAGTCGGCCTCCTCCATCGGACGCCAGCACTTGTCGAGCGTGCCGAACATGTACCACAGCTCGCTGGAATGGAAAGCCCCCTTCATGCTGCCGAATCCTCCCGCGCCTGCCGGCATG
>ENA-OOXJ01001516-OOXJ01001516.1-human-gut-metagenome-genome-assembly--contig:-NODE-1516-length-14412-cov-3.175663_pt1 | contig 14412 bp, 14 predicted proteins | sample MGYA00241587_ERZ501343 | MGnify/ENA primary metagenome ERZ501343 (study PRJEB25962, sample SAMEA2042918) | human gut metagenome | biome: human gut; feature: human-associated habitat; material: faeces... | reverse complement strand
CTTTGAAAAGGCGGGCGAAACTTTCAAACTTCTTTACTCGCCGGTCAGGTGGACTATGGTCGGCTCATGGCCCGTGGCGGGCAGGAATTTTTCAATGAGCTCCTTTGTATACATCTTGAGGCTGGAGGTATTGATACAGGGGTGGCAGCCGAAGTACTCCTCCTTGAGCACGTCCTCGTCTATCAGCAGCCGCACACGGTGCTCCGGGTCGTTCATCAGCCCCATCACGGACACCGAGCCCGGGCTCACACACAGCAGCTCCTCCATCTCCTCCGCCGAGCCGAACGACAGCCGCGAGGAGTTTATCTGTGCCGAGAGCTCCTTCGTCTTGAAGGGCTTGTCGCCCGGCATCAGCAGCAGATAAAAGCTCGTGCGCTGGCGGTTGCAGAGAAACAGGTTTTTGCATATCAGCACGCCAAGTACGGCGTCTATGTCGTTGCAGGCCTCCATGCTGCCCGCGGGCTGGTCCGCGTGGTCCGTGCGCCAATAGGTCATGCCCAGCTTGTCGAGAAAATCATAGGTGCGTATCTCGCGCTCCAGCCGCCCGCTCGTGTCCTCCGGGCGGCCCTTGTAAAGTTCCATTTGTGTGGGGTCCTCCGTCTTGTCAGTTTTCTTCTTCCGCGTCCTCTTTGGGCGGGTCGCGCTTCACCAGCACGCGGTCCACGCGCAGGCCGTCCATCTTCAGCACGGTCACCGTCAGGTCCTCGTACTGGAAGCTGTCACCCTCCTTGGGGAAGCCGCCGAACATCTCCAGCGTCCAGCCGCCGACCGTGTCCGACTCGCACTCGAAGCTCTCCTCCGAGCGGCCGATCAGCTCCAGGAAATCCGGTATCGACATGTCGCCGTCGAGCTCGTACTCGCCCTCGGCCTTCTCCACGACCTCGTTTTCTACCTCGTCCGTCTCGTCCCAGATGTCGCCGACTATCTCCTCGAGCACATCCTCCATCGAGATGACGCCCAGCGTCCCGCCGTATTCGTCCGTCACGATGGCGAGGTGCTTCTTCGCGCGGCGGAACTCCGCGAGCACCTGCGGCAGCTTTATGGTCTTGTAGACGTACAGCGGCTCCATCAGCAGGCTGCGGATGTCCGGGCGCTCCTCGTCCGTCAGCGCCTTCAGGAAGTGGTTGAGGTAGAGGAAGCCGATGACGTTGTCTATGCTGTCCTCGTACACGGGCAGGCGCGAGTGGGTGGAGTTTTCGATGACCTCGAGTATCTCGTCCCAGTCGTCGTCTATGTCTATGGCCTCCACGTCCACGCGGGCGGTCATCGCCTCGCTGGCGCTGACCTCGGAGAAGTCCAGCGCCGCCTGGAGCAGCTCGGAGCGGTTCTCGTCGAGCACGTCCTCGTCCTCGGCGGTCTCTATTATGGATTGCAGCTCCTCCACCGCGGCCTCGTCGTCCTCCTGGGTCTTTTCGCCCTTGAGCGGCAGCGTTATCAGCCGCACCAGGCCTACGACTATCCAGATGACCGGCGTAAGGATGTAGATGAGCAGCCGCACCGGGTATGCGAACACCGGCGCTATGCGGTTTGCGTTCTTCTTCGCCACTATCTTCGGCATCGTCTCGCCGAAGATGATGACCAGCACCGTCGTGATGACCGTCGAGAGCCAGGTCCAGCTATCGCCCGCGATGAGTATGACCACCACCGAGGCTATGGACGAGGTGGCGATGTTCACTAGGTTGTTGCCTATGAGTATTGCCGAGAGCGAGTCGTCAAACTTATCCATGACCTTGAGCGCTATCTTGGCGCCCCGGTTTCCTCCCTCGGCGGCGGACTCCAGACGCATGCGGTTGGCCGAGGAGAAGCACATCTCCGACGCAGAGAAGAAGGCCGAGAGACAGATGAGGACTATGTAAGCGGCTATATACGCGCTCATTTCGCCTCGCCTCCCTTCTCGGGCTCCGGCAGCACACGGCAGACCAGCTTGACTATGCGGTTTTGGTGCATCTCGGAGACGGTGACCTGCAAGCCCTCATATTCAAAGCTCTCGCGCTCGCGCGGGATGCGGTCGAACTGCTCATAGGCCCACTCGCCCATGAGCTTGTATTCGAGGTCCTCGTCCTCGTGCTCCGGCTCGAAGTCCATCTTGTCGAACACCTCGCCCACGGTCAGGGAGGCGTCCACCTCGAAGCGGCCGCCGCCGAGGGGCACAAAGCTCTCCTCCACGACGTCGTCCTCGTCCCATATCTCGCCGACGAGCTCCTCGAGTATGTCCTCCACCGTGACTATGCCCAGCGTGCCGCCGTAGCTGTCCGTGACCACGGCCATGTTCAGCTTCTTCTGGCTCATGACCGAGAGCAGCTCGTCTATCTTCATGCTCCGGGGCACGAAGTACGCCTCGTCCAGCAGCGCGCCGAGGCTCACCGACGGGCCCTCCTTGAGGTAGGCGCGGATGTACTTGCGTATCTGCAGCACGCCGATGATGTTGTCTATGCTGCCCTCGTACACGGGCAGGCGGGAGTGGCGCTGTTCCTTTATAAAGGAGAGCACCTTCTCCTGCTCCCACTCGGAGTTGATGGCCGCGACGTCCACGCGCGCGGTGAGCACGGTCTCGACCGTGAGGTCCGCGAATTGCAGCGCCGAGCTCATCAGCTCGCCCCGCTCGGGCTCGAGCGTGCCCTCGTCGGTCATGTCCTCGATGATGTCGTAGAGCTCATCCTCGGTGACGGAGACCTCCGGGTCGCCCTTAGTGAGGCGGGAGGCTGCATGGCCTATGGCGGTCAGCGCGGCGGAGATGGGCGTGAAGAGCACCATGAAAAAGCGCAGCGACGCCGCCGTCTGCAGGCAGAAGCGCTCGCTGTACTTCTTCGCGACCGACTTCGGCAGCATCTCGCCGACGAAAAAGACCACGGCCGTCGTGACAAGGGTGCCCGCAGTGACCGCCGAAATGCCCCATTTCCGCGTCACGAGCACCGTCACGATGGCCGCGACGGTTATATGTACTATGTTGGTGCCGATGAGTATGGTGGTGATAGCCTTGTCGAAGTTATCCAAGACTAACAGCGCCTTTTTCGCCCTATGATCTCCCTTGTCGAGTCTGGTCTTGAGGCGGATCCTGGAGACTGTTGCAAATGAGGTCTCGGCTATCGCGAAATACATGGCAAAGCCGAGCAAAATTATGATTGCCGCTATTGACAATCGACTGCCTGTGTCCATTTAGGACTGTCACTCCCGTGTGATAAAAATATCGCTCATAAAGAGTTCTTAACATTATAGCACTCGTTCCGTATATTGTCAACGAGAGCGCTATTTTACAACTACGTTCTCCTCGCCCAGCAGCTCCTGCAGCTCGCGCACGAGGGAGTCGCGGATGAGGCACTCGGCGCCGAGGCGGCGCTTTGTGTCGGCGACGAAGATTATCATGCGCTCCCGGCCGGGGAACATCTCGCAGAGCAGCTCAATTCGGCGCATGAGCTTTGCGTCGGCGGTGGGCAGCTTTGCCCAGAGCTTGCGCTCGGCCTTGGGAGGGGCGTCCGTGCCGAGCTCGTGCAGGTCGGAGAGCGGGCGGATTGAGTCCACCATGAGCTGCGGCTCCTTCTCGTCGCGCACTGAGATGCGCCCGCGCACGAGCAGCGCCGCGTTCTCCGCGATGTAGCCGCCGCTCTCGTCGAGCACCTTCTGAAAGGCCATGAGCTCCATGGCGCCAGTGTCGTCCTCGAACTGGATGTAGCACATGAGCCGGCCGGTCTTGGTGGTCCGCGTGCGGTAGGAGGCCACGACGCCCGCGAGGATTACGTGCTGGTTGTCCTGGAACCGCTCCGGCCCGTTCTCGGAGGAGAAGTCCGAGAGGATGGTGCCTATGCTGACCGCCCCCGCGCGGCGGGCGGCCTCGCGGTAGTCGTCTATGGGGTGGCCGGTGAGGTAGAGGCCGGTGGTCTCGCGCTCCATGGCCATGAGCTCGCGGCTCGAATACTCCTCCACGTCCGGCACGGGCACGGAGGCACTGCCCGAGTCGGCTTCCCCCTCGTCGCCGAGGCCGAAGAGGTCGAGCTGGCCTTCGATATTGTGCCGCCCGTCGGAGGCGATGCACTCGAGCACGTCGTCCGTCATCTGCATGAGCGCCTTGCGGCGGCAGCCCAGGCTGTCGAAGGCGCCGGCCTTTATGAGACTTTCGACCGCGCGGCGGTTGAGCTCCTTGCCGGACATGCGGCGGCAGAACTCCTCAAAGCCCGTGAAGGGCCCGTTCTCCCGGCGCTCCTGCATCAGCAGCTCTATAAAGCGCTCGCCTATGTTCTTGATGGCCACGAGGCCGAAACGGATGTTCCCGCCCACGACGGTGAAGCGCGCGTCGGACTCGTTCACGTCCGGCGGCAGGACCTTTATGCCCATCTCGCGGCACTCTGAGATGTATTCGGCCACCTTGGTGGTGGAGTCGAGCACGCTGGTGAGCAGCGCGGCCATGTACTCGCAGGGCCAGTGGCACTTCATGTACGCCGTGCGGTAGGCCACGACGGCGTAGGCCACGGCGTGGGCCTTGTTGAAAGCGTAGCTCGCGAAGTCGAGTATCTCGTCGTAGATGCTGTTGGCCGTCGCCTCGTCCACGCCGTTGGCGACGCAGCCGGGGATGCCCCGCTCCGGGTCGCCGTGGATGAAGGCCTGGCGCTCCGCGTCGATGACGGCGTGCTTTTTCTTGCTCATGGCGCGGCGGATCATGTCCGCCTGGCCCAGCGAGAAGCCCGCGAGCCGCCGGAATATCTCTATGACCTGCTCCTGATATACTATGCAGCCGTAGGTGACGGACAGAATAGGCTCGAGCAGCGGGTGCTTGTAGCTTATCTTCTCCGGGTGCGCCGAGCATTCGAGGAAGCGGGGTATGCTGTCCATGGGGCCGGGGCGGTAGAGCGCGATGACGGCGGTGATGTCCTCAATGCTCTTGGGCTTGAGGCCCGTGCACACGGCGGTTATGCCCGTGCTCTCGAGCTGGAACACGCCCTCCGTCCTGCCCGCGGAGAGCATGGCGAAGGTCTCCTTGTCGTCCTCCGGCACCGCGGCTATGTCGAAGCCCGGCTGACGCCTGCGCACCATCTCCGCCGCATCCTCGAGCACGGTGAGGTTGCGAAGGCCGAGGAAGTCCATCTTCAAAAGGCCCAGGTGCTCCAGCGTCGTCATCGTGTACTGCGTGACGATGCTCTCGTCGTTGCGCGCAAGCGGGACGTACTCGTACACCGGCCGCTCGGTTATGACCACGCCCGCCGCGTGAGTGGAGGCGTGGCGCGGCATGCCCTCGAGCGCCTTGGCCGTGTCGATGAGGGAGTGCAGCTTCTCGTCGCTCGCGTACATCTCCCGCAGCGGCTTTGAGAGCTTCATCGCCTCGTCCAGCGTCATGCCTATGGCGAAGGGTACCTGCTTTGCGACCGCGTCGCAGTCGGCATAGCTGATGTTCAGCGCCCGGCCCGTGTCGCGCACCGCCTGGCGCGCGGCCATGGTGCCGAAGGTCACTATCTGCGCCACGTGGTCGGAGCCGTATTTGCGGTTTACATAATCTATGACCTCGCCCCTGCGGCGGACGCAGAAGTCGATGTCGATATCCGGCATGGAGACGCGCTCAGGGTTCAGAAAGCGCTCGAAATAGAGGCTGTACTTGATGGGGTCGATGTCCGTTATGCCGAGGCAGTAGGAGACGACGCTGCCGGCGGCGGAGCCGCGCCCGGGGCCGACGGGTATGCCCTGGCCCTTGGCGTAGCCGATGAAGTCCGAGACTATGAGGAAGTAGTCCACAAAGCCCATCTTGCCTATCATGTCGAGCTCATAGCGGAGCTGGCTCCTGGCGTCCTCGCGCCCGGCGCCGTAGCGGCGCTCGAAGCCCGCCTCGCAGAGCTTTTCGAGGTAAGCGGCGCTGTCCGTCTCGCCCTCGGGCAGCTTGAAGCGCGGCAGGTGATAGCGGCCGAACTCGAAGTCGAAGCTGCACTTGGCGGCGATCTCGGCGGTGTTGTCCGCGGCGGACTCCTGGCCGGGGAAGAGCGCGCGCATCTCCTCCTCGCTCTTGAGGTAGAACTCCTGGGAGTCAAAGCGCATGCGCTCCGCGTCGTCCACGGTCTTGCCGGTCTGGATGCACATGAGGACGTCCTGGTAATAGGCGTCCTCCTTGTTTATATAGTGTGCGTCGTTGGTGACGGCGAGGGGGATGCCGGTCTCCTCGTGGATGCGGATGATGCCGCGGGCGGCGGCGTCCTCGTCGGGTATGCCGTGGCGCTGTATCTCGAGGTAGAAGTCCTCGCCGAAGGCGTCCCGCAGCTCCAGCGCGCGGCGCTTGGCCTCGTCATAGCGGCCGGAGACTATCTTCTGCGGGATGTCGCCCGCAAGGCAGCCGGAGAGGCAGACCAGGCCCTCCGCGTGCTGATAGAGCAGCGGCCAGTCTATGCGCGGCTTGATGTAGAAGCCCTCGACAAAGCCCATGGAGACGAGGTAGCAGAGGTTGCGGTAGCCCGTCTCGTTCTTGCAGAGCAAAATGAGGTGAGTGTACTCAGAGTCCACGCCGTGCTCGCGGTCCGTGCGCCCGCGCGGGGCGACATAGACCTCGCAGCCGATGATGGGCTTGATGCCCTCCTTCACGCAGGCCTCGTAAAAGGCCACCGCGCCGTACATGACGCCGTGGTCGGTTATGGCAAGGCTGTCAAAGCCCAACTCCTTTGCGCGCGCCACCAGCTTTTCTATGCGGCAGGCCCCGTCGAGCAGGCTGTATTCCGTATGCAGATGCAGATGCGTGAAGGCCAAGGCTCAATCCCCCTTCCCTATGCCCCGGCCGAGCTCCACTAGCCGCTTGAGCCTGTGGCTGAGGCAGGATTTCGTCACCGCGGGACTGGAGAGCATGGCGAGGTCCGCAAGGCTGGCCTCCGGATTCGCTATCCTCAGCAGTGCGGCCTGCTGCAGGCCCTCCGGCAGGCCGTCCAGGCCGTACTCCTGCTCCACGGCTCGTATGGCCGCAAGCTGCTCCTGCGCGGCGGCGACGGTCTTGTCCGCGTTCGCCGTGTCGCAGTTCACCTTGCGGTTTATCTCGTTGCGCATGTCCCGCTCGACCTTCGCCGACATGACGTCCAGCGCCGCCACGGGTGCGCCCACGGCGGTGAGGAAGTCCGCGATGGCCTCGGACTGCTTCATGTATGTCACGTAATTGGCCCCCCGCAGGGCCTGTCCCGGCTCAAAGCCGAGCTCTAGCAGCACGGAGCAGAGCTCACGGCTGACGCTCGCGTGCGTCGTGGCGAGCTCGAGGTGATAGCTCTTCGCCGGGTCGGTCACGCTGCCCCCGGCTAGGAAGGCCCCGCGCACGAAGGAGGCGCGGCAGCATTCGTTTTCCAGCACGCCGAGGTTTATGTGCAGCGTCAGCGTCTCCGCCGCCTCCATGCCGAAGGCGCGGTACACCGCGGCTATCTTCCCGGCGTCGGTTATGAGAAAGCGCCGCTTGCCGCGCGCGCCCTCCGCCGGGCGCTCGTCAAAGTCCAGCGAAAAGGCGCGGCGGAAGAGCCTGGGCAGCCGCTCGGCAAAGTCGTCGTTCGCCGTGACTATCCTTATCTCGCGCGTGGAGAACACGCTGCAATAGAGCAGTGCGCCGTAGGCCTCCGCAACGGCGCAGCAGCGCCGCTTTATCGGCACGCGGCAGAGCTCCGCCTTGGCTCTCGATGAAAAGGACACGCGGCTCCCCTCCTTCGGCACGGCCTCAGCCGTAAACTCTCGTGTGCGACTTCTCGCGGTAGAGCCTCAGCAGCTCGCTCGCAAGGGCGTCCGGGTCGTGGCGCACGTAGCCTGAGGCCCATCCGGCCACCGGCGCACGCAGCAGGCCCACGCCCAGTTCGTGTACGGCCGCCTCGTCCACGCGGACGGGCTCTGCGCCCTCGGCGCCGTATTTTTTGAGCAGCTCCGCCGGGATCTCGCGGTCGTTCGCGAGGCACCAGTCGAAGAGGCGCTCGCCCGAGTTTGAAAACAGCGCCCCTATGTGGTCCGAGGCCGTATAGCCCTCCGTCTCGCCGTCCTGGGTCATGACGTTGAGCACGTAGATGCGGAAGGCGTCCGACTCCGCAACGGCACGGGCCACGCCCTCGGTCAGGAGGTTCGGCATGATGCTCGTATAGAGGCTGCCGGGGCCGAGGACTATCATGTCCGCCGCCTCTATGGCCTCGAGCACCTGGGGCAGAGCCGCCGGGCGCTCCGGTATGAGCCGCACGCGGCGTATGCGCGCGTCGCGCTCCTTCTTGGCGTCGGCTATGTGCGACTCGCCCGTGACCTCGCTGCCGTCGTCGAACTCGGCGGCGAGATATACGTTCTCATTGGTGACGGGCAGGACCCGGCCCGTGATGGCCAGGACGTCGCTCATCTTGCGCACGGCCTCGTCAAAGGTCTCCGACATGCCGTTGAGCGCGGCGAGGAAGAGGTTGCCGAAGCTCTGGCCCTTCAGGCTGCCGTCCGTGAAGCGATAGGCCAGCAGTTTTTCCATCAGCGGCTCCGTGTTCGCAAGGGCCTGGATGCAGTTGCGCACGTCGCCCGGGGGCGGCATGCCGAGGTCGGCCCGGAGCATGCCCGAACCTCCGCCGTCGTCCGCCACGGTCACGACGGCCGTTATGTTCTCCGACTGCCTCTTCAGGCCCCGGAGCATGGTGGAGAGACCCGTGCCGCCGCCGATGACGACTATGCGGGGGTCGGCCTCCCGTCTTCTTATGCTCATAAGCTCACCCCTTTTCAAGGTCGCGGAAGCTCCGCGCGGCGGGAGTGCCCGCCTCAGCGAGCCGGTCGGCCAGCGCGCAGGCCACGGCGACGCTCCTGTGCCGCCCGCCGGTGCAGCCGATGGCTATGTTCAGGTTGTACTTCCCCTCCTCGAGATAGAGAGGCATGAGGAACTTCAGCATCTCCGTGAGCATCTCGAGAAAGCGCCGGGCGTCCGTGCAGTTCATCACAAAGTCCGACACCGGCTTGTCGAGGCCCGAGAGCGGCCTGAGCTCCTCCACGTAGAAGGGGTTCGGCAAAAATCGCACGTCAAAGACGAGGTCCGCGTCCATGGGCAGGCCGTATTTGTAGCCGAAGGCCGTCACCGTGACGGCCAGCCGCCGCGCGGCCGCGCCGCCGGGCAGGATGTCGGCTATCCTCGCCTGGAGCATGGCCGTGGTCAGCCCCGAGGTGTTGATGATGTAGTCCGCCCGCTCCCTGAGCGGGGCGAGCACCGCCACCTCGCGCCTTACGGCGTCCTCGATGGAGCCGCCCGCGAGCATGGGGTGCGGTCTGCGGGAGCTCTTGTAGCGCCGGACGATGGTCTGCAGATCCGCCTCGACAAAGAGGATGCGGTACTCGAGCCCCTGGTCCCAGAGCCTGTCCAGGGCGTCGACAAGGCCCGTTATGTTCTCGCGCTCGCGCACGTCGGTGACGAGGGCCACGCGCTCATAGCGCCCGCGCGTTGCGAGGCAGAGCTCCGCAAACCGCGGAAGCAGCGCCACGGGCATGTTGTCCACGCAGTAGTAGTCCATGTCCTCCAGAATGTCCGCGGCGAGGCTCTTCCCCGCCCCGGACATGCCGGAAATTATGAGAAATTCCATCCCTCAGCCCTTCAAGATCCTGACCTCCGGCTCCAGCCGGACGCCGCTTTTTTCAAAGACGGTCTTCTGTATGTGCTCCATGAGCTGCACGACGTCGTCAAAGGTGGCGCCGCCGCGGTTTATGACGAAGCCCGCGTGCTTTTCGGAGACCTGCGCTCCGCCTATGGCGAAGCCCTTGAGCCCAGCCTGGTCTATGAGCGCCGCCGCATAGCCGCCCACCGGCCGCTTGAAGGTGCTGCCGGCCGAAGGCTGGTCGAGCGGCTGGGAAGCACGGCGTTTTTCCATAAGCTCGCGCATCCGCCCGCGTATCGTCTCCGGCTCCGCCGGGGCGAGCTTCACCGTTGCCGCCGTGACGAGCCTGCCCGAGCCCTCCAGCGCGCTGCGGCGATAGGTGAGCTCTAGCTCCGGAGCCGGGACCTCGCTCACCGTGCCGTCCGGCAGAGCGAGTTCGGCGCTCTCGAGGACGTCCTTCATCTCTCCGCCGTAGGCTCCGGCGTTCATGAACACGGCTCCGCCGAGGGAGCCGGGGATGCCGTGGGCAAATTCAAGCCCCGAGAGCCCCGCCTCCGCCGCGAACACGGCGAGTTTGGCAAGCGAGATGCCCGCCCCCGCTCTCACGCGGTCGCCGGGCAGCAGCTCCGCCCCCGACATGGCCTCGCCGATCCTCACGACCACGGCGTCGAGCCCCTCGTCCGCGACGAGGAGGTTCGTGCCCTTGCCCATGAGCTCCACGGGCGCGTCTGCCTCCCTGAGCAGGCGCAGCAGCGCCGCGGCCTCCTCGCCCGAGGCCGGGCAGGCCATCAGCCGCGCCGGGCCGCCGATGCGGAAGGAGCAGTGGGCGCTCATCGGCTCGTTTTCGTGCAGCTCCAGCCCCGGCAGGGCGGAGCGGATATCGGATATGAGTTTATCGGTGACGCGCAAAGCTCAGTACCTCCCGCCGTTGTCTATCATCTTGTCGTGCTCCTGCGCGAGCGTGACCGCGGCGTTGTAGCCCATCTTCTTCTGGCGGTTGTTCATGGCGGCCAGCTCGAGGATGACGGCCAGGTTCCGGCCTGGGCGGACGGGTATGGTCACACTGGGGATGTTCACGCCGAGGATGCTGGTGTATTCGGTCTCGAGACCGAGCCGGTCATAGGCCTTGTCGTCGTCCCAGAGCTCGAAGTTCACGACGAGGTCGACGTTGGACTCGGGCTTGACGGCGCCGACGCCGAAGATGTGGCGGGCGTTTATAACGCCTATGCCGCGCAGCTCCATGTAATAGCGTATGAGCTCGGGGGCCGTCCCTATGAGCGTCTCGCGCGAGATGCGGCGTATCTCCACCGCGTCGTCCGCGATGAGGCGGTGACCGCGCTTGATGAGCTCGAGGGCGGTCTCGCTCTTGCCGACGCCGGAGTCGCCCATGATGAGCACGCCCTCGCCGTAGATCTCCACGAGCACGCCGTGGAGCGTGACGCGCGGTGCCATGGCGTTGCGGAGCATGCTTATGAGGTCGGCCATGAAGGTGGAGGTGTCCTCCTTGGTGCACAGGAGGTTGCGGTCGTACTTCTCGGCGAGCTCCATGAGCTCGGGCATGGGCTGGGTATCGTGGCAGAGTATGAGGGCCGAGATATCAAAGCGCATGAAGCGCTCGAGCGCTGCCAGGCGGGCCTCGTCGCCCAGGGTCTGGAGGTAAGTGCTCTCGACACGGCCTATGAGCTGGAGCCGTTTGGGGTCGAAGTAGTCGTAAAACCCGGCGAGCTGGAGCGCGGGGCGGTTGACGTCGGCGGTATAGACCCGCGCGGTGTCGAAATCCTTTGCGGCATGCAGGACGCTGAGCCCCTGCTCCTCGACTATGCTCTTCAGGCTGACGGAATATTCCTCGCGCACCATTGTGACGCAGCCTCCTTCAAAATTCTATGGACCTATTTTAACCACATCGCCCCGGTTTGGCAATTACTTTTCAAAATCGGCCGGAATGCGAAATTTCGGCTTGCAATTGTGGGGTGCTTCTGCTATTATAGTAAAGCTGTTCAAATACTCTAAGAGAACGGAGGTGCTTCAAACATGGCAAAGTGTGAATTCTGCGGCAAGGATATGGCCTTCGGCATCAAGGTCAGCCACTCTCACAGGCGTTCCAACCGCACCTGGAAGCCCAACGTCAAGCGCGTAAAGGCCATCGTCGACGGAAGCCCCAAGCACGTCTACGCCTGCACCCGCTGCCTCCGCAGCGGCAAGGTCACCCGCGCCGTCTGAGCGCCGCATCAATGCCCGAAACAAGGCCCGCCTTCCGGCGGGCCTTTTTCGCATATTCGGGGGTTTTTACTCGAGGTTCAGCCTCTTGCCGAGCATATGGGCGGTGACGAGGTAGAGCGCCACGCAGTAGGCGGCGTTCAGGGCGATGCCGCCGATCAGGAGGGTGTGGCCCAGCTGGACGAGGGCGCGGAGGTTGAGCACGGTCACGAAGCCGCGCAGGGAGTGTCCGGTTATGACGGCCAGCAGCATGGTGAACACCTGCGAGAGCAGTCCGAGACCGATGAACACGCCTAGGGAGGCCAGCAGCTTGTTTCGCGGCAGGCTGTGGCCTATCGCCAGCGAGGCGTAGAACAGCAGGCAGGACGACACCGAGCCGAGCAGCAGCAGCACGCAGAGCTCCACCACCACGCTGATGAGCTCGAAAGCGCCTATGCCATAGGCCCTCGCCAGCCGCTCAAAGAGCGCGCCGAGCTCCGAGAGCACCTGCGCCCACACCTGCGCCCGGAATGCCACGCCGAAGAGACAGCCGTAGATGCACACGCTGGTCACCGCCATCCAGACCACCGCCGCGATGAGCTTGGACCAGATGAGCTGGTGCACCGTCACGGGCAGGGTGTGCATGAGATAGCCCTCGCTGCCGAGCAGGTTCTTGTAAAACCTGTACACGATGACCACGACCGTCACCGCCGCAAGGGCCATGACGCTCAGGAAAAACAGCACGACGAAGATGGCCGCGAACACGCTGGCCGCCCGGCCGGCGTCCGGGGTGCCCAGCACCCGTATGCTCAGTCCCGCCGCCGCGCTCGCCGCTATAAGAACCGCCAGCAGGGGCAGCAGATAGCGCCCCGTGGCATAAAACTCGTATTTGAGCAGCTTTTTCAGCATCTGAACACCTCCCGGAAGAGCTCATCCACACTCTTGCCCTCCCGCTCACGCAGCTCGGCTGCCGGGGAACAGAGCCGTACGCCGCCCCGGTCGATGAACACCACGTCGTCCAACACGCGCTCCACGTCCGTGATGATGTGCGTGGAGATGACCACCGCCGCCTCCGGCGCGCGGCTTTGCAGCACCGTCTCCAGCATCAGGTCACGCGAGGCCGGGTCCATGCCGCCGAAGGGTTCGTCCAGCAGATAGAGCTTCGCCCGGCGGCTCATCACCAGCGAGAGCTGCACCTTCTGCCTCAGGCCCTTGGAGAGCTGTCTCAGGCGGCTCTCTCCGTCTATGCCGAGCCTTGCGAGCAGAGCAGCGGCACGCTCGCGATCGAAGTCAGCGTAGAAGTCCGCGAAAAAGCCCACCAGCCGCCGGACCTTTGTCCACTCCGGCATCTCCAAACGCTCCGGCATGTATGATACGGCCGCCTTCGTCTCCGGTCCTGGAGTTCGGCCGCAGACCAGTATCTGCCCCGCGCTCGGCTGAAGCAGGCCGTTCGCCAGCTTTATCAGCGTGGTCTTGCCGCTGCCGTTTGGTCCCAGCAGGCCCACGATCCGCCCCGGCTCGACCGCAAGGTCTATATCCTCAAGCGCCTTTACCGCCCCGTAGCTCTTGCTCAGCCCGGCGCATTCGAGTACCGCCATCTCGCTCCTCCTTTTTGTCGCCAGTCTTTTACCTTATTCAATAACAGCTCAGCCCCCCTGTCAAGAGGGGGCTTTACTTTTTGGTCGGGCGTGATATAATTGACTAGTCAATCATTGATATGTCAATTAAAGGGAGGCGCAGTATGGAGCGCAGGTTCCACATGAAGATCTTTCGCCTGTTCCACGCTCAGAGGGCGGAGCTCCGGCCCATGGGCGCGGCGCTGGGGCTGGGGGCCGGGCAGCCGAAGCTGCTGAACTATCTCTCGGTCCACGGCAGCTGCATGCAGAAGGAGCTGGCGGACTATTTTGAGGTCGACCCCGCCGCCATCTCCCGGATGCTTGCGGCGCTGGAGCGCGGGGGCTTCATCACCCGTGACGCCGGCGCGCCGCGAAAGCGCTGCGGCCTGGTGGAGCTCACGGACAAGGGCCGCAAGGCGGCATCCGACTGGGCCGCGTGCTGCGAGCGCTTTGACGAGCGGCTGCTGCGGGGCTTTTCCGACGATGAGCGCGGGCAGTTTGCGGACTTTCTCAGCCGCGCATATCGGAATCTCAGGAACGAGGAGGACGGGGAGACATGACGGAGCTCAAACGGCTCTTCGGCTGCCTGCGGGAGTACCGGCGGGATCTGGTGCTGGGCATGGTGCTGGTACTTGTGGAGACATTTTTCGAACTGGTCATCCCCGTGCTCATGGCCGACCTCATAGACGTCGGCGTGGCCAACCGGGACGTGCACTACATACTCATAAAGGGCGGACAGATGGGCATCTGCGCGGTGCTGGCTCTGGCTGCCGGGCTGCTGGCAGGCTGCGGTGCAGCTTCCAGCACGGCATCCAGTTCTTCGTTTGTGATCTGCTCCGGCTTATAGGCACGGCAGCTGCGGCGGTTTTTGATGGTTTCCAAGGTTTCGTTGGTCATTCCAAATCCCTCCCTAAAAGCGTGTGCCTTTATTGTATCACAACAAAGGCCGGAGTGCAAAGAGAAACCAGCAGGAAACGCTTTTGTTGCACGTAAACGTTATCGTTGCGGGAATCATGTCAAAATGCACAATAAAACGTAAAAAGATTATGGAAAAGCATCCTTGTTGCCGC
>ENA-OOXJ01001513-OOXJ01001513.1-human-gut-metagenome-genome-assembly--contig:-NODE-1513-length-14440-cov-3.658186_pt1 | contig 14440 bp, 14 predicted proteins | sample MGYA00241587_ERZ501343 | MGnify/ENA primary metagenome ERZ501343 (study PRJEB25962, sample SAMEA2042918) | human gut metagenome | biome: human gut; feature: human-associated habitat; material: faeces... | reverse complement strand
CGCGTGTACATGGGGTCGCTTCGCAAGAAGATCGAGCGCGACACGGCGCACCCGCGCTACATCCAGACCCACGTGGGCGTGGGGTACCGCATGATGAGCGTGTAGGGGCGGCCTTTCGCGCGCTTTGCGCCCGTCTGTGATCCTCACTATCCGACAGATCGCGCTTGTGTCAGATAGTGAGCGGGGAATCCTGGGAAAACGCGGTCCTGCGCCCTTTTGCCGCCTCACTTTCTGACAAATCCCGCATCTGTCAGAAAGTGAGGCGGCTGTGTGTGCCGCGGGGCGCCCCGCGCCCGCCGCGTCCGCCGCGCGCACGTGTCCCGACCTGCGATTTTTATGCCGCATTTATACCAGTCTTAACGTTGCCTTATGCCGCTGACGTGGCGATTTGTGCTCGCGCGCAAACGTGCGCATGCATGGTTGCCGCAAAGGATATTCTTCCCTCCGGACCGGGCGAACCCGGCTCTGGCCGGCGCGTGCCGGCCGTGGTTGGCCCCGGCGGGTGCCGAGGCCGCTCCGTTAGGAAAGTCCGTTAGGAAAGGAGGGCCTTCGTGGAGGATTCCAAGGAGGGCACCGCCGTCCAGGTGGCGCAGATTCCCCGGCTCACGAGCGACAAGGTCTTCTCGGCCTTGGGCACGTCCGCCGCGGGCCTCAGCGCGCAGGAGGCGGAGGCCAGGCAGCAGCGCTATGGCAAGAACGTCATCCAGTCTGGCAAGAAGAAGTCCAAGGTGCTGGTGTTCCTGTCGAACTTCACGCACATGATGGCCATTCTGCTGTGGGTGGCCGGCGTGATTGCCTTCGTGGCGGGCATGCCGGAGCTCGGCGTCGCCGTGTGGCTGGTCAACGTGATCAACGGCTGCTTCAGCTACTGGCAGGAGAGCAAGGCCGACAAGGCGACCGAGGCGCTCAAGAAGATGCTGCCGTCCTACGTGAGCGTCATTCGCGACGGGCAGGAGCAGAAGGTCCTGGCAGAGGACCTCGTGCCCGGCGACGTGCTCATGCTGGAGGAGGGCGACAAGGTCCCGGCCGACGGGCGCGTGGTGCGCTCCAGCGACCTGCAGGTCGACCAGTCCACGCTCACGGGCGAGTCGAACCCCGTGCGCAAGACGTCCGACGCGGTGCTGGAGGAGAACCTCACGAACGCCGAGATGCCGAACCTGGTGTTCGAGGGCACGTCGGTGTCCGAGGGCAACGGCCGCGTCGTCGTGACCCAGACGGGCATGGCGACGGAGTTTGGCAAGATCGCGAGCCTCACCCAGAACATGGAGCAGAAGGAGAGCCCGCTGCAGAGGCAGCTCGACCACCTGACGAAGCAGATCACGGTGTTCGCGCTGTGCATGGGCGTGACGTTCTTCCTGCTTGACGTGCTGTTTGTTCACAACGGCCTCGCGGCGTCGTTCATCTTCGCGCTCGGCATGGTCGTCGCGTTCATCCCGGAGGGGCTGCTGCCCACCGTCACGCTGTCCCTGGCCATGGCCGTGCAGCGCATGAGCAAGCGCAACGCCCTCGTGAAGTCACTCTCGTCCGTGGAGGCGCTCGGCTCCACCAGCGTCATCTGCACGGACAAGACTGGCACGCTCACGCAGAACGAGATGACGGTCAACCACCTGTGGACCCCGGCGTGCGAGTACGAGGTCACCGGCGTCGGCTACGCCCCCAAGGGCGAGGTCAGGGCCGACGGCAAGGCGTACGCCGCCGCGGACGACGAGGACCTGCGACTGCTGCTCGAGGGCGGCGCGCTGTGCTCCAACGCGCGCCTGCTCCCGCCGGAGGAGGACGGCGGCCGCTACACGGTGCTCGGCGACCCGACCGAGGCGTGCCTGCTCGTCTCCGCGCAGAAGGCCGGCCTCGACCCCAAGGAGGTCGAGCGCCGCATGCCGCGCGTGCGCGAGCTGCCGTTCGAGAGCCGTCGCAAGCGCATGTCCACCATCCACCAACTCGAGGAGCCCATCGACGGCGCCACGCGCGTCGCGTTCACGAAGGGCGCGCCAAACGAGGTCGTGCGCCTGTCCACCAAGGTCCGCGTGAACGGCGAGGTCGTCCCCATGACGGACTCCCTGCGCTCCACGATCATGAACGCGAACGACTCCTACGCGGCCGACGGCCTGCGCGTGCTGGCCGTCGCGTACCGCCCCATCCATCGCGACGAGCCGGGCGTGCCCGCGTCCATGAGCCAGTACACCCCCGATGACATCGAGAAGGACCTGACGTTCGTGGGCCTCGAGGTCATGCAGGACCCGCCCCGCCCCGAGGTCGCGGCCGCGGTGGCCGAGTGCCGCAGGGCCGGCATCCGCGTCGTCATGATCACCGGCGACTACGGCCTGACCGCGGTCTCCATCGCGCGCAAGATCGGCATCGTGAAGGGTGCGCATCCCAAGGTGTTCTCGGGCCTGGAGCTCGAGAAGACCTCCGACGAGGAGCTGCGCCGCGCTCTGAAGGGCGAGGTCGTGTTCGCGCGCATGGCGCCGGAGCAGAAGCTCCGCGTCGTCGAGAACCTGCAGGCCATGGGCGAGGTCGTCGCCGTGACGGGCGACGGCGTGAACGACTCGCCGGCGCTGAAGAAGGCCGATATCGGCGTGGCCATGGGCATCACGGGCACGGACGTCGCCAAGGAGGCGGCGGACATGATCCTGACGGACGACAACTTCGCCTCCATCGTGCACGCCGTCGAGGAGGGCCGCGCGGTCTACGCGAACATCCGCAAGTTCATGCTGTACATCCTGAACTCCAACGTCCCCGAGGCCGTCCCCTCCGCCGTGTACCTGCTTTCCGGCGGCGCCGTGCCGCTGCCGCTGACCACGATGCAGATCCTTACCATCGACCTGGGCACGGACATGCTGCCCGCCCTGGGCCTGGGATCCGAGCCGCCCGAGAAGGACGTGATGGGCCGCCCGCCGCGCGACCCCCACGAGCACCTTCTGAACAAGGAGGTCATGCGCAAGGCGTTTATGTGGTACGGCATCCTGGGCGCGGCCGCCTCGCTCGCGGCGTTCGTGTTTGCGCAGGTGCAGGCCGGCTGGCACATGGGCGCCGTCATGTTTGGCGTCGGCAAGGACCTGGACCCCACGTACGTCCGCGCCACGACCATGGCGCTTGCGGCCATCGTGTTCACGCAGATAGGCGAGGTCATGAACTGCCGCACGGAGCTTGCCTCGGTCTTCTCGGTCGGCCTGTTCTCTAACAGGCAGGTGAACAAGGGCATACTGTTCGAGGTGGCGCTCATCGTGTTCCTGACGGTGTTCCCGCCGTTCCAGGGCGTGTTCCACACCTGTCCGCTTGGCCTTGCGGACTACGGATTCCTCGTTCTTCTCCCCCCGGTCGTCCTTGCGCTGGAAGAGGGCAGGAAGGCCATCGTGCGCAGGCACCTGGGGATCGACCGCGACGGCGTACGCATCGAGCAGGAAAATGTCGAAAGGTAGGGCATCATGAACGTGATTGTCGTTGGACTTGGGCGCATGGGCACCGGGCTCGCGCGCAAGCTGGACCGCCAGGGCCACAACGTGTGCGCCGTCGACCAGGACCCGGAGCGCCTGGAGCTTCTGGGCGACGGGTTCGCCGGGCGCAAGGTGTGCGGCGTGGGCATCGACCGCGACGTGCTGGAGAAGGCCGGCATCGACCGCGCGTCCGCCGTGGTGTCGTGCACCACCTCGGACGAGACGAACATCGTGGTGGCGCGGATCGCGCGCGACTCGTATCGCGTGCCGCGCGTTATCGCGCGCATGTACGACGTGAGCAAGGCCGAGACGTACCGCCGCCTGGGCATCCAGACGATATCCACGACGGACTGGGGTGTGCGCCGCGCGTGCGAGCTTTTGACGTACCACCAGCAGGACAGCGTGCTTGCCGTGGGCACCGGCGAGGTGCAGATAGTGCGCGCCGACGTCCCCACGCTGCTTGAGGGGCACACCGTGCGCGAGATAAGCGCGATCGGCGAGGTGAAGATCGTCGCCGTTTCGCACAACAGCCAGACGTCCATACCGACAGACGGCACGGTGCTCGGGCACGGCGACGTGGTGTACGCGGCCGTGGCGTCGAGCGCGCAGGAGAAGTTCGCCCACATGCTTGGCAAGAGCGAGTAGGAGGTTGCCATGAACATCATCATCGTAGGCGGCGGCAAGACCGGTCGCTACCTGGCGCCCATACTCACGGACGGCGGCTCGTCCGTCGTGGTGGTGGAGAGCAGGCGCGACGTGGTGCGCAAGCTGCAGGAGGAGCTGCCGGGGCAGAAGGTAGTGCTGGGAAGCGGCACGAGCCCCGAGGTGCTGGAGAAGTGCGGCGTGATGGGCGCGGACGTGCTCATCGCGGCGACGGGCTCCGACGAGGTGAACCTGGTGGCGTCGACCCTGGCGAAGATGGAGTACCAGGTGCCGCGCGTGGTCGCCCGCGTGAACAACCCGAAGAACTCGTGGATGTTCAACGAGTCGATGGGCGTGGACGTGGGCATCAACCAGGCGGACCTGCTGGCGCGCTCCGTGCAGGAGGGGCTGGACATGGAGGACGTGTTCACCATCATGCGCCTGGGCAAGGACGAGCACGCCCTTGTGCAGCTTGAGGTGCGCCCGGGCTCCTCGGCCGTGGGACGGAAGATCTCTGACCTGGCGCTGCCGGACGAGGCCGTCGTGATCGCGATCGACCGCGAGGGGGACATCATCATCCCGCGCGGCGACACGGGCCTCATCGCTGGCGACAACGTGCTGGCGTTCACGAGCGCCGCGGCGAAGCGCGAGCTGAAGCGGGCGTTTGCGTAGCGGGCGGGGAGGCCGGCCCTTCTCGCCCGGCGCCTTGCGCGCGCTGTCAGATGAGCCCTTACGGCCTATGCCCGAGCCCTTCGCGTCTCGCAGGAAGTCCGGCACGGCCGGCTGTGCGGCGGGCCTTTCGCCGGGCACCACCGGCAACGGCGCCGTCACGGCAGGGGAGGCGCCTTGATCAAGCTCGTTCTTTCTGACATGGACAACACGCTGGTGCCGTTTGGCGCCGGGAAGGCGTCGCGGCGGACCGTGGACGCGATTCACGCCTGCCAGGAGCAGGGCATCGACTTTGGCCCGGCGAGCGGCCGCGACCGCGGGGAGCTGTCGAGCTTCTTCGACGAGGACGCGAGCTGCTACAACACGGGCGTGCTGGTGAACGGCCAGAAGGTGTACTACCTGGGCGAGGTGGTGTACGAGAAGACCCTGCCCGCGGACGAGCTGCGTCGCGCGGAGGCGATCGCGGCACGGGTCGAGGGGTGCGCGTTCATCACGTACCGCGACGACAACTTTGGCGACTGGGTTGGCGCGACCCGCGAGGAGCTTGGGCCCATGTTCGAGCGCGTCTTCCTGTGCGGCGGCGAGCGCCACGAGCTGGACGCGATGCCGGACTATCCCGTGGTGAAGGCCGGGATGGTGGTGATGGGCGACAACGCGCGCGCCGTGGAGCTTTCGCGCGTGCTTTCGGACGCGTGTCCGAGCCTGGCGTTTCCGAACACGGTTGTGAACTGGCTGGACGTGAGCCCGAAGGGCTGGGGCAAGGCGGACGGCATCGCGATCCTGCAGCGCATCCTGGGTCTTGCCGACGAGGAGGTCTGCGTGTTTGGCGACGCGGACAACGACCTGGGCATGCTGGGGCGCTACCCCAACTCGTGCGCCGTCGCGAACGCGAACGAGGCCGCGACGCGCGCGGCCCGCTGGCACGTGGGCGCGAGCGCGGACGACGGCGTGGCGCGCGCGATGGAGCAGATCGCGGCCGCGGCGCGGGAGTCTCGCGAGCTTGGGCGCGAGGTGGCTCCGGCGTTCATGCGCGCGTAGGGACGAGCGCCACGGGCGGCGGGCTAGGCGTTGCATGTCCGCGTGCGGCGCGTAACGCGCAACGTGGCGCGTAACGAAGAACTATAATTCGCGCGGCTTGCACCAACTGGAAAAACGTGCCCGTAACGTAGAGCTAAAAACATAGATTTACGTTGCGGGCATTGCCGTGTGGCGGGGAATGCGGCTCGGCCTCACTCCGAGGGGATGGATGACCGAACTTTGGGAATGAAAAGCGAGTGCTCTCGGCATTTACCGAAGAGACAAAACCATTCCAGAAAAATCCTTGCATTTCTCCGTTGTTGTGTATAGGCTGTGATTGTCAGGTAAATGTACGGACAACCACACAACCATATAACCGTATGAGTGTGAAGGAAAGGTGGGAGACGAACACATGTACACCACGCTTAAGAGTGTTCTGGAGGAAGCTTCCGAACTGAACATGGCCATTGGCGCTTTCAACACCCACAACCTCGAGATGGTGCAGGCAATCGTCAAGGCGGCAAACAACCAGAGGACTCCGGTAATCATCCAGACCTCTGAGGGGACTGCAAAGTATGTCGGCATGCGCACTCTTGTTGCAGTGTGCAAGTCGCTTGCTGAGGAGTACGGCGTAAACGTCGATCTCCACCTCGACCACGCCAAGAATTGGGACAACATCCGCGAGGCTGTTGACGCGGGTTTTGGCTCCGTCATGTTTGATGGCTCTGCACTGCCGTTCAAGGAGAACATCCTTGGAACGCGTCGCGTTGTCGAGTATGCACACGCTGCCGGTGCTTCCGTCGAGGCGGAGCTTGGCACCGTTGGCGGAACCGAGGATGGCGTGGCCGTCGCGTCTGACGCTGTGCGCCTGACCGACCCTGCGCAGGCGGTCGAGTTCATTGACAAGACCGACATCGATGCCCTTGCCGTGGCAATCGGCACCAATCACGGCCAGTACAAGTCGAAGACCAACATCAACTTCGACGTTCTGAAGTCGATTTACGAGGTTGCCCAGCGTCCGCTGGTTATTCATGGCGGCACTGGCGTGTCTGACAACGATATCCACCGCGTGATTGACCTTGGCATCCGGAAGTTCAACGTGGGCACCGAGCTTCTCGTGCAGTGGAACAGGAAGTCCAAGGAGCTTTACGACTCGAACAAGGAGAACACCTCTAACAGGAACAACGTTATGCCCGCGCTTGACGTTGTCCAGGAGGTCGTGGAGCACAAGATCAGCCTCTTCAAGAACATTTAAAGACCGCAATCTGGAGCCAGAGAGGTGGTGGAGCATGCGCATTTTCTGTATCGGCCAAGCGGCCTATGACATAACTGCACGAGTCGACGAAGACATTGTCCCTGATAGGAAGTATCGTCTCACCGAGCATGCTGAATGCCCCGGTGCGCCAGCCCTCAATGGCTCCTGTGTTTGCGGAAAGTGGGGAGCCAAGCCTTACTTGGTGGCCCGCATCGGAAGAGACGCCTATGGAGAGCAGATAAAGAAGGCCGTTGCAGACTGCGGAGTCAATCTTGACTATCTCCTTCGCGCCCCTGGCGTGTCGACCTCTTTTAGCTTCATCGTGGCAAACGGAAAGACGGGCACAAGAACAATTTTCAACTTCCCGTCCCAGAACGTTGAAGCCGAAGTTGTGTATCCGGAGGCGTCGCCAGACATCATTCTCTGTGACGGGCATGAACCTGAAGCGACTGTTGAGTACAAGAGGCGCTTCCCCGACGCAAGGGTTGTGGTTGATGCCGGTACGTGTCGAGAGTCGACACTTCAGGTCGCTCGTGTTTCCGATTATATCGTCTGTTCTCAGGCGTTTGCCGAGCAGCATACGGGCCGTGTCCTGCCAGATACCGACAAGGGTCTTCTTGAGGCGCTGCTAGACATCGAAAGCATCAATCCCGGCTGCCGCGTAGCGATAACGCTCGGGTCCAAAGGGCTGGTGTACCTCGAAGGGGGAAAGGCTGTGCGCATGCCCGCGTTCGAGGCGGCGGCGATTGACTCGACGGGCGCGGGAGACATTTTCCACGGAGCTTTTACTTACGGATTGTCGCGTGGCCTTGAGTTCGTCGATTGTCTGACTCTTGGCTCTATGACTGCCGCCATTTCTACCACTCGTATGGGTAGCCAGCGCTCGATTCCTGAACTTAGTGAGGTGCTTGGAGCGCTTAAGTCTCTCGGAATTGATTTGCCCGAATCTGCATAGGGAACCCCACGCGTGGGATCGATTCAGTTAAGGAAGAACACATGGCTGACTCTCAGAAGTTTGCTTTTCAAGACATGCTCAAGGTTGAGAACATCCAGATACTCGACTCCGTCCAGGACTGGCGCGAAGGGGTAAGGGTAAGTCTTGACCCCCTGGTTAAGGGTGGCTACGCCGAGCAGAGGTATGCGGACAATGTCGTGAAAGACATTGAATCCGTGGGCCCCTACGTCGTGCTTACCGACGACATCGCGCTCATCCACGCACGTCCCGAAGAAGGAGCGATTAAGACCCAGATGGGGCTTCTGTTACTGAGGAAACCCGTTCAATTCGAGGGGTCGGACAGCTGCGTAACGTTGCTGTTTGCTCTGTCGGCAGAAGACCCGAACTCTCACGTAGACGCAATCAAGGTTCTTGCGACCTTCTGCATGGACGAGTCCAAGGTTGCTCGTCTGAAAGAGTCTGAAACGCCAGAAGAAATCTACCACCTGCTCATAGCCGAGTCAGAGGCAACTGCCAGAGCAGGAGAATCCGTTCCGTCCGCAACCGAGTAAGAAGAGGGGAGGTAAACATGGTCAAGATCATCGCGGTGTGTGGCGCCGGCCTGGGCAGCAGCTTCGCCTGCCAGATGGCTATTGAGCAGGCAATGAAGGCTCTCAACGTGAACGCCAAGGTTAGTCATACCGACACGACTACGATTTCCGCAATCGTAAACGAGGCCGATATTGTCGTGTCTGGCAAGAACTACCAGAAGCTTATGGAGAAGAAGAATCTTCCTAAGCCGGTGGTTTTCCTCGATCGTTTGGTCGACAAGAAGGAGATCACCGAAAAGCTCACGCCAATCCTTAAGGAAATGGGCGAGCTGTAACAGAGGTGCCCCGTCCTTCTCGAGGAAATTAGTTTTTTAAGCAATAGAAAGAGGATGAAATGGCTGTCCTGAATTGGATTGTTAGCAACATTCTGACCCAGGCATCGATCATCATCGCCCTCATTGCCTTCCTTGGTCTTGCGCTTCAGAAGAAGCCGGCTAACGAGGTGTTTGCGGGAACGATGAAGACCCTGTTTGGCTTCATGATTCTTTCCGCCGGCTCCAGCGTTCTTCAGGGTTCGCTCCAGTACTTCGGCAATGTGTTCAACTCCGCCTTCCACATCGGTGCCGGCGGCGGCGCTGTCGTCGCCTCGATTGAGGGCATCAATGGCCAGGCTATGACTGACCTGGGGCTCGGCTCGGAGATCTCGATTGTCCTGCTCGGCATCTTCATCGTGAACCTCATCATTGCCCGCTTCACGAAGTTCAAGTACATCTTCCTGACCGGCCAGGCACTCCTTTGGGAGTCCACCCTTGCGGTCGTGTTCACTTACTTCCTCGGTCTCACCGGCGTGCCCCTGATTCTCCTTGCTTCGCTTGTTGGCGGCTGCTTCGCGACGTTTATGCCTGCCATTGCACAGCCCGTTGTGCGCAAGATTACTGGCAGTGACGATATCGCGCTCGGTCACTTCTGCACCATTGGCTACATGGTCACCGCCGGCGTTGCCAAGCTCGTGGGCAATCCCGAGGAGTCTGCCGAGGACGTGAAGATTCCTGAGAAGCTCGACTTCCTCAACGACACCTACCTTGCCGTCTTCACGGTCATGCTTCCCTTCTACATCATTGCGGCGATTATTGCTGGGCCCGCTGCGTGCCTCAAGGTCGCCAAGGGTCTCGGCATCTCGACCAGCGTTAACTACATCGTCGAGGCGTTCCTGCAGTGCTGCACCTTCGTGATTGGCCTTTACATCCTGATGATGGGCGTCCGCCAGCTTCTCGACAACATCGTTCCCGCCTTCCAGGGCATTTCGATGAAGCTCGTTCCTGGTGCCAAGCCTGCCCTCGACTGCCCCGTTCTCTTCCCCTACGCTCCTAACAGCGTTATTCTCGGCTTCATCTTCACCACCATCGGCTCGATTATCGGCATGCTCATTTCTCCGGTCACTGGATACTTCGTCATCCCCGGCGTTATGTCCAACTTCTTCGCTGGTGGTACTGCGGGTATCTTCGGCAACGCCGTGGGTGGTCGCCGTGGCCTGATCATCGGCTGCATCGTGCACGGCATCTTCATCATGATCATCCCCGCGCTTCTCACCCCCATGCTTGCGCAGATTGGCTTCGTCAACCTGACTTGCACCGACGTTGATACGGTCTTCACTGGTTTCGTGCTCTACGGCATCAAGTGCCTCGTTGGCCTTTTTGCATAGCGAACTGTGTGATGGGGGCTGGTCTTCTATGGGCCAGCCCCCCTTTCTATCAGGGTTTAGGAGAATCGAGGCAACATGTTCCTCTTTCACAAGAAAGATAAGGCGGTAAAGTCTGAAAAGAAGGATAACGAGCCGTCTGCTAAGGTCGACCGAGAAGAGCTGCTTCGTAAGGCGAATGAGCTTTTGGAGCAAATAGACTCAGTCGATGGGGCCGAGAAGTGCGACCTTCTGGAGCACCGCGGAAAGCTTTTGATGGATGCCGGAGAGGATGACGCGGCCATCGAGGCGTTTGAAGCCTGCGTCGCCAACGGAAGGCGCATGGGTGCCCCATATAGGTCACTGACCACCCTATACAACAGGAAGCGTAAGGCCGCAGCTGAGTCTGGCGACCAAGACGGAGCAAAGCTCTATTTGGACAAGCTCCAGTCCCTTATGCAGAACTCCAAGGACATGCTTCGCGGCAAGTAGCGTTCGTTGGAGTTTTGGACAAAGGTTAGGAAAGCGCAATCATGAAGAAAGTCATGGTGCTTCTCGCGGGCTATCCGGCAACTGGTAAGTCAACATTTTGCGGAGAGCTCCTCAAACGGCATCCGGATTTGCCTGTAATCGCTCCAGATGACATTAAAGAACAGGTTTGGGATGAGTTCGGGTTCGATTCCCTCCAGGAAAAGGATGAGCTCGAGAAGCTTGTTTGGAAAAGGTACTACTCTGAGCTCCGGCACCTAATGTCCGACGGGAAGGCATTCGTTACTGACTATCCGTTTTCTGACAAGCAGCGCCCCACGCTGGTCAAGTTGGTTGTGGAGTATGGCTATCGGGCCATTACTGTTAGGTTTGTCGGGGATCTCGATGTAATCTACAAGCGATCACTGGCTAGAGACCTGTCTCAATCAAGGCACCTTGGGCACCTCATGAATCACTATCACAAGGGTGACGTGCTTGCTGATCGCAGCAAGGCAGACGCACTGGTAACCAGGCAGCTTTTGGAAGAGCGCTGCGTCACAAAGGGATACGGGACATTTGTGCTCGGGGACCTCATTGAAGTTGATGCTACGAACATTGATGACGTCGATGAAGAGGCGATTGTCGATAGAGTGGATGAGCTTGCAAAGGGCTGACGCATGCTTTTAGAGCTGCCTTGCAAGACAGGTACGTTATAACCTGTTTGCACTACTGATTAGTTGTCTGTCATTTGTATTCTGAAATAGGTCTTTTTACCAGATTTAATCTTGGGTTGGATGCGATTTGGAGTATGAGTAGTGCGACGGTTGCATGCTCGCCATGCATCATTCGGCTAAAAGCGAGTTGTACTGCATATGGGAATTGCAATTTCACAAACACGTAGACTTGACCCGAGCTCTCACGAGCAGCTGTATTACCAGCTGTACGATATCCTGTTTCAGGAGATTACCGGAGGTTCATTTTCGGTTGGGGATCTTGTACCATCCGAAACGCGCTTGGTAGAGGAGTTCGGCATCAGTCGTGAGACCGCGCGTAAGGCGATGGGGATGCTCGTCGATGACGGCTTGGTAGAGAGGCGCCGTGGCGTGGGGTCAGTCGTGGTGGCGACTAGACCAAAAACGGCACTGAATTGGACGAACTCAAGCTTGCGCCTTAGCGATGACCCAAGTATTGGCGTTGGGAAAGTAGAGAAGAGGGTCCTCGACGCGGGGATAGTGCTTGCGGATCCAAAAGCTTCCGGAGCGCTCAATCTTCCGTTAGATACGCCACTTTTTCGACTTGACCGCGTTCGCTGTAAGGGAGAGACGCCGTACTATCGTGAGACGATCTTACTAGAGGCGAATTATGTCCCTGGCGCTACAGAGAGGGACTTTTCTAATGAGTCACTTCGTGCGTACTACAAGAACGTCTTGCATGTAACGTGGCCCCGTGCAACGCAGGTGATGAAATCGGTGGGGGCGGACGAGGAAACCGCGCGCGTGCTCCACGTTGAGAAGGGATTCCCCCTTCTCGAGATTACGCGTGTATCATTTGACGAGCGTGGAATTCCGCGTGAGTTTGGAGTGTGGCGCTATCGCTCCAACCTCTATTATCTCGAAATGTCACTGGTTAAATAGTATTTGATTCAGTGCGCACGAACTTTGGCTTCCAAGAAGCGCGACGCCGTGCGCTCGCGTGCAGTGCGTGGCGTAAAACTAATGTTTGCATGGCTTGTGCCAACTGGAAAACGTGCCCGCAATCTAGAGCTAAAAAATAGTTCTATGTTGCGGGCGATTCTGTTGTGATGGGAATTTGACTGCAGTCGCCCAGAGGTGACGTGGCAACCAGAAAATGCCCAATTGTGCTTAATACCTGCGTCCCGTATGGCAATTTAGTCCGGCAATGAAAGCGGATATCAACTACGTACCGTGGATAAGGCTGGGCTCGCGGGATGGGGGCGCAATGGCAATTCTCGAGCGGGTACGGGGCAAGCGGTGGACGTCGACTACGAGAGCGGCGACCATTACGTGAGTGACTACCTAAGCGAGAGCGAGCTTAGGTGGAACGCGCTTTCCGTGGTGGGGGAGGGCGAGCCTTCAAGTGAGGTCGACCCATATGATGCGGTCGCACTGGGCGAGGACGCGCACATGGTCAGCTGGATTGAAGAGACCGGGGTCGTTGCGTCCCAGATTGCGGACTTCGGGAACGGTAGGGTCACCACGTTTCTGACCTAGCCAGAGGGGGTGTCCACGGCGGTTGTGGCAAGATGGTGCTTGAGAGCACGCTTGCGCTGGTCGACTAGGGAGTGCGTCGCGTGTCGTCCGTAGTGTTTGACGGCGGGTCGGTGACGCGAACGTAGAACATATTTCCTACACATTTCTGCCAACTGGGAAAACGCGCCCCGAACGTCAACATCATATTGAATGTTGTACGTTCGGGGCGCTGGCTTGCGCTGCGGGCCTGGGCGCTGGCGCGGTGCGTGCCGCGACGCTACGAGAGCAGCATGCGGTCGTTGTCGAGCTCGCCGCCGGATACCTCCTCGAACTTCCGCAGCAGGTCCGCGACCGTGAGCCTGCTCTTCTCGTCCCCACGGACGTCGTAGATCACGTGGCCCTCGTGCATCATGATCAGGCGATTACCCAGACGGATGGCGTCGTTCATATTGTGCGTGACCATGAGCGTAGTCAGGTGGTGCTCGTCGACGATCTCCTCGGTCAGATTGAGCACCTTGGAGGCCGTCTTGGGGTCGAGGGCCGCGGTGTGCTCGTCGAGCAGCAGCAGGCGCGGCTTGGTGAGCGTGGCCATGAGCAGGGTGAGTGCCTGGCGCTGGCCGCCCGAGAGCAGGCCGACCTTAGCGTTGAGGCGCGTGTCCAGACCAAGGTCCAGGCGCTTGAGCAGTTCAACGTACTCGTCCTTCTCGGCCTTGGTGACGCCCCACGAAAGACCGCGACGCTGGCCGCGGCGCTTGGCAAGGGCCAAGTTCTCGGCAATCTGCATGTCGGCTGCGGTGCCGCGCATGGGGTCCTGGAACACGCGGCCCAGGTCCGCGGCGCGCCTGTGCTCCGGCAGGCGTGTTACGTCGCGGCCATCGAGCTCGATGGTGCCGCCGTCGGGCGGGAAGACGCCCGCGATGCAGTTCAGGAGCGTGGACTTTCCGGCGCCGTTGCCGCCGATCACGGTTACGAAGTCGCCGGGCTCAAGGTGGAGGTCAACGCCGGTGAGCGCGGGCTTCTCGTTCACGGTGCCCTTGTTGAACGTCTTGGTGACGTGGGTGAGCGTCAGCATCAGCGCTCGCCTCCCTTCCGCCACGCGCGGCGCGCCTGGCTGCGCTCCAGCACCACGGGCACCACGAGCGCGAGCGCGACGATGACGGCGGAGAAGAGTTTCATGTCGTTTGCGTCCATGCCCATCTGCAGCACGATGGCGCGGATGATGAAGTAGATGACGGAGCCGACGACGGCCGAGGCCAGGCGGCTGCCGAACGCCTGCAGCTTGCCGGGCGTCAGGCGGCCGAGCACCTCGCCGATCACGATAGCCGCGAGGCCGATCACGATGGCGCCCGTGCCCATGTTGATGTCGGCGTACTTCTGGCTCTGGCACACGAGGGCGCCGGACAGCCCGACGAGGCCGTTGGACAGGCTGAGCGCGAGCAGCTTCGTCGCGCGCACGTCGATGCCCAGCGCACGGCACATGTCCTCGTTCTGGCCGGTCGCGCGCATGGCGGAGCCGATCTCCGTGCCAAAGAACCAGTAGAGAAGGGCCACGCACAGAGCCGCGACGAAGACGCCGATGATG
>ENA-OOXJ01001510-OOXJ01001510.1-human-gut-metagenome-genome-assembly--contig:-NODE-1510-length-14451-cov-3.015907_pt1 | contig 14451 bp, 12 predicted proteins | sample MGYA00241587_ERZ501343 | MGnify/ENA primary metagenome ERZ501343 (study PRJEB25962, sample SAMEA2042918) | human gut metagenome | biome: human gut; feature: human-associated habitat; material: faeces... | reverse complement strand
AATATTTTGCTTTAAGCAGGACTGAGATAGCATAGATCTGACCTTTTTTCAGTTCACACTGTTTTCCTTCTTGCAGGAAATCTACTTCACTTACAGTTTCCATAACATTTATCATTCTTAATATTAAACATTATTTTACAATCACTCACACGGAAAAATCCTAGAAAGCACATACTGATTAAAACAACACAAAACGCATTAAAGTCATTTTGTCTAAAAAAATCAACTATCCATCTTTCAAACGCAATTGTTGATGCCAGTAATATACTTACTAGTTCTTTATTGCCAAAAGTCATAAAAAATAAGAGCAGATTATCTGTTGTGGAAAGCTGATTTTCATTTATTATTTCATCCGTTAAAGTTTTCACTCTCCAACATAATTCATCTTGTTCTCCACTTTTTGTGACTATTATTTTATCAAGTAATAGCCACTCGTTTGTTTTTTCAGTTAAAATCATAATTAATAATTTATATAAATTCGTCTTTAAATAACGGATGCAAAGTTCTACTATTTATAAAAATTATTGTTATGATATAAAGAATATGGAATGGAATCTCAATTTATGAATTGATATAACCATAAGTAAAACAGATACTTAAATATCGAAAGGAGTAAAAAAGAAGAATGAAAGAAGAATGAAAGAAGAATGAAAGAAGAATGAAAGAAGAATGAAAGAAAAATGAAAGAAGAATGAAAGAAGAATTATTACTTCAGTCTCTTTTCTCGAAATTTAAAATTTAGTAGTTCTATCTCCTCCTTAGCCAATAATTCCATAGGTATAAATTGTGATTGAGCTAATATTCTCCATGCTTTACACTGAGCCTTGCTTTCTGGATACCTCACTTTATTTTGACAATTAATAGCAAAAATAGATTTAATTTTTGCAACAAACCTTTCATCAAATTTCAATCCTTTCCAATTAAGAAATTGAGATTTAAAGATAAGATAAGCAAAGCCATACAAAGAATAATCATCATTTATTGTAGCAGCATAGGAGATCAAAGGTGATAAATAAATCTTTCTAAAAATATGCCCTTTTTCCGATAAAGAATTTTGCTCAAAAAGTACATAAAATGGATACAATTCACTATCTATTAAAAAGAAAATGTCATTACATTTCTGATATAATGAACAACTTGTCTGTGTCTGGGGTAATTCATGTATCGTATTACTTTCTTCTACTAAACGCTCTAAATGTTCCCATTTAGATAAATCGTAATCTGTAATTCCAAAAGTATCAATATTACCTAAATTGCCAGAATAGAAAATTCCATCAAATAAATTTTCGCTCTTATCTGATTTACTTAAATACCAATTATATTCATATTGAATCAATGGTGCATAATCCTTTTTTTTAAAGGATTCTCTTAGTGATAATTTCAAATTAAGTGGTATCGCTTCTGAATCTAACAGCCAAAAACCCAAATAAACAAATATAGGGACATGATAGAGAATAAAATAGAGAATAAATATCCCATCTAAAGTAAATGCCGAAGATTCATAATCATCTTGTCCATAAAGCTCATATTTCTCAAAACAATCTCGCCAATTTCTAAATTTGAATTTATTGAACATGTAGGAGTATTCTTTTTTAAAAATCCGCGTTATGGCTGCATAATGATTTGCAAAATAATCAGGCAAATTTGTTAGTATATCTCCATAAATTATCATTCTTTCTTTATAAAGGTCAAAATAATGATTTCCTATGTATTTCGCTAATTTAGATGCAAAAAGGAATTTATCTTTATCTATATAATCCAATAAGATTAAACATTGCTTTTTTAGAAAATAATATGTCGAGAATGCTGTAAAGTAACTTTTTTGTTTATCGCCATTTTCCTCAAAAAAATCAACGAGCATATTTACAATTTTCCAATCATCTTCACTGCTTATTTCGTCTATGCTCTTTACCTTTTCTACAAATTCCTTGGGAGTATCAATACCAAGTTGTAACAACACTTTTTCTATATTGGGAAAATCCTCAATTAATAACTGATATTTACGAAAATTTGATATCCTATAAAATGGATCAAAATCATAAGAATCAGTAATTTCATTTATAAATAAATAATTATCAGAATCTCTGTCATCTTTATCATCTCTTAGTGATTTAGCTATTAATTTAAACTCACTATATGTAGACATTTTTTTATTTTTGGAACGGATTATTGCTTCTCTAATTTTAAGGAAAAATAATTCTGAAATATTAGTTATCTTATCTTCATTTTCAAATTGCATATTATCAACTTCCTCTAATACCTTTTGAGCAATTTTCTTATATTCTACATTAGTCATAATATATCTAATTTAAAAGAAGGTTATAGATGATTTTAACTATCTGAATACTCCCTCAAATATAAGCATTTATTCGTATATTAATTTCCTTAGCATACTCAAAAGTATTATCAATTGACCTAATTTCATCTTATTCAAAAAATACGTAATATAAAAATTACACTAGTTACTGTTCAACATTTCCTTTTTGTATTCGTACAACAATAACGTGAGTTCGAAATAAGAACAACATAATCTATTAGTCAATAGGAACATAGGGATAAAAATAATAAATATATAATGACAAGTTATAACATATAAACAATTATCACTATGTTCTCAGAATTTAAAGTTACATAAGTTTATTGTATAACTGATAATTTTTTCAAGAAATTTACGCTGTAACAAGAAAAATATATGATTGAGGATAGAAGGCCAGGCATCGCAACAACCCCAACCGTATGAATGATGCTGAGATTATCGTTATTCTCATTCTGTTCCACTTCGCTGTTTTCCTCTGTTTCAAGCATTGCTATAAGGAATATGTCTGTAAACTTAAAATATCGTTTTCAGCACCAAGTTTACTATAACAGTTTTGTAGAACTGGAGAAAGGAAGTATTTCTTTCTCTGACCATTTTCATCAAGAAAGTATTCCTGAGAGCAGCACTGGTATCAGTTTTGTTTACTCATCTACCTTGTGTGTCTGTCAAAACCAAAGGGCATTTAAGACATTTAAAGAACTTGCAGAACGAGGAAAATGTTCCATGAGATGGCTCTTCGTATTCAAGCTATTTCTGATAATCAATGACAAGAATGAGATCCTTGATTTCATTTTTAGTGAATAATCGGAAACCTTTGAAACAAGGTATTTTTTTGGTAAACATTAAGGAAAAACTATGTGCAGACAAGGGACATATTGCTCAGGTTTTGTTTGAGAATCTTTTCCTTAATGGAATACAACTGGCCACTAAAATTAAACAATATAATGAACTCACTGATGAGCACTGCTGGCAAGATTCTGAAACTGAAAAAGAGCATTAATTGAAACGGTCAATGACGAGCTAAAGAACATTACATAGATAGAGCACTCGAGACACAGTTCATTCAGTAATTTCATTGCAAATCATTATCTACTATCACGGCACACAGCTATTTTGAAAAGAAATTCGCTATTGATGTGAAGTTTATCAGTGACGGCAACTTGCTATTTTCTGATTTTTATTTCGAATTCATGTAACATTGGGTATTTCAAATCTAAATGATCCGTACAGAGATAGCAGCACTATCCCCAATCCCCCAATCTATTAAGCAGCACAAAAGATTTCCTGCATTGTACAAAAATACATTTTTATGAAAATAATTGTTTTTAAACATCACAATCTCTATCTTTGTAATTGGAAGGTGTTCCACTTTTTTGTTCCCTTTCTAAAGATAACTATTTGATAATCAGTGATATTTTCGACACTGGCAGTGTCGAGGTGATGAGTTCGAGTCTCATACGCTCCACTAACGACCACTGACTATCAAATAGTTAGTGGTTTTCTTTCTTTAAGCCACATGGAATAGACACTCCTATTTTAATCCAATTTTATCCATAGAAAGTTAACTAAAGTAATTTCTTTGTTCACCAATTTCTATTCTAAAAACACTTTATTCATCACATCTTTATAGAATTCCTAGTTAGCTTTATCCAACAAAGCATCCTTATCCAACGCAACCCTATCTTTCACAAATTCTGGGATATTAAATGAATACATGAAATTTTTATAAAACGAAGGATCCTCTTGTGGAATCGGAAAAGCTTTACTACAATTACCATTATTATCAATATGAAATAGATATGGACTGGTATATAAACCATCCATTCTACGACTACTTACCACCATCCACTTACTATTACTACTCCACGAATGATAACTCTCCACGTCATCACTATTAGCCTCAACCATCCGGCACCTCCTCCCCGACTTTAAATCAATCATGTATAAATCTGCTTCTTTATGCCAAATAGAAAAATAGCCATAATCAGATAACGTATATACCAAAAATCTTCCATCTGGCGATACCCTAGGAAAGGAAACGCTTCCATTCTCCAGACGACTGTTATACAAAGTATCCACCTTGTTTCCAAACGTTCCATTTTCGGCATCAAAAGCAATAGAACACAAACTGAACTTAACAGACTTATAATCATATGGCATCGTTACAGAATCGGCAGAACAGAAATATAAAGTTTTCCCATCAGGAGAAAAAGAAGGGAGATTCTCAAAAACCGCTGGAGAAGCTATCAAAGAATCAGTAAGCACCTTATTTTTTTTAATATCATATACTGATATATCAGCAGATAGATCATACACTTCTATACGATTATCATCATTTGTATGAAACGCCTGCTTAATATCATTTGATGAATAAGCGATAAAGTTTCCAGACGGATGCCATGAAGGATATACAAAAGAATTGATCACAGATCCTTTCTCTGGAGATATTTTATCAATTTTACCATTCACAGACAGATAAGTACCTCCCAATTTTGCTCTCATATGCAAAGACATCATATCTGGATTCTGACCATTAAACGAATGACAATTCATACAATTATAGCTAGTCTGCTCATTAGTCAATATTGCCTCCTCATGAAATGTAGTAAGATCACGCTGATATATTCCCATCTTGTTCCAAAGCTCATAGCCTGGATTAATCAGACGGTAAACCAACCATCGGTCAATTTCATCATCAGATACATACCATGTAAAAGGCATATAGGCATTCCATATACCCTCTTCCTTTGTATAAATCTTAACAGATAAAGAGTTTCCAACTGAACAAGCAAGCAAATCTTTCCAACCTTTTTCTGGAAACATGAAACTACCGTCTTTGGCTTTAACAATCATTTTCTCATCGTTACACGAAATAACTGCCACTGCATTATCTACCGGATTTAACAACTTGAATCTCAACGGAGCAATATTAGCCGGTATAGTCAGCTGAGTATAATCCGGGAAAATAGGTGGCATTGAATGGATTTCATCATCTGGAATCGGTTCTTTTACAGTACATGACGCCATGAGACTCAGCAAACATAACCCTAAAATGCGTGTACATATATTCATAAATCACATTATTGTTATCTGTTGAACATAAAGTAATACCAATAAGAATCTGCGTATTTAGCCCTAAGAGAATAAGCAGGATTACCACCTCTCCGACGCACATCAATAATATCCTTACGAAAAGCTTGGAAACGATTTATCACGTCATCAGTCACTCCATATTCTTTCCATGTATCTTGTTCCTTTTCATGCATAATGATAAATGCTTCCTGAAAATGCAGAGGCATATCTTTTCCTGTTTCCTCATAAATCTTTACCAGATCGGAAAATGCCATAAGATTCTTTGATATAAGACATAATGCACCATAATAATGTAGTGCCGGATCATACTCCGGATATGACTTAACTATTTGAATAATATGTTCGATCTGCGTAGTTGTAGTCAGCAAATCTACACCATTTACACATTTACGTTTATCCATAAGCTCTTGTTCTACATCCATAAGCTTCGGATTCTCTATCAAATTCCGATAATAAGACGCAGCTTTACTATACGAATAGGTATTTTCTAGAATCCGGATATATTTCAATGCTACTTCATTATGTCCAAATATTATATTCGTCTGAACAAGACGAAGCAACAATCTTGGATTCATACCTCTTTCTGTCGAAACCAGTCCTTCAAAAGCCATTTCTTGTGCAAGTGCTATATTACCCATACGATAATACACATCGCTTAAAAGCATTGAAGAGGTAACAGACTGATCCCAAGGTATGATAAGCCCTTCAATACCGGGCTGACTATATCTAAAAAGGAAATTCCCCATCATACCAAGTTCTGACAGTGCCAGATTCTGATAACAAGCGTGCATAAAATTTTGCTGGGAACGCAATCCGTCTAATTCAAGTAACTTTTTCCACTGTTTTGTACGTGAATAGTAGTCCAATTGCTTCGCTACATATATTTTTTCATTATTATATTTTTCTGTACCAGTATGGAGAATTGTTGCAGCAATCAGTATCTGAATGATAAAAAAAACATATTTCATCCTTTTAGAAAAACTCCTATAATAAGTTACAAGCAACGATGCCAAAAGTACATTCAACAAAAAAGCGATAGCTGCATAATAATGTAAAGCATGTGATGATGCTCGAGAATGAAAATATGCATCAAAAGTAAAAGCAAATCTTGCCTGTGATATCACATCCATACTACACAAAATATATGGAGTAACACAACTCCAAGGTATGAGTATAAACGAAAACCATTTGTATTTTCCCTTGGTTGCTGTTATTTCGTATATCACACTGGCAATAACGGCGATGAATACCATCGGGCCAGTTATAAAATACCCAACAACTGCAGCAACAGCCATATACACCCATCTTGCAACAAAGGAAGATAAACGAATGTAAATATTAAAAAGAAGTATAGAAAAGACTGTTCCCAAAGTTCCCTCCCAATGATACATAAAATCTACCTGCATCCACAACAATGCTATTCCGGGAAACAGATATAATAAAGGAACTGTTTTTCTACCACAGATATGCTCCCATATATCACAATTTTGCCACGATACAATGCAAAACAGTAAAGATGAAATCAAAGCTCCGCAAACAGGATGGATAAAAAACTGAGTCAAAAAAGAAGTAAAATATGAAATCAATCCCCCTACCCTAAAAATTCGTTCAAATGCATATTCCTTGTTAAAAACAAATATATCCATTTGCTCTACATAAGGATAATTATATGCAAAAAAGTTATAACAGTAACATGAAATAAGGCAAAAACAGAATAACCATGCTACAATACCTCGAAAATTACTTCTAACAATACTCATTGTTTTAATCCCATTCAAAGATTACACTTTTTATACCAGCATAAATATACTATTTCCAACACAGATAACTTCATTTCACAAAAAATATCCAAATACACTAAGAACCGTTTGGACATCCATGACTTTACTCAAAAAATACTAACCGCCGTTTTGGTAGTCAACAACTCCAGCGCCTTCATCCCCATTACAGAATTTCCTTTCTTATTCAAACGAGGACTCCATACAGCTACTGCATATTGTCGGGGGCAAATAGCTGCAATACCACCTCCAACTCCACTCTTACCTGGCAAACCTACTAAATATGAAAATTCTCCTGCCTCATCATAAAAACCACATGTCTGCATAATGGCATTAATGCGTTTCACTTGTGAAGTTGTAAGATGTACGTTACCAAACTCAAAAGGGCGTGTATGATCTGCAAAAGGAAGAAATGCACGAGATAATTCACGACATGACATTTCCAGTGAACATTGCCTGAAATAAAAACGAAGAACCCTCTCCACATCATTCTCTATGTTACCGTAATACTTCAACATGTTTACAATTGCAGCATTCAAATACCCGTTATCACGTTCGGAAGCAGCCATACTTTCATTGTATTGGATTGTAGTATTACCACACAACCGACGTACAAAATCAAGATATTCACGTTCGGGATACTCAAGTACGGACAATAATATATCGGTCACAACCAATGCTCCGGCATTGATAAGCGGATTACGCGGAATGCCATGCTCCAACTCCAGTTGAAAAATAGAATTAAAAGCATTACCCGATGGCTCCACACCAATACGTTTCCAAAGAGCATTACCCAAATAAGAGAAACCTACTGCCAAAGAAAACACCTTGGATATACTTTGAATAGAAAACCGTTCATCACAATCACCCAATGCATAGTCTTCTCCCTCAATGGTATGCAAACAAATACCATAACTGTCAGGATTTACTTTTAATAAATCGGGAATATAACTGGCCGGTTCACCTTTACCTGCATAAGGCTGTATCTCTAAACTAATATCCTGAAGAATTGACCGATAATCCATATATCAAACTAATATACACAAAAATTAATATCAACTCAATAAAGTAGATGTTTACACTTCCAAAGTCCATAGTTAGCGCGCTAAAGTCCATGGTTAGCAGAACAAAGAGGGATTTAAGAACAATACTTATTTTTTAAAAACGTACCTGTACTTGTGTCTGAATCAAATTGGAATTTTCTCCATGCCGCGGATTACAATACGTATATTGCAATTGTAAACGACATTTAGGGTAAAACCACCATTGTACACCTGCCACATAGTTGGTCTGGCTGTCTTCCAATTGTTTGTTGCGATTAAAATAATCATAAGAAGCTATCACATCAAAACGTGGCAATACATGAGCCGATGCAGTAAAATAGTAACCGTCACTACATACTTTACCGTCTTTACCATGCAGATACTCGGTACGTATATCTATCTGACGAAGTTTCATTTGCGCTCCTGCCGACCAACGGTTACGTTCATAATTATCCCCAACCTGAATCTCTGGATTTATATCCGAAAGCGCCACCGCACATCCTTTTCCTTTTATAAACGAACCGCCAACCGAAAGCCAGCCCGTAGGATGGAACATGAGACTCCCAACAATATCCTTCTGATTATTGCCATCTTTTTTATTAATGCCTTGCCCGTTCATCAATGCCAATTTGTAACTTAGAAAACTGTTGAATACGTTTCCATATATCATCAACCCCAAATCACGTCCACCATTCGAACCGAATAGAGGGTCGCTACTATCGTTTCCGACCATATAATTAACAGCCTGCGAATACGTACTAATCAACTCAACGACACTGGGCGACAACGGGTTTTCAATGGAGAAAGCCGTCTTAAACTCGCCGATACGTGCAGTTAAGCCAGGCAAAAACTGATATTCAGTATACGCTTCCAATATTCTGGCTGTATTGGCAAAACTGTACATGAAGTAGCACGACCATCGGTCTGTAATTTTACCACGCGCCATTAATATAGCCCGCTTTATCTCAAACGTATTTGTTTTACCACCAACTGCATCGTTGTAAGAGTATCCCAACTGTGCATATCCTTCAAGTGTAATACGCTCTTTCAGCGTATTGACCACATTATCCACTCTCACTCCCTGCTTTTCCTGTGCATACACACATTCCAACGAAGATACAGCAAACAGCAAGGCAAAAAGTATATTTTTCATAGAATCAAAAAAGGAATATAAATAAAGGCAACCCGCCTATAATACGGATTGCCTTTGCCAATAAAAAATTTCTTATTATTCGTTGATAGCTGCAATACCCGGAAGAATTTTTCCTTCGATAGCTTCGAGCAATGCACCACCACCAGTAGAAACATAAGATACGCCGTTTGCCAGACCAAATTTGTTGACACATGCTACAGAGTCACCACCACCTACGAGTGAGAATGCACCGTTCTTAGTAGCCTCTACAATAGCCTCACCAATGGCACGTGAACCATGAGTAAAGTTATCAAACTCAAATACACCTGCAGGACCATTCCACAAAATAGTCTTTGAGCCTTTGATTACATCTGCAAACAATTTTTCAGTCTCAGGACCTATATCCAGACCTTCCCAACCATCAGGTATTTCATTTACCTTGCAGAACTTGCTGTTAGCATCATTTGAGAAAGAATCAGCAATCTTGGCATCAACAGCCAATACCAGGTTTACACCTTTGTCTTTAGCCTTCTTCAACAAATCGAGAGCTAAATCAAGTTTGTCATCCTCACAGATAGAGATACCAATCTGACCACCCAATGCCTTGGTAAATGTATAAGTCATACCACCGGCAATGATCAGGTTATCAACCTTATTCAGCAGGTTTTCAATGATTTCAATCTTAGAAGAAACCTTTGATCCACCCATAATGGCTGTAAACGGACGGTGAATATCATTCAACACTTTATCTACTGCCTTCACTTCTTTCTCCATCAGATAACCGAACATCTTGTTATCCTTATCGAAATATTTTGCAATCAAAGCCGTAGAAGCATGTGCACGGTGAGCTGTACCGAAAGCGTCATTTACATAGCAATCAGCATAAGAAGCCAACTTCTTGGTAAATTCCTTCTGGCTCTCCTTTACCTGAGCCTTGGCTGCCTTCTTTTCTTCATCGCTGGCATCTTCAGCCAAGCCACGGGGTTTGCCTTCTTCTTCAGCATAGAAGCGCAGGTTTTCAAGCAGCAATACCTCACCCGGTTTCAAAGCAGCAGATTTAGCGGCAGCTTCTTCGCCCATGCAGTCATTGGCAAACTGAACCTCAACACCCAGCAGTTCTGACAGATGCTTTATAATGTGCTTCAAAGAAAACTTATCAGCTACACCTTTCGGACGTCCCAGATGGGAACCGATAATTATACTACCGCCATCGGCCAAGATTTTCTTCAAAGTAGGAAGAGCGGCACGCATACGGGTGTCATCTGTAATGTTGAAGTTCTCGTCCAAAGGTACATTGAAATCTACACGGACGAATGCCTTTTTTCCGGCAAAGTTAAATTGATCAATTGTCATAACTCTAATTATTTTAAGTGTTACTTGATTTTACCATTCACAAGCGCAAAGGTAACATTTATTTCTCTTTTTTCGGCAATGAATTACCCATTTATTCTTTTTCAGTCCCTTCCTCTTTACTTACTTTATATTTTTGACAGTAGTATTTGCACCACAATTGCAAGCCGCAACGCTCGCAATGAGGTGTACGAGCCTGGCAAACGTACCGCCCATGTAAAATAAGCCAATGATGCGCAATAGGAATATCGGTTTCTGATATATATTTTACCAGTTCTTTCTCCACACTAAAAGGCGTTGAACATTTTTCTGAGACCAAGCCCAGCCGATGGCTCACACGGAACACATGCGTATCCACTGCCATCGCAGCTTTGTTATATGCCACCGATTGCACCACATTGGCCGTCTTACGCCCCACACCGGGCAATTTTACCAAATCTTCCAGTGTGTCGGGAACTACTCCATTGAAATCGCGTACCAACATCTGTGCCATTCCAACCAGATGTTTAGCCTTATTATTAGGATACGACACACTGCGCACATATTCGAACATGACCTCGGGAGTAGTGGCCGCCATCGCCTCAGGAGTAGGAAAATCTCGGAAGATAGCCGGTGTTACCAAGTTTACGCGTTTGTCCGTACACTGGGCCGAGAGAATAACAGCCACAATCAACTGAAACGGATTATCATAATGCAATTCCGTCTCAGCCACAGGAACATTCTCCTTAAACCAGGTTATAATCTTTTCATATCGTTCTTTTTTTCTCATCGCAATTTGTTCTTATGATAGTGTGGAGACACTTTCAGTTTAAAATAAAGGATAGAAACTACCGTAAGACACGCTCCTACAAAATAGGCCATATCAAACGATGTCACCTGTGCTATATATCCTCCGAAAACTAGTCCGATTCCCAGACCGACATCCCATGACGTAAGATAGGTAGAAGTAGCCGTACCTCGCTGACTATTGGGTGCCAGATTCACAAATAACGTATTAAAAGCAGGAAACATCGTACCGAATCCTACTCCCAGCAACAAGGCAACCATAAAAAACAAGACATTTGTCAGCTCGGGAACCATGTGCATCATCGTACCGCATGCCGACAAAATGAAAAAGCACACCGATACCAGATACAACCCCAGCATAATGACTTGTGTAATACGCCCTTTATCAACCTGCTTCCCTGAAAACATACGTGATACAGCCATCCCGATTGCCATAAATGTAAAAAACAGCCCCGAACTCAAGCTGATGCCAATCTCCTTGGCATACATGGCAACATAAGTACTAGTCATTCCATAAGGAATGGAAAGTAACAACAAAGTGATACCGGCCGGAATTCCTTTCAGCAGCACAAAACGATCCAATGAAATCGGTTCACGCTTAACAGGCTGCTTTACAGGTGCCTTTACCAGGCAGGCGGCGATAAAGCCTATAGTACCCGACAACAACGAGCAGGCAAATATAGTCTGAAAAGAACAGGTCTCGTGCATGAACAAGCCAATCATTGGCCCGAAGCTCATAGCCGTATTGTTCATCAAGCCATAATACCCTACGGCTTCTCCACGACGCGACGAAGGAGTGATATCAATTACAATCGTATTACCTGCCACTGTCACCATACCAAATGCCAGTCCGTGCAATACCCTGAACATGACAAATAGTGACAAAACGCCTGCCAGCATATACCCGGCAAAGATGGATACAAAAACAAAATAGGCAACCAGGTAAAGAGGTTTACGAGCCAATGTATCAAGCAGATAACCCGAAAATGGGCGTATACAAAGAGAGGCTATCGTATAGCACGATAAAATAACACCGATTGCAGCACTTCCCGTATGAAAGATCTCCGTTAGGTAAAAAGGCAGAATGGGAAGTATCAGGTAAAAGGCAAAATAGAGTAAGAAGTTTGCCGCCAGAATAAGACAATAACTGGAAGTTACAAGCCTGTCCTTAACCATACGCTTTCTATTAAGAACGCAGATTAATGCCTATTGCCACGCCCCAAATCCGGTTTGTGTAAATTCGCACTAATCTGCGTCCACTTACAAAAGAAAAGAGATGAAAAATATCAATAAGCCGCCTCAAACTCTTTGAGGAAGCGTGTATCGTTCTCAGAGAACAGACGCAAATCGTTGACACGATATTTCAGGTTCGTAATGCGCTCGATACCCATGCCCAAAGCATAACCGCTATATATTTTACTATCAATGCCGTTAAGTTCCAGCACATTGGGATCTACCATACCACATCCCAGGATTTCAACCCACCCAGTATGTTTGCAGAAAGGACATCCCTTACCGCCACAAATATTACAACTGATATCCATTTCAGCACTTGGCTCAGTGAACGGGAAATAAGAAGGACGAAGACGGATTTGCGTGTCTTCCCCAAACATTTCCTTGGCAAACAACAGCAATACCTGTTTCAAATCGGTAAACGATACGTTCTTATCGATGTAAAGAGCCTCAACCTGATGGAAAAATGCATGCGCACGATAACTGATAGCCTCATTACGGTACACACGTCCCGGACAAATGATGCGGATGGGTGGTTGGGTATTTTCCATCACACGACTCTGTACGGAAGAAGTATGAGTACGCAGCACAATGTTATGTGAAACGTCTTCGTTACCCGCTTCAATAAAGAAAGTATCTTGCATGTCGCGTGCCGGATGGTCGGCTGCAAAATTCAACGCCGAAAACACATGCCAGTCATCTTCTACTTCAGGCCCTTCGGCAATGCTGAAACCCAAACGGGCAAAAATGTCAATTATCTCATTACGCACGATACTTAAAGGATGGCGGGTACCCAATTCAATGGGATAGGCCGAACGGGTGAGATCCAAGTCATCACATCCGTTATCCTGGCTTTCAAACTGTTCTTTCAAAGCACTTATCTTTTCTTGTGCCTTGTTCTTCAGTTCGTTCAACTTCATTCCCACTTCTTTCTTCTGTTCTGCCGGCACATTGCGAAAATCGGCCATCAGTTCATTAATGGCACCTTTTTTACTCAGGTACTTGATACGCAATGCTTCCAGTTCTTCGGCATTAGAAGCCTGCAAAGCCTCTACTTCTTTCAGAAGCTGTTCAATTTTAGCTATCATATCTTTGTGTACTTATATTTATCATCGATTAAAATCGGTACAAAGATACAATTTTATAAATACTTGTCCACAATTAATTAAGATTTTATCTAAGAAGAAAACTGTGTACCTCAGTCTTTACTCATACAAAATAAAGACATACCACTACACATTTGGACGAAACAGGTCGGAAGCAAATTTGCAACAGGTTAGAAGCGTGCTCGTAACCTGTCAGAAGCGTGCTTCCAACAGGTTACAAACAACCCCGTTTCCTAAGCTTTACAGAAGCCTATGGAAACGGGGTTTTGAAGTTTTTTATATTGTATCGATTATCGAGACGAATGCAACTTTAACCGGGCTGTTTTCAAACCTTTGGCACGAGCTTCAAACACGATCTCTCCACTTTCTTCAGAAGTTTGAACAATAGCCGTCAGCTGTCCGCTAAATACCGGCATTTTCGGCAGATGAAACAAATCCAGCGAAGTAGGATCTCCATTGGCCGCGGCTTTGTAATACCCAGCCCCTTTAACAGAGAAAGTTACCATCCGGTCGTCTGCGGGACAAAGGTTTCCATCTTTATCCACAACACGGACGGTTATATAAGCCAAGTCTTTACCATCGGCTTGTAATTGTACACGATCGGCTACTAATG
>ENA-OOXJ01001509-OOXJ01001509.1-human-gut-metagenome-genome-assembly--contig:-NODE-1509-length-14461-cov-2.799944_pt1 | contig 14461 bp, 7 predicted proteins | sample MGYA00241587_ERZ501343 | MGnify/ENA primary metagenome ERZ501343 (study PRJEB25962, sample SAMEA2042918) | human gut metagenome | biome: human gut; feature: human-associated habitat; material: faeces... | reverse complement strand
TAGTTGGCGAAGCTTTTTTTCAAGTAACTCGTAATGAACATAAACCGTTTGTGGTAGAAACTGAAAAAATAAAAGTACGTGTACTGGGTACGACGTTTAATGTGAAATCATATCCTGGAGAGAATTCGTCCGTAATCTTGAAAGAGGGTTTGGTGGAAATAGATACAGATAAACTTAAAAACATAAAAATGAAACCGAATCAAATGCTAATTTATTCATTGGAGACAGGTGTAAGTTCCATATATAATATGGATGCATCTGTAGCGGGCATGTGGCAAACAGGCGAACTATTATTTTTAGGGGAAACATTGAAGAGTATTGTGCAGGAGTTAAAACGTAAATTTAATAAGGAAATTGTCATTGAGGATTCTTCTCTCGAAAATAAACGTTTTTTCTGTCACGTTCATAAGGGATCTACATTAACAGAGATCTTGGAACTATTACAAGGTAGTCGTCTATTAACATATACAAAGAAAAATGATAAATATATAATCAGAAAGGAGGGCATTTAGCAGAAAAAGGAAAAGAAAAAAGGATTGTAAATTGTTGCAGTAATTCACAATCCTTGCCATCGAATTAATTAACTAAAAATTAAATCAATTACTCAATTACAAATTTATGAAAAATGTAACCAACAAATTTAATCTAGAAAAAAGCATAATTTTTTTTAGCAAATGGAAAATGGAGTCTCGAAGTTTTACGTTTTTATTAACACTCTTTTTCCTATTGAATGAAGCTTTTGTGTTACATGCTCAAAATGTAACTATTTCACTTGAAGTGAAAAACAAGAACATAATGGAAGTATTATCTATCATTGAAAAAAAATGTAATATTTTTTTTACTTATGATTATAATTTATTCAATGTTAAGCAAGAAATATCAGTTTCGCTAAAAAATAAAAAAATTGATGAGGTTTTGAAGGAGGTTTTCAAAGGTCAAAATATCGGCTATAAAATGAAAGGCAGCAATGTAGTATTGTATAAAATGGATCCTGAAACCTTAAAAAATCAACAAAAAAAACTCCGAAAAGTATCTGGTATAATCCGTGATATATCAGGTGCTCCAATTATTGGTGCTTCTATTTCCGTGGAGAAAGGCGCAAAGGGTGTCATATCTGACATGAATGGTAAATTTTCTCTAGATGTACAAGATAATGATATGTTGACAATTTCTTATATTGGATTTAGTAAGAAAGAGCTAAGAGTTAAAAAGGATTTCTATGAAATCACTTTATATGAAGATATTAATTTGGTTGATGAAGTAGTAGTAGTGGGATATGGAACGCAAAAAAAAGGTAACTTAACTGGTAGTATTGCTTCTTTGAAGGCTAAAGAGCTTAAAACTACCGTTAGTTCTAGCTTAGCACAATCTTTACAGGGAAAGATGCCAGGATTACAAATTAGACAGCAGAATGGCGAGCCAGGTACATTTAATTCAATGATTAATATTCGAGGCTTTGGTGAACCATTGTATGTTATTGATGGTATTGTTCGTGATGGTGGTGTTGAATTTCAACAATTAAATCCCAGTGATATTGAAAGTATTTCGGTATTAAAAGATGCTTCTGCTGCTGTATACGGTATGAATGCTAGTAATGGTGTTATTGTGGTTACAACTAAAAAAGGTGAATCTCACCGTCCTAAGTTTACTTATTCTGGTAATGTAGGTTGGCAAAAAGTGACTGATCGTCCAATTATGGCTAATGCTGCGCAATACTTAGAAATGTATGACGATGCTATTTTTTTTAGAGACGGAGTGCATAGCATTACTAAAGAAGAACTAAATAAATGGAGAATAGGTGGACCAGGATATGAAAGTACAGATTGGTACAATGAGACCATGAAAAAGGCTAGCTTAAGGAATAACCATAACTTGTCTATAGAAGGTGGCAATAAGATTATGAAATATTTCCTAAGTTTTAGTTACTATGATGAAGATGGTATTTTTAAGAGCGGAGATATGGGATATAATCGTTATACCTTCAGAAGTAATGTTTCTGCTAAATTAAACCGTTATTTAACAGCAGATGTAATGGTATCTGGTCGCTATAGTATGAGAGATTTTCCAGGTGGTGATGGCTTTATTTGGATGTACAAAGGTACTATCATTAGCCATCCGAATGAACGTCCATATATTAATAATGATCCAAAATATCCTGCAAATATTTACAATCAAGAAAATCCAGTGGTTATGTCTCAAAAAAAATATGCAGGTTATACAGTAGATAAAAACAAGTCACTACAATCATCTGTCTCATTAGTATATGACGTACCCTTTTTAAAAGGTTTACAGGCTAAAGGTACTATTGCTTATGATAGTTACAGCGTATTTAATAAAAATTTATGGAAAAGTTATCGTATTTATACACCCGACTTGAATTACCAGCTGAAAAATCAGCCTCGTATTGCAAATAATGTAGAAGATGCAGATCGCATAGTATTACAGGCACAGCTTACTTTTGATGAAATTTTTTTAGATAAGCATCATGTGTCAGCCTTGGTCGCATATGAGCAAAAGAAATATGAAAAGAAGCAATCTTACTTGAAGCGAGAATATGATTTTTATACTACTGACGTGATAAACTTCGCATCAGGGTTGCAGACCAATAGTGGTAGTGAGCTTGAAGAAGCAACTATGTCGTATATCGGTAAGTTTAACTATGATTACATGAGTAAATATTTATTAGAATATGCTTGTCGTTATGATGGATCTTATCGTTATGCGCCGGGAAAGAGATGGGCTTTTTCTCCATCTGTATCAGTTGGCTGGAGAATTTCGGAGGAGAATTTTATTAAAGATAACTTTTCATTTATTGATAATTTGAAAATACGTGGTTCTTATGGTGTTATTGGTGAAAATGTGGGAGATGCGTTTCAGCACGTTATGGGATTCTCACCGAATGTGAATATTGGATATGAGTTTGAAGATGGTAAATATTTGGGTACTATAGCTGCTCCAGGTGTAATCAATCCAAATTTTACTTGGGTGCGTTCAGAAATGTATAATATTGGATTTGAACTTTCTGTGTTAAGAAGTAAACTAAATTTAGAACTTGACTTTTATAAGAAACACAAAAGTGGAAAGCTGAAGAAAAGAGATGGTGACTTACCTAATACATTTGGTGGATCAATGCCTATTGAGAATTTAGAGAGTGAACGTACGCAAGGTTTTGATTTGATTATTTCTCATAAAAACCAGATTCGAGATTTTTTATATAATGCTTCTTTCAATTTGAATATTGCAAGAACAATGCACCGTTCTGTTGATAAACCAGCACCTCGTAGTAGTTATGACCGCTGGAAACATGGATATACAAATCGTTGGAATGATTTAGTTTGGGGATATGATAAGATTGGGCAGTTTCAAAATTATGAAGAAATTCTGCACGGTGCTATTCATTGTGATAATCTAGGAAATACATTGTTATTGCCTGGTGATTATATCTATGATGACTATAATGGTGACGGTGTGATTAACGGCTATGATACCAAGCCGATATTTAGGAATAAGACTCCAAAACTCTTTTATGGTTTTACATTGAATGCACAGTGGAAAAATGTTGATTTAACTATGGTATTTCAAGGCGCTGGTATGTATAATATTCGTTTTAATGAAGTATTTAGTCTAATGTTTTTCAATAACGGTAATTTACCTGCTTATTTTTATGATAGGTGGCACCTAGAGGATTCTTACGATCCTAACAATACGAATTGGATACCTGGTAGGTGGCCTGCTAATCGTTTTTCAGAAGAAATGCAATCTTCTTACCGAGAAAGTCAGGTATGGAATATGAAAGCATCATATTTACGTCTTAAGAGCCTTGAATTGGGATATACATTACCTAGAACATTTACAAAAAAGTATGGCATCGAAAATTTGAGACTATACTTCAATGCCTATAATCTTTTTACTTTTACTGATTCATTCTTGAAACAGTTTGATCCGGAAAAGACTGAAGGTGATTATGGCGCAGGATATAATTATCCTTTGACGAAGAGTTTTAATGTTGGTTTAAATGTTTCATTTTAAATAATATATTATGAAAAAAGTACAAAGTTTTAAATATTTAATAGTAGGACTCTCTCTCATATTATTGGGATCTTGTACAGATTTCTTGGATATAGATCCCAAAAATAAAATACCAGGTGAAAGTGTTTTGTCGGATCCAAACGGTGTTAAATCGTTTTTGGCTGATCTTTATTATGGATCTCCTATAGAAGACTTTGTCTATATGCCTGCTAATGGATTTAATGCAAGAGGTAATACTGGTTCATTAACATTAGCTCAATATGCATTAGAAGCGATTCACTCAGAGTGGCCGAAATGGAACCAGTTTGCTAACGATTGGTGGAATAAGGGATATTCTTTGAATAGAAATATTAATCTATTTATGACTTATATTCCTAAATTGGACATTGCAGCAGAGGAAAAAGATGCTTTGATGGGAGAAGCACATTTTTTAAGAGCATATGCTTATTTTGGATTGGCAAAACGTTATGGAGGAGTAGCTCTTGTTACCGAATATCAGGAATATGATCCGGATACAGAAAATTTACGAATACCTCGTAGTACAGAAAAGGAAACATGGGATTTTGTTATTGAGGAATGCGATAAGGCAATAAAGTTGCTTCCAGAAGACAGAAGCAACCCAAGTGAAGCAAAACGGAGGGCTACAAAATGGACGGCATATGCCTTGAAATCAAGAGCTGCTCTTCATGCCGCTTCTATAGCCAAATATTGGAATAAAGCTCCGTTAGAAGGTGAGGCTGTGGACAAGAAGTATGTGGGTATGGATAAATCAGAAGCCGATCATTATTATCAGGCTTGTATTGATGCTTCTTTAGCAATTATTAATTCTCAAAAGTTTGGATTATATAAGGGACATCCTAGTAGTATTAAGGAAGCTATTACTAATTACAGAGCACTTTTTTCTGACCCCAATATAGCTAGCGAAGAGGCTATTTTTATTAAAGGCTATGGAGCTCCAGGTTCTCGTATTGCACACGATTATGATGCGTGGAACAACCCCAATCAAAATGCGGAAGGTTACCCTCACCGTGGTAGAACAAATCCAATTCTGGAGTTGATCGATTTATATGAAGATTACACCGATCCTGGACATGCAGCACCAATTATTACAACAGAAGATGGTGTAGTGAGTGATAATGAGGGTTATCGTCCAGAGGTTTCTTATCGCCATTTTGATTCTCCAGAAGAAATTTTCAAAAACAAAGATGCTCGTTTTTTTGCTTCTATTACATATCCAAATAGTGTGTGGAAAGGAAAAACGATTGTTATTCAAGGGGGAGTAATAAAACCGAATGGTGAATTGATGAATACTCCTGGGGCTTATGAACATAACGGTAAGACATATTATACTTACGGGGCTGAATTTTCGCAAGATTATTCTGGATTTGACGGGAAGCCTAATTGTACTCGGACTGGTTTCCTCATGCGTAAATTTTTGAATGAAAATTTGACTGTAACAAAGGAGTTGCAGTCAACTACTGACTTTATGGATTTCAGATATGCAGAAATTCTGCTGAATTTTGCTGAAGCTGTAGTTGAAAAAGGAGAAACTGATAGTGAATTGTTAAGTATGGCTAAAAAATTATTGAATGACTTGCGTAAAAGAGCTGCTCATACTACAGATGTTGAGTTGACACTTGATAATATATTGCGTGAGAGAAAAGTGGAATTAGCTTTTGAAAATAAAGGTTATTGGGATTTGATCAGACGTAGAGACTTCCACTTAGAATTTGATAATCGCCGAAAAATGGCATTAGTGCCTATGATGGATTTGCGGGGAGAAAAGCCTCAATATATTTTTGTACGTATGTATGTACCAGGTACAACTCCTTGTACTTTTCAAACACATAATTATTATAGGGCCATTCCTGGTACATCTACTAATGGTTTAACTCAAAATCCACAATATTAACAAATATCTATATATATGAAATACATTATTAAGGACATATCTCTTGTTTTATTGACAGTGATTGTATTTAGCTCATGTAATCTGTTAGAAATTGACAACTATGACGGTCCAAATGCTAGTATTGAAGGTAAAATTTTAGACATTGAAACAGGTGAACTTGTTGAACAGGACATTATCGATGGAGCACAGATTGAATATATTGAGCATGGATTTGAAAATCCAGAAATTCAATATATGATTATCAAAAATAATGGTACTTATCAAAACAATATAATGTTTGCAGGTACGTATACAATGAGTTTGCTGCGTGGTAACTTTGTTTCTATTAAAGATCAAGAAGTGATTGTGAAAGGACACACTGTACAAGATTTTAAAGTCCAACCATATATACGTATCAAGGATGCCTCAATTCAGAAAACAGGAAATAAAGTTGTTGCAAAATTCAGATTAGAAAAGACAGTTGATCAAGAGATTGTCGAAGTTGCTCTGTATGCACATCGTGAGCCAAATGTTGGAGATCCGCTAAATGAGTTTGTTGTTAAGGAAAAAGTCGATAACAATAATCTTGATAACGAATTCATTTTGGAATTGGATTTAACCAATAAAAATATTAAGGCTGGTACGTTATATTATTTTAGAATAGGTGCTAGAATTAACATAGGTGGTGCAAAATTTAATTATGTACCCGCTGTTAGAATTGAGTTATAATAACTTGTGTCTATTGCAAATTATTAGGTAGATTAAGAGTACGATTATTAAATAATATAGGTCTATCAACACTGTTTTGATCTTTGATGTTGTTGAATTTAGATTTACTGAAGATATTAGCTTGATGAAATTGGCTATAAGTGAAATGATTGGGTTGAAAGGCTTCATATATATTTCATTTAATTTGTAGGTTATACTGAGTAATTATAATAAAATAGTAATATGATGGCGCAATAGATCTGTATTCACATTGTATTCTCTTTCATACTCTAAGATTTATTTATCTTCAGTTACAGGTCGAACTATATGGAAAATAGTTCGGCCTGTCATCTGCTTTCGTAAAGTAAGATCGTTTGAAGAGGGGCAAATTAAAGGCGTTTGTTAGGTATACAAATAGGTAATTCTATCTTATTTTGCAATACTCAATCTTATGGATTTTGATTAGGTAAGTCTTTGAAAGCTTGTAAACTGACAATATTCTTTCTGGGTTAGAAAGAAAGTGTTGCGTCGTTGGCTTTTTCAAGTAGTTACTCTGAACTAAAATCTTTTCTTTGAGAAAGCATTAGTCATATTAAATATTAAGCCTATACAAATCCATAAAAGCCGTTATAGTGTCTATAGGAATGTAACAAGATACTGACCTGTAAGAAATTTTACACGTCGTCTTGCTGTCATTTACTGAGATGGTTGTAATCCGTAAGTCGTTGGTAACTAGATGTTTATAATGTATGATAGGTTTATCTTGAATCATCTTAATGTTTAATAAATTTAGCACGCTAAAACATTTATAGGCTTAAATCTTTCGTAGTAGAATTAAATATATAAATATTTCCTATTAGATTGAAGATATTTGTTTTGCTTTAGTTTGCATGAACATGTATCATGCGAGGTTTCCAAAGATATGGTAAACTCTTTCTTTTTGTTTCCTTTCAAAAGGATGCTATGAGTAGTGGGTTCATTTTTTTAAGATTGTATGCTTTTCTTGATGTGTTGGTAATATGGCTATGAAGTCTCGATGACTTTCTCAATTATAAGCATCATAATATTCAGTTGATTCGAGCAAGTGGATGACTTGATATATTTTCGACTTATTACTTAACAACAATTTGATTAAAATAGCTCCTATCAAGGTAAGATGTATGTTGAGCGAATATATATTTATCTTTAAATATATCATTAGATAAGAATAAGTTAGTGTTAAGTCTATTCAGTCTATTCTATTTGGATATCTGTAATTATCTAAATATTAATAATATAAAATAATACTTTACTATTTATTTAATATAAATAAGTTATGTTATGAAAAGGAAATTACTTATTATCAGTATTTTGTTGATTTGTTCTATGCTTGTTGCATTTCCTTGCTCATTTGAACAGGCAATGCAGTGTAATAATCAAAATAAAGTATATGTATCTAAACGACCACCAGTAGAAAAAAGGTTATTTCGTTCGGAAGTTATAGAACGCGTGATAAAAGAAACGGTTCAATTGCTAAAAAATGATAAACTTAAATGGATGTTTAGTAACTGTTTTCCTAATACTTTGGATACTACAGTATATTACGAAACAAATCCGGAAGATGATACTTTTATTGTGACGGGAGATATTTCTGCTATGTGGCTTAGGGATTCTTCTGCTCAGGTGTGGCCATATTTAATGTATGTTAATGAAGATGAGCATTTAAGAAAGATGATTAGAGGAGTGATTCTTCGGCAAATTAAATCAATTCTTTTAGATCCATATGCTAATGCTTTTTATCGCAATCCTTCTGAAACAGGTGAGTGGAAAGATGATAAAACACAGATGAAGGATGGTATTCATGAGCGGAAATGGGAAATTGACTCACTATGTTATTTTATCCGTTTGTCTTATCATTATTGGAAATTGACTGGAGACGAAAGTATTTTTACTGATGACTGGATGAGAGCTGTTGAGTCTATTTTGTCAGTATTTAAGGATCAACAGCGTAAAAAGGATAGAGGAACTTATTCTTTTTTGCGAGTAACCGATCGCCAATATGATACATTGTCCAATGATGGATATGGAAACCCTGTCCGTGCAAACGGACTGATTGCTTCTTCTTTCAGACCCTCGGATGATGCAACTATTTATCCATTTTTGATACCTTCAAATTTTTTTGCAGTGACAAGTTTAAAGCAAATGGAGGAAATTTTATTAGAAGTAAACAAAAATGTAGTAGTAGCTCATGAATGCAAAATGCTGTACACGGAAGTAAGTAGAGCATTAAAAAAATATGCGATACACAAACATTCAAAATATGGAAAGATATATGCTTTCGAGGTGGATGGATATGGTAATCAGCTCTGTATGGATGACGCCAATATTCCTAGTCTATTGGCTTTGCCTTATATTTGTGATGTAAAATCTTCAGATAAGGTTTATCAAAATACTCGTAAATATGTATTAAGTTTAGATAATCCTTATTTTTTTAAAGGAAAATATGCTGAAGGAATAGGCGGACCACACATTGGAATGGATATGATATGGCCAATGAGTATTATTATACGTGCTATGACATCTAATAATGATGAAGAAATTAAGTCATGCGTAGCTATGCTGTTGGCAACTGATGCAAACACAGGTTTTATTCATGAGTCTTTTCACAAAGATCGGCCAGACAAATTCACTCGTTCTTGGTTTGCATGGCAGAATTCTTTATTTGGCGAATTAATACTTAAGATTATTAAAGACGGTAAATTACATCTTCTAAATGAATTATAATGAAAAGAGTATATGCTATTATTTTTGTATTGGGTAACTTTGTTCTCTATTCAAATGCTCAAACAATTAAGAAAGATTTAACAATTCTTTTGTCAGGTGCTTCTTTTGCTTCGCCGGAAAATGGCTGGTTTGAGATAGGATGTGAAACACTTCAAGCGAAAGGGATTAATCGGGCTATCAATGGAGAAGCTATTACTGATGTAGCAAATCGTATGGCGCGTGGTGATTTATATTCTAGGCAAGAACTGGATAAAGTAGATATTTTCGTGATTATGCAAGTGCATAATAAGGATGTATACGAGGATAATGGGTTGAAATATGAATATAGTGAATATTCATTACCTTTTACTCGTGATCATTATGCGGAAGCATTTGATTATGTGATTAAAAAATATATTTCTGATTGTTTTCAACTTCAATTTGACATTCATTCAAAATATTATGGCGTCAAGGGTGGAAAACCCGCTGTAATTGTTCTTTGTACACATTGGCATGATGCACGTGTAATTTACAATGAATCTATCCGAAGGCTCTCCAATAAATGGGGTTTTCCTTTGGTTAAATTTGATGAGCAAATTGGTTTTACCAAGTCTGTTGAACACCCACAAACTCATAAGCAAACTAGTATTCTTTATGCAACAGATACAGAAAATATAGATGGGATAGTATATGGATGGCATCCATGTCGCGGAAAGAATAGCTTTATTCAAAAACGTATGGCTGCTATTTTTGTCGATAGAATACGCTCTCTCTACTTGTGATAATATTTTCATGTTTTTTAAGATGGTGTTCACATATATTTTATTTTAAAAAGAAATAGCACATGTATTGTATTTTTTATTTTAGGCATTCTACTGTTAGATTATTTTTATTTATTTTACTATTTTCTCATATTCCTTATTTGTATGCTCAAAAAGAACTCGTAGATTATGTAAATACACTACAGGGAACACTCTCTACTTTCGATTTAAGTCGTGGCAATACGTATCCGTGTATTGCAATGCCATGGGGTATGAATGTTTGGTCTCCTCAGACAGGAAACAATGGTGATGGTTGGATGTATACTTACGATGCTGAATATATAATAGGGTTCCGTCAAACGCATCAATGTAGCCCGTGGACAAATGATTATGGCACTTTTTCTTTAATGCCTGTCACAGGAAAACTGCTAATTGATGAGAGTAAAAGAAAGAAGAAATTCAGTCATTGTAATGAAATTGCAACACCATCGGCTTACCGAGTGCAATTTGATGATTCACTATGTTTAAAAATGGCACCCACTGAACGTGGGGCTTGGTTCCAAATTATCTATCCAAAGTTACAAGAGAAATATTTGGTCATAGACAATTATCTGAAGGGGGGTATGATAAAGATTTTTCCTGATAAAAATAAAATTATTGGTTATACGAAATTTTCGAATCATTCTACTGCACATTTGCCTGAGTTTGCAAATTATTTTGTAATAACTTTTGATCAGCCAATTAAGGCATGGGGTACATGGCAAAAAGAGCAAGAGATAACAGTGTGCGATTCTACTTTTATTCAAGGAAAACACGTAGGTGCTTATTTGCAATTTTCTCATGAAAAAGTCAATCTGAGAGTCGCATCTTCTTTTATTAGCTTAGAACAGGCTGAATTAAATTTGGAAAAGGAATTGCTGCATAAAACTTGTATTGAAGAGGTGGTTACACAGGCTCGGTCAGCTTGGAACCAACAATTAGGTAAAATAGAAATAGAAGGTGGAAAAGAAAAAGATTTGGCTACATTTTATTCCTGTTTATTTCGTTCGATGCTTTTTCCTCGACAATTTTTTGAATATAATCGAGAGGGAACCCCAATTTACTATAGTCCATTTGATGGGAAGATTCACGAAGGATATATGTATACTGATACGGGGTTTTGGGATGTGTTCCGTTCACAAATGCCACTTAATATCTTGTTACATCCACAACTGCATCAAAAATTTATTGATTGCATCATTGAAATCTATAGGCAAAGTAACTGGTTACCTTCTTGGACATTTCCAGGACATAGTGGCGGTATGATTGGAAACCATGCATTTTCTATTTTAACTGATGCATATGTTAAGGGTTTAAAAGTAGATGAAGAAACGGCTCTTAAGGCGATGTATCATGATGCTAATGCCAAAGGTCCGTTTGGCCCTTCTTCTGGTAGATGTGCTGCAAAAGAATATTGGAGTTTGGGATATGTACCACATGATAGGAACCATGCAGATACACGTGAGGCTACTGCTAAGACATTGGAATATTCGTATGATGATTTCTGCGCTATGGTATTTGCACAGAAAGCTCACAATAAGGATTTGGAGCGTTTCTTTTCCAAAGGAATCTATAATTATCGACATGTTTTTAATCCTGAAACAGGATTTATGCAGGGAAAATTGAGAAATGGACATTGGGATCCTACTTTCAAAGCGATTAAATGGGGCGATCCTTTTACGGAAGCGAATGCTTGGCAGTATACTTGGTCTGTATTCCACGATATACAAGGACTGATTGAATTAATGGGTGGTAAAGAGAGATTTGTACAAAAATTAGATTCTTTGTTTCATCCATCAAACAATGCAATTGATGTTGGGTCGTACAGTGTAATGATACATGAAATGAATGAAATGCTTTTGGTAGATATGGGTCAGTATGCTCACGGTAACCAACCTGTACAACATATTCCTTATTTATACAATTACGTTGGAATGCCTTGGAAAACTCAGTATCTTGTTCGAAAAATTATGGATAAACTTTATTCTTCTTCTATTGATGGATTTTGTGGAGATGAAGATGAAGGGCAGATGTCTGCTTGGTATGTAATTAGTGCTTTAGGAATATATGCAGTTTGCCCAGGTACAGATGAATATGTGTTGGGGAGTCCTTTATTTCCAAAAGTAACTATTCACTTAGAAAATGGAAAGAAATTTGTTATTAAAGCTAAGGGAAATGATATGCATCGCCCGTATATAAAGCATGCAAGACTCAATGGGAAACCGTATACAAAAAACTATATTTGTTATAAAGATATCATGTTAGGCGGTGAGTTGGAATTAGTGATGAGTGAAATACCTAATACATTAAGAGGTATTTATGTGGAGGATTTGCCATTCTCTTTATCTAAAGAGAATTATTCAAAATAGATAATTAAATAATTTATCAAATGTTTAGTAAAACAAGGATCTACAAGTTGAATATTATGAATTATAATAGAAGTGTTTTTTTATTTCATGTAACAAAATATTGATAATGTTCCATATTATGAGACGTTTTTGTCTCTAGTATTATTCTTTTTATTTACGCATTGCTAGTTAGAGTGAAGCTAGAAACTAATCCTAAATCAATTGATAATATCAATCCATACATTGGTAATATGAGTCATTTATTGGGAAACATTCAAAAGAACAATACTTTTATTAAAACTTGCAATAATATTATTTCTTTAATTAGACATATATATGCCTGAATAAGAAGACCAAGTAGTTATATTTAATCAAAAGATTGAAGGGGAATTTGTTGTTTTATATAAAAAATAAGAATATGAGAGTAAGTCATAATTTATTTTTATTATTTCATTTATTTCCAATTATTTTAAGGGGCGAGAATATACGTCCTAATGTGATAGTTATTTATATGGACGATTTGGGAACTCTTGATGCTCATTGTTATGGAGCGCCAGATTTGTTTACTCCGAATATTGATTATTTAGCTTCGAAAGGAATACGATTCAATCAATTTTATGCAGCCCCTGTGAGTTCGGTTTCAAGGTCTTGCCTTCTTACGGGACAGTTTGCACGCCGTTCTGGATTATGGAGTAATGCTTCAAATAAAGGTTTTACTTTAGGCAAAGAAACGATTGCGGAACGGATGAAATCTAATGGATATCGAACAGGGTTAATAGGTAAATGGCATTTAGGAACTGATGATGGATATAGACCAAATCAAAGAGGTTTTGATTATTTTTGGGGGTTTTTGAATGGTTGTATAGACAATTATTCACATTTTTTTTATTGGGCTGGACCTAATAAACATGATCTATGGGAGGATGAAACTGAAATATTTAAATCTGGTCATTTTTTTTTAGATGAGTCTATGTTACAAATTAATCGATTTATAAACGATATAGATTCAGATAAACCTTTTTTCCTTTATTGGGCAGTAAATATTCCACATTATCCCCTTCAGCCAGTTGAAAAGTGGCTGGATTATTATTCCAATCTTCCTCAACCTCGGCGTATGTATGCTGCTTTTGTTTCTACATTTGATGAAAAATTAGGTGAATTATTTAATATTCTAAGAATGAAAGGTATAATAGAGAATACTATAATAATTTTACAATCTGATAATGGGCATAGTATGGAAATAAGAACATTTGGTAAAGGAGGATATTGCGGTAACTTTCGTGGTGGAAAGTTTTCTATGTTTGAGGGAGGAATTAGAGTTCCTGCTATCATTTCATGGCCTGGACATATACCAGAGGGAGAAGAAAGAGAACAATTAGCTATGAATATTGATTGGTTCCCAACTATTCTTGACTTATGTGGAATAAATAATGAAAATCTTAATATTGACGGTAAAAGTTTATTGGAAATATTAAAAAATAGAGATACTCCATCACAACACGAAGTTTTACACTTTGATTTTGATGAGCAATGGGCCGTGAGATATAAAGATTGGAAGTTGATTTACAATGCGTTGGATGTATATCCTAATGATAAAACGATAAAATATGATGAATATTATCTTACAAACTTAAAGTTTGATAAGTCAGAGAAGGAAAATTTAAATAGGAAATATCCTGATATTGTAATCAAACTAAAAAAAATAAGAGACGACTATGTAAATTCCATCAAATGATAGAGAGAGAATGTTAATACATAATTAATTGTCCTTTTACACTGTCCAAAATTTTGTGTAAATAGAAACAGAATTCAGTTATAAATTTTTTCTTATATCTGGATTCTGTTTTCAAAAATAGCGATAAATTGATTAATAATCAAGCTCTAGTTGTGAATAGGCTGTGTCCATTTCTTCTCAATCTCCATAAGTGAAAGATACACGGTCT
>ENA-OOXJ01001507-OOXJ01001507.1-human-gut-metagenome-genome-assembly--contig:-NODE-1507-length-14463-cov-2.291991_pt1 | contig 14463 bp, 29 predicted proteins | sample MGYA00241587_ERZ501343 | MGnify/ENA primary metagenome ERZ501343 (study PRJEB25962, sample SAMEA2042918) | human gut metagenome | biome: human gut; feature: human-associated habitat; material: faeces... | reverse complement strand
GTGTCCGGAGTTCGAGTCTCCGATAGGTCACCACAAAAGGGCTGCCGGGAATACTCGGCGGCTCTTTTGCTTTTGCCACACAAACCGCATGGTTACGCCATTATTTTGGGTCTATCATGCGGTTTTTGTCTTTTTAGATGTGTTTTTTCTGAGAGTGCGGAGAGCGTCATTTTTTGAGTTGACGACACTTTGACGACACTCGTTCCCGATATTCAGGGAGGTTCGCAGCGTCTCAACATTGCTGTGAACGTAGTATCGGGATGTAATCTCGATGCTGGAATGACCGAGAAATTTGGAAACAGCATAAATGTCGTGTGTTTTTTCGTACAATCTGGTGCCGCAGGTGTGCCTCATTTCATGCGGAGTACAGTCTCCTATTTTAGGTTGATAGGCCTGCAGATCTCTCCAAAAAATTTTGAAATGCTTATTGGCCCAGGTGTGTGGATCAATAGGGGATGGGCCGCTGATGATATAGCCGGAACTTCTAAAAGGATACAGGAATTCTGCAAATTCTTCTTTGAGAGGAAGGGTGCGCTTAGAATTTTTGGTTTTGGTTGGACCAACTTGGAGCCCCTCTGTTTTGGTGCGGGACACCTTGCGTTGAATCTGGACAGTCAGATTGTCAAAGTCAATGTCATCCCAGCGCAGGCCGCATAGCTCACCGCGACGTAGTCCCAGCTCCAACAGGATAAGCACCTCCAGACCGAAACGGTGTTCCAGGCAGAACGTGCGAACTGTTGCTTCCTCTTCCTCGGTTAAGGGGCGGCGTTCACGATATGCCTTTTGGGTAGGAGGCAGCTTGACCTTGACGGCGGGGGTTCGATAGAGCAGCCCTTCGTCAATGGCAGTTTCGAAGATGCCGTTCAGGCAGAGCCGGCACTTGGACAGAAGAGAGTCGGAATACTTCTTTGCGATCTTAGCATAAAAAGAAATTATGTCAGAGGGAAGGATAGAGGAAAGGTTTGCTTTCCCAAATTGGGGGAGAAGGTAGCGTTCAACAGTAGATTTGTAGGTTTCCTCGTAGGTCTTGGCACGGACAGCCGGTTTTTTATGTACTTCCAGCCAGGTGTTGGCCCAACGTTCAAAGCTGCAGGTTTCGGTGACGGTATTGGCTCCAGTCAGCTCACAGACCTTCTGCTCAATCTTCCATTTTTCCGCCTGTTTTTTGGCGTCGGCTTTGCTGATGTCAGAATAGAAGGACTTGCGGATCAGCTTGCCCTGCAGGGTTCTGCCGATGGTGATTTTGACCTCGTAGCGGCCATCTTTCCGGTTAGGGGATTCTTTTTTGGGTCTTGGCATAAAAATAGCACTCCTTTTTTGGGTATGCGGTTGCCAACCCGGCGCAGGAGTGCTATAATAAACATGGGCATTTTATTATGAGGCTCCTTTGCTGGGGCAACCTGGGCCGTCTTCCGTGTTGACGCACGGAGGGCGGCTTTTTTTATATTTTAGTTGTTTTTTAATTGCTCCAAAAGTTGGGAAAAGCAGCCAAAATGGTGGGAGACAATGCGGTGGTAAATTTCGGCTGCAGCTTTTTCGTCATAGAGGTGAGCGGTCAGATTTCGGTCGTTGAGGAGGTGGATCCATTCCTGGTCATCCTTGATCAGTCCATAGGAGTAGGCTTCCCGCATGACCGCTTTGGGGCTGTTAATTTCGGAGTATCCCTGATCTAGCAAAAACTCGCGCGTTGTTTTCCAACTGAGCTCACAGGTAAATTCAAACCGCTGGATGACCCCGTCGCGCACCGTATCGCTGTGGGTCTGGTTGTATTCCTCGATGGATTCCTGCAGGCGGGTGAGCGCCTTTTCAAAATTTTTCAGCTTTTCGGAGTAGGACTCCATGATGGTGATACCGTCCTTTCGAATGTTTTCCAGCAGTGCGGGGCTGGTATGTTCGGTAATGTGAACCAGATCAAATTTTAACAGGGTTTGCAGCTCCTCCTCAACGGCAAAGTAAAAGGGGGCCTGCTGCCTTTCGGGCATCCCGTAGATGGCAAGGTCGATGTCACTGCGGGGGTGGTTATCCCCACGCGCGCGGGAGCCAAACAGGACAATTTTTGTGGCGCCGTAGCGGGCGCCTAGCTGTGCGATCTGTGATTGCAGGGTGAGGGAAAGGTCCATAATAGTAGCACCTCCTGCTTCTTCAGTACTATTTTGCCAACGTTGGCAAAACGATTACCCTATTTTCTCATCGGAAATATCCTGACATTTTTTATATTGCGGCTGCGAGGAAAGGAACTGGGCGTAGGTCATCATGTTGGTTTGGCCATCGGCGTTCAGCTCGTCATATATTTGCAGCAGCTCCTGCTTATTTTTGTCATTCCCTGGGCTTACTTCGGTAAGTTCAGGGAATTTTTTTTTATCTAAACTTTGATTATAAAAATATTCCATATTTACATGTAGACATTCGGATATTCTAGCTAAGACATCAATATCAACCTTCATATTATCTCGGCGGATAATACTGTACAAAGTTTGGGGACTGATATTAATTTGTTTAGCTAACTCGTTTACATTAGTTCCCCTTAGTGTTAAAAGTTCCTGTAAAGTGCTTCCAATACCCATTCGAAGATACCTCCTGTAAATTAATCATAGCACAAGAAAATATGAAAGTAAATATATTTTTATGAAAAATCATAAAAAACACTTGACAATATATGCAATTGAATATATAATCAAAGTGAAATCTATTCAAACGCATAATTTTAAGGAGTGATGACAATGAATAGAGGATATGCAAATTTAAAAGGAGAAATTGCAAAAAGGGGAATCACACAGTCAGAAATTGCAGCGCTACTGAAAATGCATCCAAACACAGTGTCTAACAAAATTAATGGTGATTCTTCATTCTCAATTGAAGAGGCTTTTAAAATAAAGCAGGCATTTTTCCCAGAAATGGATCTAAGCTATTTATTCGATTCAGAGAAGAGGGTGGGGTGATGGAGTGGAAGAAAAAGAAAAGGTACAATCACCGTCCATGAAACAGGAAGAGATTGTACCCTATATTCTTTTGGAACAGCTCCTTTTGGCTCATAAGGTAGCGGCGGAGCAAGGACAAGCGGCAGCGACGATATTGCTTACTCGCTTTATCTTAAAGTTTTCCAAGAAACTCAAGAAGATGAGAAGTAAGAGTATCACGGTAAGATATTGCTATAGGAGTAAAAATCCAGTAGATTAACTGGAAAAGTTTACTAAAGCAGCACAGATCTTTGGGAAATTACTGCTCTGAAGAAACAGTAAAAGCGATTTAACAAAACTGTCTGATATTTTGGGTATCCCGATTTCAGAAATTGTAAAACTGGAGGAGAAAGTGGGGTGATGAGTGGTGGTAATGATTGATGAATCACTAAAAGAAATCCAGGAAATAACCGATGAGTTTTCTGTGTTGGATAATAAACAGCCAGAAAGCGTCCAGTTAATTTATCTAAAAGAAAAGTTTTACCCTAAAATCGCGGAAACGTTGATGTACTGGATTACTGGAAAGAAAAAAGTCAGGATCATCTTAGATTGTGATCCTGACCGCAAAAAAGTAAAAATGCAGATTAATTTTTTGGATAAAAACTCTCCTCAGAAATGCGAACTTCAGGAGGCAGAGGTGGAAAATTTGGTTTAGTAGTTCCATCATATCCAATAGCAAACTCTCGAATAAACCAGTTGGGAGCATAATTGACAGAAAAAAGTTCCCAACCACATTTTGCAAATTGTTCTCGCAAATCTAACTTGGTTTTATTATCCTCTAATTTCGAGACGTCAACATAATAAAAATACATAGTTTCACCTCCTTTCCACCTTGATTATAACATAGGGAAAGGAAGAGGAAAAGAAACCGAAAATAATCTCCAGTATTAAGAGGGTGCTGGAGATGGAGGAGAAGGTGGGGTGATGATGTTGTTTGAAAGATGGGTCATAGTCATCCTGACTGTTATTGTTTTTGGAATATGGGTTTATGAAGTTGTATTTACACCACTCCCGAAAGCAAAGAAAAAAAGGTCTCCACAAAAAGATGAAGACCTTTGGGAAAAACTGGCTGCTATGCTTCAAGATAATCTGCCAAGGAAAGATTAACGAAAATGAAACTTTTTACAGTTATCAATATCTTCTCTGAAGGCTGTGATAGCATCATGAAGCACACGAGGATTACATTGATATGTGCTATTAAGATTCTTTAATTCATCAGCTAACGCAAGACAATGCTGTAAAGCTTCATCTGAAGCATACAGAGTGATTTTATGTAACGCAGCTGTAAACTCTGGTGTTGCCTGTATCTCATCAAAAGGAAAATGAGATATAGCATCGAAGAACTCATTATATGCATTAGCTTTCTTCTCAAAATAAGCGTTGAAAAAATGGAGTTTTTTGGTTTTATAAAAAGTATATGCAGCAACAATAAGAGAAAAAATGCAGGTGAAACAGCAACAGATGATGTCAATATTCAAAATGTTTACCTCCTTTCTGTGCTGATTATAGCACAGAAGGGAATAGAAGGAAAGAAGATGATACTGTTATGGCGAGGATATACAAAGAGGAGGCACCACAGATGTTATCATCCATGTCATTATTCCAAATTCCAAAACCTGTAGCGGAGAGAGTAGAGCAGCTCAATGAGCTGGTCAACAAACACCCGGTTGATATCCCGCTGCCGGAAGCGGCGAAGCTGATGGGCACCAACCCGGAAAGCCTGCGCGCGGCCATCGACTGCGGCAACTTCAAGCCGGGGTATTCCTGGCGCCGGGAAATGGCAACCACCAAGGGCTACAAAATCCCGACCGTCCCGTTTTACCTCTGGTATATGCAGTCCTGGATCAGCGCCGAACTGATTACCGGAGAGGGGGAAGAGCGTTGAGGAGCGTGTTACTTGTCGGCTGCCTGTTCTTGCTGCTGGCCAGCTGCGAGCCGCGGGACGTGATCCGCGACGCGCCGCCGGAGGAGCCGATCCTGACGCTGGCGGAAGGAGAATCCGAGGAATCAGTTCAGCCGGTTGTCTGCTGTCTGCGGGTGGAGGTCAAGCCCCTGGACAAGTACCGGGACATCCCGCTTGACCACGAGCTGCAGGATGCGGCGCTGGCCGCCTGTGAGGAGTACGGCGTCCTGCCGGATGTCCTCTTTGCAGTGATGGAGGTCGAGAGCGGCTACCAGCTGGACGCCCAGAATGGTGAGTGCTACGGCCTGATGCAGATCCACAGCATCAACCTGCCGTGGCTATCGGAGCAGATCGGTGTGACCGACCTATCCGACCCCGCGCAAAATATCGAGGCTGGGGCTTATATCCTCGGCGGCTACCTGGAGCGGTACAGCCTGACTGACAGCCTGATGGCCTACAACCTCGGAGAGGGCGGCGCCAAGGCGCAGTGGGCACAGGGTATCCACGAGACGGCCTACACCCGCAAGGTGCTGGCGTGTCTGGAAAATCCAAAAATCTAAAGGAGGCGTTTTTGTGGACGTAAAAGGGAAAATCGAGATCATCATCAAAGAGAAGGAAGATGAAGTCAAAGTAGAAAGAGTGACAGCCGACTGGGATGAAGTGATCGAGTCCATGGCAAGCGCATCGGCAGGAATGCTTTTAGAGATTATCGAACCCGATAAGATAGAAATTGCATTGATAGCGTTTTGCGCGCGTATAGCCGCCCTTGCAAGAACTAAGAAAAAATCATTTCGTTCGGTGGAAGGGGAGGAGCGAAATGGCTGAGCGTTTGGAAGACATCCCAAAAGAGGAGCTGCAGGAAGAAGCAAAATTTATTGAGGCGGTAGCACAGGGGCTCAAACAGCAGCCAGAAGGCCAGATCGTGCTGATCGACTGCCCGTGTGGAGGGAAGATCAAGGCGATCCGCAGCGAGTACAACGGCCATCGCACTACTATCGCGGTGTGTAACCGATGCAAGAGTGAGATCCGCGGCAGCAGCGGCGCACTGGAATCGTATGAAAGGAGCGGCGGACGATGAAGCTGAAAAGCATTGCTTCCCTGTGCAAGGCCAGGAAGATGGTTCACATCTATTCCGACGGATTCTGCCAATATATCGGGCAAGGTTCAGCCTGCTGGCTGGTCCCGGGGAAACTGAAGCTGAGCAAAGAGAATGTCCTTACTATCTTTGACATCCCGGAGGACAAGCAGCCGGACTGGATGATCCAGGAGGAAAGTCTGCTGGACCTGATGACAGATGTGCTGGGAGGTGAAGAACAGGCAGAGATCTATCCTTTTGACCTCGCTTGTTATGACAGCACCTACCGGGTGATCAAGGATGCGGATGGGATCGCGGTGATAGACGACCAGTATCTGGCGCCGCTCGCCAACATCAAGCAGGGTCTGCAGTATTATATCCGCAGGACCAGGAGCGGCCAGGAGGTCGTTGCGGTCAAGACGGGGTTTGAGCTCCTGGCGCTCATTGCGGCCAGCAATGCAAAGATCATCAAGGATGCGTTTTTGGACAACCTGCAGGACCTGCGCTGGGAGTGCGGCCGGTGGGCGGACAAGCATCAGCAGAAAAAAGAGGATGCAGCGCAGCTGCGCATTGACCCGGAGACGGGAGAAGTGGAGGAAAATGAAGATGTTTGAGCTTATCATCATCGGTGTGGTTTTGTTTGGCGGTCTGCTCTTGCTGCCGGTACTGTATGAAGTAGCTCTTTGGCTGCATCGCCGGCGGTTTGCACGGAAGCTGCATCGGATGGAAGAGGAAGAGCGGAATGCGCATCGCAATCGGCGGGCGTCCTAAGCATCGGCCTGCCTATCAGCTAGCAGACCGAATACAGTGCAGGAAGTGTGGCAAGCAAGGGAGCGAAGGCTGCGAGGAGTGTCCGGCCAAGATGATCTACGATGAGTGGGACGCGATGGTAAAGGAAACTTACAGAGCAGAATATGCAGCAATTTGCGAAAATCGTCGGGAAAAGGTGATCCAGGCGATTGACCGGCAGCGCAAGGGTAAGCAGAGGAGGAGGAACTGATATGCAGCTGGAAAAAGGCAGCTGGGTCATGCAGAAAAGCAAAGAAAAAGCGTCGCTCTTTCCACGTTTCTACCCTCCGGTGGGGACGTTGGGCGTGATTTCCCATTGGAATGGGACAGGCTATCAGGTGCAATGGTGCAGTTGGCAGGGAGCGGCAGCCTATTATGCTTACCCCGAGCAGGATTTGATCTATGCGGGTGTGCCCAACCAGTACGGCTATCGGTATAAGCTGACTAACCAGACGGTGGCGGAGTATTATGCGCGCTACCTTGCAAAGCACCAGCTGCACCGCAGCTTCCCCGTCAGTGACCAGCAGCGGACGGAGTTTGAACGGGGGCTGGACAAGCTGCTCCTCCTGGGCAGGCACACGCCGGAGGAGCTTTTTACATAGAGCGGCGGGCAGCCGCTTTTTTTCGCACCTTTTTGAAAGGAGGGATAGGATGCGCAGAGTTAAGGTCAGGACATACTCGGGAGTGGTCTGTGAGCAGGAGGTTTTCGATATACCGGACAAGCTCCAGGACGTGCGGACGGCCCGCCTGCGGCGCCCGAGATTTGCCACCCCGGAGGAGCGGGAGCAGCACAAGCTGGAGATTTCCCGCCGCAAACATACCCGCCTTTTTAATGCCAACTTTGGACCGACCTCCCTCTACAGCACCCTTACCTTTTCCAACGAGTACGAGGTACATACCTTTGAGGAGGCCAAGCGGCTGCGGGACAACTTCATCCGCCGCCTGCAGTACGCCTACCCGGATGTGCGGATCATGGCCTACCTCGGACGCGGCAAGGCGACGCAGCGCATCCACATGCACATGGTGTCCGAGGGGGTACCGGAGGAGTACATCCGCAAACAGTGGTATCTGGGCAGCGTGGTGCGCATCGAGCATCTGCGGGAGCACTGTTACTACGATGGAGTGGATCATGGGCAGGACTACACCGGTCTTGCCAACTACCTATTTGACCACTGGACGCCGGAGCAGGGCGGGCACCGTTGGCGGCCAACCAAAAACCTGCGGCAGCCGGAGCGGGAGAAGCCCAAGGAGATCAAACGAGAGTACAGCGAGCGCAAACCGCCCAAGGCCCCCAAAGGCTACATGCTGGTGGAGAGCCGGGCGACCAAGTACGGGTATCTTTACTTTAAATATGTCAAAATCCCCGATCCGCCCCGCCGGCGGTCAAGGAACAAGCTGAGAATTTAGGAGCTGGAGTGACCGGCTCTGATAAGCCTTGTAAATGTGTAAAGTTTTAGCGCAAATGAGAGAAAAAAGAAAGGAGATGGGGGGAATGAAGCATCTGGGTAATATTACCCAGATAACAGGTGACACAATAGCACCTGTTAATGTCATAATAGGTGGTTCTCCCTGCCAGGATTTGTCAATTGCCGGAAAGCGGGCAGGTCTTGCAGGTGAGAGGTCAGGGTTATTTACAGAACAAATTCGTATCGTAAAGGAGATGCGCAAAAAACATGGAACGGATTACCCTAGATTCATGGTGTGGGAAAACGTTCCCGGAGCCTTGTCCAGTAACAAGGGGGAGGATTTCAGGATCGTCCTCGAAGAAACAGCGAGAATTGCAGAAGCAGATGCCGTTATTCCTGGACCTCCGAAAGGAAAATGGAAGAATAGAGGGTGCATCATGGGAGATGGGTGGAGCATTGCTTGGCGAATACTCGATGCACAGTTTTGGGGAGTCCCCCAGCGTCGCCGTAGAATCACACTTGTGGCAGATTTTGGAGGAGAATCCGCACCCGAAATATTATTTGAGCGCAAGGGCGTGTCAGGGAATTTTGAGGAGAGCGGAAAAGAGACAAAAGGAGCTGCCGGAAGTGCTGAGAAACGCCCTGATCAGGCAGTCTATGATGCACACGGGAACGGAGAAGGAATGACAGCACCAATCCTTACCGGAGATCATCAAAACAGGGTAACGGATTATACGGCTATCTGCATACAGGGAAATTGCGTTGACCGGTCAAACAGTGCAAGCTGCAATGGGAAGGGCTGGAAAAAAGACACGTCGTATACTCTGAATACAGTAGGTATACTCTGAATACAGTAGATCGCCACGCTGTCATGTGCATGGCTCACGGGCAGGCAAATGCGGAAATCCTGAGAAACCTTTCGCCGACTTTAAACTGCGATCATGAACAGCCGATTGTGATGTCAGTCCACCAGAATGGGGACGGAGAAGTTAGGACAGGGGAAATTGCAAACACGCTGAACACCAACTCTAATGCGAGTGGGAGAAATGCACCGGTCATTTTTGAAAATAATGGATATTCAGGATACAGACAAGGGGCTGGTACGCTTAAAAGTTCAGGAGGAGACTGCGGCGGAGGATCAGAAAATCTTTGTGTATTCTGCTTGACAGGATGGGATAGGCAAGCGAGGAGAGTATACAGAGATCAGGGGATTATGCCGGCCTTATCTGCCCGGGAAGTGTCCGGGCAAAATCAGCAGGCAGTTTTGACCAAAGGAACCGTAGCGGGATTTAACGGCCATAAGTCGATTACCGGAAGCATCCAGTACAGGGAGGATACGGCGCCAACGCTGGAAAGCAATATGCCGGGCAACGTCCTCAAAGAGATGATTGTCAGACGACTGACCCCATTGGAGTGTGAACGCCTGCAAGGTTTCCCGGACGGTTGGACGGATATAGGCGATTACATAGACTCCAAGGGCAAGAAAAAGCACACCGCCGATACAGCACGCTACAGGGCGCTTGGAAACTCAATCGCTTTGCCGCCGTGGAGATGGGTGCTCAGCAGACTTTGCAGACAATGCAAGACGCCGGCAACTATGGGGAGCCTGTTTGATGGGATCGGTGGCTTCCCGCTGATCTGGGAAGAAATCAACGGAAAAGGAAGCTGCCTGTGGGCAAGTGAAATTGAAGAGTTTGCCATAGCGGTGACCAGGAAAAGAATAGGGGGTGATGAAAGTGAATTACAGCAGGACCGAAGCCGATGAGCAGAAAGCGGTGATCCAGTGGTGCGTCCTGATGGAGGGACGCTGGCCGGAACTGGAGTACATCTACCATGTGCCAAATGGAGGCAGCCGCAACGCCAGGGAGGCAGCAAACCTCAAAGCACAGGGAGTCAAGCCGGGAGTGCCGGATCTGGAGCTGCCGGCGGCGCGGGGCAGGTACACAGGATTGCACATTGAGCTGAAGCATGGAAACAACAAGGTCACGGCAGATCAGGACAGATTCCTGAAAGCTTTGCGAAAGATGGGCAGATGTGCAGTTGTCTGCTATGAAGCAGAACCGGCCATACAGGTCATATCAGAATATATGCGGTTATCTCCCGGACAGCATCTTTCCTGCGATGTGCTGTCGGAATATCCCATTTTGAAATAAAGGAGCGAACGCTATGAAAGTCATAATCAAAGAACCAGGGCAACGTCCGAGGGTGACTGAAATTGAAAACAGTCTGTCTGCATTACAGCAGGCGGTGGGAGGGTATATCGAAACGCTTACTTTCGCAGAGGACTGCTGCATCATTTGCAATGAGGAGGGAAGGCTGCAGGGGTTGCCATATAACCTGACATTCGGAGAAATTCCATTTGTTGGGACAATCCTTTTTGTCGGGGTAGCGGGGGACGAATTTGCTGATCTGGGCGAAAGGAAAATAAATTTTCTCATGCAGTGTTTGGAGGTTAGATAAAATGGCAAAATGTGCAAGTTGCAATCAAGAAGTAAAAACCGGGTTTGTTCTGTGTGGGGATTGTGCAGGCAAGATCAAAGATCTGGAAGCGCAGCTTCAGGTAGCGAAGAGAATTATCCAGGATGATTGCCCATGCCGGGGGTGCAAACATGAGTTTGCCGGTGTGGATGCAGAACCGTGCAAGGAGTGTCTGTACCTGACCCATGAACTGGAAGGAAGCTGGTATCCTAAATGGGAATGGCGCGGCACAGATAAGGTATATGTTCGGTAGCAGGGAGGAGAAAACCATGAAAGCTCGAATTAAAATCACGCCTCACAAAGCAGGGGATGGAGGCATTATTTGCTATCCAATGGAAAGCAACATACCAGTGCCAAAGGGCAATAGCTGGAAGTTAGTCAAGTGCCCAGTCTGCGGTGGAAACTGCTGGGAGACGCCAACGGCCAGAGCGGCAAGAACCGCGGAGCCAGAACTCCGGTACGCCTGCACGATGTGCGCATTGAGAGGAGGAAGATAGACAATGAACCCATTTCTCATTGTAGTGGTACTTATTGCAGCAATAGCTTTGTGGTTTGTGCTTAGATGTTTGTTCGTCCCTGTGGGTGGTTGGATAAGATCAGTCATTCGCAGTACAGAAAAAATTATAAATGATCAGGAGGAAGAAAATCTTGATGAACAAAGGTAAAATTGGTGCAGTTGCGACAGGAGCGTTAATTGTATTGGGACTTACTGGAACCGCAATGTGTACAGAACGTATCCCCGCCGGTTATGTCGGCATCATCTACAATGCTAACGGCGGCATTGAGGATGAGACGCTTGGACAAGGCTGGCACATGGTTGCCCCGTGGAAAAAAGTAAGAGAGTACTCTGTTGGAATTGAACAGGGGACATTCTCAGCTGAAGATGAAAGCAGTTTTGAAATCCCGACCAAAGACGGCAAGACCATCACCGTCGATATGGAGTACAGTTACCATTTCGATCCTGATATGCTGACCGAAACCTTCAATCGTTTTAAAGGGCAGGATGGCCGGGATATTGAGGATACCTTTATCCGGTCAAAGCTCAAAGCCTGGGCGGGAGAGGTCAGCGCCACCTATCCAGTAACGGATATTTTCGGGGATAAGCGTTCTGAACTCAACAACATGGTTCAGGAGCATGTCGCAGAGCAGTTTTCAGAGTACGGTATTGTGATTGACAGCGTAAACTTCACCCGCATTGAAACAGATGCCGAGACCGCTGAAGCAATCCAGAAAAAAGTCAATGCCCAGCAGGAATTGGAACTTGCTCAGATCGAAGCAGAGACTGCACAGGTACAAGCCAATAAGGACAAAGAGGTTGCTTTGATTGCGGCACAAAAGGATAAAGAAGTTGCCCTGATCGCTGCCGAGAGAGACAAGGAAGTTGCAGAGCAGAATGCAGAGGCGGCTAAGATTCGCGGCGAAGGTATTGCGGCTAGCAACAAGGCGATTGCAGAATCTTTGACCCCTGAGCTCTTGGAAAGACAGAAGTACGAAAAATGGGATGGCAAACTTCCACAGGTACAGGGAAGCAACGACAGCAATATGATTGTTGATGTTAGAGAGTAGAGAAAGCAATAGACGCTTGCAAAAAGGGGGTCAACAAAGAATATCCAGATGTACAAGGTGTAGCGAGGAAGTAACGTCTGGGTATGTGCTGTGCAGCAGGTGTTATGAGCGGATAAATGCGCTGAGAGAGGCCGCCGTGATGCAGGAAGAGTACCAGCGCTTGACAGCTGAAAAGAAACTGAGCAAAAAGGCCATGTGTGCCCTATGTGTGCCATTTCGGGACAAATACGGCTTGACCGACCTGCAAACGCTCAGAATTGCTCGCAAAGAAATGAGCTTGATGGAAATGTTGCAGCTGCTGGGGCTGATGGAGGAGGGATAACATGGATTACAAGGAACTGATTGAGACGTTGAAAAACATAGAGGCTATCGCTTACGGGTACAACATCAATGGTGAAGTGCTCGGAATGGATTGCAGCGAATTTGAGCAGATTATAGTGGATGCTTTCGATTCCATCACCGACCTGCTTGCCCGCACAGAAGCCGCCGAAGCTAGAGCAGAAAAGGCAGAGAGGGAGAGGGACGCGGCGGTGTTCGACCTTCTCAGAGCAGAGGAGGCAGCAGAGGAAACGAATGCACTCCTTGACGATGAAGTGCATCCGGCCTGTGATTATTCCCTGTACTTGGCTGTTCACGATAGCGTGAGTGACATTGTAAATTGGGAGCACGACGATGTGTGGCGCAGCCATAAGGAGGAAAAAGAATGAAACGGCTGACTGTTTTTGATGGAGAGTTTTGGCTACATAAAGATTTCCCACCGGTAAGGGAGGATACAGTGGATGAGTTTGTGGATTGCGTGAAAGATATGGCATCCCGCCTCGCATCAATAGAAAATATCCTCGGCGACGACTACGACCTTGACCGACTGAAAGAGATGGTGGAAGCGGACAGGGAAGGAAAAGTCATACTTCGTCAAATAAAAGAAGGAAGCAAGGTCTACATAATCTTGTTGGGAAGAATATTCCCGTTTGATGTTATAAGTGCAACATGGCACGGTGAAAACACTGTGTATGAAGCTGAACATGGAAAGTATCTTAGGTATACGTTTAATGATGCGGATATTGGAATATCCGTATTCCTCACCCAAGAGGAAGCCGAATCCGCACTTGAAAAGATGAAGGAGGGGGATAAATAATGAAGTTAGATAAATTACAAGAAGCGTATGATGAAATGTTTGATTTCATCACAGACCTTCCGTCGGGATTAGACGGATTTGAAAGTGATTTTGATGCAGCCTATAAAGAACTGATCAAAGCAATATCTGCCGATATTGCTCCTGTGGTTCATGGTACTCCAATCTCAAAAATCAGGCCGCAGAAATATGAGATATACGAAGAAGCTGGTACTGGTGAAAATGGAGAAATTTTGTATCACAAAAGAATCTATGTGGATGAAAAAAATTCAGTGGAATATTGCCCAGCTTGTAATAAAAGGCTTTCTTCACGTTTTAGAAGTTTTTGTCCTAACTGTGGCGCAAAGATGGATTTGGAGGATGATAAATAATGCTTGACGTTGACGATAAAGAACTCGTCCGCTGTGCACTGCTGGGAGATCAGGAGGCGCAGCAGGAGTGTACAGACAGGGGTATTGTATTGCAATGTCCGTTTTGCGGCATGACCCCCAGGTTTATGGCTTGGTATGGGACTTGTAGTATCTCGTGCAGTAATTATCAGTGTGCAGCCGCAGTGACAAACCACTGCTTCGCAGATGCAAAGGAAGCCGTAAAACATTGGAACACCCGCCAAGCCCCGCCGATTGGGAGGTGCAAGGATTGCATAAACGCTACAAATCCAGGAAGCAACATTGTGTTTTGTGATTATTTCGAGCGTGATATGATGCCAGATGATTTTTGCTTTTATTCTACACCAAAGGAGGAGTAATCATGCCAACCAAACTAAAAGCGGGTGGTTGTCAGCTGGGCGACTGCAAGTGGCGCAAGGGAGACTACTGCTGTGCGGAATGTGGGTACAGAGCACGATGCCGGAATGTTTGCAAAAATGATCCCAGGCGCTGCGGGTGCTATATACAATATGACAAGGGAGGAAAGTAAGATGGCAAGATGTGCAAAATGCGGGAAAGAGATTACAGCGGGGATGGTGTTCTGCCGTTCGTGCTATGAGGGGCAGGGCACCGGCAAGGCGCCCACTGATGAGGATTTGCAGAAACTTACAAGCGAACTCGAAGTTTGTGCGCACTGGGCCGAAGCCAACCTCTGGGAGGTGCCGGTCACCATGCCAGAAACCTGTGCCAAGGCTGCGGCGGCTATCCAGCAGCTGCTGATCCGCGCGC
>ENA-OOXJ01001505-OOXJ01001505.1-human-gut-metagenome-genome-assembly--contig:-NODE-1505-length-14465-cov-2.517002_pt1 | contig 14465 bp, 9 predicted proteins | sample MGYA00241587_ERZ501343 | MGnify/ENA primary metagenome ERZ501343 (study PRJEB25962, sample SAMEA2042918) | human gut metagenome | biome: human gut; feature: human-associated habitat; material: faeces... | reverse complement strand
AGGCCCAGGTGGTGGGCATCGACGAGGCGCAGTTTTTCGACGCGGGCCTCGTCGGCGTGTGCCGCGAGCTGGCCAACCGCGGCAAGCGCGTCATCGTGGCCGGCCTCGACATGGACTTCCGCGGCGTGCCTTTTGGTCCCATGCCGGGATTATGCGCCATAGCCGACGAGGTGTCGAAGGTACACGCCATTTGTGTGAAGTGCGGACAGCTGGCCTCGTTCTCACACCGCACCGTCAAGAACGACAATCAGGTCATGCTGGGCGAGACATCGGAATACGAACCCCTGTGCCGCGAATGCTACCGCCGTGCCGTGGAAGCCGACAAGCAACATACTACCCAAGACTGATTCCTTAACTTTTCCCCTACTATGGAACGCAAGAAAATCACATTCGACAGCTTTATCCGGGGCATCATTGTTGCCGTAGTCATCATTGGTGTACTGATGCTGTTCAAACGACTCAGCAGCGTACTGCTCCCTTTCTTCATCGCCTGGCTGGTGGCCTACCTGATTTATCCGCTGGTCACCCTGTTCCAATACAGGTTGCGGGTCAAAAACCGTGTAGCCGCCATATTCTGTGCCCTGCTTAGTATTGTGGCCGTATGCGTGGCAGCATTCTATCTGCTGGTACCGCCCATGATACAGGAGTTCGGCCGGGTGAAAGACCTGGTGGTTGAATACTTCTCGAACCATTCTTATGGAAGCAACATTCCACAAACGCTTTCCGAATTCCTGCGCGACAATGTAGATCCTCAATTCGTTACCCGCATCTTCCAGGAAGGAAACCTGCTCGATGCCATCAAAGCCACACTTCCAAGGATGTGGAGCCTGCTTTCCGAATCGGTCAACCTGCTGTTCAGCGTCTTCACTTTCTTCCTTATCCTGCTTTACGTCGTATTCATTCTGCTCGACTACGAGAGTATTGCCGAAGGCTGGGTACACCTGATTCCAACCAAATACCGTCCGTTTGTAGTAGGTATCCGTAACGACGTCAAAGACGGCATGAACCGTTATTTCCGCGGACAGGCTCTGGTAGCCTTGTGTGTGGGCATACTGTTCAGCATCGGTTTTCTGATAATAGATTTTCCCATGGCCATCGGCCTGGGACTGTTTATAGGCGCCCTCAACCTGGTGCCCTATCTGCAAGTCATCGGTTTTGTGCCTACCATCGTACTGGCCATGCTCAAGGCTGCCGACACGGGTGGCAACTTCTGGTTCATCCTGCTGGCTGCACTTATCGTATTTGCCGTAGTTCAGGCCATTCAAGACATGGTTATTGTGCCACGCATCATGGGCAAGATTACAGGACTCAATCCGGCCATCATCCTGTTGTCACTCTCTATCTGGGGCTCGCTCATGGGAATGCTGGGTATGATCATCGCCCTGCCGCTCACCACCCTGATGTTGTCCTACTACCAACGGTTCATTATCAACCAGGAGAGCATACACAAAGCCGAAACTACCCCTCCACAGGCATCAGAAACAACCCTGAAAGATAAAAAGAAAGAATAAAAGCACTTTTTTATCTATTTTGTTTGCAGATTTCACAAAAGTCACTATCTTTGCACCCGCTTAACAGCAATAAAGGTTTGATTCGCTAGCTCAGCAGGTAGAGCACAACACTTTTAATGTTGGGGTCTTGGGTTCGAGCCCCAAGCGGATCACCAAAAAGATTAGAGAGTTACAGAAATGTAACTCTCTTTTTTTATGCCTGCTTCAGACTGGTTTGCATGGTTCAGTTAAACCGAGATGCAAACCAAGACGAAGAGTAATGCAAAATCCGTAATACGGGGCGTTTATTCCGTAAAATGAGACCTTTTTCCCGACAAGACTTTCCTATCTTTGCATCAAAAATCAGCAGACAATGAAAGACGTTTTTGAAAGAATGAGAACCGGGGAAAACATCCCGACAACCGATCCCGACTATCCCATACTGGAAGCCGCCATGACACAAGGCATGCAAACAGTAGCCGAACTGAACGCTTCGTACCACACTCCCGATGAGGTACGCTCCCTTTTGAGCCGCCTCATGCAACAGGAAATAGATCCTTCGGTACGACTTTTTCCACCTTTCCATACCGTATTCGGCCGTTTCACCAGCCTGGGCAAAGGTGTATTCATTAACTCCGGCTGTACCTTTCTGGACATGGGTGGCATTACCATTGAAGACGATGTATACATTGCCCCCGATGTGAAACTGCTTACCGAATACCACCCCGAAGCTCCTGCCCAACGGCACAACCTGCTGACCAAACCAATCGTTATCCGCCGCAATGCCTGGATTGGAGCAGGCGCCATCATACTGCCCGATGTCACCATTGGCGAAAATGCCATTGTAGGAGCCGGCGCCATCGTAAGACACGATGTGGAAGCCAATACAATAGTGGGAGGCAACCCGGCTAAGTTCCTGCGCTTCATCAAAGAGAACTAAAGCATCTAAAGTTCGTTCCAACAGACTGCAATAAAAGAAAAGGTGTGCTACAACCGACGTAAGGGTTATGACACACCTTCTTTCATATATTCTCCTGCACCGAAGAAAGGTACAAAAGAACGGGAAAACTTATTTCTTCAATTCCTCACGCACCATTTTTCCCCATTCCTTTAAGTCATCTTCTTTCCAGTCGCCCTCGGAAGATGCCGAAGGATAGAGCATGGAGCAGGTCTCGTCTTTGTCGGAAACCGACCATACCACCCAGCTGATACCATTGCCTTGCATCCAGGAAAGCCATCTGCCCCACTCTTCCTTGTCAATAGGGCCGTCGCCCGAAGCTTCCATACCGGCGCACTCGGATACAAAGAGCGGCAATCCTTTGCCCAACGCATAGTCGGCACGGTCGCGCAAATCCTGTTTGTGCGTACTGGCGTAAAAATGAAGGGTATACATAATATTGCCATAACCTGTAAGGGGAGCATCGGCAGCCAGATAAACATCCTGATCCCAATGGGGAGTACCAACCAGAATCAAGGCATCCGGTTCAATGGCACGGATGGTCTTGATCACTTCTTCCGAATAGGCTTTTACCTGTTCCCAAGTGTCTTCTACTGGTTCGTTAAAGATTTCGTATATCACGTTGGGCACGCCCTTATAACGAGTAGCCATCTGCTGGAAGAAAGCTTTGGCTTCTTCGGTATGCAATCCGTGGCTATGCCAGTCGATAATGACATAAATATTGTTGGCAATGGCAGCGTCGACTACTGCCTGCACACACTCCAGCGCTTTCTCCGGATTATCCAAATAAGCGCCTTCGGGTTCTACCCCCATAGCGGCACGTACCACCTGTGCACCCCATTCATTGGCCAGATAGGCCACCGACGAAGCGTTGTAGAAACGCGGCCAAAACACATGCCAACCATAGCTGACACCATGTAGCACGACCTTTTCGCCCTTATCGTTTACAAGTTGGGTACCCTGTACGGAAAGCGGAGACACCTGTACGGCTGCACTTTCTTCCGTTTCCACTTGCTTGGAAGCCTTAGAACCGCAACTAGCCAGACACACCAGGCAAGCTGCAAGTATAATAGTCAGATAGTTTTTCATTGGATTATTGCAATTTTTCATTTTCCGTTTTAATGATTTCTACGGTCGAATCGGTAGCAAACACCGAATTCAAGCCCTGCTGTTCTTGTGCCGGATCACCGGTATAGTCGTCACCTTTTTCCCAATATACATGTCCGGGCTTTTGCTCGGCAAAACCTCCCCACGCCCAGAAATTGCAACCGGCAAACAGTCCACCTGACTCACGCTGCTGACGGATCAGATCGAAAACATAACTATAATATGCATCGCGTGCCGTAGTCGGTGCCGTTTTTGAGAACTGGAAGCCGTCGCGCGGGAATCCAAATTCTTCGAGCACAATGGGCTTACCGTATTTTTTGGCCACTACCATGTGCTGGTCGATGTATTGACGGGTATTTTCTTTGGCTTGTGGCAACATTTCAACCAGACTGTCCGCCTTTACCCATCCCCAGTTGTAAGGCCAGATATGGATGTTAAGATAGTCAATATTGGGATCGGAATGTATTTTTTCAAAGAGAGAGATATCTCCCTCGCAACCGGCCATTCCTTCGCTACCCGAGGACACCATGTGATTGGCATCGAGCGACTTTATCTGGGCAGCCACACTTGCCATCCAGCGTGCAAAAGGCTCCTTGTTTTCATCGGAGAAAGCACGGGGTTCGTTACCTATCTGCCACGACATGATGGTGGGGTCTTCAGTATATTTCATCTGGTTATAACGATTGGTACGGGACACTATGTACTCAACATGCTTGGCGAACAGCGCTTTCGCACTGTCCGATTGCTGAAACTGCTTCACATACTCCATATAGGCTGGCCAACCGTCAACTGCCGGAACCACAGCCTCACCATGTCCTGCCCATTGCAGGTAAACGGAATATCCGCCACTCCATTCCCATGAATTGTTCATATAAAGCACAGCTGTCATGCCACGCTTGTACAGTTCGTTCATAAAGTAGTCCAGACCATCCAGAATGGTATCGTTGTACACACCGGGAGCCGTCTGCAAGGACGGTTGTACCCGTGCTTTCACGCCGTTTTCACCATCAGCACCGACCAACACACGCAAGTTGTTCACACCGATGCTTTTCAGGAAGTCCAGTTCCTTGTGCAGACGTTCGCGGTCACCGCCTTCACCCTGCGAGCCCAATATGGCACCATACCAGAAATTTGCTCCCACAAAATAATAGGGCTTTCCATCACGCACAAACTGGCCGTTTTCGTTTACTTTTATAAATGAATGTTTCTCAACCGACTGCTTCGAAGTACAAGCCATTAGCAGTGAAAGCACTATGGATAAGGAAAAAAGGAATGTTTTCATTCTAATGTCAAATTATTGTTTGATAAATACTGCATATTATTTAGGCTTGTACGAAATCAATTCGTCTCTGCGACTCCCAACTGCACACGTAACCAATCCAACCACTTGTCCCACTGCTCCTGATACCAGTAGTGTCCAGTTTCCAGATAAGGATGTAATTCTTTGGGAGCAGTAATGACATTATAGGCAGCATACATGGAAGTAGGCGGGCATACTTCGTCATTGTAACCCCAGCTAAACCAACCGGGTACCTTAAGTAAACGGGCAAAATTAGCTGTATCATAATAGCGCACGGTATTACGTTGTTTTTCACTAGGCTCACCGTAATAATAAAAATAGTGAGGCCAACCGCAAGCGCGTTTCTTGAAGAAAGCTTCATGGTCGCACAGGGCCGGATGCACAGCAGCCAGACAAGTAACACGCGAATCGAGTGCTGCCGTTATCACCGAAAGTGCCCCACCCTGGCTGGAACCGGTTACACCCAGCGCTTTACCATTGTATTGGGGCAACGAGCAAATAAAATCAACAGCCCGCAAGGCTCCCACAATGACACGGTTGTAATAAATGGAATTCCGGTCATCCCGACCAAACGTCCAATAATTATTCAAAGCCCCACTAGCCAGATTATCATAAACCATCTGCGGTAAGGTAACAGGAATACCATGGATACCCACTTCGAGCACAATCAGCTTACCAGGTGCTGTATAAGTATCGCCTGTATAAGGACGGACGCCTGCTCCGGGTACACGCAACAATGCCGGATATTTACCTTCCTTCTTGGGTACAGTAAGAATGCCGTAAAAACGTCCGCCCCAAGCTTTGGTCTGAAAGCTGACTTCATATACATTGTCCAGTTCCGTGCACCGTTCGGGCAGCAGAACCATAGTCGGACTTAACGGAGTTTTACGCGCCTCGGCCAACGTATTTTCCCAATAAGCGGCAAAATCATCGGGAAATTTAGATTCCGGTTTCAATTGTTCGGGAGCATAAGCAGCGGTAGCCAAACCCTCGTATGTACGACCATCCACATGCGCCTTGACCTTACAGCGGAAAAAGCCGGGTGTATTCATGGAACCTTTCAGCTTCAAAGTGCCATCTTTAAGCACCACACCAGTTTTGGTTTCAGTAGGATACATCTCAGGACCCAGTTCATAATCGATCGTCACACCAGGAAGTAGGTTTTGTGCCTTAATTACCTGTACGGTAAACGAACATTTTTCATTCAGCCCATATACCCAGTCAGTATGATCGGGAGAAACTACTACGCGGATTTCATTTCCGCGAATCTGCGCTATTGCGGAACACAACCACAAGCAAGCAGCCAAAAGAACAAATACTTTTTTTTTCATAATATTAAAATCTTACCTTCTTCCCATGAAACCGAAAGAAGGTACATTAATTAAAAGGGTTATTTTATTACAATATTTCCAACTATGTGCAACCAGACCAAATGAAAGGCGAAACAACTGTTTTGCCTTTTGCAAAAATAGTCACTTCGCCCGAACAACAACGATACTATATTATCATATCACAATCTTCTTTTTCCGATAATTCTCCCGGAACTCTTTAGGAGAGCACCCCTTCTTACGCTTAAACATGCGGTTAAAGTTGGAAAGATTATTGAAACCGCAGTCATAGCATATCTCGGCAATCGTTTTAGTAGAATCGACCAACATGCGGGTAGCAAAACCCAAGCGAATATCTATAATATAATCCGAAAGAGTTTTCCCCGTACGCAACCGGAAAAAACGGCTGAACGAAACCGGTGTCATACCTACCATATCAGCCAGGATAGATAAACGGATTTCTTCCTGATAATGAGCCGAAATATATGTCTGCACCTTCTGAACCCTACGACTATCCGAAAAAGTTTCTATCTTGGCAAAGGAAGAACTGGCCAACACGCGGGCATTGTCATACAAAGACAATTCATAAAGAATGCGCAGGAAGTTCATCACAGCATAAAAGCCCTGTTCCTCTGAGGCCAGTTTGTCAAGCCAATTGTACACCTTCATAATGGCCTGCATAGGAAAGCAAAGACCACACTGCGCACGTTCCAACATACGCCGGATAGAATCAAACTGGTTTTTATTAATAAAGTTCTTAAAGAATAAATCGGGTGAGAACTGAATCGTAATCTCACGAATTTCTTCGGAAGTACAATCGTGCTGTTCCCACACATGTTCCAACTCCTTACCGGTAATAAGGACCAAGTCATAATCGCCTATAATTTCAGCGGAATCACCCACTACACGGCGCACGCCGGAAGCATGTTCTGTAAAATTCAATTCATATTCGGCATGGCAATGGATAGGATAAGTAAACTCCTTTTTACGACGATCGGCAATGTAGAAACAATCCCTGTCCGAAAGCGGAGTTATCTCACGCATAATATAGTTTCGGTTTTCCATAATGATTGGGTTAAAAAAGTATCATGTTGCAAAGATAAGATTTATTTTGAACTATGCAATAGCATACAATGTTTCCGATTGCAGGACAAGAGTCTTGTTCTTATTTCACTACATACAAAAATGCCCGGATACAATAAGCATAAGCCAGTTCTATCGGTTCTACACATTGCATCCGGGCATCAAAACACTTTTTCCCAATCTTACCTTTCTATCGTTGAACACCGAGTGTATAAGTTACCGGTTGCATACCATCGGCTTGTACGGTCAGCGTAGCTTCACCTGCTTCACAGGTACTTTGCAACAAGATCTGAGCTAATCCGTTGAATGCTTTCACACGGAAAGTACGTGCCGTTGCATCGGCAGGACGCTCCTGATCTTGCCAGGCCGGATCGCCGTTACCCACACCAAGAATACGTACCGGACCGCTGACGGTCAACGTCAAGTCATTGCAGGCGGTGGGAACAAAACGCTTCTTCTTGTCTTGCAACTCAACACGGAACACAGCCACATCACGGTTGTCGGCCTGAATAGCCGGACGGTCGACCGTAAGTACCAGCCTTGTAGCTTCGCCCGTAGTTTCCAACTTTTGCTCCAGCAGACGTTTGCCATTTTTGTATCCTACTGCCTTCACATAGCCGGGACGATAGACAGCCTTCCAGGCCAGGTGCCCGTTCTTAGGCATAGCCTTGCGGCCCAGTTTCTTTCCGTTGACAATAAGTTCCACCTCGTCGCAATTGCTATACACCCACACGTCGATGCTGTCTCCCTCATGACCATCCAAATTCCAGTGAGGCAAGATATGAAGCACAGGTTCATTGGTCCACCACGATTTCAGGTAATAGGCCTCGTCTTTGGGGAAACCACAATAGTCCAGAATACCGAACTGGGAACCGGTGGCAGGGAATTTCATGGGATTGGGCTCACCGCGATAATCGAAACCCGTCCAATAGAACAGACCGGCCAGATAGGGACGTTCATCGTAAAACTTCCAACCACGCTCAATGCAGTTCAGCAGACTGTCCCGACCGTTGGGCTTACGGTTGAGCGACATCATGCGACCTTCATCGGCAGCATCAAAATAAATGCCACGCGTGCCGCAACCGGTTGTTTCTTCAGAACCCAGCGCACGACGTTGCGGATAGTCCTTGCGGTGTTGTTCCACGGGATTTTGCAAGATGTAGTTGTAGCCGGCCACGTCGGCAGGTATCAGGACAGCAGGGCCGCCGCTCGAGGCTACCGTCATGGGACGGGTGGGGTCGAAGCGGTGACAATAGTCGCGCATGGTGGCGACAATGCTCGTGCCGGCCTCGCTCCATTCAATGCCCCATTCCTCGTTACCCACGCTCCAGAGCATGATGCAGGGATGGTTGCGGTCGCGCTCTATCATGCGACGCAACAAGTCGATGTGTTCCCGGTTAATGCCCGTCAGTCGGTTTTCTTCGATGACAAGGATGCCTTCCCGGTCGCACACATCGAGCATTTCGGGCGTCATGGGGTTGTGCGAAGAACGGTAGGCGTTGCAGCCCAGTTTTTTCAACTCGCGGATACGGTAAGCCTGCACGGCATCGGGGATGGCGCTACCCACACCAGGATGGTCCTGATGCATGTTCACCCCCTTCAATTTCAGGGGCTGGCCGTTAAGCAAGAAGCCACGGTCGGCATCGAAGGCCATGTGGCGGATGCCGGTGGTGGTCGTATAGGTGTCGGTCAGGCGACCGTCACGGTACACTTCGGTTTCCACTTTATATAAATAGGGTGTTTCGGTACTCCACAAGTGAGGATTGCTCACCTCCATGCGGCCCACGGTACGACCGTTTTCGCGGGGAAGCAGGCGGGTGCCGTCCACCTCGCAACGGGCCACTTCACGTCCGTCGGCATCGCGCAGGATATGGTGCAGGGTGTAGGTGGCCGGCTCGGCATGGCTGTTCTCTACGGTAGCCTCCACCGTGAGCACGGCTTTGTCGAAGGGGGCTTCGAGGGTGCTATACACAAAGGTGCCGAAAGGAGCCACGTGCAGTTTGTCCATCTTGTTGAGCCACACGTGGCGGTAAATGCCGGCACCTTCGTAAAACCAGCCCTCTTCGAGCGTGGCGTCGGCACGGACACAAACCAGATTCTCTCCGCCGTAATTCAGGTAATCGGTAATGTCGTATTCCTGGGTAGCGTATCCGCTGGGCTCGTGTCCCAGGTAGAAACCGTTGACCCACACGCGAGCATCGCGAAAGATGCCGTCGAAGCGGATGGAGATGTGCCGGCCCCGGTCGGTCTGCGGGATGGAGAAAGTCTTGCGATACCACCCTACACTGGTTTCGGGATAGCGATAGCCCACGGTCTTGTATCCGTGGCTGTGGCTGGCCTTGCCCTCAAACGGCAGGTCGACCACCCAGTCATGAGGAAGGTCAACACGCTTCCAGCCGGAGGCGTCGAACTTGTTGCAATAAGGCCCGGCATTGTGCACGGAAGCTGCCTTGGTAAGGTAGTTGAAGTATTCGGTGCCGCAGCCAAAGTCTTTTTCGGGCGATGCAGCGTTGCCGAAGGCAAAGCGCCAGTCGTCATCGAAGAGGATGCGCTCACGCAAGTCCTGTGCCTGGAGCGGAAAGACAACGGCCAGACTGAATGCAAGAAATAAAAGGAAATTCTTCATGGATTTAAAAGATATGCAGATTCATGTTTATACTGTCGAAAAAGGCTATATACCCCCTTCCGCAACGACAACAGAAAGGTGCCGCGGCGGCAACAGGTCGGAAGCAAACTTGTAACAGGTTGGAAGTGCGCTTCTGACCTGTTGGAAGCACGCTCGTAACAGGTCAGAAGCAAGCACTGATTTACAGGGGATTATCTCATTGCTTTACCACAAAGGTATCTTTCAGCAAATCGTCGTCGGAAGACGAAGCACCCACCATGACGATGAATTCGCCCGGCTCTACAATCTTCTTCATCTTGACGTCATAGAAAGCCAGCTTGTCGGGCGTGATGGTGAAGTTCACCACCTTGCTTTCGCCAGCCTTCAAAGGCACGCGGGCAAAGTCTTTCAGTTCCTTCACGGGGCGGGTCACACAACTGTACTTATCGCGGATGTAGAGCTGTACAATCTCCACACCGTCGCGGCTACCGGTATTGGTCACCTTGACGCTTACATCCACCGAACCGTCCTTACCTATTTCCTTCTGCGCCAGCTTCAAGTCTTCATATTTATAGGTAGTGTACGACAGTCCGTAGCCAAAGGGATAGAGCGGTGTGCTGGGCTTGCCGGCCACGTAGGGATGGAAGTATTGCGAGGGTTTGTGGTTGTATATCATCTGGATTTGTCCCACGCTATGAGGGATGGTGATGGCCAGCTTGCCCGAAGGGTTGACAACCCCGTAAAGAATTTCGGCCACAGCCTGTCCGCCGCGCATGCCCGGTGCCCATGCCTCGACAATGGCAGGCAGGTTTTCGGCAGCCCACTCCACACCGAGCGGACGTCCGTTGACCAGCACCAGGATAGTCGGTTTGCCGCTGGCGGCCACCTTCTTGATAAGTTCGTTCTGCAAGCCTACGAGGTCGATGTCCGAACGGTCGGTATCTTCGCCGTCTGTACGGTCAGTCCAACGGAAACGCATCATGTATTCACCGGCCACCACAATGTTTAGGTCGGCCTGACGGGCTCGGGCTGCAGCCTCATCCACCTTCTTGGGATCCATGTTGCGGGGGTCCCAGCCCTGGTCTACAAAGTCAAACTGGGTATCGGGGGCAATCATGCGCAGACCTTCGAGGATGGTCGTCACGTTCTCGGGCTTCTCGGGTGCGCTCCAGTCGCCCAGGATGTTCTGGTCGTCGGCGTTGATACCGGTCACCATCACGCGCTTGTACTTCTTGGCGTCGAGGGGCAGCACACCGTCGTTCTTGAGCAGGACGATGCCGTTGCGGGCAGCCTCGAGAGCCGTGGCACGGTGTTCGTCGCACAAGCGTATCTTCATGCTCTCGGCCTCGTCGGCATAAGGATGCTCAAACAGTCCGAGACGGAACTTGATGTCGAGGATGCGGCGCACCGACTCGTCGATACGCGATTCGGGAATACGTCCTTCCTTCACCAGTTCCACTACCATTTCGTTCCACTTCACACCGTGCATGTGCATATCCATGCCAGCCATGATGCTCTGGTAGAAAGCCTCCTTGATATTTTCGGCCGTAGCGTGCAGGTCGTGTATGTGTTCAATGTCCATCCAGTCACTCACCACAAAACCGGGGAATTTCCATTCGCCACGCAACACGTCGGTCATGAGCCACTCGTTGCTATGGCAAGGCACACCGTTCAGTTCGTTGTGGGCCGTCATCAGCGACATGGCACCGGCCTCGACACCGGCCTCGAAGGGCGGGAAGAACACTTCGCGCAAGGTACGTTCCGACAGGTCGGCCGGCGCGCCGTTGGTTCCGTTGATTGGCTCGCTGCCTCCCACAAAATGCTTGATGCAGGCCAACACATCTTCACTGCTGTTCAGGTTACCTTGATAACCCTTTACACTCTGTACACCCAGTTGGGTTACCAGATAAGGATCTTCACCATAAGTCTCGCCCACACGTCCCCAGCGTGCGTCACGAGCCACTTCCACATTGGGGTTGAAGGTCCAGTGCATGTTCATGGCACGCATCTCGCGCGCGGTTTCGCGGGCAATCTTATAAGCCATGGCCGTATCGAACGAGCAAGCCAGGTTGATATTGGTAGGATATACCGTATTGTCAGGAGCGTTGGCATTGCCGTGGATGGCATCGATACCAAACAGAATAGGTATCTGCAAACGGCTCTTCATGGCCAAAGACTGGAGGTAGTTGGCCTCTTCCAGCGTAAGCACATGCAGGAACGAGCCAATCAATCCCTGCTCGGTCCAGGCGGCTACGTCCTTTTCGGTGATACCGGGATAGAAGGCGTTGGCCGTGTTGTTCTTCAACTCTTCTTCAGTCATCACGGCACTGTTGGCCTTGATGTGTTCCAATCCGACAAACTGGTTCATCTGACCGACTTTTTCTTCCAGGGTCATACGCCCCAAGAGGTCTTCCACCCTGTCTTTTACCGGAGCAGAAGGATCTTTGTACACTTCTTTCTGACTACCGCCACAAGAAGCCAAACAAGTTGCTAATGCCATAAGGATTACTTTGTTTTTCATTGATATATGTTTTTAGTGTTTTCCAGTTTTCTGCCGTTTGCCGACTTGTGCAAAGATAGCCCTTTTTGACAAAGGACAGGTAGTACTTTTTTAACTAAAAGGTGTATTATTTGTTGCAAAAACGGGTACTTTACCGACAAAAAGCAGCGGTAGAGCCTCTCTGAAAGGCTTTGTATTAAAACCACCCGTTCATTCTTCGTTTTTTTGTTTACCTTTGCCGATACCAATCTTAATGACAAATATCATGATTAATCCTATCTATTCTCCGGCTCCCGACCGTTATGATTGCGGCATGCGTTTCCGCCGTTGTGGCCGGAGCGGCATCCTTTTGCCAGAAATCTCGCTGGGTTTGTGGCACAACTTCGGCGACGTTAATATCTTTGCCAACTCACAGGCCATGGCCCATTATGCCTTCGACCATGGCATCACACACTTCGACCTGGCCAACAACTACGGTCCTTCCTACGGGTCGGCCGAAGAAACCTTCGGGCTCATCATGAAGAAATCGTTCATGCCCTATCGCGACGAACTTTTCATTTCCACCAAAGCGGGACACGACATGTGGCCCGGTCCTTACGGTGAATGGGGGTCGCGCAAGAATCTTATGGCCAGCCTTGACCAAAGCCTCAAACGCATGAATCTGGAGTATGTAGACATCTTTTATAGCCACCGCTACGATCCCAACACTCCGCTCGAAGAGACGTTACAGACATTGGTTGACATCGTGCGGCAGGGCAAGGCACTCTACGTAGGCATCTCCAAATATCCCAAGGAAGCTGCCGAATTTGCCTACCGCTACCTGGCCGAACGGGACGTACACTGCCTGCTCTACCAGGGACGTTACAACCTCTTCAACCGCGAACCCGAACGCGAAGGCATCCTCCAGCAGGCACGCGACAACGGAACAGGGTTCATCGCCTTCTCGCCGCTGGCACAGGGGCTGCTCACCAACCGATACCTCAACGGCATCCCCGAAGGTTCGCGCATGTCGAAAGGCGGTTTCCTGAAAAAAGAGGCACTGACCGACGACGTGCTGCAACGCATCCGCTCGCTCAACGCCCTGGCCGAACGCCGCGGACAGACACTGGCCGAAATGGCACTGGCCTGGTTACTGAAAGACGAACTGGTAACTTCGGTCATCATCGGTTCCAGTTCGGTGAGCCAGCTGGCCGACAACCTGAAGGCCCTGCAAAACATATCCTTCAGTGCCGAAGAACTGGAAGAAATCAACCGCATCTGCCCTATGTAATCCACGCAAATACTATCGTACAAACTTAATATAAAAACACAATGAAAAACAAATTGCTCTCCAAAAGCCTGTTAGGCATGTGTGCCCTGTTCTGCATGGGCCTGGCAACTGCCTCGGCACAACAGTACAAGCTGGCTTCGCCCAACGGCAAGCTGACCGTAACCGTAAACGCCACCCAAGACTTGAACTGGCAGATTGAACACGACGGAACTCCCGTACTTCAACCCTCGGCCATTGCGCTGGAAGGACAGAACGAAAAAGGCAAAACCGTAGCCCGTTTCGGAAAAGACATCAAAGTAACGTCCGAGAAACGCCGGTCGGTAGACACCTCCTTCCCCACTCCGTTCTATAAAAAGGCCGAAGTAAAAGACGTGTACAACGAACTGGTACTGAAATGCCGCGGCGGATATAGCGTAGAGTTCCGCGCCTACAATGACGGAGCCGCCTACCGCCTCGTGTCGGAAATACGCAAACCCTACCAAGTGACCGGCGAAACGGCCGAGTTCAACTTCGGCAAAGACTACCAGGCACTGGTGCCTTACATCAACGACCTGCGCAACGGGGAGCGCTACTGCTTCTCCTTCGAGTCTTACTATACTCCCGTACGCCTTTCGGAAATGGTGAACGACTCTCTCTCCATCAACCCCTTGCTGGTAGAACTGGAAGACGGTAAAAAAGCTGTCATCATGGATGCCGGTGTAGAAAACTATCCGGGCATGTTCCTCACCGTGAACGAACAGACCCGCAAAGGTGTCCAGGCACAGTTCGCCCCCTATCCGTTGGAAGAAACCATCGGCGGGCATAATCGTCTGAACCTCGTCCCC
>ENA-OOXJ01001501-OOXJ01001501.1-human-gut-metagenome-genome-assembly--contig:-NODE-1501-length-14508-cov-2.272677_pt1 | contig 14508 bp, 18 predicted proteins | sample MGYA00241587_ERZ501343 | MGnify/ENA primary metagenome ERZ501343 (study PRJEB25962, sample SAMEA2042918) | human gut metagenome | biome: human gut; feature: human-associated habitat; material: faeces... | reverse complement strand
CTCCTTTCCCACGAAGCGGAAGTGCCAGGGCTCGTACGCGATGCCGGTCTTTTCGCTCTTGTCCTCGGGATAGCGCAGGATGAAGCCGTATTCGGCACAGTGCTCCGCCATCCAGATGGCTTCAGCATCATACTCGAAGGATTCCTCCATGGTGCTGTGGTGATAGTAATAATCACCGGAAAGGATATCCACCGCCAGGCCGGTGTTGTGCTCGCTGGTTCCGGGAGGCGCTACACGGGTAGCGGCCACCTGCTCAGCCTTTTCCCGGCTGTAACCATTATATTTCATCTGCGCCTGCACCTCATTTTCCAGCAGAATGGCGCTGCGGGCAAAGGTGCGGTAGGCGCTGATCAGCTGCAGGTCATAGCCATCCGCCTTGGCCGCCGCCAAAAAGTCCCGGAGTGGCTGGGCAATGCGGGCATCAACCTTAAGGTCAAATCCGGCATAGTTGCAGATGAATTCCCGCTCCATATCCAACTCTTCGGCCAGCGGGTATTTGGCGCTGACCAGAATGGTGCGCCAATCATCGCTGCCGGGGTTAGTCAGGTTGGTGCCGGAAGGCTCCGGATCGGGAGTGGGCTTGGGATCCGGAGTGGGGTCAGGGGTTGGTTCCGGAGCCGGATCGGGAGACGGTTCGGGGTCAGGATCAGGATCGGGTGTTTGATTGTTCTGCTTTTCATCGGTCGTACCGGTCTGTTGACCGGCATTGGGATCCGGGGTGGGGTCGGGCTGTGCGGCATTATGGCGCACCAACGCGGTAATGCCCCAAATGATACCCAGTACCAGTAAAATCAGGATTACGCCGCGCACGCGCTTATAGGTGCGGCTGCGGTGGGCGCGGGAATGTTCTTTTTGGCTCATGGTTTCTCCCTCCGTTTGTTCACGGTAAAGTGATTTATATAGTAAGTGCCGTTTAGGCGGCGATTTGCTGCACGGCTTATGCTTTTTGCATTAGCAGAGCGCACCAGCCATCCTGTTCCTTCTCCTGGGTGATGACCATGCCCTCAGATTCCAACGCGGCGATGACTTCCTCTTTTCGGGGGAGGATGATGCCGGAAGCCACCAGGTGCCCACCGGACTTTAGGTGATGGTAAATGGCGGGGGCCAGCGCGATAATGACATCGGCGACGATATTGGCCAGCACGATGTCGAAGCCGCCGCGGGTCAGCTCCTCTTCCAGCGGCTGGTGTATAAGATCGGCGGCAACAGCGGTAAAACGGTCAGGACCAAAGCCATTTACCTCGGCGTTTTCGGCGGCAGTGCGCACGGCCACCTTGTCGATATCTACCCCAACAGCTTCCTGGGCGCCCAGCATCAATGCGGCAATGGAAAGAATGCCGCTGCCGGTACCCATATCCAATATGCGCGTATGTTCAACGGGGAGCCCTGTTTGCCGCTGTGTGTCCGCACTCCGCTGTAACGGCTGTTGTAATGCTGGCTGTAATGGTCCAGCAGTACGTACGGGTTGATGCTCTGCAGTTCTTCCGGGGTGGGGGTGTATTCCTCCCAGCTGGGGCATACCACCAGCCGTTTACCCAGGTGGGTGGGGTGATAAAAACGCTTCCAGGCATTGGCCCAGTCCTCCTCGGCCAGCGTTTGGTCGGTCTCGATGCGATAGGGAATGCCCTCTGCTTCCAGCCGGTGGGTAAGGAAGGCGGAGGCTTCGGCTGGATTTTCCTCCGGGGGCAGGTACAGGTGCAGGATCGCTTCGGTGCGGCTGCGGGCCAGCAGATCCTCATCGATGAGATCAATGTGGGCAATTTGCGGCACCAGCTCCAGCATATCGCTATAATCCTCGATGTAGATGCCGTAGGGGACGGCCATCTGCGCAATCGCTTCTGCTGTCTCGGCATCCTTGGTGCTTACGGTTATTTTCAGGTCAGTCCAGTTCATGGCGGTTCCTTTCTTACTAGGTTTGTCCCATCTATTATAGCGGGTGATGTAAAAAATCTCAACAGTTTGCGGGAGCTTTTTGCATAGCGGCGGTATAGCGGCCCATACTGCCTGCATAAAGATGGAAAAGGAGGCGCGGGATCATGGCAGAGATGAACCGATGCAGGGAACCGCAAAAGACGGGAACACAGGAGACTCTGCGGGAAGAGCTGAGCAGGGTAAACAAGGAACTCCGCCGGGCGGAGGAGCTTTTTGATGTAGTGACGGAGGACACATTGATTGAAGCTTGTACCTACCGCATCCAGACACTGCTGACCTACCGGACCTACCTGCTGCGCACCGCGCGCCGACAGGCGGAACAGCCGGAACCCATTGCCCTGTAAGCACCACAACAAAAAAGGAGGACATCATGGGAGTTTGGATTATTGCTGGGGTGGTACTTATTCTGGCGCTGCTGGTGCGCTGGCGGCATGCCCTGCGAGGCTGGTTGCTTTCGGCAGCCGGTGGACTGGGGGTGCTGTGCCTGGTGCAAGCTATAGGTGCGCTGCTGCCGGTGAATTTATTTACTGTGGCGGTGTGTGGTATTTTGGGCCTGCCGGGAGCCATTAGCCTGTTGGTGTGCAATTTGATGTGGTGAATCTCCGAGGCAACCGGAACAAACGGCGAATTGTGAGAGTCAGCCGCAGGCGGCCGGGCTAAGCCTGGGCCGATGCCCTATAAGGGCGTTGACGATGCGAAACATCGTAGCCTGCGGCCGGTACTTGTGCATTGCAGAGGGTAAAAAGAAAGACACCATCCCGGCATCGAACCTGTGGATGGCGTCTTTCTTTTGGAATGGCTTACATGCCATTCAGGTAGTCCTCCACTACATCAAGCAGGTGGCAGGGCTCCAGATCTTCCTGCTGCATCAAAGCAGCCAGAGCTTCTGCGGCATAGCGGTCATCTGTAATATCAGAAACAGCCTGCTGCAGTTGCCAGCCGTGTTTGGGAAGATAGCTTTCACACACGATACCATAGCAACAGTAGCGGCCCAGCTGCGGGTGGGTGATCCATTCTTCGTAAACGCGGTAGCGGACGGTTTGTGTTCTCATCTTACTCTCTTTCTCTTTTTCCTCTAAAGTGCACAAGGGTCGGATCCTCCTCTTTTTGGTTTATGCTGATTTACTTTGGCTTTGGTATGAGGCTTTAGCAATGCTGCTGGATAGATTTTACCATACTTTTTAAGGAACGGTATGACAAAAATTTCATTTAGATTTTTTACAGAGCGCACAATAGATTGACAATTAAAGTCGAAAAACATCGACCTGGTCTAAAAAGAGGAACCACAGAGGAGAAATGAGGACAAAAACTTAGCAGAAAAAGGGCATGTTCCATAAAATTTGAGATAATTTTTCTAACACCAAAACGAGAACAAGGCGTGAAAAATAGACTCAAAAACAAAAATATCGGCCTGTGAGATCCAAGGTGGAAAAACAGGCCGGTATTTTTTGTGGAAGATGACGAATCAGTCGCAGCGATTTTCCGCGTTCTGCTTTTCGCTGCGGTTCTCCGTGCTGTTTTTGTTTTGAGTATTGTTCTGCGTGTTATTGGTGCCGTTCTGGGCATTATTCTTAGCGTTGTTCTGAGAATTTTTACTCATTTGAATTCACCTCCTTTGTGGAAATATTATGCGCTCCACAATGCCATCTTATACGATAAAAAACAGCCGTAAAAAATGCAAAAAAATTTTTCAGATTAGGCTTGACAAATAAATAGGATATGTTATAATAAAGTTACAGAAACGATAATTATTACTAAAAAGGAGATATTATACTATGGCTAAATATGTTTGCACTGTTTGCGGTTATGTTCATGAGGGCGATGAGGCTCCCGAATTCTGCCCCGTTTGCAAGGCTCCGGCTTCCAAGTTCCAGAAGGTAGAAGGCGAGATGGCCTGGGCTGCTGAGCATGTAGTGGGTGTTGCCCAAGGATGTGATCCTGAGATTCTGCAGGGCCTGCGCGAGAACTTTAACGGCGAGTGCTGCGAAGTTGGTATGTACCTAGCTATGGCCCGTGTAGCCCATCGCGAGGGTTATCCTGAGATTGGCCTGTACTGGGAGAAGGCAGCCTGGGAAGAGGCTGAGCATGCTGCCAAGTTTGCCGAGCTGTTGGGTGAGGTCGTAACCGACTCCACCGAGAAGAATCTGAAGATGCGTGTGGAAGCTGAAAACGGCGCAACCATGGGCAAGACCGAGCTGGCCAAGAAGGCTAAAGCTCTCAATTTGGATGCTATTCACGATACTGTGCATGAGATGGCCCGCGATGAAGCCCGTCACGGCCGTGCCTTTGCCGGTCTGCTGAAGCGCTACTTCGGTAAATAACCAAAAGTAAGTTTTAGAGAGAATGAAGAAAGCCCCCGGTGGAAGACCGGGGGCTTTTGCGCTTTCAATTCACCGTCAAGACAGAAACGGCAAAAAAGAGTTTATCCCCGCATAGCGCAAAACGCAGCCAAATGAAGAACCAAAACCGGTGGAGAAGCCGCCCCTTTGTCGCCACGACGAAAAACAGACTGGAATAGGGGAAAGCGCTTTGTGAACTTTTTACATACTGAAAAATTGCTTCTAAAATTTTTCTCCTAAACTCTTTACAAAATAACGGCCATTTGCTATGATATTTCTGTATTCAACCCCCGAATTTTAGCCAATTTGGGGAATTACGCCGGAAGAACCATAGAAAAAACATACAAAAGGAGAAACTGCTATGTCCAGAATTGTTATCGCCCTGGGCGGCAACGCCCTTGGCAACACCCCTTATGAGCAGCTCGAGCTCGTAACCGAGACCGCTAAGCCCATTGTTGACCTCATCGAGGCCGGCAACGAAGTTATCATTGCCCACGGTAATGGTCCCCAGGTCGGTATGATCAACCTGGCCATGAGCGCTGCGGCTGAAGCCGGCGCTGTAAAGAGCGATATGCCCTTCCCTGAGTGCGGTGCTATGTCCCAGGGCTACATCGGCTATCACCTGCAGAATGCCATTGGCAACGAACTGGTCAAGCGCGGCATCAATAAGCCCGTAGCGACCATTGTTACTCAGGTTCTGGTAGATGAGAATGACGGCGCTTTCCAGAAGCCCACTAAGCCCATCGGTGCTTTCTATACCAAGGAGCAGGCTGATGAGATCGCAGCTACCAAGGGCTTTACCATGGTAGAGGATGCCGGCCGCGGCTATCGCCGCGTGGTTCCCTCCCCCAAGCCTGTTGATGTGGTGGAGAAGGATGTAGTAGAGGCCGTTGTCGATTCCGGCGCCGTAGTCATCACCGTAGGCGGCGGCGGTATCCCCGTTATCAAGAAGGACGGCAAACTGGTAGGTGTTCCCGCGGTTATTGATAAGGACTTTGCTTCCTCCAAGATCGCTGAGCTGCTACATGCTGATGCTCTGTTCATTCTCACTGCTGTGGATCGTGTCGCCATCAACTGGGGCAAGCCCGATCAGAAGAGCCTGGAGGAGATGAGCATTGCCGAGGCAGAGAAGTACATCGGTGAGAACCAGTTTGCTCCCGGCTCCATGCTGCCCAAGGTTCAGGCTGCCATTGCCTTTGCTCAGTCCGGCGGCCGTGCCATCATTGCTGATCTGCACAATGCTGCCCTGGCGCTGGAAGGTAAGTCTGGTACCGCTATTCACAAGTAATTGCAAGTCATAGCTAAAATGCATAGCGCCCGGCCATTTCGGCCGGGCGCTTTTGTGTTGTCGTCAGCCATCTTTTGTGGTAAAATAGCAAAAGTGGTAGGGCAGGGTACCCACCCCCCAGCAAAAGGAGTGATCATATGCATCTGTTTTTGACAGGCAGCGTCCAGATTGGGAAAACGACTGCCCTGAATAAAACGCTGGAGCTGCTGAAGGTTACCCCCGGCGGCTTTCGCTCCTACTTCGGGGAAGATCGCAAATCTCCCTGCCGGTACCTGTATATGAGCAGCGCCGCGGAACCCCGTGCTTTCACACCGGATCATGCCATCGTAAAATTCGGCCAGGATGAGAATGGCGCCCCGGTACGCACCATCCTGCCCAGTTTTGAGGAGTTGGGGCTCCAATATCTCTCGGAAGCGTCCTCTTATCCACTGATTGTGCTGGATGAGTGTGGCCGTTTGGAGCAAAAGCTTCCCTGCTTCCGGGCGCGGGTACTGGAACTGCTGGATGGCGATACCCCTATACTGGGTGTTATGCGGCAGGATGCCATGGGCTGGCTGGAGGATATTCGCAACCACCCTAAGGTACAGTTGATAACGGTGACGGAACAGAACCGGAATGATTTGCCACTGCAGTTAGCGGAATATTATGCCCCGTTTATCAAACCCATCAAGGAGGAATAAAAATATGAAGCATCAAAATCAATCACTGAGAAACCTGCTGCTGGCGGCTATGTTCCTGGCCATTGGTTTGGTGCTGCCCTTTTTCACCGGGCAAATCAAGGAGATCGGCAACATGCTGCTGCCCATGCACCTGCCGGTGTTCCTCTGCGCCTTGATCTGCGGCTGGCAGTATGGCACCGCTGTTGGTTTTATTATGCCGCTTTTGCGCTTCGCGCTTTTTTCCATGCCCCGCATGCCTGGTGCCCTTGCCATGGCATTCGAGATGGCAACCTATGCCTTTGTAGCGGGCTTCCTTTATAGTCGGGCGCGCTGGCAGTGCACCCGCATGCTGTATCGCTCCCTTATCATCGCCATGATTGCTGGGCGTATAGTGTGGGCGGCTGCTATGATTGTACTGCTGGGGCTTTCCGGCGGTGCATTTACCTGGCAGATGTTTATCTCCGGCGCATTCCTCAATGCCATTCCCGGTATTATTCTGCAACTGGTGCTTATCCCGGCTATCATGGTGGCACTGGACCGTGCCAAGCTGGTGCCGTTCCGCCGCAGTGAAGAAAATCCCCACACTCATCGTGAGGAAACAATATGATTTATGACATTGCGGTGGTGGGGGGAGGCCCTGCCGCCGCAACTTTTGCCCGTCGATACTTGATTCTTTGTCCAGGAGCCTCGCTGCTCCTTATAGATGGACAGAACGAGCAGCATAAAAAGCCCTGTGGCGGCCTGTTGGCCCCCGATTCCCAAAAGGCGTTGGCGCATTTCGATCTCACCTTACCCAAGGAGGTGCTGGTCGATCCGCAGATTTTCACGGTGCAGACCATTGACCTTTGCAGCCGGCAGGTGCGTTATTACCAGCGCTACTATCTCAATATGGACCGCTACGCCTTTGACCGCTGGCTTTTATCGCTTGTGCCGCAGCAGGCGGAGATACTCCCCGGCCGCTGCACAGCAGTTGCCCGCAGAGAGGACAGCTTTTCCCTGACTGTAAGGACGGATGGGAAGGAGCGACATTTTACCGCCCGCCGGGTGGTGGGCGCTGATGGTGCGTCTTCTTTGGTGCGCCGCACCTTTTACCGGGAGCCGAAGACCCGCTACACGGCTATTCAGCAGTGGTTCCCGGCCGGGGAGAATCGCGCGCCCTTTTATTCCTGTATTTTCGATCCGGTCACCAGCGAAAGCTGTTCCTGGATCATACGGAAAGACGACACCCTGATTTTTGGCGGTTGCTTTTCTCCACAGGACAGCAGGGAAGCCTATAATCGACAGAAAAGCCGACTGGAGGAGTACCTGGGGCATTCGCTGGGCCGCCCCATTAAGACCGAGGCCTGCCAGGCGGTGCGTCCACGCGGCTTTTCGGATTTTATCACTGGCCGGGATGGCGTATATCTTATTGGGGAAGCGGCGGGCTTTATCAGCGCCAGCTCCTTCGAAGGAATCAGCAGCGCCATCCGCAGCGGCAGCGCCCTGGCGGAGGCCATGAGCCAAGCCGATGATGACCGCGAACTTGCCCGCTTTTACCGGAGAAAAACGACTTCATTGCGTCTGAAGCTGTGGCTTAAGACCATCAAACGCTGGTTTATGTATACCCCATGGGTGCGGCATATTATTATGCGACTGGGGCTGGCAGCCATCCATGTAGAGCAGGAGAACAAATAACAAAATCCCCTCCGTCTTGCGGCGGAGGGGAAATTTTATCTTTCAGGTTTATTCGTTGGGGGTATTTTCTTCGACGGGTTGTTCCGCAGTGGGTTCCTCCGCAGGGGCATCGGCAGTGCTTACGGCATCCACTACCACATCAGCGGGAGCATTGCCATTGGCGGCATCCACTGCGGCGGCGATGGTATCAATGGCGGCGGAAGCGGCTTTTTTCAGCACCCGCAGATGCTGCCAAACGACAAAGGCATTCCACAGGTTAATAACGCCATCCAGCAGCATACAGATGCCGATAAAAGTGATGAGTGCCTGTGCCGACTGGAAAGGATTGAGCAGGATGACTACGCCAAGAGCGATCATCAAGACAGCCAAAAGCAGCAGGATGCCCCATTTTTGGTAGCCCTCTTTTTTGATATCAATGGCGGCCTGCAGTTTTACTACACCATCAAAGATGAGGTACAGCCCCAGGATAAAGGGCAGGATGGAAGCAAACAGCTCCGGTTTGACAAAGAAGCAGATGCCCAGCGCCAGCGCCACGATGCCGACCATCAGCGACAGGGTAGCATAGCGCTCCTCCCGATGAGAGATGAAGCGGTATATTTGCCACAGGCCATAGGCAGCGGTTACGCCGCCCAATACATAGCAGAAGACATTGATGGAGGCTGCGGGCCACACGATGAGAGCAATGCCCAGCGCCACATAGCAGATAGCGGAAAGAATGAAATTCAATACAAATTTTTTCGTCACAGTAAATAACCTCCCTGTAAATGATGGGATTCGCCTGTCTTAACGGCTTTTTGCCGTTTTTCGGCTATTATTATACCACACTCCTGCGAAGGAGGAAAGCCCCGAATTGCCCACGGTGGGGGAAAATATGAGGAATTCAGTCCTCCGGTGGGTACAGCAGCGTAATGGCGGCCGGGTGCTTTCGGTCAAAATTCAGCAAGCCTTCCTGCCTTAGACCGGAAAGAACCCGGGAAAGGGCGCTGCGGTCGGCCCCAAGATAGTCCGCCAAACCAGCCCGGTCAAAGGGCAGACGAACGGTGCGACTCCCCTGGGTATAGCATTCCGTCCGCAGGTAGTACAGTAAGCGTTCCCGCAGAGTAGGCTGTGTTAGGCAGATGAGCCGCCGCTGTAAGGAGAAATAGGCGCTGCTTAGCTGACGGCACAGATTGCTCAGAAGCCGTGCGGAAGAAGGCGTTCCTCCACCGGTCAGGAGGTTCTTCATCGGGATCCACAGCACGCGGCAGGGGGTATGGGCAGTTACGGTCACGGGGCTTTCCCGCTCTCCATCCAGTGCCAGCAACTGTCCAAAAAGCTCCCCACGCAGCAGCCGGCTTTGCAGCAGCTGCCGTCCCTGCGGTAATGGCAAAATCGCGTGGAGTTCCCCCTCCAGCACCAGCCCCATCCGACTGGTGGGAGAACCAGCCGCCAGCAGTGTTTCCCCGGCCTTGTATTTTCGTTCTGCTGCCTGCAGGCGGGCCAGTTCTTCCAGTAGTGCCTCTGGAGCGATCCCCTCAAATAATGGACAGGAGGGAAGTCGGATTCGAATAATCATTTTATCGTCGCCTTTCTTGCAGTTCGTTGCAAATGCAACAGAGTTACATCTACCAGTGTAGTATAATATAAAAGAAAAAGCAAGCGTTTTGCGCTTCAGCCAACATTTATCCAAAAGGAGATCATCATGAGCAATACCAAAACTAGCAGCAGCTTGAAAACACTGTGCCGTACCGCTATCTTTCTGGCGCTGCTTATCGCTGTGCAGTTTGTTACCCGTTCCATGGGTCAGTATGTTACCGGCTCTCTCGTCAATCTGATTCTCATCGCTTCTGGCTTGATGTGCGGTCTATGGGGCGGCTTGGCCGTCGCGGTTCTTTCTCCCATCTGTGCCTTCTTCATCGGCATCGGCCCGGCATTCCCCCAGGTTGTCCCCGCCGTTGCTTTGGGCAATGCTGTTTTGGTATTGCTGTGGGTGCTTATTGCCGGCGCCAAGAATGCCCCCATTGCCCGTCAGGCTATCGCACTGGTTGTTGCCGCCGCGGCTAAATTTCTCACTTTGTACCTTGTCATTGTAAAATGGCTGGTGCCCATGGTGCTTACCTTGAATGAGAAGCAGATGGCAGTGCTTTCCGCCAGCTTCTCCTTCCCGCAGCTCATCACCGCGGCCATTGGCGGTGTGCTGGCTATGCTGCTGGTGCCGCCTCTGCGCCGCGCGATTAAAGATTGATACATGATCTTATTACTCAGGGACCCGCCATGTGGCGGGGCCTTTGCCATGCGGGGGACGGCCGGTCCGGCGGGCCGTCTGCCTGGATTTTTTGCAAACCGCCGCCTTTCACTTCCATTTTCCCACAAAGTGCGCTATACTATGGGCAGAACCCCATAAAGGAGGACGATACGAATGGAATATCGTGTAGGCATTGATCTCGGTGGTACCAATGTAGCGGTCGGCGTGGTCGATGAGAACAAACAAATCATTGCGCGCGCGTCTATCAAGACTCGCCCGGAGCGGATGCTGGATGATGTCATCTATGATATTGGATGCTGTGTAAAAGAAGCAGTAAAAAAGGCGGGAATTACCCTGCAGGATTGCGTTTCGGTCGGTATCGGCTCGCCAGGCTACTGCCGCGCCGCAGAGGGCTTGGTTGTCTATGCCAATAATCTCGGCTGGAAAAATGTTCCCCTGTGTGATGAGCTCCGGCAGGAGCTGGGCGTGCCGGTGCGCCTTTCCAATGATGCCAACTGTGCCGCATTGGGCGAGGTGATTGCTGGTGCCGCGAAGGGCGCCAAAAGTGCCATCATGATTACCTTAGGGACCGGAGTAGGCGGCGGTGTTATCCTCAATGGGAAAATTTACGAAGGGGATATTGGTCCCGGCACTGAGATGGGCCATACCACCCTCATTCTTGGCGGAGAGCCCTGTACCTGTGGGCAGCGCGGCTGCTTGGAAGCGTATGCCTCCGCTACTGGTCTGCTGCGGCAGCGCCACCGCGCGGAGCTGGCTCACCCCGAAACCGCTATGAAGCGTTTTAATCCCGCCGATGGCAGTGCTCCTTTTATCTGTGCGGCGGAGGGGGATGAAACCGCTAAGGCTGTGGTGGAACAGTATATTACCTATGTTGGGGCAGGTATTGTCAATTTTGTCAACATCTTCGCCCCAGAGGTCGTCCTCATCGGCGGCGGAGTCAGCAACGCGGGGGAGGCCCTGATCGGTCCGCTCAATGACTATGTCCGGGCGAACCGCTATGGTGGCCACCGGGCACCCACCTGTCCTATCCGCCGGGCAGCGCTGGGCGGAGATGCCGGCATCATCGGAGCGGCCTACCTCGATTTTGAGGTGTGACCGGAGGGAAATGTGGCACTGCTTTTAAGCTTTCATGAATTATTCTTAAAGATCGTGCTGCTCTCTTGATTTTTTTGTAGCGGTGCTATAATATTAACTTAGGGGAGTGGTGTTATCACCCCCAATATGAGATTCAACATCAGGAGGAACAATAATGGGTATTCTGCAGAGATTTAGTGACATTATGAGCGCAAACATCAATAGCCTGCTCAGCGGTGCTGAGGAGAAGAATGCCGGCAAGCTGCTGGAAAAATATCTGGCTGACGCCCGCGCCAACCTGGAAGAACTGAAGTCCGAAACATCCGCTATTATTGCGGATGAGATGGCCGCTGCCCGCCGTGTAGCTGCCAATAACGAAGAAATCGCCAAGTACGACCGCTATGCCGAGCAGGCAGTCCTGGCCGGCAATGACGATGACGCTAGAAAATTCCTGGATGCAAAGAGCCAGCTAGTGGCCAAGAAGGCTGAGCTGGAAGCCGCCTATGAGACGGCCAAGAGCAACAGCGATAAGATGCGCCAGATGACCCGTAAGCTCATGGAGGATATCGCTTCCGCTGAGGGCAAGATGGTGGAGCTGCGCGCCAAGCTGACCGTTGCCGAGCACAAGGAGAAGATGGATGACCTGATGCACAAGGTAGCGGGCCGTACCGATATGTCCGGCTTTGAGAACATGATGGAAGCCGTCCAGAAGCGTATCGATTCCGTGGATGCCAAGGTGGCCCTGAATGAAGAGCTGGCCGATAAGATGGACATCAAGAAGCTGGAAGAGAAGTACAGTGAGAAAGCTGCTGAAGTTTCCGCTTCCGTCGAAGCCGATCTGGCCGCCCTCAAGGCTCGTTTGGGCAAGTAAGCAGTTATGACCACATCGGAGCAAACCAATGCCGCCCTGCGGTGCCCTACCTGCGGCGGAAATATTGTATTTGATCCGGAGGCACAGCAATTTCGTTGTGCCTCTTGTGGTAGTATCCAAAAAGTGACCCCAGGGAAAGATACCGTTGAGGAGTACGACTTTGCGGAGTACCGCGAGCGCGAAGGGCGCCGGATGCTGGAAAACGGCGAAACCGCTCTGCGCTGCGATGTCTGCGGAGCGGAGTTTTTCCAGCCGGCGGAAGGGACCGCGACGGTTTGCCCCATGTGCGGTTCTCCGCAAATCAAACCGGAAGAGGAGCACAACGGGATTCCGGTAGAAGGGGTTGTACCATTTGCTATCGACCGTTATGAGGCCCAAAAGCGTTTCGGCCAGTGGATCCGCAAGCGATGGTTCGCTCCTGCCAGCCTAAAGCGCACCTTTGCTGAAGGGGAGCTGGTGGGCATGTATGTGCCCTTTTGGACCTACGATGCCGATGCTGTGACCCAGTACTGCGGGCGTGGTGGCCGCACCTATACCCGCCGTGGCCGGGATGGCAAGACAGAGACCTATACTCAGTGGTATCCTGTTTCCGGTGTGGTGCGGGGCTACTATAATGATATCCAGGTGTGTGCCAGCAAAACAGCCAGCGGTAATCTCATTCAAAAGGCGCTGCCGTACAATACCATCGGCAATACCAACCCCTATCATCCGCAGTACCTGGCGGGTTACCAGGCGGAGTGCTATACGATAGATGGTATCCAGGGATTTAAGGTTGCGGAAAGCTACATTGACCGTGACCAGCGCAGCCGGGCAGAGAGTGATATCCGTGGGCATGGGTACAGCCAGGCGCAGGTCACCGGTATGAACACCCACTATGATATGGTGCGCTATAAGCAGGTGCTGGTGCCGCTGTGGAAGGCCCGCTACGGTTATGCCGGCAAAACTTATCACTACATGATCAATGGCGAAAATGGCAAGGTTTCCGCTCAGTACCCTAAAAGCGTCGGGAAAATCATCCTGGTTATTCTGTTGGCGCTGGCAGTGTTCTTTGGCGGGTTGATGCTGCTGGAGAGCGGGTCTTCCGATTACGATGGCAGCCACTATGATTACAGTTATTCCGGCGGTTCTGGCTATGACTACGGCTACGACTACGGTGGATATGACTACAGCTATGATTCTGGAAGCAGCTGGGATAGCGGTGGTTATGATTACAGCTACGACAGCGGAGATATTGACTACGGCAGCTACGATTACGGCTACGATTGGGGCGGCGACTGGTAAGCCGCCCCGGGAAAGGGAGATGAATAATGGGACTTTTTAATCAGAAAAAAGATACAGTGGAGTGGATCGAATACCGCCCCGATGTACTGTTCTACAAATGGAAAAATCGTGAGATCAAGAAAGGCAGCCGTCTGGTCATTCGTGCCGGTCAAAAGGCAATCTTCTACTCCGGCGGCCGTATCCACGGCATTTTTGAAAATGAGGGCACCTATGATATCGATACCCAGATCATTCCGTTCCTCACCCACATCAATGCAGCGCTGCATCTGCGCAGCGATACCGGCGAGCGTGCGGAGGTTTACTTTGTCAATAGCAAGGACCTGACCCTGAACTGGGGCACCACCCAGCGCATTATGATTCCAACCCCAGAGGTTCCCAGCGGCATCCCGGTGGGCATGAATGGCAACATGGTCATCTATTTCCGGGACTATCTGGCCTTTATTTCCAAGGTGGCCGGGATTCGGGATACCTATTCCCTCAGTGATGTTTCGGAGCGTATCCGTGGTGAGATGAGCGGTGTTGTGGCCGAAGCAATTCTGAACGGTGAGCGGGCTGTTGGCCTCAATGTCCTGGTAGGGCTGCAGGCTAATAACCGTACCCTGGGGAAGAAGATGGCTGAGGAGCTGGATAAGGAGCTCTTTGATATCGGCCTGGGTGTGCGGGATGTGAATATCATTAGTGTCAGCTATCCGCCCGAGGTGGAGAAGATGGCGGAAAAGGTGGCGGCACAGTCCTTCATCACCGATACCAACAAGTATGTTACCGTGGCGGCGGCAGATGGTATGGAAAAGGGCGGCGGTGTAGCCGGCCTGGGTGCCGAAGTCGCCATTGGCGCGCAGATTGCCCAGCAATTGGGCCAGCAGAACCAGCAGCAGGCAGCGCCTGCCCCCAACGATGGCCTGGAGGATCGCTTCTGCACCAAGTGCCGGAAAATGGTGCGCGGCAACTTCTGCCCTTACTGTGGTACCCCCACCGTATAAAACCGCATTCAAGGGAGCCGAAAAGGCTCCCTTTTTTGCTGCGCAAATTTTTATGCGGAAACGGCAGAAAGCGTATTGACAACCGGGCGATGGCTGGTTATAATATAAAAGCTGATTATTTCAGCACCATGGCTCGTTGGTCAAGCGGCTAAGACACCGGCCTCT
>ENA-OOXJ01001498-OOXJ01001498.1-human-gut-metagenome-genome-assembly--contig:-NODE-1498-length-14520-cov-4.744832_pt1 | contig 14520 bp, 8 predicted proteins | sample MGYA00241587_ERZ501343 | MGnify/ENA primary metagenome ERZ501343 (study PRJEB25962, sample SAMEA2042918) | human gut metagenome | biome: human gut; feature: human-associated habitat; material: faeces... | reverse complement strand
TCAAAGCCGGGAAAAACAAATAAGCCAAAATAAAAATGACCCCGTCGGCCAGGATGCATACGGGGCGTATGCAGATTTTTTTCGGAGGGTCAGCGGCGTTTGGCACACGGGGGCAACACGCTGTGGATTTTCCAACTTTGAGCAACATTTTGCAGACAACGACTTCCGTTCAGCCACCCGACCTTCCGACGATGGCCTCGAATTAATACGACAGCTGGTTGACAAATATCATGATGCGGTGCTAAACAATTAAGGAAGCTGTATCTGAAAGAAAGAGCATAGCTACGCCCCGCCAAACGACGCGCGAAACGCCGACGATTGGCGGAGCCTTATTTTTATAACGGCATAAGCTGAGCCACCCAACCGTTCACGAGCACTCAAATGACCGACAGCCCGGCTGCTTACCCTGACAACTTGAAATAAAATGGAGTGGGACTGCCGACTTCGGAATAAAACATATCTTTCAGCTCATAAAAAAGGGCGTATATCAAAGCTAAGGCTTTTGATATACGCCCTTTCGTCGTCTTTGTCGGGGTGAAAGGATTCGAACCTTCGACCCCCTGCTCCCAAAGCAGGTGCGCTAACCGGACTGCGCTACACCCCGCCTTTTTGCCCATTTGTTGCAAAAAGCGATGCAAAATTAAGATTTTCCGCCGAACTACCCAACGCGCGGAGGTGAAAAAGCATCAGTCGAAGCGGATGGCCTTGGCCGGTTGGATGAGCGACACCATGTAGCTCGGGCCTACGAGGGCCAGCACCGTTACGGCCAGCGTCGACACATTGAGAAGTACAAGCACGGGCACATTTATATCTACGGGCACGGCGTCGACATAATAGGCTGCGGCGTCGAGCCCCACCAGGTGGAAGCGATCCTGAAGCCAAACAATGCCGAGGCCGATGACGTTGCCCAACAGCATGCCCCGGCCCACGACGAACGTAGCCAGCCACAGGAAGACGTGGCGTATGCGCGTATTGCCGGCCCCCATCGCTTTGAGAATGCCTATCGTGCCGACGCGTTCCAAGATGAGGATGAACAAGCCGCTGACCATCGTGAACCCGGCCACGCACACCATGATGACCAGAATGATGAGGACGTTGAAGTCGAGCAGATCCAACCAGGAAAAGATTTGTGGATAGAGGTCGCGTATGGACAACACTGCGGGACCGCCGCCCGCTCCATTCAAAGCTCCATTTACCGCAGCGGCTATGCGCGGGGTGATGGCGTCAAGCTGCGAAGGGTCGCTGAGCACCACCTCCAAGCGGCTACACTGATAGGCTGGCCAGTTGTTCAAACGGTTGACGGTGGCGATGGGAGCCACAACCGTGGTGCGGTCGAACTGGGGCATATTCGTGTTGTAAATCGCAGCTATTTCGAAACGGCGGGCCTTCACGGTCTGTTCGAAAAAATAAGCATAAATCTTATCGCCCACTTGCAGCCCCAGTTTGTCGGCCTGAAGCTTCGAAATGACAATTTTATTGGCGTCGGCTTCCTCTCCGAAACGAGGCAAACGGCCTGCCACCAGATGGCGGCGGATAAAGGCGGGATCGTAGTCGGCTCCGATGCCTTTCAACGACACGCCCTGAAAGTTTTCATCGGTTTTCAGAACGCCCGGCTTCATCGACGTGCGCTGCACACGGGCCACGCCTTCCACTGCGGCCACCTTTTCCGTCAGTCCGCGCACGTCGATGGGATAAGCCTCGGGCTGCCGCCCCGACTTTATGTTGAAAATCTCAACATGCGAGCCGAAGCCCATGATTTTTGCACTGATTTCGCCTTTGAACCCCCGTACGACGCAAACCGAAACGATCATCACAGCCAACCCGAGGGCGATGCCGAGCGTGGCGATGCGTATGGCGGGAGCGGAGGCCTGCGAACGACGGCCGCGGCGCTTGCCGCCATAGAACCGACGTGCCAAGAAGAAGGAGAGTCCCATTTTATACGTTCTTTCTTCCGGGATAATTCTCCAAAGCTGCCTGCAATATGGTGAGCGCCCGCGACAGGTCGGCACAATTCAGCACATAGGCTATTCGCACCTGGTTGCGTCCCATGCCCGGCGTTGCATAGAAGCCGGCCGCAGGTGCAAGCATGACGGTGGCGCCGTCCAGCTGGAAATCTGTCAGGCACCAGGCGCAAAACTGCTCCGCGTCGTCGACGGGCAGCTCGGCTACGGTGTAGAATGCTCCCATGGGGATGGGCGAATAAACACCCGGTATGCGGTTCAGCCCGTCTATCAAGCATTTACGCCGCTCGACGTATTCGTCGTAGACCTCGCGCATATACGCCGGCGAAGCGTCGATGGAGGCTTCGGCCACGATCTGGCCCAGCAAAGGCGGGCTGAGACGGGCCTGGCACAGCTTCATGACGGCATCGTGCACGCTGCGGTTTTTCGTAATGAGCGCACCGATGCGTATGCCACATTCGTTGTAACGCTTCGACACGGAATCAATCAGCACAACGTTGTCCTCTATCCCTTCCAGATGGCAAGCCGAGATGTAGGGCGAGCCCGTGTAGATAAACTCGCGGTAAACCTCGTCGGAAAAAAGGTATAAATCGTACTTCTTGACCAAATCACGTATCCACTCCATCTCACGCCTTGTATAAAGGTAGCCTGTCGGGTTGTTGGGGTTGCAAATCAGTATGCCCCGCGTCTTTTCGTTGATGAGCTCCTCAAACTTTTCGACCTTGGGCAAGGCAAACCCCTCCTGGATGGTCGTCGTGATGCTACGGATACGCGCCCCGGCTGCCACAGCCATCGATGTATAGTTGGCATAAGCGGGCTCGGGGACGATAATTTCGTCACGGGGATTCAAACAAGCCAGAAAGGCAAACAAAACAGCCTCGGAGCCGCCGGCGGTGATAATGATGTCGTCGGCATCGAGACGGATGTCGTATTTGGCATAATAGGTGACCAGCTTCTTGCGATAGCTTTCGAAGCCGTCGCTCGGACTATACTCCAAAACGGAACGGTCTACGTGGCGCAGAGCGTCCAGCCCCACCTCGGGAGTGGGTATGTCCGGCTGACCGATGTTGAGATGATACACTTTTATGCCACGTGCCTTTGCGGCATTGGCCAAAGGTGCCAGTTTGCGGATGGGCGAAAGAGGCATCTCAGTAGCCCGGGTAGAAATGACAGGCATTGCGTTCTGATTAAAACCGACGAACGGCCGGAGGCTTTCGTATGGCTTTCGCCGTAAGCCACCGCCGTTCATCGGATGTGATTTGACTGATGTATTTTTATTTCCCGGGTAACACCGTTTTCAGGCACAGCTCTTCCAGCTGGCCGGGTTCGAGCGTAGAGGGAGCATCCAGCATGACGTCGCGGCCCGAGTTGTTCTTGGGAAAGGCTATGCAGTCGCGGATGCTGTCCAGTCCGGCGAAAAGCGACACCCAGCGGTCCAAACCGTAGGCCAGTCCGCCGTGGGGAGGCGCGCCATACTTGAAGGCGTTCATCAGGAAGCCAAACTGCTTCTGTGCCCGCTCTTCCGTGAAACCGAGCACCTTGAATATCTTGCTTTGCAGCACGCTGTCGTGGATACGTATGCTGCCGCCACCCACTTCTACGCCGTTGCAAACCATGTCATAGGCATTGGCACACACTTTGGCCGGGTCGGTGTCGAGCAAAGGCACGTCTTCGGGCTTCGGGGCGGTAAAGGGGTGATGCATGGCCATGAGGCGCTGCTCCTCGTCGCTCCATTCGAACATGGGGAAGTCCACCACCCAAAGCAAGGCAAATTTGTTTTTGTCGCGCAAGCCCAGCCGCTCGCCCATGAGGAGGCGCAACTCGCACAGCTGCTTTCTGGCCTCCATGGCGTCGGGGCCACTGATGATTAAGATGAGGTCGCCGGCCTCGGCCTGCATCTGGTCGCGCATTTTCACCAAAACGTCTTGTGTGTAGAACTTGTCGACGGAGCTCTTCACCTCTCCGCCCTCGCCCACCCGGGCATACACAAGTCCCTTGGCACCGATCTGCGGCGTTTTGACGAAATTGGTCAGTTCGTCAAGCTGTTTGCGCGAATAGTGGGCGCAGCCTTTGGCGCAGATGCCGCCGATATATTCAGCCTCGTTGAAAACGGCAAAGCTGCCGGTGCCTTTCAGTACGTCCATCAGCTCTACGAACTCCATGCCGAAGCGCATGTCGGGCTTGTCGGAGCCGAAGCGGCGCATGGCCTCGCTCCACGGCAGGCGCAAGAAGGGAGCCTCGCCCAAGTCGTAGCCGCGGACGGTTTTAAAAAGATGTTTGGCCATCTCTTCGAAGAGGCAGAGAATGTCGTTCTGCTCAACAAAGCTCATTTCGCAGTCGATCTGCGTAAATTCGGGCTGGCGGTCGGCACGCAGATCCTCGTCGCGGAAACATTTCACGATCTGGAAATAGCGGTCCATTCCCGCCACCATCAAAAGCTGCTTCAACGTCTGCGGGCTTTGCGGCAGGGCATAAAACTGACCGGGATTCATGCGCGAGGGCACGACGAAGTCGCGCGCCCCCTCGGGCGTCGAGCCCACGAGTACCGGGGTTTCAATTTCCAAAAAGCCTTTCGAATCGAGAAAACGACGCACCTCCATACAGAATTTATGCCGCAACTCCAAATTGGCACGCACGCATTCGCGACGCAAATCGAGGTACCTGTATTTCATGCGCAGGTCGTCGCCGCCATCGGTGTTGTTCTCAATGGTAAAGGGGGGCGTCTGCGATGCGTTCAGCAAACGGAGCTCCGACACGATGATTTCGACGTCGCCCGTCGGCAGGTTGGCGTTCTTGTTGTAACGCTCGTTCACCTCGCCCGTCACCTGTATGACATATTCACGCCCTAACTTGTTGGCTTCCTGACACAAGGAGGCGTTAGCCTCTTCGTTGAAAACCAGCTGCGTAATGCCGTAACGGTCGCGCAGGTCGATAAACGTCATTCCGCCCATTTTGCGTATGCGCTGCACCCAACCGGCCAGAACCACTTGCGTTCCGACATCTTTCAGGCGCAGTTCGCCACATGTTTTATTTCTGTACATATTATAAATGCTGACTTGTTCGTTCTTATTTATCGCTTACGGTTGTCTGCTCAATATTCCTGCCAACTCTTTATTGCGAGATCGTCCACCGACACCGTGCAGAAAGCATTGATATAGGCACTGGCCAGACGGGCATTCGTAATCAGAGGAATGTTCAGGTCGATGGCAGCGCGCCTTATCTTGTAGCCGTTGGAGAGCTCTCCCGCCGTCAGGTTCTTAGGTATGTTCACAACCATGTCTATCTCCTTGGCATGCAGCATATCGAGCGCCTGAGGCTGCCCTTCTTCGCTGGGCCAGTAGACGGTGGTGTTGGCAATGCCGTTTTCGGTGAGATACTTGCTGGTGCCTCCCGTGGCATATATCTTATAACCGTGCTCCTGCAACATTTTCGAGGCTTCGAGCATTTCAGCCTTCTGCTTGGCTCCGCCCGTTGAGAGCAGGATGTTTTTCCGCGGAACTTTCTGGCCGACCGACAGCATGCTCTTCAGCAATGCCGTACGGCTGTCTTCGCCCAGGCAGCCCACTTCGCCAGTCGACGCCATGTCGACGCCAAGCACCGGGTCGGCCTTTTGCAGACGGTTGAAGGAGAACTGGCTGGCCTTGATGCCCACGTAGTCGAGATCGAACAGATTTTTGGCGGGCTTTTCGACGGGCAGCCCCAGCATGATGCGCGTGGCGAGCTCGATAAAGTTAATTTTCAGCACCTTGCTCACAAACGGGAAACTTCGCGATGCGCGCAGGTTACACTCAATGACTTTTATCTCGTTGTCGCGTGCCAGGAACTGTATGTTGAACGGGCCGCTGATTTGCAGCTCGTGAGCTATTTTCTTGGATATTTTCTTGATGCGCCGCACCGTCTCGACATACAGCTTCTGGGGTGGAAACTGTATCGTGGCGTCGCCCGAGTGGACGCCGGCAAACTCTATGTGCTCGCTGATGGCGTAGGCTATGATTTCGCCGTTGCGGGCCACGGCGTCCATCTCCACTTCCTTGGCGTGCTCCATGAAGCGGCTCACCACGACGGGATGCTTTTTCGACACGTTGGCCGCCAGCTTGAGGAAGCGTTCCAGCTCTTCCTGGTTGGAGCAGACGTTCATGGCCGCTCCCGACAGCACGTAGGAGGGACGCACCAGAACGGGGAAGCCCACCTTTTCGATAAACTTGTCGATTTCGCCCATGCTGGTCAGTGCGCTCCATTCGGGCTGGTCCACCCCTATCCGGCCGAGCATCTCCGAGAACTTTTCGCGGTCCTCGGCGTTGTCGATGTGGCGGGCCGACGTGCCGAGCAAAGGCACGTGCTGCTCGTCGAGACGCAGGGCCAGGTTGTTGGGTATCTGTCCGCCCGTAGAGACGATTACGCCGAACGGCGTTTCCAGATCGAGGATGTCCATGACGCGTTCAAAGGTCAGCTCGTCGAAATAAAGCCGGTCGCACATGTCATAATCGGTCGAAACCGTCTCAGGGTTGTAGTTGATCATCACGCTTCGGTAGCCCTCTTTGCGGATGGTGTTCAGAGCCTGCACTCCGCACCAGTCGAACTCGACAGAACTGCCGATGCGATAGGCTCCCGAGCCCAGCACAACGACCGAACGCTTGTCGTTTTCGTAACGGATGTCGTGGGCCACGGCGCTGTACGTGAGATAGAGATAGTTGGTCTGTGCCGGGTATTCGGCCGCGAGCGTATCAATCTGCTTCACGTATGGCACGATGCCAGCCTGCTTGCGGCGGTTGCGCACAGCCAGAATGGCCTTTTCTATGTCCATCTCCTTTTCCATCCCCAAGGCACGGGCTATCTGGAAATCGGTGAAACCCTGCACTTTGGCCAGCTTCAGCAGGTCGTAGTCGAGCACGTTGATGCTTCCGCAGGCCCGCAAGCGGCGGTCGGTCTCGCAGATGTTGGCCAGCTTCTGCAAGAACCATTTGTCAATCTTCGTAAGGTCGTGAATGGCGTCGATGGTATAGCCCTGGCGCATGGCCTCGGCTATTACGAAGATGCGCTTGTCGGTGGGTTCCTGCAAAGCTTCGTCGACGTTGTCGATGCGCAGCTCCTTGTTGTCGACATAGCCGTGCATGCCCTGCCCGATCATGCGCAATCCCTTCTGGATGGCTTCTTCGAAGGTGCGGCCGATGGCCATCACCTCGCCCACCGATTTCATGCTCGAACCCAGCTCGCGGTCTACGCCGCGAAACTTGCCCAAGTCCCAACGGGGTATCTTGCACACCACATAATCGAGCGCAGGCTCGAAGAAAGCGCTCGTTGTTTTCGTCACGGAGTTTTTCAGTTCGAACAGGCCGTAGCCCAAACCGAGCTTGGCAGCCACAAAAGCCAGCGGATAGCCGGTGGCCTTCGACGCCAAAGCCGACGAACGGCTCAGACGGGCGTTCACCTCGATGACGCGATAGTCTTCCGAGTTGGGGTCGAAGGCATACTGCACGTTACACTCGCCCACAATGCCGATATGGCGCACAATGCGGATGCTGAGCTCGCGAAGCTTGTGGTACTCGCTGTTTGTCAGGGTCTGCGACGGCGCTATCACGATGCTTTCGCCCGTATGTATGCCCAACGGGTCGAAGTTCTCCATGTTACATACGGTAATGCAGTTGTCAAAACGGTCGCGCACCACCTCATATTCAATTTCCTTCCAGCCTTTCAGGCTCTTCTCAACGAGCACCTGGGGCGAAAAGGAGAAAGCCTTTTCTGCCAGACGGTCGAGCTCGGCCTCGTTGTCGCAAAATCCCGAACCGAGGCCGCCCAGCGCATAGGCCGCGCGGATGATGATGGGGTAGCCCAGCTCGCGCGCTGCGGCACGGGCCTGCTCTATGTTTTCGCAGGCTTCGCTCTTAATCGTCTTGACGTCTATTTCCTTCAGCTTCTCGACGAAGAGCTCGCGGTCCTCAGTATCCATGATGGCCTGCACCGACGTGCCGAGCACCTCGACGCCATAACGTTCCAGCACGCCGCTCTTGTAGAGCTCCACGCCGCAGTTGAGCGCCGTCTGGCCGCCAAAGGCCAGCATGATGCCTTGCGGACGCTCTTTCTTGATGACCTTTTCGACGAAGAACGGCGTGACGGGCAAGAAGTAGATTTGATCGGCCACGCCCTCGCTCGTCTGCACCGTGGCTATGTTGGGGTTGATGAGTATCGTCTTGATGCCTTCTTCTTTCAGGGCTTTCAGCGCCTGCGAACCGGAATAGTCGAACTCGCCGGCCTCGCCTATTTTCAAAGCTCCCGAACCGAGAAGCAGAACTTTCTTTATTTCTTTTTCTTTCATAGCTTACCTTTCAGGGATGGATGCGTTTTTTCTGAATAGAGGGTTGACTCGTTATAACAACTTCACAAACTCGTCGAAGAGGAACTCCGTGTCGACCGGGCCGCTGCATGCTTCCGGGTGAAACTGTGCGCTGAACCACGGCTTTTCCTTGTGGCGTATGCCTTCGTTCGAACCGTCGTTCATGTTGACAAACAGCTGCTCCCATTCGCCGGGCAGCGTTTCGGCCTTGACGGCATACCCGTGGTTCTGGCTCGTGATGTAGCAATGGTTTGTTCCCACGCGGCGAACGGGCTGGTTGTGGCTGCGGTGGCCATATTTCAGCTTGTAGATGGTAGCGCCCGCGGCCTTGGCCAGCAACTGGTTGCCCATGCAGATGCCCATGCAGGGACGCACTTGGGGCGAAGCCATAAAACGGCGGATGTTGGCCACAGTGGCCTCGCACGTGTCGGGGTCGCCGGGACCGTTCGCCAAAAACAGGCCGTCAAAGGGCATATCGTTGAAATCGTAGTCCCAAGGCACTCTTACGACCTCGACACCTCTTTTTATCAGGCAACGGATGATGTTGTGCTTGACGCCGCAGTCGACCAGCACGACCTTTTTGCCGGCTCCCGGGTTGTAGCGTATGACGTCTTTGCACGAAACCTGCGCCACGTAGTTTACGCCGGCATAAGCTGCCGTCGGCACGTTGTCGAGCTCGTCGTCAAACACGATTTTGCCCATCATCACGCCATGTTCGCGGAGCGTTTTGGTGAGCTCACGGGTGTCGATGCCCGTGATGCCGGGCACCTTTTCGCGCATGAGCCAGTCGGCCAGGCTTTCTTTCGCATTCCAGTGGCTGTATGCCGTGCTGTAATCGCTCACGATGATGGCCGAGGCATATATGCGGTCGCTCTCCATGTACGTGGCCAGCCCGTCGGGCTCCATCGTAAAGGGCGGGACGCCGTAGTTGCCTATCAAAGGATAAGTCAACGCCATCAGCTGCCCCGCATACGAAGGATCCGTAAGGCTCTCGGGATATCCCGTCATTGCCGTGTTGAAAACGACTTCGCCGGCCACGGGCGACTCATACCCGAAAGACGTTCCATGAAATTTGCTCCCGTCATCGAGCATTAGCGTTACTTTTCTCATCTTTTTCTCGCCTTTATTGATGTTCATTTATTCTTCTTTCTCGCGCAGGGTCAGTTGCCCGTTTGCTTTATCAGGTTCTTCTCGTAATAGTCAGCATAGGCCGCAAGCACCCGGGCCACGCCGCCCGGCGTCGGGTAGCGTCCGCTGAAATACCAGTCGCCCGGATGGTTCGGACAGGCCTCGTGCAGCCCCTCCAACGTCTGGTAGACGATGCGTATGTCGGTGGTCACACCTTCGGGCCGCAGCAGCTCGGCCGTCTTGGCCGATATATCTTCGGTCGAAAGGCCGGCATATACATCTGTTACGACGTTGACAACTTCTTCTTTCGGCCTGCCGGCCTGTGCCTTGCAGCGGTCGTACACGTCGCGCAGCACGTGGGCTTCTCCCCGCTCCAAGCGCAGCGCCACGGCTGCCTTGAAGGCGATGAACTCGTCCATGCGCGCCATGTCAATCCCGTAATAGTCGGGGTAGCGTACCTGCGGCGACGACGACACTACAACGATGCGCCGCGGGCCTAGGCGGTTCATGATGCGGACGATGCTCTCGCGCAACGTCGTGCCGCGCACGATGCTGTCGTCGATGACGACCAAGTTGTCCTCACCCTCGTTCAGGCTGCCGTACGTCACGTCATAGACGTGGGCCGCCAAGTCTTTCCGGCTGTGTCCCTCGGCTATGAAGGTGCGCATTTTAATGTCCTTCCAAGCTACCTTTTCAGCCCTGACGCGGGTCGAAAGGATGCGGCGCAGGACTGCATCGTCCGAAGCGCCACCCAGCTGCTTTATCTGTTGCAGTTTCAGCTCGTTAAGGTAGTCGTTCAAGCCTTCCACCAGGCCGAAATAGGCGGCCTCGGCCGTGTTTGGTATGTACGACACGACGGTGTGCTCCAAGTCGTAGTCCACCGCGCGCAACACCGGTTCAACGAGCCGTCGGCCGAGGCTTTTGCGCTCGCGGTAGATGTCGCGGTCGCTCCCGCGGCTGAAGTAAACGCGCTCGAACGAGCAGGGGGCCACGTTGCGGCGCGGCAGGATCTGCTCCGTGCGGATGCGTCCCGCCGCACTGACAAGCAGGGCCTCGCCCGGCCCCAGTTCGCGCACGCTGCCGATGGGCACGTTCAGCGACGTTTGCAGCACGGGACGCTCCGAAGCCAGGGCCATCACCTCGTCGTCGGCATACCAGAAGGCAGGGCGTATGCCCCACGGGTCGCGTATGGCAAAAAACTCGCCGCTGCCCGTTACGCCGCACAGCACGTATCCCCCGTCCCAGACGGAAGCTGCCTGACGCAGCACGTTGGCCGGATCGATGTGTTCCTCGATGTATCGTGTGATGGCGCTGTCTTTCAGCCCCTTATCTCTCGCTTCTTCAAACAGGCGCTCGCTTTCGCGATCCAGCCGGTGGCCCAGCTGTTCGAGCAGCAGGTACGTATCCGAAAGCATGCGCGGATGCTGCCCCTTTTCCTCGATGGTGCGGAAAATTTCCCCAACGTTCGTCATGTTGAAATTGCCGCATATACACAAGTTTCGCGCGCGCCAATTGTTGCGCCTCAGGAATGGATGGACATATGCAAGGCCACGGCGGCCGGTTGTCGAATAGCGCAGATGACCCATATAGAGCTCACCCGCAAAAGGCAGATTGCGAGCCGCTTCGGCAGCATCTGAAAGCTCCTCTTCGCCATACTCAGCCAGCCGATGATTGACCGTAGAGAATATTTCCTCAATGGCCCCGGCTCCCTCCGCACGCTCGCGGAACATATACTCGCTGCCGGGCTGTGCACCCATCTTGACGCACGCTATGCCCGCGCCCTCCTGCCCGCGATTGTGCTGTTTCTCCATCATCAGATAAAGCTTGTTCAGCCCATACATCCACGTCCCATATTTTTCCTGAAAATATGTCAGAGGACGCAACAGGCGTATCGCAGCCACACCGCATTCGTGCTTCAGTAGTTCCATTCCAAAATGTTTATTTTCATGCAAAGATAGTGCAAACGAGCGGAAAGAAAAAGGAAAGCGCGCAGCGAATTACTTTTTCTCTCCCGAGTGCAGCCGTATCTTATGAAAAGATACTGCAAGGCGAGAGAAGAGGAAAGAAAAACAACGCTTTTCTTTCTTCTTCCGAGCCGCAGCCTATCTTGGGCTTTGCCCAAAATAGTGCAAACGAGCGGAAAGAACATGCTGCTCCCTGTATAAGCCTGCGAGACGGCAAGATAATGAATTTAGCTACCGGGAAACATCTGCTGGCCGCCAGAATATTCTCATTTCATAATAAAATGGTGAGATGGAAAAATAAAAACATTATTTTTGCTATAAAATACCGCCAGCCAACAAACTTACGAACCAATTATGAAAGACTTTGCAGCCATCGACTTCGAAACAGCCAACTATCATCGCGCAAGCATATGCAGCATTGGCGTCGTCATCGTGCGCAAAGGCGAAATCGCCGAACGCCTGTACCGCCTCGTACGCCCATACCCCAACTTCTACTGCCGCGTAAATACAAGCATTCATGGCCTGACACGCAGCGATACAGACCTGGCCAGCCCCTTCCCCATCGTATGGCACGAAATAGAGCCATACCTCAAAGGGCTGGCGCTCGTAGCCCACAACAGCCCCTTCGACGAAAGCTGCCTGCGGGCTGCATTCACGGCATATGAAATGGAGTATCCCGCAAACTATCATTTCCTGTGCACCTGCCGCGCGGCACGCCGCATCTTCGGCCACGCGCTCCCCGACCACCGCCTCCCCACCGTGGCACGCGCCTGCGGATACGACCTGACAAGCCATCACCATGCTTTGGCCGACGCTGAAGCATGCGCCTACATCGCAAGAGAAATACTATAAGACCATGCATTCCGCGCCACCGCACGTCCGCTCCGGCAAAAAAACGGAGAGCATGCCCAAAAGTTTACAATGTTCCCAATGACAAAGTCGTGCACACAGCTCTTGCACCCAAAGGAATACGCAGGCCGACGAGGCCATCGCCGGAGAATATGGCAGGCTCCGTTCATCCATCATTTACCCGTCGGCCCCCACAGCCCGGATTGCATGCTTACTCACTTCGCCGACAGGCAAGCCACCTTCCAGATGAACAGCAGATTTTCTCACTCAAACATCCACACGAAATAATGATTAAAGAAATAGTCACAGATAGGCTTATATTACGTCCGTGGCGGGAGACAGATGCCGCATCTCTATATAAATATGCCCAAGACCCGGCAATAGGCCCCGTCGCTGGATGGCCGCCTCATACTTCTGCGGAAGATAGCTTGAATGTCATACGCACGGTTTTTTCCGCACCGGAAATTTACGCCGTAGTCTTGAAAAAAAGCAATGAGCCCGTCGGATGCGTAGGCATCATGTTCGGAAACGACATGCACAATGCCGAAGCACAAGCCGACGAGGCTGAGATAGGCTACTGGATAGGTAAGCCGCATTGGGGACAAGGCCTGATACCCGAAGCCGTTCGCCGCCTGCTGCGACGATGCTTCGGCGAATTAGGAATAACAGCCGTCTGGTGCGGATATTACGACGGCAATACGAAATCACTCCGCGTGATGGAAAAATGCGGTTTTCGCTTCCATCACACGGAAGAAGGCAATACGTCTCCGCTGGGAAACATCCGCACGGAACATTTCATGAAACTGACAAAAGAAGATTGGCAAACATCTCAGATTCAAATCCAGCCCGTAACGACAGACAAGAAAAAATACTTGCAGCTTCTTCTCCTTGGCGACGAACAAGAATCCATGATAGACCGCTACTTGGAGCGGGGCGATATGTTCGTAATGCTTGACGCTGCAGAAACACCCGTTTCCGTAGCTGTGGTCACGGATGAGGGAAATGGCGTATTAGAATTAAAAAATCTGGCCGTAGCCCCTCACTTTCAGCGGAAAGGATACGGCAAAAAAATGATAGCATTCTTACGCCACCGCTATAAAAACAGATTTCACACATTGATCGTCGGCACAGGGGACAGCGAAAAAAACAAATCCTTTTACCGGAGCTGCGGTTTTGACCATTCGCACATAATAACAGACTTCTTCCGAACAAACTATGATCATCCGATCATAGAAGACGGGAAGCTCCTGAAAGATATGATTTATTTCAAACAAACAATATAACAAACGTTGGAAGAGGCCATACATAAAAAGCAAAACGCCGTCCACCACACGAAAACAACAAAGAACATTTAAATACACCGCCTTAAAACACCATCCCGCCGGACCGCCCCGGTCATAGCCTCCGTCTACCCGCGACCATGCCCCCTGCCCTCCACCACGCCGGACCGGGCCATTCAAGCAACATGACGCCAGGCCTCAAAAAACACATCACAGAAACCGCCGGCCGGGCAGCTGACAACAAATTCCACGCGACAGGCGCATCCTCCGCAGCCTTCGGACTAACCACGCCACCCGCCCCACACGGAACACACGGCAACAGCAGGCACAGCACAGGCTGGACGGCCACCCTTTTCCGCGCCTAAAGCACAAAAAAAGAGTCCTCCAACGGCGTTAACCGTTGAAGGACTCTCGCTTCTAAAAAGGCAGCTACCTACTCTCCCGCATTTCTGTGCAGTACCATCGGCGCAAGCGGGCTTAACTTCTCTGTTCGGAATGGGAAGAGGTGGAACCCCGCCGCAATGACCACCCTAATTCTTTTGCAGTATGCCACTCTCAGTCTTTCCAGCTGAGCTCTCTTCATTTCTGTCCAACAGAAAACGACACACCGTAGAGGTGACCTGCCGCAGAAGTAGTAAAGACTACCAAACACCACCGATACTCTCACCGATACCGCCATAAACTCTCTCAATACAAGCTTTCGGGCAATTAGTAGCGCTCGGCTTTGGCGTCACCGCCTTTACACCTGCGCCCTATCTACGTCATCGTCTTTGACGACCCTCAATGGAAATCTAATCTTGGGGCCGGCTTCGCGCTTAGATGCTTTCAGCGCTTATCCGATCCCGACGCGGATACCCGGCGGTGCACCTGGCGGCACAACCGGTAAACCGGAGGTCAGTCCGACACGGTCCTCTCGTACTAGTGTCCGAACCCCGCAAATTTCCTACGCCCGCGATAGATAGAGACCGAACTGTCTCACGACGTTCTGAACCCAGCTCGCGTGCCAC
>ENA-OOXJ01001494-OOXJ01001494.1-human-gut-metagenome-genome-assembly--contig:-NODE-1494-length-14559-cov-6.221939_pt1 | contig 14559 bp, 10 predicted proteins | sample MGYA00241587_ERZ501343 | MGnify/ENA primary metagenome ERZ501343 (study PRJEB25962, sample SAMEA2042918) | human gut metagenome | biome: human gut; feature: human-associated habitat; material: faeces... | reverse complement strand
TGAAGAGTACATTTTCAATTATCTTCTACCTCAAAAGACAGGTAGTAAAGAAAGATGGTACTGTTCCAGTTATGGGACGTATCACAGTGGACGGAACACAGTCGCAGTTCAGTTGCAAGACAACTGCCAATCCAAAGTTGTGGGACACCAAGGGCGGACGCATGATAGGTAAGAGTATGCAGGCTTTGGAAGTGAACCGCAAATTGGACAAGATGCGTGTGAGTATCAGCAAGCATTATCAGGAGATTATGGACAGGGACAACTTCGTCACTGCCGACAAGGTGAAGAACGCCTTTCTTGGCTTGGAGTATCGTTGCCATACCCTGATGAAAGTCTATTCCCAAAGCCGTGATGAAATGGAAAAGCAATATAAGGCTGGCATGAAATCTTTGAGTACATATACGAAGTATAGAATCGGGTGTGCCTATGTGGGCGAGTTCTTGCAGACACATTACCATGTGAAGGATATTGCTCTAAAAGAGTTATCGCTGCCTTTTATCACAGACTACGAGACTTTTCTCAGAACCGACAAGCACTTGAAGATAAACTCTGCGATGGTGTTTGTCCGCAATCTCCGTGCAATGGTATTCCGCGCCATAGATAATGAGTGGCTTGTAAAAGACCCTTTCAGACGATATGAGTACAAGGAAGAAGAGACCACAAGAGAATTTCTGAGCAAAGAAGAGATTCACCTGTTGATGGAAACACCTATCACAAGAAAGAAGATGAGTATGGTGCGTGACTTGTTTCTGTTCTGCTGTTTCACAGGTCTCGCTTTCATTGATCTGTACAACTTGAAGGAAGAGAACATCAAGGAATTTTTCGATGAAGGTGAATGGATCGTTATCCATCGACAGAAGACAGGAACGGAAGCCAACATCAAGTTGCTTGATTATCCCAAGCAAATTATGGAAAAATACCGTGGATTGAGTGAAGACGGCAGGGTGTTTCCAGTACCCAACTACCAAAGTTGTATGGATTCGCTCAAAAGACTGGGCAAAAAATGTGGTATCACCAAGCCGCTGTCCTGGCACATGAGCCGTCATTCGTTCGCAACCTCGGTTTGCCTCTCCAACGGAGTTCCAATAGAAACCGTGAGTTCAATGCTTGGTCACAAGAACATAAAGACAACCCAGGTGTATGCCAAGATTACCAAGGAAAAATTGAGCAAAGACGTGGAAAAGTTGTCTCAGCAGATTAATAACATTGAGGAATTCACGTTTGGAAATGTTAGCAACGATAATACTAACACTATAAATGGCAGAGTATGAAACGACAAGTGATAACAATACAAGAAGATATGGTCATCTACGCCCCACATCATGGTGAGGTGTGGATGACAGTTTGGGAGATTGCCGAACTGTTGAATGTAACAGGGACAGCAGTGAAGAATACCATCAAGCGCATTTGGAAACAAAGTGTGCTGAAAGATTTCCAGCTTTCTCAATACATCAAACTTGAAAATGGATATTCTGCGCATGTCTATGATATGGAAGTGATTATCGCCATAGCACTTCAAATGGATACATACCAAGCCTTGTTGTTCAGACAATGGTTTATCAGTAAGGTTGTAAACCGCAAGGATTGCCATGCAGAGCAAGTAAAACACGAGTATCCGATGATTATTGTGATGAACGGAACGATGCCAAGAGGTGCAAGTTAGAATCTCTCATCTTTTAATAAGATTCCTACACCTTTATAAATAATAGCGTACAGAGGAAACGATTTTTGTCGTTGTACCCTGTACGCTATTTTTGTTTCGCTATTATGAAGCAGTACCCTCCTCTTATGAAACAGTGCCGTCGATTATCGGCTTGCGGTAATTACCTGTGAGAAGTGCTTGTATCTCGGATTCAGGATAGAGGGTTTTGCCACATAATATAATGTAGGGCAAGATGCCTTGTTTGCGATATTCCTGCAAGGTGCGGCGACTAAGCTTCAAATGCTCGGAGAGTTCTTTGTCGGTGAGGTAGCGCTCACCTTCCAAAGGTGGGCTGTAGGACTCGATGAAGGAAGACAGCCAGTTGTTGGCTTTCTTCAAGGATTGCATGGCGGTGTCTATCGGCTTGCTCTCATGCGTCAAAAGTTGGTTCATGTTCATTGCTTACAAATTGGATTAAGTGGTGAATATAAAATGTGTTGGCTCGCCCAGGGTGAAGTTTTTGGCTTTGCCTTGGGCGAGTTTGGCTTTACGCTATACCGATTTGATTCTGGCGATAAGCGGAACGATGGCTTTGACCTCTTCGGGGCAGTAATAGAATTGGCGACCTATCTGGGTATGCCCCAAGAAACGGCGGTCACGAAGTTTTTGTAAGGTGCGCTGGCTGATGCGAAGTTGCTGGCATACCTCATGACCTGTAAGCCATTTGTTCAGACGCTTGCCGTTAGCCTTATGCTTCAGCAACTCAACTTTCTTTACCAAGGCATCGTATCTTGCCATCATCAAGTCGAATGCCTTCTTTTCCATTGTTACTACTTCCATATTCTCTGTTTTATTGGTTCAACAAATTCGGGTGCAAAGTTAATGTGTGTATGTAGAAAAACAATGAAAATGAATAACTGTGGCAGTGCTTTTCTGGGGTTTGCCGACCGCTTGGCAAGAAAAATCAAGAAAATTATACGTGGGTCATTAATGAGTTGTTAAACGGGTATTTCGCAAATGGTTAATTTTGCCGCCGAGAAATAAAAACAACGAATTATATAACATTTCAAACGGAATTAGAATGGAAGTAATAACAATGGAAAGTGCAGCCTTCAAAAAGCTGACAGAACAGTTGACAGAAATAGTCCAGTACGCGCGATTGGCAAATATGGCGTTTCAAGAGAACTTGACGGGTAAGGGATTCAAGCCGATGTTGACCAATGACGATGCAGCTAAGATGCTTGGTGTGAGCAAGCGCACCTTGCAGCGAATGCGCTCAGAGAACCGCATTGATTTTATTAAAATTGGCAATCAATGCCGATACCAAGTTGAAGCCATTGAAAGAATGGTTGAGGAACGAACAATAGCAAAGGAAACATGAGCATGGAAGATGGAACATTGAGAAAACTGGAGCTATATCTCCATGACCTACACAAAAAGATAGACGGCATCTATGACATGCTGATGTTGAGACACGAACGAGAGACGGAGCAAAAAGGAAGTTCTGCCATCAATGAAAAATTGCTCGACAACCAAGATCTCTGCCTCTTATTTCAAATCTCTCCCCGTTCCCTTCAACGCTATCGTAGTCTGGGAGTGCTTCCCTACAAACGTTTGGGACAGAAAACATACTACACGGAAGAGGATGTGATGCAGTTTGTAGAGAATAATGTCAAAGAATTCAAGAAAGAGAATGTGGAGCATTACTTGACTCGCATTCATCAGAAATTCAAATAACAAAAGTATTCACCATTAAAAATTTACAATTATGGTACAAAAGAAAAAGAGTGATGAACAGGACGTGCTGGTAGTCCGTGACGAGAAGACGGGCGAGATCAGCGTCGTCGCCGGACTCAGCAGGGACGGCACACCGAAGCGAGCACCCGCCAAGGCGGAGAACACGTCCGACTTCCTGCGTTTTGACCGCAACAGCGACCTGATGGACAGTTTCTTTAGAAACTTCTTCCGCCAGTGCAAGAAGCCAAGCCGATTCGGATTCTACCGCATAGCGGCAGACCAGGTGGAAAACCTGCTTGGCGTGATGAAGGAGTTGCTGAAAGATCCGGAGGCTAACAAGGAGATTCTTTCCGCCCACAAGGTTGACACCTCCAATTATGAGAAAGAGGCAAAGCAATCGGAAGGTCAGGCGAAAGAAACCGCATCATCGGACGATGCGTCCAAGACGCAAGCTAACACAGAAAAAGAGAATGTATCATCTGAACAAACCAACGAAAAAGAGAACGACATGGAACAGAAACCAGAACAGACCGCAGCCGAACAGCAGGCACAGACCGCTCCGGGTGTAAAGCAGAACCTCATCAGTGGTAACGATGTGAACCTGCAGGAATTGGGTGCCAAATATGGCATAGACTTCAACAGTATGAATGAGAAGGATATGAAAGCCCTGCTCAACTACGGCAAGACGGGGCTTGTGATTGTGAAGCCGACCTTCGGCGGTGAACAGATAGAGATACAGGCCCGTCTGTCATTCCGCAAGGACGATAACGACCAGTTGCAACTCGTGCCGCATTTCGTGCGCAACGAGCCTAAACTCGATGTCGCTTACAAAGGCTATACCTTCACTCCAGAGGACAAGAAGAACCTGTTGCAGAACGGCAACCTCGGAAAGGTTGTGGATTTCCCCGACAAGAATACAGGTGAGCTGCGTCCTCATTTCATCAGTATCGACCGTCTCACCAATGAGATTGTTGACATCCCGACCAACAAGGTGCGCATACCCGATACCATCGGCAAGACACCTATTACCAAGGACGACAAGAGAGTGCTCTATTCAGGTATTCCGCTTCGCAAGGAGATTGAGCTTGCCAACGGGCGCAAGTTTACACCGCTGTTGCAGGTGAATGTAGAACAGCGTGGCGTGGAGTTCGTGCCTGGCAGCACAAGACAGGCGCAAGGTCAGAAACAGAATGGAGACAAGAAGCAAACCGCTGACAAGCAGGAGCAGAAGGCAGAAGGTGATGCGGGCGGTCAGAAGAAGCAGCAAGATCCCAACCACTGGCTCAATGAGGACGGGACCATCCGCCGACTCAACACCTATTTCAAGAAGGAACTGACCGAGCAGCAGAAGGACGACTATGTGGCAGGCAAGACCATCGAGATCAAGGAAGTGCCCAACAAGAACGGTAGCGGTACCTATACCGCCTATGTGAAGTTCGACTTCGACAAGATGCAGCCACGTTCCTACCGCAACAATCCAGACCTCAAACAGGCGAAGGAACTGATTCCGACCAACGAGAACAAGGTACAAGTCGCCGTCAACGAGCAGGGCAAGACCCATGAGGTGACCAAGCACACTAAGGAGCCGCTGAGTCCGGGACAGTCTACGCCAAAGAACGAAAAGCAGCAGAAGGAACAGAACGCCGAGGAACAGAAGCCAAAGAGAAAGGCAAGAAGCGTGAAGATGTAGTTGCCGCCACTTGATCCACAGAGTTAATCATCCATCATAACAATCGACATCTGCGACCGTCTATCCCACGGTTGCAGATGTCAAAAAACAACAGACAATGAAGACAATCATCGCAGAGAAACCAAGCGTAGCCAAGGAAATCGCCCACATTGTGGGAGCTGACAAGCGTGAGGAAGGCTATATGCAGGGCAATGGCTATTATGTGACATGGGCATTCGGACATTTAGTGCAGCCAGCCATGCCAGAAACCTACGGCATGAAGGGATTCCATGCGGAGAATCTGCCTGTGATTCCCGACCCGTTCGTTCTTGTTCCCCGACAAGTCAAGACAGAGAACGGCTACAAACCAGATGCAGGTGTTCTTGCCCAGATTAAAATTATCGGCAAGCTGTTTGACAGCAGTGAGCGCATCATCGTAGCAACCGATGCCGGACGTGAGGGAGAGTTGATTTTCCGATACCTCTATGCGTATCTCGGTTGCCAGAAACCTTTCGACCGTCTCTGGATCCGTTCGCTTACGGACACCGCCATCCGTGAGGGACTTCTGAACCTCAGGGACGGCAAGGAGTATGACAATCTCTATCATGCAGCCAAGGCACGAAGTGAGGCAGACTGGCTCGTCGGCATCAACGGCACACAAGCCCTGACGATAGCCGCAGGACGTGGCACCTATTCCGTAGGTCGTGTGCAGACTCCGACCCTTGGCATGGTGTGCGAACGCTATTGGGAACACAAGCGTTTCGAGTCGAAACCGTTCTGGCAGGTACACTTCGGTGTGGTTGATGCAGACAGTGGCAATATACTGAAGTTCACATCTGCCAACCGATGGACAGACAAAGCCACCGCAACCGATATATATAATAAGGTGAAAGATACCGGTTCTGCCATCATCACAAAGGTAGTAACCAAGCAAAAGGTGGAGAAGGCACCGCTCCTTTACGATCTCACCACCTTGCAGAAAGAAGCCAACTCCCAGCATGGCTTCACGGCAGAGCATACCCTCTCCATCGCCCAGAAGCTCTACGAGGCAAAGTTCATCACCTATCCAAGAACATCAAGCCGCTATATCTCGGATGATGTATTTGCCACCCTTCCAAAACTCTTCAAGAATCTGGAGAATCATTCGGAATATGGAGAAAAAGTGAAACTCTTGCCTGGCAGTGAGGACTACAGCAAGAACAGCGTGAATGCCGCCAAGGTGACCGATCACCATGCCCTGCTCATCACAGAAAATGCAGCCATTGGTCTTTTCAAGGACGAGAAGATCGTTTATGACATGATATTGTGCCGAATGATTGAAGCGTTCTCGGCAGACTGCATCAAGGACATCACATCAGTAACGGCGCAAGTGGATCATGACGTCGAATTTGGCATCAGTGGCTCCATCATCCGACAGACTGGCTGGCGAGCGTTGTCGCTCAAGGAAAAGAACAACAGGCAGGACAAGGATGCAGACGCAACAGACAATGAGGTCAAGGAGCAAGTCATTCCCAACTGGCAAGAAGGACAGCATATCACTCTTTCTGGCTGCACCATCACGGAGGGCAAGACCAAACCAAAGCCATTGCATACGGAATCCACATTGCTTGCTGCTATGGAGACCGCAGGCAAAGAGATAGAAGATGATACGATGCGCCAGGCAATGAAGGACTGCGGTATTGGTACACCAGCTACACGTGCCGCCATCATCGAGACCCTGCTCAAACGAGAGTATATGGTGCGCCAGCAGAAGAAACTTGTGCCGACGGAAAAAGGACTCGCCCTGCATTCCGTGGTGAAGAACATGGCGATTGCCAATGTGGAGATGACGGGCAAATGGGAGGCGGAACTTGCCAAGATAGAACGAGGTGAAGCAAGTGCAGACGGGTTCACCCATAGTATCGAAGGCTATACCCGTGAAATCACTGCGGAGCTGTTAGGTTGTGACAGACTTTTCAGCCACAAGGATTCCGGCTGCCAGTGTCCTAAATGCAAGCAAGGTACCATGCAGTTCTTCGGAAAGGTAGTAAGATGCAGCAACAAGGAGTGCGGTATGCCAGTGTTCAAGCAGGTAGCAGGAAAGTTGCTCACTGATTCCGACATCACCGATTTGCTTACCAAGGGCAAGACCAGAACGCTCAATGGTTTTATCAGTAAGCAAGGCAAACCTTTCTCCGCAGCCATAGCCTTTGACGAGAATTTCAACACGAAATTCGTCTTTGCAGAGCGCAAAACAACAGAAAAGCGAGGAAATGTGAAGAGATACAAGAAATAGTTTGTACCTTTGCCACCGAAACATGGTTCATAAATGGTGTCTTTATTTAGGATGCTTTTATTTACTGTGGATTAAGTGGCGGCACTCGGAGGGATACCGAGTGCCTTTTTCTTGCTTTCAACTAACATCAACCGCCATCCACGGTTTATTATTCACCACTTAATCCATTCAACAGACAGATGAACAGAAAGAAACAGGCACAGACAGAACTGTCCTATTACGGACTGTATCTCTTGAACCACCTCAGAGAGAACCGTTTTCCACAAGCCAGCGATGCGGACTTTATCCGCGAACGTGCAGACCATGCCGCAGAGGTATATGAGCAGGCACGGCGTGATGCCCTCTTTGCCGATGCGGCACAAGAGCTTGCCATGTCAGCATTGCTGAAAGGTCTCCGCTTTTCCAAGTACAACATCCTGTATGATGTTGTTGACAGTGAGTTTCCCCTGGAGGTAGCAGTAGAAGACCAGGAAGCGTTTGTCAAGAACCTCCTGCCTTTGCTTGACAACGTGTATTCCATTTACGACCTCACCGATGACGATTTTGCCCAGTCACCGGACTGCGAGCAGCTCTACACAGAGTTGACTGGAGCCGTAGCCCTTTTCATAGAGTCAAATGGCGTACAATAGAAAACAACGGCTGAACGACAACATCAAGGCGATAGAGACAGCATTCATCCTTGACAGGGAACAGCGCACGCCGACCGCCCGTGAGCGTCTCCTTCTGGAGCGTTATTGCGGATTCGGTGGATTGAAGTGCATCCTGAACCCAGCCAGGGAACTGGCGGATGCCGTCCATTGGGCAAAGTCAGACCTTGAATTGTTTGCTCCAACAGTGGAGCTGCATAGACTTATCCGTGAAAACAGCAAGAATGAAAGCGAGTACAAACAGTTGATGGACAGTCTGAAACAGTCCGTCCTTACGGCATTCTACACGCCGTCAGCCGTTACAGAGGCTCTGACGGATGTGTTGAAAGAGCATCAGATTATCCCCGAAAAGGTACTTGAACCCTCGGCAGGCATTGGTGCCTTTGTCGATTCCGTCTTGGATAACAATCCCAAGGCAGACATTATGGCATTTGAAAAAGACCTGCTTACGGGAAAGATACTTCGCCATCTGCACCCGGAGCAGAAAGTGCGCATAGAGGGATTCGAGAAGATAGAAAAGCCTTTCAATGACTACTTCGACCTCGCCATCTCAAATATTCCCTTTGGCGATGTTGCCGTATTTGATCCGTCCTATACAGCCATGAAAGGCATGAGGGCACTTGTTACCAGACGCATACACAACTACTTCTTTGTCAAGGCTCTTGATACGGTAAGGGACGGCGGGTTGGTTGCCTTCATCACCTCACAAGGCGTATTGAATGCCAAAAACAACAGTGCCGCGCGTTTTATGATGCTCTATCATGCAGATCTCGTGTCAGCGATTCGTCTTCCCAACAACCTGTTCACGGAAAATGCCAATACGGAAGTGGGCAGTGACCTCATCATTCTGCAGAAAAATACCCAAAAGGAGTCGCTGCGAGGAGACGACAACCTGCTTGATACTGTCTATAATGACGAAAACCGCATTCCGACAAACAACTACTTTCTGGAGCATCCGGAACGCATTATCCATACAACAGCAAAGTTGGATACTGACCCGTTCGGCAAACCTGCAATGATATACACGCATGAGGATGGTGTGGAAGGCATTGCAGAAGATTTGCGAAAGATGCTCCATGAAGACTTTAAGAAGAACCTCAATTTGAACCGATACTTGGGGATAGAGGAAACAAAGGCTGAGGAAGTTAAGGAGGTTGAAGAAACAGAAAAGATAGAAAAAACAGAGAAGATAAAGCCTTCCATTGAGGAAAAGCAGAACGATGCGGTAGTATCCTTGCAAAAGCAGGAAAAGCCTACTGATGATGCTGAGCTATCCCAAAAGTCCAATCATCAGCAGCCACCAGTTCAAATGACTCTGTTTGACCTTTGGGGAATGGAAGAAGAAAACCGTCTGACTGTCCATGCTACAAAGAAGAAAGCGGAGGTAACAGTGGGTGCTGCCGCCAAGAAAGTGTCAAGGAAGAAAGCAAGTCCGTTGGTAAAAAGTGTCAATCCGACTTTTGAAGTTGTGACAAAGCTTGTGGAAAAAGAAGAAAAGCCTTCGTTGACAGATGCAAAAGAGCAGGAAACAACACAGGAGACAAAACCAATCCTGCCAGGTGATGAACCATACGCAAGCATCTCTTGGGAAGAGAATCCGCCAATCAACGGCTTTTACGAGATGATGATGACCATGGCTCCCGAAGACAGGGTGCTGCTGCGCCAAAAGGCGGAACTGCACCGTCAGGAACAACTCAAGGCTTTGGGCGTTGAAGATACGCTTGATCCGAAGTTCAAGCCGCCGATGGAACCGATAGAAGTTCTCAAAGTTCAAATCGGGCATGGACAGTCGAAAGGGAATGAGGCAAAAGAAGATTCCAAGATTCAGAGCACATTGGAAGAAACAGATCATGAGCGGGAACAACAAAAAGAGCAAGAAAGAAAGCGGGAGGAGCTGGCAAGGAAGAAAGAGGATGCTATGAAGCCCCGTCCATTTGATGAGAAACTGGAAAGTTTTCATCGTGAGGGTTCTATGGTGCTCGACTCTGCCAGAAACATCGGTGTATTGAAAGACCTTACCAAGTATGGTGCTACCTTCATGCCGTTGGATCTGAATATGGAGCAGAAAGAAAAGGCTGTCCTGTATATCGCCCTCCGTGATGCCTATCAGAAACTTTACACCTATGAAGCGGAAGAACAGACGGAAAACAAGCAGATGCGTGAGAGTCTGAATGTCTATTATGATGCTTTCTTCATCCGCTTCGGCAACCTCAATGCCAAGCAGAACATGAAGTTCATCCTCATGGATGCCTCAGGGCGCGACATGCTGTCGTTGGAACGGGTGGAAAACGGACAGTTCATAAAGTCAGACATCTTCGACCACCCGGTCTCTTTTTCGCTTGACGAGGTCAGTCATGTGGATTCTCCAGAGGAAGCGCTCACCGCCTCGCTCAACAAGTTCGGCCGTATCGACTTGCCGTATATGACTGAATTATCGGATATGCCGGAACAGGAACTGACGGAAGCGCTTAAAGGGCGCATCTATTACAATCCGCTCATAGACGGCTACGAGATAGCCGACCGCTTCATTGCTGGCAATGTCATTGAGAAAGCGGAGCGCATAGAAGAATGGCTGAAGGAAAATCCAGACCATGCAATCGTGAGGGAGTCGTTGGAAGCCTTGAAGGCAAGCATTCCCGAACCGATAGCCTTTGAGGACCTGGACTTCAACTTCGGTGAGCGTTGGATACCTACAGGTGTGTATTCCGCTTACATGAGCCACCTCTTCAATACACAGGTCAGCATCGTCTATTCCGACAGCATGGACGAATATTCGGCAAAATGCAGTATGAAGACCATGGCCATCACGGATGAGTATATGGTGAAGGGATATTACCGCCACTATGACGGCATGAGTCTTCTGAAACATGCCCTGCACAACACCTGTCCCGACATGATGAAGAGCATCGGTGAGGATGAACACGGCAACGACATCAAGGTGCGTGACAGTGAGGGCATACAGCTTGCCAATGCCAAGATTGACGAAATCCGCAACGGGTTCACTGAATGGCTGGAGGAGCAGTCTGACTCTTTTAAGGAACGCTTGACCACAATGTACAACCGGAAGTTCAACTGCTTCGTGCGTCCGAAGTATGACGGTTCTCACCAAAGATTCCCCGGCTTGGATCTGAAAGCCCTTGGCGGAAAGTATGGTGTCAAGAGTGTGTACCCAAGTCAGAAGGACTGTGTATGGATGCTTTTGCAGAACGGTGGCGGGATATGTGACCACGAGGTCCTGCGCCCATAAGGGCATACTGTAAATGTAGGTTTGGCAACCTACCCAGCAAGGGTTTTCTACGCTGGTCATCAGCCAACTTATCCACTTAGCTGAAAAGCGGTGGGGAGTGTAGCATGTTGGAAACGGCATAAGTCGGCTAACTATCATGCCGCTACTGAATGTCAAGATGAAACGATGAATACGAGGATGAAGACTATACTGTTTGAACGACAGTCCAAGACGTTAGTTGGTAAACACAGACCTAAGATAGTTATAAAGGTCTGTCTGCAATACTTCCACTTTCCGACTTCGAGTGCGAGAGCAGAAAACCGATTGCAGGTCAGCCGCAATAAGCGGAAAAGGACGAAAATCGCATCCGACAATTCATCAAGCCAATAGTTACAGTATTGCTTAAATGGGGATTACCTAAACCGAAGTGCCAACAAATGGCTATAGGAAGTGGGTTCTTTGAAAATTCGGCAAGGTAACAGAGTCTCCGTAGTAGTCCGAGCAAGGGAAAGCCTTGTACATGGCGAAGGGAGACAGTGTGTTATTTTTAATATGTTAAATGAATGATGTGTGAGACATTATGAGAAATTCAGAAAATGTATTAAACAGTCTGGCTGGGCATAGCCAAGACCTAAGCTACAAGTTTGAAAGACTTTACAGACTGTTGTTCAATGAGAATCTGTTTGCAGAAGCCTATCAACGGTTGTCCCGAAATCCAGGCAACTGCACAAAAGGAACTGACGGACAGACAATAGACGGAACAAGCATAAAGCGCATCCGTGACCTCATAGAACAACTAAAGGATGAAAGCTATCGTCCTTGTCCTGCAAGAAGAATATACATACCCAAAAAGAATGGAAAACTTCGTCCGTTGGGTATCCCTTCTTTCAAGGACAAGCTCGTTCAAGAAGTAGTAAGAATGATACTCGAAGCAATTTACGAGGGACACTTTGAGGATTGCTCGCATGGTTTTAGACCACACAGAGGGTGTCATACTGCTATGGCTTCCTTGCAAAAGGGAGGTTCGGGAACAAGATGGTTCATAGAGGGTGACATCAAGGGATTCTTTGACAACATCAACCATGATGTTCTCATAAGCATTCTTAGTGAACGCATCCACGATGAGAGGTTTTTGCGACTGATACGAAAATTCTTGAAAGCGGGTTACTTGGAACAGTGGGAATACAAAAACTCCTATATCGGCACTCCACAAGGCGGTATCATCAGTCCTATCTTGGCAAATGTCTATTTGGACAAGCTCGACAAATTCATGTTGAGATATATCGAGACATTTAACAAGGGTAAAGCACGTCAACGCAACCCTGAATACAAGAGGGTTGCCAATCGTAAAGACAAACGAGTAAAGAAACTGAAGAATGAACAGGACGAGCAGAAGAAAGATGTTTTACGTTCAGAGATAGCATCCCTGCATCGTGAAATGCAACGACTTCCTGCAACTCTTGACATGGATGAAAACTTCAAGAGGATGAAATACGTACGGTATGCAGACGATTTTCTGATTTGTGTTATTGGAAGCAAGGCTGACTGCCAAAATGCAAAAGAAGATATTAAAAACTTCTTGCAGGAACAGCTGAAACTTCAACTTTCAGACGAGAAGACACTTATCACAAATGCTCATGATACAGCAAAATTTCTTGGATTTGAAGTCACTGTCCGCAGTACAAACAAAACGAAAAAGGATTACAGAGGGATTCCGATTCGCTCCCTTGACCATAAGGTTGTCTTATTGTTGCCATTTGAGGCAATGAGAAAGAAACTGCTGGACTACGATGCCATGCGCATTGTAATCAAAGATGGCAAGGAAGTATGGGAGTCAACTTCTCGTCCCTATCTTCGTAGTAATGACGACCTTGAAATTCTGAACCGTTACAATTCAGAAATCAGAGGTATCTACAACTACTATTGTATTGCTAACAATGTCAACATTCTCAACAGTTTCTATGGAATCATGAAAGAGAGTATGTACAAGACATTCTCGTCAAAGTACGAATCTACCGTAAGAAAGATTGCCAACAAGTATTGTAAGGACAAGATTTTCACGGTAAGATACCAAAACAAAAAAGGTGAATGGTTGGAACGTACCTTATATCATGGTGGATTTAGGTTGAACAAGGAAGCGCGCATTGACAATGCACACATTATGCCCAATTACTATGGAATGGAGAGTACAAGCCTTATGGCTCGCTTGAAAGCCCATAAATGTGAATATTGTGGAGCTGAGGACAATCTGAAAATGATACACGTCCGCAAGCTCAAAGATTTGAAAGGCAAAGAAGCATGGGAGAAACTCATGATTGCCCGACAAAGAAAAACAATCGCAGTTTGCGAGAAATGTTATAACAAAATTCATGGAAATAAATAGACTGACAATAACCACGGAGAGCCGTATACTTGGAGACGAGTACGTACGGTTCGGCGGCGAGTACATTGAAACCTGCTTCCATAAAGGGAAGAAAGGCGCATTGTGCTTAGCCATTGGAGGGGGCAAAACCATGATTATGTGTGTAGCTTCATACGAAATGAAACGTATCGGAGTCTGCCACAAACCTATGATTATCGGTCTGAAGGCCAACATACATGAGATAGCTGCAACCTATCGGAAAGCCTATCCTCAAGCCAAGATTCTTTATCCAGGTAAGGATGATTTCAAACCTGCAAACCGTCAGGAACTGTTCCAGCAAATAAAAAACAACAACTGGGACTGTGTGATTCTGACACATGACCAGTTCGGGAAGATACCGCAGTCACTCGACATTCAGAAGGAGATTATCGAAGATGAAATTCGAGATGTGGAAGAAGCATTGGAAGTCCTAAAAAATAGCGGCATGGGATATCCCGGAAGAAGGCTGGAAAAAGGACTTGAGAAACGTATTGAAAACATGAAGGTCAAACTAAACACCATAATGAACGACATAAAACTGAGAAAAGACGATACGGTAGATTTTCGCAGCATGGGTATCGACCATATCTTTGTGGATGAGTCGCACCAGTTCAAGAACCTTATGTTTTCGACACGTCATAACCGTGTAGCAGGACTTGGCAATCCTGACGGCAGCCAAAGAGCCCTGAATCTCTATTTTGCAATCAGAGATATACAGAAAAGAACGGGCCGTGATTTGGGGGCTACTTTTCTTTCCGGAACCACTATCAGCAATTCGTTGACAGAACTGTATGCATTGTTCAAATATCTCAGGCCGGAGGCACTCGACAGACAAGGCATTACATGTTTCGATGCCTGGGCAGCAATCTACACGAGAAAAACTACGGAGTTTGAATTCTCTGTAACCAACAACATTATACAAAAAGAACGATTCCGTCACTTCGTGAAAGTACCGGAACTTG
>ENA-OOXJ01001490-OOXJ01001490.1-human-gut-metagenome-genome-assembly--contig:-NODE-1490-length-14589-cov-2.583184_pt1 | contig 14589 bp, 14 predicted proteins | sample MGYA00241587_ERZ501343 | MGnify/ENA primary metagenome ERZ501343 (study PRJEB25962, sample SAMEA2042918) | human gut metagenome | biome: human gut; feature: human-associated habitat; material: faeces... | reverse complement strand
GCGGTCCAGAGAGCCGAGCACCGGGTTCGGCAGCTCCTCGAGGGAGAGCTCGGACTCGGAATAAACTCGCAGGTCAAGGCCCGTGGCAGCGTTCACAGCGTCCATGAGCGCGGTATAGGCGGAGAGCATGCCGCGATAGCTGTAATGGTGGTCGGTGTTCAGATAGTACTCGCGCGGGCTGCCCTCGGCGGCGTAGGTCTCCCCCGCGTCAATGAGACGCAGCCCGGCGGCGGACATGGCCTCCTTGAAGGCGGCGGACATGGCGTCCAGATTTGCGGCGTGGTTGTCCATGTTCTCGGGGTAGTCGTCGCGGAAGTATGAGCTCTGCTCGGGTATGCACAGATAAAAGAGCGCGCCGCCGTTTGCCTCTACTACGGTCTCAAGCTCAGCCAGGGCTCCGACCTCCGACTCGGCCTCGTCGGTGAAATCCTGCGCTCCGGAACCGGTGTAGCCGTGGAACGGGAGCAGCAGCTCGTCGCCGACCACTATGTCGTTGACCACCGGGCGGCCCAGGAGCAGGTTCAGCAGCGTCTGCGCCTTTATTAGGCGCGTGCGGGCTATGTACTGGTCGCCCAGGTACTCGTCCAGGTCGGTCATATAGCTGCCGTCCCAGAGGTTCGAGGCAGCGGCCTCAGGCAGAAGCGCGGCGCTGCGGTTTTCGTAGAAGAGAGAGTCGTAGGACGAAAATACGGCCCTGTACAGCGTTCCGGCGAAGGATGCGGCCATCGCGAGGGCGAGTATGGCCAGGAATCCGGCCTTGATACGTTTTTCCATTCTTCGCACCCCCTCAGAACCTGAAATAGATGAACGGGTTGAAGCCCGCGGCGAGCAGAGAGCTCACGGCAAGGCCGAACACGGCCAGCGCGAGGAAATAGTTCCAGAGCCCCAGCCGCTTTTTGAGCGCCGGATATACGGGCGCGGCGAGGATGGCGCCGAGCAGCAGCTCCGGCCAGAGCTCGGAGAGCCAATAGGTCGCCTCGCCCGACCACAGCGGGCCGGAAAAGAGCGCGGCAAAGTAGTCCAGCGCCTCCTTCGGGCCGGATGCGCGGAACCAGACCCAGCCCAGCATGACGACCAGCAGCGTCAGCACATGCCTCAGCGCCGCGGGCATCCGGGCGAAGGCGCCGCGCCAGACATAGCGCTCGCCTATCAGGAAGGCCGCGTACCAGAGGCCCCAGATGAGGAAGTTCCAGTCCGCGCCGTGCCAGAAGCCGGTCAGCGCCCAGACGATGAGCAGGTTCAGGATATTCCGCGGCAGAGAGCGCCGGCTCCCGCCGAGGGGTATGTACAGGTAGTCCCGGAACCAGCCTGAGAGCGTCATGTGCCAGCGCCTCCAGAACTCCGTGACGGAACCGGAGATGTAGGGATAGTTGAAGTTCTCCGGCAGGCGGAAGCCGAAAAGCCTGCCCAGTCCGATGGCCATGTCGGAGTAGCCGGAGAAGTCGTAATAGATGTGCAGCGTGTAGGCTATCATACCGAGCCAGGCCAGACCGGCGGAGAGCTCGCCCGACGTGCAGGTAAAGGCGCGGTCGGAAAGCTCGGCGAGGGCGTTTGAGAGAATGCACTTCTTGCCGAGGCCGAAGATGAAGCGCGCTGCTCCCTCAGCGGCGTCGTCCATGGTCTCCCGGCGCTCGTTCATGTCCAGGGCGACGTCGGTATAGCGCACGATGGGTCCGGCGATGAGCTGCGGGAAGAAGGAAATATACAGAGCCACCTGAGCCAGTGAACGGTTCGGCTGCGTGTCACCGCGATATACGTCCACGACGTAGCTCAGGCCCTGGAAGGTGAAGAAGGAGATGCCTATGGGCAGGGTTATCTCCGGCAGGGGTATGCCGAAGACACCCGCGGCGAACCCGGCGTATTTGAACCAGAAGAGCAGCGCCAGGTGCAGAGTGACGGCGGCGGCGAGCAAGGCCTTCCGTCTCCGCACACGCGGCAGCAGCAGGCCCGCGCCCCAGTCGAGCAGTACGGAAAAGAGCAGCAGCGGCAGCGCCCGAAGTCCTGCGCAGGCGTAGAAAAAAAGGCTGGCTGCGAGCAGCACGAAGTTCCGGCCGCCGCGAAAGCGCCCGGGGACGATGAAGTACAGAGCTATGACCACCGTCAGGAAGAAAAAGAGAAAGCTGACGCTGCTGAAAACCAATGCAAGCCCTCCGCCGTGCATAAAATAGGCCGAGCCGCAGCTTTGGTCGCGCCGCTCGGCACCTCAGTAAGCCGCAAAGCGTTGGTTTCGCGGCATTTTGTCGATTTAAGGTCATTATATTCGCGCAGCCTGGCAAAGTCAAGCAGGCGCCTAGAGCCAAGCGCCTGCTTACTCCTCAGCCCTTATAGGCTGCAACGGCTATGCAGCTCAACGCCATGGCAGCAAGCGCGGCGGCTATAGCCGCTGCGCCGGACACCATCGGGATGAGCGTTATCAGCAGCAGCGCCGCCCCGGCGCAGAGCATGACCCTGCCGGCGAAGCGCTGGGTCTTGTGCCAGGCCTCATCGCTCGAGAGCGAGTACTTCGTCCGTGCGCCGGATAGCGAATTTCGCCGGAGCTTGGGCATCAGGTTTCCCACCGCTATGAAGGTCAGCGCGATGACCGCAGCGCCCAGTTTAAGCAGGAAGCCCGCGCCATGTCTGCCCGCCTCGCCGGTGCTGTAAACGAAATCGAACGCCATACCGGTGAACAGCAGGCACATGAACGCCTGCGTCCATTTCATTATCCGCTCCACCGTCTGCGTGTTCTGCTCCGACTCCGATTTGGAGACGGAACATATCATCTTTCTCAGTCCGATTCCGAACAGCAGCCCGAAGTAGCCGATGGCGCCACTGAGGACCGTGTCGAAAGAAAAACGGCCCGCGAACCTGTCGGCCTCGCCCGAGGCGTTCCAGTGCACGGGCACCGTCTCCGGCATGAACGGCAGGCGTAGCAGATAGTACACCAGAGGCAGGCCGCAGAATATGAGCTCGAGTATGAGCACTTCCCTGTCGCTGAGCTTTCTCATGTCCGAACCTCGCTCTCCCCGCGTTTTCTCCCGGTCAGACCGCTCAGGAATGCCAGGGCATCCTCGAGGACACTGGTGTTGAGCTCATAATAGATGTTCTTCCCCATCCGCTCATCGCGCACCAGCCCGGCCTCACGCAGAACCGAAAGATGGCGCGACACCGCCGCGTTCGACACCGGAAAGTTCGCCGAGATCTCCCCCGCCGTCAGCTTTCCGCTCCGCAGCAGCTCCAATATCTCCCGCCGTGTCGGGTCAGCCAGCGCCCGCATCGTCTCCTGCAAGCCCATGACAACACCTCATTTAACAACTTGGTTAAATGTATTTTACCATGACTCCCCCGCCCTGTCAACGGCGGCGGGCAAAGTAAAACGGGGCAGGCCGGGCCTGTCCCGTTGATTTATCCCAGATCTTTGAGTCTCCGGTAGAACGTGGCCCGGCACAGGCCAGTCTGTTCCAGGGCGGAGGCGAAGTCGATCTCCTTGTTCCGCCACTTAGCCACCACCTGCTCGAAGTTCTCAGGCAGCGGCAGAGCCGGCCGGCCGAAGGGTACGCCGCGCGCCTTTGCGGCCGCTATGCCCTCCGCCTGGCGCTGGCGGATGTTCTCGCGCTCGTTCTCCGCAACGAAGGACAGGATCTGGAGCACCAGGTCCGCGATGAACGTGCCCATCAGGTCCTTGCCGCTGCGGGTGTCGAGAAGGGGCATGTCCAGGACTACTATGTCCACGCCTTTCTCCTTTGTCAGCAGCCGCCACTGCTCGAGTATCTCGCCGTAATTGCGGCCCAGGCGGTCTATGCTCTTCACATACAGCAGGTCGTCCCGCTTTAGCCGCCTGAGCATGCGCCGGTATTCCGGGCGCTCAAAGTCCTTGCCCGATTGTTTGTCAACATACAAATTCTGCTCCGGCACCTCGCAGCCGCGCAAGGCGATCAGCTGCCGGTCCTCGTTCTGGTCCGTGCTGGATACGCGGATGTATCCATAGACCTTGCTCATATCTTTCGACCTCCTTCGCTATGCTACTTCCACTGACTCTAGCATACGTCGGAGCCTGGGGAAAATCTTGCCGCGTCGTTTTGTTTTCGGTGCGGCGGAGTTTTGCTATTTCAGTGCGTTGAAATACCGCTCAATGTCCTCCCGGCGCGCGCGGCTTGTGCCCTGTATCATCGTATCCGAGCCTCCGCCCCGGCCGTCGATGGCGGTGTTGATCTCTCTTGACATGGAACGGAGCGGCAAGGTGTGGCTGCCGATGATATACTTATAGTCGCCGTCCGTGCCTGCAAAACCTGCGCAGACCTTGCCTGCAAGCTCAGCGCCCGCATTTACAAGCTCCCGCAGGGTTATCATGTCTATATCGCTCTCGAATATGCAGATGCTGCCCTCCGTGGGGCGGAGAGCGGCGGATTTGAGCTGCAAGAGCTCCCGCTTGAGCTTTGTCAGCTCTGCACGGCGCTCTTCCTGCTCGGCCATCACCCTGGCCACGGCTGCGCCTGTCTCAAGCCGCTTGGCAGAGAGCGCGGCGGAGACGGCGGCATTGTTCTCGTGCAGGGCGTCATAGTCGAGCATGGCGGCTTCGCCGCAGAGCAGGGTGAGCCGTGTGCCGCCGCGGTGACGCATGCTGTCGATTATCTTCAAGAGCCCGACCTCTCCGCTGTGCGATACGTGCGGCGCGCAGCAGGCGCAGAGGTCCACGCCCTCTATCTTCACTATGCGCACCTGGCCCGTCAGCTCCTTCTTGCTGCGGTAGTCCATCGCGGCGAGCTCGCCGGGCGTGGGCAAAAGCGTGCGCACAGGCACGTCGCGCCATATCGCGCGGTTCGCCTCCAGCTCGGCGCGGGAGAGGTCCTCGCGCGAGAGCTCGCCCGAGAAGTCTATGGTTATCGCCTCCTCGCCCATGTGGAAGCCCACGTTGTCATAGCCGAAAAGCCGGTGCACCGTGCCTGAGAGGATGTGCTCTCCGGAGTGCCCCTGCATTCTTGCAAAACGGAGCGGCCAGTTTATCCTGCCCTCCACCAGCGCACCCGGCTCCAGCGGCGCGGGCGTGAGGTGCACTATGTCCTCGCCCTCCTCGCGCAGTCCGAGCAGCTTCATATCCGAGAGGACGCCCTCGTCGGCCCCCTGGCCGCCGCCGCCGGGAAAGAACGCGCTGCGGTCCAGCTTGACCGCCCAGGCTCCGTCCTCTCTTTCACAAGACGTGACATGCGCCGTGAAACGGCTCAGATGCCCGTCTGAGTAATACAGTTTTTCAGTCAATATAACCACCTCTCACCCCATGATAATAGCACATTTCCACATGCGCGGCAAGCGGCGGCTTGCTTGACGGGAGAGACGCGGTATTATATAATGAATGGAATCGAAACCGGGAGGGATAACACTGAGGATACTCTTTCTTATAAACTTCGCGGGAAAGGCCGGGACGGAGAAATACGTCGAGAACCTCGTGCGCATCTTCTCAGCCGCGGGCAACGAGTGCCACTTCGCCTACAACGTCGCGGGCGAGCTCTCGGAGAAGATGGCGGAGCGCGGTGTGCCCTGTTTGCAGCTCGACCTCGCGGGCTCGCCCCTGGCGGCGGCCAAGGTGCTCGCGGGCTACTGCCGGGAGCACAAGATCGAGGTCATCCACGCCCAGTACCCGCGCGAGAATATCATTGCCCTGCTCTCTCTCAGGCACTACGCAGAGCCCCGGGTGGTGTACACGAACCACCTCACCATCCGCAGCGGCTTCAAGTGGCGCGTGCTCAACCGCATCTTCACCCCGCGTGACCACAGGATAATAGCCGTCTGCCGCGAGGGGCGGGACATCATGGTCCAAAACGGCGTCTGTCCGGAGCGCATCGAGGTAATATACAACGGCGTGGAGCCGGAGAAGTACCCCGTGCGCGACATGTCCGTCCGTCCTGAGCTCGGCATAGGCGAGGGCGAGTTCATGCTCTCCATCCTCGCGCGCTATGCGCCGGAAAAGGGGCTCTTTTTCCTGCTCGACGCCCTCTCTGAGCTCAAAAAGCTCACGGACAGGCCCTTCCGCTGCGTCATCTGCGGCGACGGCGAGCAATTCGACGCCGTCAAGCAGAAGGCGGCGGAGCTCGGGCTCGGCGATATCGTGGTCCAGACCGGCTATAGGAACGACGCGAACCGCATCCTCCGCGCGTCCGACCTCTACCTCAACACCAGCAGCTGCAACGAGGCGATGAGCTTCGCCATACTCGAGGCCATGAACTGCGCTCTGCCCCTTGTCGTGACCGACGTCGGCGGCAACCGCGACCTCGCGGAGACGAACATTCGCTGCGGTTTTGTCGTCAAATACGGCGACGTGACGGGCTTTGCCGGGGCCATCCACAGGCTCATGGAGGACGAGGCGCTCTACCGTCAGTTCTCGGCGGACGCCCTGCGCAAGATCTCCGAGGAATTCGACCTCGAGAAGCTGGCCTGGGACGTCTACCGCGCATATCAATAAACATTTTGGAGGCACATCATGATCGACGAAAAAGGCAGACTCTTCGGCAAGGTGAACATCGTTGACCTGCTCATAGTCATAATCATCCTCGCCGCGGCGGCTTTCCTCGGCTACAAGCTGCTCGGTCCCCAGAGCACCGCTGCCAACACCCAGAAGGTCCTCGTCACGCTCTACTGCGAGGAGACCCCGAACTACGTCGCAGACCAGCTCAAAGAGGGCGCCGAGGTCTGGGACAGCGAGAACAACGTCACCATCGGCTACCTCAAGGACTGGCGCACCGGCGACAGCAAGAGCGCCGTCACCGACGTCACCGGCAAGGTCGTGGAGATAACCCGTGAGGACTACTGCTCCGTCACGCTCAACTGCGAGGGCGAGGGCGTTGTCGGCACGCACGGCGTCACCATCGGCGGCACGCTCTACGGCGCGGGCCAGTCCATGAGCGTGTATTTCAACGACTGCAAGCTCTTCCTGCGCGTTCAGAGCATCGAGGTCATTGAGTGATAACGGACCGAGTGCCTGAAAGCGAGGTGGTCTGCTTTGCTCGGTAACAGCATACTCGGGCGGCTGTACGGCTGGTGGCTGTACAGCGCCATATTCCGCATCCTGCGCGGCATCTACCGCCCCTTCAGCCTGGCGTTTCCGCACAGCGCGGTGGTGCGCTTTCTCCGACGCAGCCCCAAGGTCGAGGTATGGTACAGGGCCAGCCTCTTTACAAGGATAGTTGACGCGGTATGGAATTTCCTGCTGCGGGTGTTCGGAGCCATCTTCCGGTATCTGCGCCCCGCGGCGGCGACAAGCCTCATAGTCCGGCTCGTGTCGGGCTCGAGGCTGCTGCGCTTTGACGTCATCCTCGGCGGCTTCGTTTTTGTCATGTTCATAACTCCGCACGCGATGTGGTCGAACTCCTACGCCGTGCTCGCGGCGGTGGGGCTTTTCGGGCTGTGGTTCCTCATGTCCGCAGCGGGTTCCAGGGAGAAGGTCTATCCCAAGGCGCTGGGTCTCCCCTTCCTGCTCTTCCTCATGGCCTGCGTGGGCAGTCTGATGTTCACCAGCGCGTTCAGCGACAGCGTGAGGATACTTCTCTTCTTCATCGCCGCCTTCCTGCTAACCTTTGTCATAATGGCGGACACCACGGACGAGCGGCGGCTCGTTTCTCTCATGGGCTGGATATACGCCGCGGTCATTCTCACGGCGCTCTACGCCATCGCGCAGAGGTTCATGGGCGTCGAGGTCAGCGCGTCGTACACGGACCTCGACCTGAACGCCGGCGTCCCCGGGCGCGTCTACTCCACGCTGGACAACCCCAACAACTACGCCGAGTTCCTCGTGCTCTTCACGCCGCTGTGCGTCTCCTTTGCGATGAACCGCAAGAACCCGACGCTGCGCTTTGTGCTTTGCTGCTGCATAGTGTTCCCGCTCGTCGCCATCGTGATGACCTACTCGCGCTCGAGCTGGCTCTCGCTGGCCGTTGCGGCGGTGGTTTTCGTCTACTACGTGGACAAGCGGCTCATCCCCATCGGCTTTGTGGCGATACCGCTCATCATCCCCTTCCTGCCGGACAGCATAATCACGCGCTTTTCAACCATCTTCAACTCGCACGACAGCTCGGCGAGCCACCGCATCCGCACCTGGCAGAGCCTGCTGCCCATGCTGCGCGACCATGGCTTCACCGGCATCGGCATGGGCCCGACAACCTTTGCCGACCTCTACCCCAGCTATGCGCTCACCGGCGCGACCAAGGGCGTCTACCACACGCAGATGCTGTACATGGAGCTCTTTATCGAGACCGGCGCGCTGGGCTTTGTGTCGTTCATGTGGATGATGCTCCGCAACATCAAGGACGCCGCCTTCGGCATTTTCCGCGCCTCCGGGCGTGAGGCCCAGGGCGCGCTGGTCGCCTGCGTCGCCTCGTTTGTCGGCATCGCCGTGGCCTCCATCTTTGAGTATATCTGGTTTTATCCGCGCGTGCTGTTCGCGTATTTCATCCTTCTCGGCGTGTGCCTAGCCTGCATCCGCATGGGCCGGGAAAAGCGGGAGGTTGGCTCCGTTGACAGGAAATAAGAAACTCATATACGCCGCGCTCTTTGCGGCGCTCTGCTGCGTCATCACCATGTACCCCAAGTTCCCCACGCTCTTCGGCTATATCCACGCCGGAGACGCGCTGGTGCTGCTGGCCGCCTATGTGCTCGGACCGCTCTGGGGCTCGCTGGCGGCGGCGCTCGGCTCCAGCCTCGCCGACCTCATGGCGGGCTATGTGCAGTATTTCCCGGGCACCTTTGTGATTAAGGCCGTCATGGCCCTGCTCGCCGGGGCGCTGCTGCGCCGCTTCGGGGCCAGGAGGCCCGTCGTCACCTCCGTGCTCGCGGGTCTCGCCGCCGAGTGCATAATGGTGCTCGGCTATCTCGGATACGAGGGCGCGCTGCTCGGCTACGGCTGGGCCGCCGCGGGCAGTGTGCCGACGAACATAGTTCAGGGCGTTTTCGGGGCTGCGGCCTCCTCCGCCCTCTTTGCAGCTCTCATGAAGACCCCCTACGCCCGCCGCGAGCTCGGCCTGGACTTCAGGCACGACAAGGACAAGCGCTGACGGCGCTGCAACACTCCCAAAGGAGGTGACGACCCACGCCCGGCAAGACTATACTGCGTGAAAAGCTAAACGAGTCCATCTCGTCCGTGCTGCCCATCGCGCTCATAGTGGCGCTGATGTGCCTGAGCTTTGTGCCTGTGACAACGGACCTGATGCTGGCCTTTCTGCTCGGCACCATAATGCTCATCGTCGGTATGGGTCTCTTCACCCTCGGTGCCGAGGCGTCCATGACGCAGATAGGCAACCACACCGGCGCGCGCATGACCAAGACCCGCAGGCTCTGGCTCATCCTGGCGCTCAGCTTTATCCTCGGCGTCGCGATAACAGTTGCGGAACCGGACCTGCAGGTCCTCGCCTCCAATGTGCCGCACATAAACACGGCGGTGCTTATCATCACCGTCTCCGTCGGCGTGGGGCTCTTCCTCGTCGTCTGCATGCTGCGCATCCTGCTCGGCATACAGCTCCGCTGGGTGCTGCTCGGCTGCTACATAGTCGTCTTTGCGCTCGCCGCACTGTCTGATGCGGGCTTTCTCAGCGTCGCCTTCGACTCAGGCGGCGTCACGACCGGGCCGATGACCGTGCCCTTTATCATGGCGCTCGGCGTCGGCGTGGCCTCCATACGCAGCGACAAAAACGCCGAGGCGGACAGCTTCGGCCTCGTGGCGCTCTGCTCCATCGGGCCCATACTCGCCGTGATGATACTCGGCTTTTTCTACGAGATGGAGGACGGCACCGTCGCCGCCAGCGTGATACACAGCTACGCCGACACGGTCGAGCTCGGCGGCGGCTATCTTCGCGCCATTCCCGAGTACATGGGCGAGGTGGCGCTGGCGCTTGCGCCCATCGTGGGCTTTTTCCTGCTCTTTCAGGTGTTTGCGCTGCATCTGCGGCGTATACCCTTCCTCAAGATAATAATCGGCCTCGTCTACACCTACGTCGGCCTCGTGCTGTTCCTCGTGGGCGTGAACGTCGGCTTCTCCTCTCTGGGCACGATACTCGGCGCCCAGCTTGCGATACAGACGCCCTGGCTGCTCGTGCCCATCGCCATGGTCATGGGCTGGTTCATAATCTCCGCCGAGCCCGCGGTGCACGTGCTCAACAAGCAGGTCGAGGAGATAAGCGCCGGGGCCGTGTCCGAAAAGGCCATGGGCCTGAGCCTCTCGATAGCCATCGCGCTGGCGACCGGGCTCGCCATGGTGCGGGTGCTGACGGGCATCTCGATACTCTGGTTCGTCGTCCCCGGCTATGTCATAGCGCTGGCCATGAGCTTTTTCGTGCCGCCCATCTTTACCGCCATCGCCTTTGACTCCGGCGGCGTGGCCTCCGGCCCGATGACCGCGACCTTCATGCTGCCCTTCGCCATGGGCGCGTGCGAAGCCGTGGGCGGGAACGTCATAACCGACGCCTTCGGGCTGGTCTCGCTCGTCGCCATGATGCCGCTCATCACGGTGCAGGTCATGGGCGCGGTTTACGTGGTGCGCTCGAAAAAGGCCAAAGAGACCTTCGACGCGACGCAGCTTGCGGACACGGACATCATCGAGCTCTGGGAGGTGGCGTCATGATAATGGACTTTGTGGTCGCCATCGTGGACCGCGCCCGGGCGGAGGACATGCTGGAGGTCTACCGCAGTCACGGCCTGCCCATAGTGCTGACCATGCTCGGCAACGGCACGGCAACCTCGGAGCACCTGAGCCTCTACGGGCTCGAGGCCACGGAGAAGGCGCTGGTCGCCTCCGTCGCCTGCGGGGACATGACCCGCCAGCTCATAAAAAGCGCCAAACGGCGGCTTTTCATCGACATCCCCGGCAACGGCATCATGCTTGCCGTGCCGATAAAAAGCGTGGGAGGAGGACGCACCTTGGCATTTCTCACAGGCAACAGCGCGCCTGACGGCGCAGTGCCGGAGCTGAGCTTTGAGCACGAGCTGATAATGGTCATAATCAACGAGGGCCACACGGACACGGTCATGGACGCGGCGCGCTCCGCCGGAGCCGCGGGCGGCACGGTGCTCCACGCGAAGGGCACCGGCGCGAAACAGGCCGAGCGCTTCCTCGGCGTCTCCATCGCCGAGGAAAAGGAGCTCATCATCATCGTCTCCAAGGCCTCGGAGAAGGCGGCCATAATGAAGGCCATCGCCGAAAACTGCGGCCCCGGCACGCCGTCCGGAGCCATCTCCTTCTCCCTGCCCATCTCCGCCGTCGCCGGACTGCGCGTCCTCGAGGACGACTGAAGGGAGGGCATATCATGAGACAATGCATGGATGCCGACAACCTGCACCGTCGGCTCAGGAAAATCATCGGGCAGGTCCAGGCCATTGACCGGATGGTCGACGAGGACGTGCCCTGCGAGGACATACTCGCCCAGATAAACGCCGCGAAGTCCGCCCTGCACCGCGTCGGGCAGGTCGTGCTCGAGGGTCACATCAAGCACTGCGTGCGCGACGGCATAGAGCACGGCGACGCAGAAAAGACCATCGAGAGCTTCACAAAGGCCGTTGAGCGCTTCTCAAATATGGGCTGATCCCCTCCCCCGCCCTTGACATCAGGGGCGGGTCGGTCTATATTATACCTATACCCCCATAGGTATATGAAAGGCGGATGTGTATGGAGAAGCTGGAGGCCCTGTTGAAGTGGGGCGGAGTCAAAAAAGACGTCATTTGCCTGGTTTTGGGCGGCGTTTCCCTGCTTGTCAGCATCTTCGGGCTGGCTCCCGGCCTGCCCTTTGACCCGGCCTGGGTGGCCGTCATACTCTGCGGCGTTCCGATAATCCTAGAGGCCATCATCGGGCTCGTCACCGCCTTTGACATCAAGGCCGACGTGCTGGTCTCCATGGCGCTCATCGCCTCGGTCATCATCGGCGAGGACTTCGCCGCGGGCGAGGTGGCCTTCATCATGCAGCTCGGCTCCCTGCTCGAGGACCTGACCGTTGCCAGAGCCCGCGCGGGCATTGAAAAGCTCGTGCAGCTCACGCCCCAGACCGCGCGGCTCATCTCCGGCGGCGCGGAGGAGATCATCCCCGCCGAAAACGTCCGCGTCGGGGATGTTCTGCGCGTCCTGCCCGGCGAGACGATACCGGTCGACGGCGTCATACTCACTGGCGTGACCTCGGTAAATCAGGCCGTCATGACCGGCGAGAGCCTGCCCGTGGACAAGGGCCCGGGCGACGAGGTCTCCAGCGGCACGGTGAACCAGTTCGGCTCCTTCGACATGCGGGCGGCCAAGGTCGGCGAGGACAGCTCCATCCAGCGCATGATCCGCCTCGTGCAGTCCGCCGACGCGGGCAAGGCCAAGATCGTCGGCCTCGCCGACCGCTGGGCGACGTGGATTGTCGTGACCGCGCTGGTCGCCGCCGCAGGCACCTGGGCCGTCACGGGCGAGATAATCCGCGCGGTGACAATTCTCGTCGTGTTCTGCCCCTGCGCCCTCGTTCTGGCGACGCCGACGGCTATCATGGCGGCCATAGGCAACGCGACAAAGCACGGTTTCCTCGTCCGCGAGGGCGACGCTCTCGAGCGGCTGGCTACCGTGCGGCGGGTGTGTTTTGACAAGACTGGCACGCTCACTACGGGGCATCCCCGCGTCGCCGCCGTGCGGAGCTTTGACGAGGTGCTGAGCGAGGACGGGCTCTACGCCCTTGCGGCCGGTGTGGAGGCGCGCAGCGAGCACCCGCTGGGCAAGGCGGTTGTCTCAGGCTGGCGCGAGGCAGGCGGTGAGCTTGCCGAGGCCGAGGACTTTGCCATGCTCCCAGGACGGGGCGTGAGTGCGCTTGTCGGCGGACGGAGGGTCCTGGCGGGCAATCCCGAGCTGCTCTCCTCCGAAGGCGCCGCCCCCGATGCGGAGATGCTCTCAGCGGCGGAGGAATACCGTGAAAGAGGCTGCACGGTCATATACATAGCCGTCTCCGGAGCGGCGTCGGGCTTCATTGCGCTCTCGGACACGCTGCGCCCCGGCATGACGGACACGATCAGCGCCGTGCGCAAGGCGGGAGCCGAACCCGTACTGCTCACAGGAGACCACAAAAATGCCGCCGAGACGATAGCTCGCGAGCTGGGCATCACCGAGTACAAATACGAGTGCCTGCCCGAGGACAAACTTGCGTGGATAGACGCCTCCCAGCGCGAGGGCGCGCCTGTGTGCATGATAGGCGACGGCATAAACGACGCCCCGGCGCTCAAGATGGCCTGCACGGGCATAGCCATGGGCGGCGTGGGCAGCGACATCGCCATCGAGGCCGCGGACATCGCGCTGGTGAACGACGAGATAAGCGAGCTGCCGCATCTTCTGCGCCTCTCGCGGCGGATGATGGGGACGATAAAGCTAAACCTCACCTTCTCGATGACGCTCAGCTTTGCGGCCATAGTGCTGGCGATGACGGGACTGCTCGGTCCCGTGGTCGGTGCGCTGGTACACAACGCGGGCTCGGTACTGGTGATAATCAACTCCGCCTTCCTGCTGCGCTGGCGTAAGCGCGGGGCTTGAAAAGCGGGCGCGGCGGTGCTACAATGGCCAAAACCCGAAAGGAAGTGCTCAGCATGATACGCGCCGCGACCGCCGCAGACATAGACGCCATTGAGGCCGGATACAACGAGCTGCTGCTCTACGAACAGGAGCACGGTTCAAACTCGCACTGGGTGCTCGGCGTCTACCCCACCCGCGCCACGGCGGAGCGGGCGGTCGAGGCCGGGACGATGTACGTCCTCGACGAGGGCGGGCGCATCTGCGCGAGCATGATACTCAACTCCCGCCAGGCGGCGGAATACCGCGAGATGCCCTGGCTCTACCCTGCCGCGGACGACGAGGTGCTCGTGATACACACGCTCTGTGTCCCGCCATCCATGGCCGGGTGCGGGCTGGGCACGCGCATGGTGGACTTTGCGACCGGCTTCGCCCTCGGGCGCGGCATGAGCGTACTGAGGCTGGACACGAACCTGTACAACCTCCCCGCCCAGCGGCTCTATCTCAAAAACGGCTTCCGCATCGCCGGGAGCGCGTTTGTAAAGAGTCTTTGCGTTCCTTAAGATTCCTTTATGCTTCTAAGGGGTCAGCCTCCGAGCTGGCCCCTTTTCGTCTACCTTGCCGTCCGGGCCGCGCCGTCCGGGCGGTCCGCGCGTTAGGAACCACCCTTGATCGCAAACGACCCCGGAACCTCCTCCCTTCCAACCAGCCTCTCCGCCACCGTCTTCTCGAGCGTGCTGCTCGTCGTTGCCTACTCCGTCGCGGACGTGCTCGTGCGCACAAACCGGAGGCGTCGCCTCATGGGCGAGGCGGCACGCCACGACGGCCAGCGCGGCTACGTCCGCACGCTCGTGAGCGTGCTCGAGCCCAGCGTCGTGGCGTGGACCGTCGTCCCCATCGCGCTTCTGGTCACGCTGCAGTCCATGGTGAGCCAGGGCCTGTTCACGGGCGGGAACTCCGTCGACCGGCTGTCTGCCGTCACGTTTGCGGGCATCGCGCTCCTGCTCGTGCGAAACCGGCTCGCGGCGCTCGCCTCGGCCTGGGCGGCGCGCACGGACGCGCGCTCCGCGGGCGAGCAGGACGCGGACGCCTCGGACGAAGACTCGCTGCGGCGG
>ENA-OOXJ01001487-OOXJ01001487.1-human-gut-metagenome-genome-assembly--contig:-NODE-1487-length-14619-cov-2.198023_pt1 | contig 14619 bp, 10 predicted proteins | sample MGYA00241587_ERZ501343 | MGnify/ENA primary metagenome ERZ501343 (study PRJEB25962, sample SAMEA2042918) | human gut metagenome | biome: human gut; feature: human-associated habitat; material: faeces... | reverse complement strand
TTTCGCCCGCCACCCGTTCCCGACAACCGAACCCTCCGTCCCCCAAAAGCCGCCACACGCCATGAAGCGGAGCCACACGGCGCTTCTGGCCGCAGGACTGCTCCTCATCGGAACAACCTCGGCCCAGGAGCCGCTCGACAACTACTATCCCTACGAACAGCCCGACTACGAGGAGGAGTCCCGCCCGATGCTCCGCCCCGACTCGACGCTGTTCTACCGTGGTGTGGCGCTTGCCGAGGACCTCTATGGTCTGAACACAGACTTCCGCCTCTCGTTCGTCCGCTACCGGCGGCGCGGTCTGGCGTGGGATACGGAGCGGAACACGCTCCACGGCATCGAGCTCGATTACGATGCGCTCTCGGCGCTGCGGAATCTGGGGGCCGAGGAGTTGCGCACGGGCGGGCTCCACATGTCGGCCACGGTGGGCGATGCCGTGAACGGCAGCCGCAAGATGCGGCTTCCGGAGGAGGAGAGCGCCCCGTGGCACCGCGCATCGGTGACCTTCACCGGGCGCAACTACCTCTTCGGTGCGAAAATCGCGGCCGGGAGGCAGCTGGGTCATGGCTGGAGCGGAGCCGCGGCGCTCCACTACCGCACGGGGCGCGACCTGAGGGCCGAAGGGGTCTTCACCGACGGGCTGTCGATTGGCGTGAGGACCGCGAAGCGATTCGGCGAGGAGCACTCGCTCACGCTGCTGCTCGTGGCGGCGCCCTCGATGCGGGGGCTGCGCTCCCCGTCGACCGAGGAGGCCTTCACCCTCACGGGCGACCCGCTCTACAACCCGGCCTGGGGCTTTCAGGACGGCAAGGTGCGCAACTCGCACGTACGGCGTCAGTTCGAACCCTTCGCCGCCGCCATCTACCGGCGCCGTCTGAGTGGGGCAACCCGCCTCGAGGCGACGCTCGGTCTGCGCTACGGCTGGCAGTCCTACAGCTCGCTGGGGTGGTATAACGCCCGCACGCCGCTGCCGGACAACTACCGTTACCTGCCCTCCTATATCGGCGACCGCGCCACCGAGGAGGCCTGGCGCCGCAACGAGACGCGCTACACGCAAATCGACTGGGACGGCCTCATCGCCCGCAACCGGCTGGCCGACGGCGAGGCCGTCTATGCACTCGAGGAGCGCATGACGCGCACGGCCCGCATGCAGCTCGAGCTGCGGCTGACCACCGAGGTCGACTCCCGCCTGACGCTGCGCTACGGTCTGAGCGCGGATATCGACAACCGGCGCAACTACAAGCGGATGCGCGACCTGCTCGGCGCCCGCTATCTGACCGACATCGACCAGTATCTGGTCGACGACGACACATACAGCAACCTGCTGCAGAACGACCTGCGTCATCCCGACCGCCGAATCGGCGAGGGAGACCGCTTCGGATACGACTATGCGCTCCAGGCGCAACGCATCCGCGCCCACATCGATGCGGAGTACCGCACCGACCGGCTGACGGCACGGCTCCACGCCTCGCTGGGCTACGACCTCCACTTCCGGCAGGGATACTACGAAAAGGAGCTCTTCGCGGGCAGCGGCTCCTACGGCCGCTCGCGCGAATGCAGCTTTACGCCCTATCTGCTCAAGGGAGCCGCGGGCTGGGCCTTCTCGCCGCGCAGCTATCTGGAGCTGGTGCTCGCCACCGGAGCCCGCTCGCCGCAGAGCGAGGCGCTCTTCCTCCAGCCGCAGTACAACAACCGCCTGGTTGACAACCCCTCGACGGAGCAGTTCCATGCCATCGAACTCAACTACCGCCGCACGGGGCGCTACCTCTCGCTGCAGGCGTCGCTCTACGCCGTGGCGATGTTCGACGGGCTGAAGACCCGGCGCTACTACGACGACCTGGCGGCCACCTACTGCGACCTGGTCGTATCGGGCATCGGGACCCTCTCGGCCGGAGCAGAGGCGGCGCTCGAGTGGCGGATGTCGCGGCGCTGGAGCCTCTCGCTCGCCGCGGCGGCCGCACGCTACAAGTACATCCGCAATCCGCGCGTGACACTCTACTCCGACGTGGACAACAGGCTCGTCGACGACCATGCCGAGAGCCACATGGGCGGCTGCGTGCCGGGCGGAGCGCCGCAACTGAGCGGCTGCCTCCAGGTGCGCTATTTCGGGCCGCGGGGCTGGGGCTTCCGCCTTTCGGGCAGCTACATCGGCGCACGCTATGTCGAACCCTCGGAGGTGCGCCGCACGGAGCGCGTGGCACGGCAGGGGCCCTCTCGGAGGAGCTCTACGAACGCTTCACCACACAGGAGCGGCTCGGCGACGTCTGCTCGCTCGACGCCTCGCTCTTCAAGAGTTTCTACTTCACCCGCTCGCGTCTGAGTATCTCGCTCATGCTGAACAACCTGCTGGGCGGACGCAACGCCGTATACTCGGCCTATGAATCGCTCCGCGTGCGGCGCAGCTACAGCGGCGACACGGAGGTCTTCACGCCGTTCGACACTCGTCTTCTACACATCTATCCCCGCACGTTCTACCTTACGGTCTCTTACAAATTTTAAGTAATATTAAATTTTTGCACCGAATTTGGAGCTTTTGGCTAATTTTTTATAATTTAGAGTGACCAAAAACCCAAAACTTACTATCTACAATGATTATCGGTATTCCCAAAGAGATTAAGAACAACGAGAACCGCGTTGCTCTTACCCCCGCAGGTGCCCACGAACTGACCAAACGGGGCCACAAGGTATATATTCAGGCTACGGCCGGCGTCAACAGCGGCTTCCCCGACGAGGCCTATGTAGCTGTCGGTGCGGAGATTCTGCCCTCCATCGAAGAGGTCTACACCCGGGCCGAGATGATTATCAAGGTCAAGGAACCGATTGCTCCCGAATACAAACTCATTCGCAAGGACCAGCTGGTCTTCACCTACTTCCACTTCGCCAGCAGCGAAGCGCTCACCCGTGCGATGATTGAGAGTGGCGCCGTCTGCTGCGCCTACGAAACCGTCGAGCGTCCGGACCGTTCGCTGCCGCTGCTGATTCCCATGTCGGAGGTTGCCGGCCGCATGTCGACCCAGGAGGGATGCTACTTCCTCGAGAAGCCGCGCGGCGGCAAGGGCAAGCTGCTCGGTGGCGTTCCGGGCGTGAAGCCTGCCAAGGTCTTCGTCATCGGCGCCGGCGTGGTCGGCACGGCTGCAGCCCGTACGGCCGCCGGAATGGGTGCCGACGTGACCATCTGCGACATCTCGCTGCCGCGTCTGACCTATCTGGCCGACGTCATGCCGCAGAACGTCAAGACGCTCATGTCGTCGGAGTACAACATCCGCGAGGAACTCAAGACGGCCGACCTGGTGATTGGTTCGGTGCTGATTCCGGGCGCCAAGGCCCCGAAGCTGGTGACGCGCGACATGCTGAAGCTCATGGAGCCCGGCACGGTCATGGTCGACGTGGCCATCGACCAGGGCGGCTGCTTCGAGACGTCGCATCCCACCACGCACGAGGAGCCCGTATACTACGTCGACGGCATTCTCCACTACTGCGTGGCCAACATCCCGGGCGCCGTGCCCTACACCTCGACGCTGGCGCTGACCAATGCCACGCTGCCCTACGCCATTCAGCTGGCCGACAAGGGGTGGCGCCGCGCCTGCAAGGAGAACCACGAGCTGGAGCTGGGCCTCAACGTCGTACAGGGCAAGGTGGTCTACAAGCCCGTTGCCGAGGCCTGGGGACTTCCCTACGAGCCGCTGGAGCTGTAAAGCCTCTGCACACCAAACACAGAGAGGGCTTCCCCGACCGGGGAAGCCCTCTTTTCATGCACGGCGGCAGGCACCGCTCCCGAACGTCAGATAAAGAGGTTGACGTTCGCCTGCTCGGCCTGCTCGAGGTAGGCGGCCACGCCGCCCAGCGTGACGTTGTCGAGCAGCTCCTCGCGGCGGATGCCCATCACGTCCATGCTCATCGTGCAGGCAATCATCTCCACACCGTTATCGGCCGCCTGACGCATCATCTGCTCGAGGCTGTCGATGCGCTTCGTCCGCATGACGTGGCGCATCATCCGGCTGCCCAGTCCGAAGAAGTTCATCTTCGAGAGGCTCAGCCGACGGCTGTCCGAAGGCATCATCCATCCGAACATGCGGCCGAAGAGGTCCTTGGCCACCGAGGGCTTCTGCTGCTTCTTGATGATGTTCAGTCCCCAGAAGGTGAAAAACATCGTCACATGCTTGCCGGCCGCCGCGGCCCCGTTGGCTATCACGAAGGAGGCCAGCGCCCGGTCCAAATCGTCGCTGAAGACAATCAGCGTCTTGCCGTCAGCCGCACCGGAGGGTGAGGGGGAGGCGCCGCAGCATGCCGGAGCGGCCGCAGCCTCGCCCTTGCTCACCGTCGCCTCGACGATGCCTCCGTGCTGCTCGACCCCTTCGAGCCGGGCCCCGGTCATCCGGCACCACGAAACGACGTCGCGGGCAAAGGCCTGGTCGGTGGCGCGAATCCGCAGCCGTCCGCCGACCGACAAACCCTCGTAGCAGCGCTTGAGCTGCATGACGGGCCCGGGGCACATCAGCCCGCAGGCGTCGACCTCAACCACCTCGCCGCAGCCGCACGCTGCGGAGGTTGCCGGAGCCTCACTGCCCACCGAGCCATCCTCCGAGACCGGGGCCGCTTCGGCTGCACGCCGGGCCGACGTGCCCTGTTCACCGCCGCCGTTGGGAGGGGTGAGGGGCGCCGTGGCGGCGAACCAGGTCCGGTAACCGCCCGAGAGGTTGCGCACGTCGTCGAATCCATGCTGCGTGAGGATGCGCGAGGCCAGATAGCCGCGCAGGCCGACGGCGCAGGTGACGACCAGAGGCCGGTTGCGGGGCAGTTCGTCGAGGTGCTCGCGCAGCTCGTCAAGCGGAATGTTGACAAAGCCCGGGATGGAGCCCAGCTCGTATTCGGCCCGCGTCCGCACGTCGATGCGCACGGTCTCTTCCGGAAGCCCGGCCACCTCGCGCCAGTGGAGCGTGCGGCACTTGCCCGTGAGGATGTTCTCGGCCACGTAGCCGGCCATGTTGATGGGGTCCTTGGCCGAGGAGTAGGGGGGTGCATAGGCGTGTTCGAGCTCGGTGAGGTCGTAGACCGTGCCGCCCCGCTGGATGACCTGGGCAGCCATCTCAATCCGCTTGTCCACACCGCCGTAACCGACAATCTGCACGCCCAGCAGCCGCCCGCTGTCGGGGGCAAAGACCACCTTGATGCTCATCGGCACGGCACCGGGGTAGTAGCCGGCGTGCGACGAGGAGTGAGTATAGGAGGAGCAGTAGGGGATGCCCTCGCGCTGCAGCTGGCGGGCATTCATGCCGGCCGTGGCCACCGTCAGGTCGAAGACCTTGGCAATCGAGGTGCCGATGGAGCCGGAGTAGGTGCTCTTGTCGCCGAAGACGATGTTGTCGGCCACGATGCGCCCCTGCTTGTTGGCCGGGCCGGCCAACGGAATCATCGTCGGACGTCCCGTCACGGGGTTGAGCACCTCGACCACGTCGCCCAGCGCATAGATATCGGGGTCGGAGCTCCGCATGCGGTCGTCGACGACGATGCCGCCGCGGGCGCCGAGCCGGAGCCCCGCCTCGCGGGCCAGCCGGTTCTCGGGCCGTACGCCGATGCTCAGCAGCACCATGTCGGCCTCGATGCGGGCACCGCTCTGAAGGTGCACCGCAACGGCGGCCCCCGCATCCTCGAAGCGGACCACCCCTTCACTCAGACGAAGGCCCACGCCCTTGTCCTGGAGGTGACGGTGGACGATGGCCGCCATCGAGAAGTCGAGCGGAGCCATCACCTGCGGCGCCATCTCGACCACATCGACATGAAGACCCGCCTCGTGGAGGTTCTCGGCCATCTCAAGACCGATGAACCCGCCGCCGACCACCACCGCACGCCGGGGCCGCTCGCGAAGCAGATACTCCTTGATGGCATCCGTGTCGGGCACGCTGCGCAGCGTGAAGATGCGCCGGTCGTCGATGCCCTCGATGGGCGGACGCAGCGGTTCGGCACCGACCGAGAGCACCAGTTTGTTGTAGGGCTCCGTATAGAGTTCGCCCGTGGCCAGGCGCCGCACCTCGACCAGCCGCTTTTCACGGTCGATGCGCACCACCTCCTGCTCGGTGCGGATGTCGATGCGGAAGCGTCGGGTGAACCCCTCGACGCTCTGCACGAAGAGTTTGTTGCGGTCGGCAATCGTTCCGCCGATGTAGTAGGGCAGTCCGCAGTTGGCATAGGAGACATACTTCCCCCGCTCGAAAAGCACGATGTTCGCATGCTCGTCCATTCGGCGCAAACGGGCCGCAACGGTGGCTCCGCCCGCCACGCCCCCGACAATCAGATAATTCATGTTGGTCTTCGTTTTTTGTTGTTTATTTGACAATATACATATTTCTTACTGGAAAATATTCGGGTAAAAAAGAGCTTCTCAGGCCTGCTCCATCGAACGCCTGAGGGCATCGAAGAGCGCCTTGCAGGGGAGACCCGAGGCCATCGTCCCCTCAATCTTGGCACGCCCCTCATCGGTGAGCGAGAAGACCATCTGCCGCTTGTCGTGCGGAGCGATTTCCCGCCGCACGTAGCCCTTGTTCTCAACCGCCGTGATGACCTTCGAAACCCGCGAATTGGAGAGACCGACATACTCGCTCAGCGCACCAGCCGTGCGGGTCTCTCCCTCCCTGAGGGCGCAGAGCACCATCGCCTCGTTGATGGTGATGCCGTGCTCGTCGGCAAAATCGCGCTCGAAGCGGTACAACGCCTTATAAATATCCTTGATAACACAAATCCGTTCCATAATCCCAAATCAATTCGGAAGCAAAGGTAATAATATTTTCCTATCGGACAAATTTTCCAGTGGAAAATATTTTCATGTGGGGGAGGGACGGTTTTTTAGGGCCTTTTTTCAAAGAGGGCGGACAATCTGAGTAGAAAATACCATAAAAAATCCCGGCCGCTCGATGCAGCCGGGAGCAAATTCATCTTATCAAACATTAAACAGCGGACCGCGTCACGCAACCGCTCCGCCGCGCATCAGAGCGACGCGCCCTGAACTACCTGACGCCGGTCATAGGGGACCAGCCGCCCGTTGAGCGTAATCCGCTGCGAGCGGTAGATGGACTCGACAAGCAGCGAGGCGCGGTTCGTCCCCTCGGGCAGCGAGATGGTCACCATGGCCGAGATACCGACTCCCGTCACGGTCATCGTGAAGAGCGTCGTACCCTGCCGGTCCTTCTCGATTTTCACGCTCGAAGCCTTGCCCTCGACCGTAATGCCCCCCACACCGTTCGGACCGCCGCTGTTGAAGGGGGCAATCTGTACAACGGCCTCATCGTCATTCGTGAGCGAGACGAAGTTCGTCGTATTGGTGACGAAGGCCGTTCCGCCCCGTTTAAAGACCAGCTGGTCGGCCGCCAGTATGAAGTTCCGGTCGTTGAGCGCCTGCACGGCTTGGGCATAGTCGACCGAATCCTGAATCGCTTCGAGCTGCTTGCGGACCTTGCGCTTCTGGGCCCGCGTCAACTCCTCCTGCTGCGGTGCCGGCGATTCGGCGCGTGCGCTCGACGTCGCGCCGAAGCTCAATGCCAGCATCAGAATCAATGCCAACAACATTTTTCCACGTTTCATTTTAAACATCATTCTACACATTTCATGCAACACCAGACGTCATGCGGCCGCCTTACGGAAAAGAGTCCCGCCGAAGGGGTAGGGCACCCCGGCCGCATCTGCTGTTATAACGGGGAAAAGCCCCCTTTTATTGCACGGCGCAAGGCGGGAAAAGGGCGACAGCATGCAGCAGAAAGGGCCCGCAGGGCAATTTTATCAGCAAACGGGCCGGCAAGAGGACCCGGCAAGAGGCAGACACTCGCCGCAAAGGTCTCGCTATGAGCCCCGAGGGGCGCAAATTAGTCAAATATTTGACCATTTGCAGGCGAGTTGCTATCTTTGCAGCCGCAAACACTCTCCTCCATGAACAGGCCAGGCTCCGATTTCCGGAATCTACAACTGCTCATCGTACGTGCCCGCATGGCATTCCGCCGCTACATTCAGCGCACGTTGAAAGAGCACGGCATCGGCATCACCTTCGAGATGCTGCAGGTGCTCAGCTGCCTGTGGCGCGACCAGGGCATCGCTCAGCAGACGCTCGCCGAGCGAATCATCAAGGACAAGGCGAGTCTGAGCAATCTGCTCAGCAACCTCGAGCGCAAGGGCTACGTCTGCCGCCGCGAGGATGCGTCGGACCGCCGCAACAAGCTGGTATACCTCACCCCCGCAGGCGAGGCTCTCTGGCAGCGGCTCCTTCCGATTCTCGACGACGTCTACAACCAGGCGGAGCAAATCATCGGGCCGGAGCGCATCCGCACGCTCTCCGAAGAGTTGGAAGAGATACACAACAGACTGGAAAATGCGTAAAACACTCAACTCAGCAATCATCCTCGCGGCACTGCTGTCGTCAGGCCTTGCGTGCCGGGCCCAGGAGCCGTTTCCGCAGCCGGCCGCGGATGCCGCAACGGAATACGACCGCGCCGTCGCGGCGGCCATGGCGGACACTGCGGCCCTCGCGCATCGCGACTCGCTCTTTCTGAGTGTCGAGCAGCTCTTCGAGCAGGGTGTCCTCCACAGCCTTCAGCTTCAGGCCGATGCCATGGAGGAGCTGGCGGCCGGCGAGCGCGAACGCACGGCCCGCACCGAGCGCTATCCAGACCTGCAGGTGGGATTCAAGGGGGGCTTTGTCGGCCAGCCCGTCGTCTTCCGGCACGGACTCACGGGAGCCTACCGTCCCGACTCGCCCGACTGGTCGCAGAACTATGTGGTGGACTTCGCCCAGCCGCTCTACCAGGGCGGACGCATCCGCTACACCATCCGCAAGGCTGACCTTGAGAAGCGTCTTGCCGTGCTCCGCACCTCGGGGGACCGCGCCGAGGTGAAGCTGAGCCTGCTCGACCAGTATCTGCAGCTCTTCACGCTCTACCGCGAGCAGGAGGTACTCACGCGCAACATCGAGGAGTCGGAGCTCCGCCTGCGCGACATCCGCCGGATGAAGGAGGAGGGGCTCATCACCAACAACGACGTGCTGCGCAGCGAGATGCAGCTGACCAACGACCGCCTCTCGCTCCGCGAGACGCAGAACAGCATCGAGCTGGCCTCGCAGCAGCTCGACATCCTGCTCGGGCTGGAGGAGACGCTGCTGCTGCGTCCCGACTCGACGCTGCTCTACAGCCGGCTGGAGATGGAGAGCTACGAAAGCTACATCGCCGAGGCCTATGCCAACGACCCCACGATGCGTCAGCTGCGCATGCAGACCGAACTGGCGCAGAACGACGTGCGGCTGACCCGCTCGGCCTCGCTTCCGACACTCTCGCTCTACGCCTCCAACACGCTGGCCCGACCCATCGCCCGCACGCTCGAGGATCTCTACAACAACAACTGGAACGTCGGACTGCAGATTTCCGTGCCGCTCTTCGCGCTCTACAAGAACCGCTACAAGGTGCGCGAAAGCCGCATTGCGGTCTCGCTGCGCCGCAACGCCGAGGAGCAGGAGATGCAGCGCATCCGCGTGCGCGTGCGCACCGCCTTCCTGCGGCACCAGGAGGCGCGTCAGCAGGTCGAGGCGCTCAAGCTCTCGGTCCGACAGGCCCAGGAGAACTACCGCATCATGCAGAACCGCTACCTCAACCAGCTGGCGATTCTGACCGACCTGCTCGACGCCAACAGCGTGCGGCTCAACGTCGAGCTGCAGCTCACGGCGGCCCGCACGCGCGTCATCTATACCTATTATCAACTCCAGAAGGCCTGCGGCCGGCTCTGACAACACGCAAGGAACATGAACGAATGGCATGAAAAACGACGGAAACTCCGCAAACACCGGCTCCGCAACATCGTACTGAATCTGATTTGCATCCTTCTGGCAGGCTCGGGACTCTGGTTCACGTTCAACTACTTCCGCCGCCACATCAACTACGAGATAACCAACGACGCCTTCGTCGACCAGTATGTGGCCCCCATCAACATCCGCGTGTCGGGCTACATCCAGGAGGTGCGCTTCCGCGAGCATCAATATGTCCACAAGGGGGACACGCTGCTCGTGCTCGACAACCGCGAGTACATCATCAAGGTCAAGGAGGCCGAGGCGGCGCTGCTCGACGCCCACGGCACGCAGGATGTCATCCACTCGGGGGTCGAGACCTCGCACACGAACGTCGCCGTGCAGGAGGCCAACATCGCCGAGGCCAAGGCCAAGCTCTGGCAGCTGGAGCAGGATTACCACCGCTTCGAGCGGCTCATGCGCGACGAGTCGGTACCCCGCCAGCAGTACGAGCAGGCCAAGGCAGCCTACGACGCCGCTAAGGCCCGTTACGACGCGCTGGTGGCCCAGAAGAACGCCGCCGTATCGCAATATACCGAGGCCAGCAAGCGTACCATCGGCGCCGAGGCCAACATCCTCCGCTGCGAGGCCAGCCTCGACATCGCCCGTCTGAACCTCTCCTACACGGTGCTGACGGCCCCCTACGACGGCTACATCGGTCGCCGCACGCTCGAACCGGGGCAGTATGTACAGTCGGGACAGACCATCTCCTATCTGGTCCGCAGCAAGGACAAGTGGGTGACGGCCAACTACAAGGAGACGCAAATCGCCCACATTTTCATCGGGCAGGAGGTCATCATCAAGGTCGATGCGCTGCCCGGGCGCCGTTTCCGCGGACGCGTCACGGCCATCTCGGAGGCCACCGGCTCGAAATACTCGCTCGTGCCGACCGACAACTCGGCCGGAAACTTCGTGAAGGTGCAGCAGCGTATCCCCGTGCGGATTGAATTCGAAGGAGTTACCGACGAGGAGATGGCTCTGCTGCGGGCCGGCATGATGGTTGAAACCGAAGCGCTGCGCCGATGATGACGATGGCCGAACTCGAGCTGCCCGTGCGCAAGTGGGTGCCGGACTGGCTGGGTGTGGTGAGCATGTTCGCCGTCATCCTGCCCGTCACGATGCTCAACGGCTCCTACACCGGCTCGATGCTCGAGGTCTCCAGCACGCTCGGCACCAACAGCGAGGATATCACGATGGGATTCTACGCCACGTCGGCCGGCATGGCGATGGCCTATCCGATTATCCCCAAGGTGATGAAGGTCATCTCGTCGAAGCTCATGCTGCTCGTCGACCTGACGCTCCAGTTTCTGCTCAGCTGGCTCTGCGCCCGCTCGCAGAGCGCCGACGTACTGATTGTCTGCAGCTTCTTCATCGGTTTTCTGAAGGGCTTCCTCATGATGTGGGGCATCCACCGGATGCACAAGATGTTCAGCCCCAACAACGTCCGAAGCGAATTCTACGCCTACTTCTATCCGCTGGTCTACGGCGGCGGACAACTCTCGATGATTATCACCGCCGAGCTGGCCTACCACTACGACTGGAAGTACATGTACTACTTCATGATGTCGCTGCTGCTGCTGGCCATCCTCTTCGTGGCCATCTGCTTCCGCAACGACAAGCCGCTGCGGAGCGTCCCCCTCAAGGAGCTGCACATCCGCGAGATGCTGGTCATCTCGACGGGCGTGCTGATGCTCATGTACGTGCTCAACTACGGCAAGGTGCTCGACTGGATGGCCTCGCCGCGCATCTGCCTCTACATTGCGCTGGCACCGATGCTCATCGCCTTCTTCATCTGGCTGCAGTACCACTCGCGCACGCCCTACGTCAATCTGGCGCCCCTCTACCAGCCCAAGGCCATCGTCGGCTACCTCTACATGATGCTCGTCATGTTCTTCAGCACCTCGACCACGCTGCTGACCAACTACATGACCTCGATTCTGCAGGTCGACGCCACACGCACCTACGTGCTCTACATCTACCTGCTCCCGGGCTACGCGCTCGGCGCCTTCATCTGCTTCTGGTGGTTCCGCTGGCAGCGGTGGCGCTTCCGCTTCCTCATCGCCGGGGGCATGTCCTGCTTTGCGCTCTTCTTCGGGATGCTCTACTTCGGCATCTCGCCCGACAGCACCTACGAGATGCTCTTCTTCCCGATTTTCATCCGCGGACTGGGCATGCTGACGCTCATCATCGCCTTCGCGCTCTTCGCCGTCGAGGAGCTCAACCCGAAGTACTTCCCCTCGAACGCCTTCTTCCTGATTCTGTTCCGTTCGGTGCTGGCCCCCGTCATGGCCACCTCGTTCTACAGCAACCTGCTCTACCGACTGCAGCAGCACTACGTGCACACGCTCTCGGAGAACTTCTCGCTGGTCGACCCACTGGCCGCCGCGCGCTACAACCAGGCGCTCAGCTCCTACATGGCACAGGGACACGGCTATTCGGAGGCGGCGCAGATGGCCGTCACGTCGCTCAACTCCATCCTCCAGCAACAGGCCCTGCTGCTGGCACTGAAGGAGATTCTGGGGTGGCTCTTCGTCGTTTCGCTGGTCATCGCCGTCATCTCGCGCTTCATTCCCTTCCACAAGACCATCCGCGTACGCTACGCCAAGGCGGGCGACGATATGGTTTAGCAGAACTTATCTGAGACCAGCAGTCTCTGCATCAACGCATTAAGCATACTCACCTCAACCGGCGCAGCTCCAGGCAAAATAGATACCCGGCCGCACGACAATTATGCCGTACGGCCGGGTATCTTTCCGATAATCACAGAAGCTCTTATTCTCCGAAAAGCCGAAACCCCGGAAACGCGCCCCGGACACAGCAGAGGCGCCGTCCGGATGCTGCGCTAACGGTAAATCAGACGCGACGGGGAGGCGAAAATCTCCTCGGCCACCTCGGTGAGCTGCGAAGCGGTGAGCGCCTCGATTTTGGCGTAGACCCGCTCCATGGTATCCACCTCGTCGTGGGTCAGGAAGCTCTTGCCGGCACCGAGCATGTAGCCCTCGTTGCTCTCCATCGAGATGGCGAGCTGGGCGACGAACTGCTTCTTGGCCATCGACAGCCGGCGGCTGCTGAGCGGCGTGCGGCGCAGCCGGTCGATTTCGGCATCGAGCAACTCGAGGCAGCGGTCGGCATTGGCATGGTCGGAGCTGAAGTAGATGGCCACGATGCCGCAGTCGCCGTAGGGGGTATAGCTCGCCTCGATGTTGTAGGAGAGGCCGTGCCGCTCGCGCAGCGAGACGTTGAGCAGCGAATTGGCGCTCGGACCACCCAGGATGTTGGTCACCAGCGCCAGCGGCAGCCGCCGGGGGTCGTCGATACCGTAGGCGCGGCTGCCGACGATGCAGTGGAGCTGGTGGGTGTGTTTGGTCACCTGCCGCTCGAAGGGGGCGCAGGGGGCGGGAACGGCCCGCGTGAAGCTGCGCGCGGTGGCCGGGAAGTCGCCGAAGTAGCGCTGCGCCAGCTTCTCGACACTCCGCTCCGAGAGGTTGCCAATCGTCGAGAAGACCATCTGGTCGGTGGTATGGGTCCGCGCGGTGAAGCGGCGAATCGCATCGCCGTTGTAGCGCGCCAGTGCGGCCTTGCGTCCCAGGATGTTGTGACCCAGCTCGGAGCCTTCGAAGAGCATGTCCTCGAAGGTGTCGTATATCAGGTCGGCGGGCGAATCCTTGTAGGTGTTGATTTCGTCGTAGATAACCTCCTTCTCGCGCTCCAGCTCGCGGTTGGGGAAGGTCGAGCGGAAGGCCACGTCGGCGAGCAGCTCGGCCGCCTTGGCGAAGTCGCCGCGCAGGGTCGTGGCGTGGATGGTGGTATCCTCCTTGGTGGTGAAGGCGTTGAGCTCGCCGCCCAGATTCTCCAGCCGGCAGTTGACCTGCCAGGCACGCCGCCGCTGCGTCCCCTTGAAGAAGGCGTGCTCGGCAAAGTGGGCCAGTCCGTATTCGTCGGAACGTTCGTCGCGGCTCCCCGCATTGACCACCAGCGCGCAGTGGGCCACGTTGCCCTTCACCTGGCGGTGGATTCCCCGAATGCCGTTGGGGAGACGGTAGGTATGAAATTCACGTTGCATGGTAGATTCTTCATCGGTGCGGAGTCGCTCCTCCGCGTTGGTTCTGCCCGCGCCGGGGTCAGAGTTTGGTGCGCAGCCGCAGGAACTCGCCCGTATGGCTTGCCGCGCACGACTCGAGCCCCCGGGGCGTGCCCTCGTAGACCAGCTCTCCGCCCCGGTCGCCCGCCTCGGGACCGAGGTCAATGACCCAGTCGGCACACTTGATGACATCCATGTTGTGCTCGACGATGACCACCGTATGGCCCCGCTCGATGAGGGCGTCGAAGGCGGCCAGGAGCTTCGAGATGTCGTGGAAATGGAGTCCCGTGGTGGGCTCGTCGAAGATGAACATCACGCCCCCCTGCGCATCGTCCTTCGTGAGGAACGAGGCCAGCTTCACGCGCTGGCTCTCGCCGCCCGAGAGGGTCGACGACAGGCGGTCGAGCGTCAGGTAGCCCAATCCTACGTCGAGCAGGAACTGCAGGCGGTTGCGGATCTCAGTCAGTAATCGTTTACCGATTGTTTGCTCATGTTCCGTCAGCTTCAGCTCATCGAAGAAGCGTTTGGCCTCGGCGACCGGCATCGCCACGATCTGGGCGATATCCTTGCCGCCTACCTTAACATAGAGCGCCTCGGGCTTGAGGCGGGCACCCTTGCAGGTGGGGCAGATGGTCTTGCCTCGGTAGCGGGCGAGCATCACCCTGTATTGTATCTTGTAAAGGTTCTCCTCGACATGCTTGAAGAAGTCGTCGATGCCATGCAGCCC
>ENA-OOXJ01001485-OOXJ01001485.1-human-gut-metagenome-genome-assembly--contig:-NODE-1485-length-14642-cov-6.251937_pt1 | contig 14642 bp, 12 predicted proteins | sample MGYA00241587_ERZ501343 | MGnify/ENA primary metagenome ERZ501343 (study PRJEB25962, sample SAMEA2042918) | human gut metagenome | biome: human gut; feature: human-associated habitat; material: faeces... | reverse complement strand
AGAAGATTACAGTTCGGAAGTACGTGGAGAGATGTCTGCTGCTAACACAATACTTCGGTATTTGGACGGAAAATCCAGCAAAGCATCAATATAGTCGCAAACGACAAGAGCAACTACGAGCATAAGCGCAGCTCCGACATACATTGTCCGGACTTTGACTTTTTGGCTCGCAGGAGAAACGCCCATAAGCAAGGCTATCGCCAAGGCTGCGACTAATAAGATGGAAACCAAGATAAAGATTGTCATGTGTCACGCCCTCCCTATTATGGTTTTACGATGATACGCCAATAGCCTGCCTTGTCAGAACCTTCATGAACGAGAATGCCTCTCTCACGCAACTCTTTGATGTTCTTTTCAACTGCCCGCTTGGACACGCCAATTTTTACAGACATTGCTTCTGCTGTTATAGAAGGGTCGGAAATAACTAAGTCTATTATTTTTTGCCCTGTCCTGCTAACTCTTTTAGATGCTTCCTCTCCTTTTACACCGAACCTTTTCTCCGAACTTTTTTCGTTTACACCGAACCTTTCAGCATTTACACCGAACCTTTTTTCCGAACTTTTTTCGTTTACACCGAACTTTTTCTCCGAAGCTCCTCCGTTTACAGGGTACTTTTTGAGGGTACTGTTTACCCTGTCGGCCACCTCTTCTACGGAGATTCTGCCATTCTCCCCCCAATTCAGATTATAGAAGGTGGTGAAAAAAGAGGATGCTTCGGTTTTATAGAGAGGCTCTTTGCCGGGTAAGAAGTTGGGCAGCTTCTCGGTCAGTTCACGCATCTTGCGCAGACCTGAGCCACGTTTCTCCATGTAGTCGAGCTGGGTAAACATATCGGCAATGACGGGGTTGCGACGTATGGACGGAACATTGTAAATATCGCGGTCTTGAATCTGTGTGCCGTCAGGCATCGCACCGGGCGATACCAATTCCACACGGTCATCATAGATGTCGATATGTACCTCACCGCCCATTACGGTGTAATCCCGATGGATAAGGTGATTTACCAACCCTTCAAAGATAGCACGGTCGGAATAGTCGGGCAGATTGAGGCGGTAATTGGGCATCTTCACCCATCCGCTCATGGTGTAGTTCTTGATGAAATCCATGCCATATTTCAGAAGCAACACAAGATTGGCACGATGCTCCACGGAGCTGATGGCATCATCTTTATAAAGTCCCGTCCAACGGGTACAGAATATGCGGGATTGAAACACGGTGCAGTTATCCACAAATAACAGTCCGGCATTGGTCAGCTTGCCGTCAGACGTGACCAGCCCGAACGATTCCAGATACTTGTCGTTCCACTCCTGATGCGTTTGTTCGCGGAACGTATTGGCAAGGATGATGAAAGAGTGTTTGCTGGCATCCACTTGCGTTGGAAGCGAATCCCATGTCATGTGCGTACCTTTCAGCACCAACGAGAGGAGCTGTTGCGCATTGCACTCCACGCTTTCATTACCGACCCTGACAAAAGCCGTGCGCGTTCCGTCTTGGTAATAATAATAAGGAGTCAGCACTCCGGCCTTGACTTTCACTTCAAGCAGGGTACGTCCTTTGTGCTCAATCGGTATAAGTTGCACTTCCGGCACGGGGTCAAGCCGCGCCTTTATCATTTCGCTGATAAAGTCGGCATCCGCTTGTACGTTCTCCAACCCCACAATTTCACCTTCATCGTTTACGCCATAGAACAAGCTGCCGCCCTCCGTATTGGCAAAGGCCGACACGGATTTCAGCCACGACTTCACTTTCTTGCGTTCCAGCATCTCCTTGAAATCGTAAGACGTACATTCTGCTATAAGTCTGTTATCGTGTATTTGCATGATTTTCTCGTTGTTATAAGGGTGTAATACCCCAATATCGTTTACAAAAGTACGAATAAAAAGTGATAAACAGAAAAATGTAGCAAAGTTATTGGCAGATAGGCGTTTTAGGAAGATGGCTTGAAAAAATGAAAGACAGAAAAAGCAATGAAAAAGCCAAGTTAGGACATCGCAGCGTTACCAATTCGTGACCATGCCCAAAACAGGTTATGATGAGGTTGGAAGAATATAGAAAACACTAACTTCCAGTGAGTTACTAACAACTCACGCAAGAAAATGCGGCGTGAACGAGAATTGCAGTATTCCTCAATGATTTGCGTAGCGACGAAGGATTCTTCACGAACTAAATTTGAAACCAAAAAAATTTTAGAACGATGAAGAGTACATTTTCAGTTATCTTCTACCTGAAAAGACAGGCAGTGAAGAAAGACGGTACAGTACCGGTTATGGGACGTATCACAGTGGACGGAACACAGACGCAATTCAGCAGCAAACTTTCGGTCGATCCCAAATTGTGGGACACGAAAGGCGGACGTGTCACGGGAAGAAGTTCAGCCGCACTTGAAACAAACCGCCTGCTTGACAAGATGCGTGTGAGCATCAACAGGCACTATCAGGAAATCATGGAGCGTGACAATTTTGTGACGGCTGAAAAAGTGAAGAATGCCTTTCTCGGACTGGAACACCGCTGCCATACACTGATGCAGGTGTTCCGCCAGCACAACGAGGATTATGCAAAACAGGTGGAAGCCGGCATGAAAGCCAAAGCCACGCTTTCAAAATATCTGGTCGTTTACAAGCACCTGCAAGAGTTCCTGAATATCCGATACCATGTGAAGGATATTGCCCTGAAGGAACTTACTCCGGCATTTATCTCCGATTTTGAAATGTTTCTCCGCACGGACAAGCACTGCTGTACCAATACGGTCTGGCTTTATGTGTGTCCGTTACGGACAATGGTGTTCATTGCCATTAACAATGAATGGCTGACACGCGACCCGTTCCGTGAATATGAAATCAAGAAAGAGGAAACGACAAGAGGGTTTCTCACGAAAGAGGAAATCCGTATGCTGATGGACGGCAAACTGAAAAACGCCAAACAGGAGCTTTACCGTGACCTGTATCTGTTCTGTGCGTTCACGGGGTTGTCATTCTCCGATATGCGCAATCTGCGTGAGGAAAATATCCGTACATACTTCGACAACCATGAGTGGATAAACATCAACCGCCAGAAGACGGGCGTGGAATCGAATATCCGCCTGCTGGACCTGCCCCGAAGAATCATAGAAAAATACCGCGGACTGTGTGAGGACGGAAGGATATTCCCTGTCCCCCATTACATGACCTGCCTGTATGGAATACGTGCCGTAGCCAAACGGTGCGGTATCACGAAACACCTTACATGGCACCAGAGCCGTCATACGGCGGCGACAACGGTATTCCTGTCAAACGGCGTACCTATTGAAACTGTGAGTTCGATGCTCGGACACAAGAGCATCAAGACGACGCAAATCTATGCGAAGATTACAAAAGAAAAGCTCAATCAGGATATGGAAAATCTTGTCGCACGTCTTGGCAGCATAGAAGAGTTCAAAGGATGCAACATCTAAAAAAGAAGAATCATGAAACGAAATATCATTACCATAGAAGGAAAATCGGTAACCGTAACCGGTAACGATGTATGGATGACGGCATGGGAAATCGGAGAACTGTTCAATGTGACAACAACGGCGGTTAATGCGGCTATCCGGGCAATCCTGAAAACGGACGTGCTGAATGACTTTGAGGTGTGCCGGTATGTCCGGCTGGAAAACGGTCTGAATGCCGATGTCTATTCCCTTGAAATCATTATACCGATAGCGTTCCGCCTGAATACCTATTATACCCATGTGTTCCGTTCGTGGCTTTTACGGAAAGCGTACGCCAAAGAGCAGAAGGATACCTATATGCTGTTTGTGCCGATAGCCAAAGGAGGACATTGCTGAGAACGGAACAAACGCAAGCAAGAACGGACAACCGGATGACGGCTGTCCGTTCTTGCTTTTGGTCGGAGGTTATCTGAAAGGTTTCCGATAGTTCGCTTCCAGTACCTCACGCAGTCCCGATTCGGGATACAGCGCCTTTCCGCCTAAAATGATATAAGGCAGCAGCCGTTCGTTACGGTATTCCTGAAGAGTACGGCGGCTTACCCGTAAAAGGTCTGCCACTTCCTTGTCTGTCAGGTACACCTCACCGTCAAGCGGCGGGCGGTAACTCTCCAGAAACCCGCTGAGCCATCTGGAGCTTTTTCTCATTTTCTGCAATATGGAAGCGACCTTTTCGTCTTCCATCGTGATGATTTCATTGTTCTCATTCATGTTACTTCGGATTTAGTGGTGAATATTCGGTTATTTGCCGCCGGGGTGGATTATGCCGACAAGCGGAATCAGCCGCTTTACCTCTTCCGGCTTGTAGAAGAACTTGTGCCCGATCTGTGAATAGCCGATAAATCCCTTGTCACGCAGTTTCTGCAAGGTGCGCTGGCTTATCCGTAACCGGTTACACACTTCGTCGCCCGTGAGCCAACGGGCAAGGCGTTTCCCGTCCCCCTTGCGCTGCAAGGCGGTCACTTTTTCCACAAAGGCGTCCCACTGCGCCATCAGTTCCTCGAAGGTCTTTTTCTCAATAGATACCGTTTCCATAAGAATTTGATTTTAGTTCCGTGCAAAGGTAACGACGCAGGCAGAAAAAGATTCCATATTCTGCTAACTGGCAACTTGTTGCGCCGTTTGTCCGGGTAACGGAGCCATTTCTCAAAAAAATCTCACGTGAGCCACGTAGTGAGTTGTTAAAGCCCCTTTTGTTTATTGCTGAACTTTGCCGCAGGAACAAGAAAAAAAGACAGAACATGAAAGTGATAACGATGGAAAGTTCCGCATACAAGGCAATGATGGAACAGATAGCAGAAGTGGCCGGCTATGTCCGTGAAATCAGGGAGGCGATGAAACGTGAAAATACGGACAGGCTTCTCGACACGAATGAAGCCGCCAGAGAACTGGGCGTAAGCAAGCGGACCTTGCAGCGCATGAGGGATGATCACCGTATCAGATACGTGGTCCTGCGGCGCAAATGCCAGTACAGGCTCTCGGAAATCCGGAGGATTCTTGACTCCCATACCATCCGGGAGGACGGCAGGACACTCGAAGAACTGCACCATAACAGCAGACTGCCCACCGGAAACGGCAGGCAGCCGAAAGGAAGGAGGACATGAACATGGAACTGCTGACAAAGAAACTGTTCGAGCAGTGGATGGAAACCATCCTTGAAAGGCTTGAACGTCAGGACGAGATGCTGCTTGCCCTGAAAGCACCGGAAAAACGGGAACACATGCCGGACAGGATACGGCTCTTTGACAACCAGGACCTGTGCCTGCTGCTCCAGATAAGCAAACGGTCACTGCAACGCTACCGCAGCACGGGAGCCTTGCCCTACAAGATACTGGGCAAGAAGACCTATTACAGCGAAGATGACGTGCTGAAATTCCTGTCGGAACACGTAAAGGACTTCCAGAAGGACGATGTCGAGTTCTACAAGGCTCGTATCCATAATTTCTTTAATAAATAACAATTAAAAATTATTCAAATGGCAAAGAAAAGCGACGAAAAGGACGTGCTGATAGTCCGTGATGAAAAGACGGGCGAAATCAGCGTGGTAGCCGGCCTTAATGCGGACGGCTCGCCCAAGCGGACTCCGGCAAGGCTGGACAACGCAAAGGATTTTCTACTGTTCGACAAGCATGGCGACATGCTCGACAACTTTTTCAAAAACTTCTTCCGGCAATGCAAGGAACCCAGCCGCTTCGGTTTCTACCGCATAGCGGCGGATCAGGTGGATTCGCTCCTGGGAGTGATGAAGGACCTGCTGCAGCATCCCTATCAGAACAAGGACATCCTTGCCCCGCACAAGGTGGACACATTCCCCTATCAGATGCAGGCGGAAGAAGAGAAAAAAGAGAAGAAAGAGGAACAGGGTGAAACCCAAAAACAGGAAAACATGGAACAGAAACAGGAAAAAACGCAGGAAAAGCCTCAGACCCGACAAGGCTACCAGCCCATTGACGAGAGTTCAATCAACTGGCAGGAACTGAAAGAGAAATGGGGCATCGACCGTGAGGAGCTTGAAAAGTCCGGTGACCTGCAGAAGATGCTCAACTACGGCAAGTCGGATCTGGTGAAAGTGTCCCCAAAGTTCGGGGAGGAAACCTTTGAACTGGACGCCCGCCTGTCATTCAGGAAAAACGAGGACGGCAGCATCGGTCTTGTACCGCATTTCATCCGCAAGGAACAGAAACTTGACGAATACAAAGGACACAAGTTCTCGGAATACGACAAAAGGAACCTGAAGGCTACCGGCAACATGGGGCGTGTGATTGACCTTGTGGACAAGGAAACCGGAGAGATTATCCCCTCGTACATCAGCATTGACCGCAAGACGAACGAAATCACCGATGTCCCTGCCAGCAAGGTACGCATACCGGAAAGAATCGGAAAGACGGAAATCACCAAGCAGGAGCAGGAAATGCTCCGTGCGGGGCTGCCGGTAAAAGACAAGCTGGTGGAACGCAATGACGGAAGGAAGTTCGTAACGACCCTGCAGGTGAATGTGGAACAGCGCGGTGTCGAGTTCGTGCCGGGCACCGGAAAGTCCCCGCGTACCGTACAGAAACAGGACAACACGGAACTGCCGGAACTGGAACCGGACATGAACGACGCTGAAAAGCAGGATGCGAAGCAGCAGAAAAGAAACACATGGACGAACGAGGACGGCAGTATCCGCGGCATCACCAAATGGTGCGGCAAGCCCCTGACGGAACAGCAGCAGGCGGACTACAAGGCAGGCAAGACCATCAGACTGGAGAACGTGACGGACAAGAAGGGGCAGCACGCCATCATGTATGTCAAGTTCAATCCGGAAAAGGGACGCCCGTACCGCTACGATGAAAATCCGGACAATGCCCAGAAAGTCGCCCCGTCGAACGAAAGCCGGACACAGGTAGCCGTAAACAGCGAGGGCAAGACGAACGAGGCGACCAAGAACATCAAGGAGCCGCTGCAGCAGGGACAGTCAGCCCCGAAGGATGACGCACAGAAGCAGCAGCAGGAAAAGCCCAAGAAAAACAAAGGCATGAAAGTATAGTCCCCACACACCACTAAATCCAAAAACATAAAAAACAGAATAAAAACAAATCAGTATGAAAACAATCATAGCAGAAAAGCCCAGTGTGGCACGTGAAATCGCCCGCATCGTGGGTGCCGGCAAGCGAGAAGAAGGTTATTTGACCGGAAACGGTTATAATGTGACATGGGCATTCGGACATCTTGTCCAGCCCGCCATGCCGGAAGAATACAACCTGCACGGCTTTGTACGCAGCAATCTGCCCATCATTCCCGAAACCTTCACGCTTGTTCCCCGACAGGTAAGGACGGAAAAAGGATACAAGGCGGACAGCAGCGTGGTCGCCCAGATAAAAATCATCACCAGACTGTTCAAGGACAGCGAGCAGATTATTGTGGCGACCGATGCCGGCCGCGAAGGTGAGCTGATATTCCGATACCTCTATCATTATATCGGCTGTACGGTCCCGTTCGTGCGTCTGTGGATAAGCAGCCTGACGGACAAGGCTATCCGTGAGGGACTGAAACATCTTGAAGACGGAAGCAGGTATGACAACCTTTACCATGCCGCCAAAGCCCGAAGTGAAGCCGACTGGCTGGTGGGGATAAACGGAACGCAGGCACTGTCCATCGCAGCCGGACGCGGAACCTACTCGGTGGGACGTGTCCAGACGCCGACACTGGCGATGATCTGTGAGCGCTATTGGGAAAACCGCCGTTTCACTCCCGAAGCCTTCTGGCAGCTGCATATCGCGGCAAAGGTACAGGACAGTGACGGAGTCGTGAAAATGCCGTCGGTGGAGAAATGGAAGGACAAGGCAACCGCAACAGCCCTATATAATAATGTAAAGGAGAGCAACACGGCTACTGTCGTGAAAGTCGAACGAAAGGAGAAAATCGAAGAAACACCGCTTCTGTATGACCTGACCACACTCCAGAAGGATGCGAACACGAAGTACGGGTTCACTGCAGAGCAGACACTCGACATCACGCAGAAACTTTATGAGAAGAAACTCGTCACCTATCCCCGAACCGGCAGCCGATACATCCCGGAAGATGTCTTTGCGGAAATACCGAAACTGCTGGCTTTCATCGGCAGGCTCTCACAATGGAGCGGCAAGGTCCCGCAAAAGCCGGAGCCTACCCGAAGAAGCGTTGATGACAGCAAGGTGACAGACCATCATGCACTGCTGGTTACGGGAGAAAAGCCCCTGTTCCTTTCCGAAGATGAAAGCAAGGTGTACCATCTGATAGCGGGACGCATGATAGAAGCCTTTTCGGAAAAATGCGTGAAGGACGTGACAGCCGTCACGGTGGAATGTTCCGGTGTGGTATTCTCAGCCAAAGGTCATGTAGTGAAACAGGCCGGATGGCGTGCCGTCTGCAAGGAAGAACAGGAAGAGACGATACTTCCGGACTGGAAAGAAGGGGAACTGCTGCACCTAAGCGGCTGTTCCATGACGGAAGGAAAGACCAAGCCCAAGCCCCTCCATACGGAAGCCACCCTGCTCTCGGCGATGGAAACGGCCGGCAGGGAAATCGAGGACGAGGAACTGCGTCAGGCACTGAAGGACTGCGGTATCGGAACCCCCGCCACCCGTGCCTCCGTCATTGAAACGCTCTTTGCCCGCGAATATGTGACAAGGCAGAAGAAATGCCTTGTGCCCACAGAAAAAGGGCTTGCCCTCTATTCCATAGTCAAGACCATGCGCATTGCCGACGTAGCCATGACCGGCGAATGGGAAAAGGAACTGGCGTGCATCGAACGCGGAGAGGTACCTGCCGGAAAGTTCCGCAAGGAGATTGAGGAATATGCGACATCCATCACCTCCGAACTGCTGTCGTGCGAAAAGCTGTTCGGGAAAAAGGATTCAGGCTGCATGTGTCCCAAGTGCGGAACGGGCAGGATGCAGTTCTTCGGCAAGGTGGTACGATGCGACAACACGGAATGCGGCCTGCCCATATTCAGGCTGAAAGCCAACAGGATGCTTACCGACGATGAAATCAGGGAACTGCTGACAAAGGGAAAGACGGGTGTCCTGAAGGGATTCAAGAACAAGCAGGGCAAGCGTTTCGATGCCGCCCTGGTCTTTGATGCCGACTTCAACACCGGTTTTGTCTTTCCGGAAAGAAAGGACGGTGCGGCATCCGCAAAAAAGAGAAAGTGAGGAATGGGAAGTAAGGGATAATCCGCCTTTCGGATGAATTATCAGCGGAATTTATTTCGTATTTCATCCGGATTGGACTACCTTTGCCACTGATTCAAGGTTCATAAATCATCATACTGATCAAGACTTTGGATTTAGTGGTGGCACTCGGAGGGATACCGGGTGCCTTTTTCTTCCCCTTCTCCGTATATCCGGACATTTGTCAAATCACTAAATCCATTGTAAAAATGAACAAAAAGAATCTTGAACAGACCGAACTTTCCTATTACGGTCTGTATCTGCTGAACTATCTCAAGGAAAACAAGTTTGAACAGGCTTCCGATGCCGCCTTCGTGAAGGCGCGTGCCGATGAAGCCGCAGAAGCCTATGAGCGTGCAAGGCTTGAGGGGTACACTCCCGACGGTGCGCAGGAGATTGCCATGTCCGCACTCGTCCACGGCCTGCACTATTCCCGATACGCCATCCTGCGTGAAGTCGTGGAAAGCGAGTTTCATGAAGAAATTCCGGAAGACGCGCGTGAGGGCTTCGTAGAGAAACTGCTGCCGCTTGTGGGCAACGTATTCTCCATTTACGACCTGTCAGACGACCAGTTCGCCCTGTCGTCCGACTATGACCTGCTCTATACGGAGCTGACGGGAGCCGTCGTCCTTTACCTGAGGGAGTATGGCATTTAACCGCAAGCAGAAACTGCGCGACAACATCGAGGCGATACGGACGGCATTCACACTGGAGAAGGAACAGCGCACGCCCACCGCGCGTGAACGTGTGCTGCTGGAAAGGTATTGCGGCTTCGGGGGACTGAAGTGCATACTGAATCCCGCCAGAGAACTGACGGATGCCGTCCATTGGGCGAAATCTGACCTCGACCTGTTTGCCCCGACCATCGAACTGCACCGGCTGATCCGTGAGAACAGCCGGGATGAAAGGGAATACAAAAGTTATGTGGACTCGCTGAAATCATCGGTACTGACGGCATTCTACACGCCGGCGGAAATTACGGGTGCAATAACGGAAGCCCTGTATGACCGTAAGGTGCGTCCCGACCGCGTACTGGAACCGTCCGCCGGGACGGGTGCTTTCGTGGATGCGGTGCTGCAATACCAGCCGCAGGCGGATGTGATGGCTTTCGAGAAGGACCTGCTGACGGGCAAGCTGCTGGGCTGCCTTTACCCGGAACAGAAAATCCGCACGATGGGTTTCGAGAAAATCGAAAAGCCGTTTCTGAACCATTTTGACCTTGCCATCTCCAATATCCCTTTCGGGGATTTCGGAGTGTTCGATGCGGAGTTCAGCCGCAGCGCATCCTTTGGCAGACGTTCGGCACAGAAAGCCATCCATGACTATTTCTTCCTGAAAGGTCTGGATGCGGTGCGTGACGGCGGCATCGTGGCGTTCATCACCTCGCAGGGGGTATTGAACAGCCCGAAGGTATCCGTCAGGAACGAGATGTTCAGCAAGGCGAATCTGGTATCGGCAATCCGACTGCCCAACAACCTGTTTACCGACAATGCAGGCACGGAAGCCGGCAGCGACCTGATCATCCTGCAAAAAGACCTGCAAAAGAAAGAACTGACACAGGAAGAGAGGGTACTGACCATCATACAGACGGAACATAACGGCGGACTGACGGAGAACGCCTATTTTGCCTACCACACGGAACGTATCGTACATACCGATGCGAAGAGGGGTACCGACCCGTACGGAAAGCCCGCCATGATATATACGCACAGCGGAGGTGTGGAAGGTATCGCGACAGACCTGGGCAGGATGCTTGCGGAGGACTTGCGCAAACGTCTGGACATGGAACTTTATCAGGGACGCAGGACAGCGGCGGAACAGACCGTACAATCCGCCATGAGCATCTCCATACCGGAAACTGAAACAGTGAAGGCGGAAAGGTCAGTTCCCGAACCTGAACCCGTCCGGCAGCAACAAGAGAACAAGGATGCAGCAACAGAAGAAAAGGCACAACCGGTTACGGAAAGACAGGAGACCGGGACGCATGAGCCGGAACAGGCTCCAACCGTGCAGCTGACACTCTTTGACCTGTGGGAATATACGGAAGAGGAACGCAATCAGGCCCTTTCGGGCAAAAAGAAAAAGTCCGCAGCCAAGTCAAAGGACAAGAACGGCAAGAAACAGGCACAGGTTACGCCGAAGGTTACGGATGAGCCGGCGGCTGCACCTGCCGTTTCCCCGCAAAAGGAGACTGAAGGTGAAAAGGCGGAAGATGCGGAAGCCAAAGAAACGGCAGTCCAAGCCCATCCGGACGACATATATGCGGATATAGACTGGGAGGAAAACCCACCCATCAACGGTTTTTACGAAACCATGATGCACCTTACCCCCGAAGTGCGTATCCTGCTCAGGCATGAGGCGGAGAAACACAGACAGGAACTGCTTGCGAAGTTCGGCATGAAAGACACCCTCGACCCGGCGTTTGTGCCATCGTCGGATTCCCGGCCGGTGCAGCAGGCTGACATGACACCCGGGTCAGAACAGGCGCCGGAAGATGAAAGCCCATTGCCGGAAGGTATGACCGCTACGGCTGAGAATCCGTTCGTACAATCCGGACAGACGGGAACGACTTCCGCTTCGCTGTTCCCGGAATATGATACGGAACCTGCCAAGGAGGAAACTGCCGACCTGACACCGCACCCGTACAGCGGGATGGTGGAAGCCTATCACCGTGACGGCTCAATGGTGGCGGAAGGGACCACCGTCGGGTATCTGAGGGACATCACCCCCTATGGAGCCACCTTCCACCCGCTTGACCTGAAAGGCTACCAGAAGGAAAAGGCCCTGCTGTATATATCCATCCGTGACGCCTATGAACGCCTGTACCGGAATGAGGCGGAAAACCGGACGGAGGACAGCCGTCAGCGTGAATATCTGAACGTGTCCTATGATGAGTTCGTGATGCGTTACGGCAACCTGAACGCCAGACAGAATGCGAAACTTCTGATGATGGATGCCTCCGGGCGTGACGTCCTTGCACTGGAACGTGCCGAAGAGGGGAAATTCGTGAAGGCGGACATTTTCGAGCGTCCCGTTTCCTTTTCGGTGGAAACATACGTCAATGCCGGGTCGCCCGAAGAAGCCCTGTCCGCCTCGCTCAACAGATATGGCGGCATAGACCTCGACTTCATGCGTGCCATAACCGACAGTACGGAAGAGGAACTGCTCGGAGCCCTGCAGGGACGTATCTATTACAACCCGCTGGTTTCAGGCTATGAGATAAAGGACCGATTCATTGCCGGAAACGTGATAGAGAAGGCGGAGCGTGTGGAAGAATGGATAAACGACCATCCCGGACATGAGCGGCTTGCGGATGCGGAGCAGTCTCTTGAAGCCCTGAAAGCCGCCACGCCGCAGCGTATCGGTTTCGAGGAACTGGACTTCAATTTCGGCGAGCGATGGATTCCGACAGGCATCTATGCCGCCTACATGAGCCATCTGTTTGACACGGAAGTGAAAATCTCCTATTCGCCGAGCCTTGACGAGTTTTCGGTGGCATGTGCCTACAAGAACATGAAAATATGGGAGGAGTTCTGTGTAAAGGGCTATTACCGGAACTATGACGGTATGAGCCTGCTGAAACACGCCCTGCACAACACCTGTCCCGACATGATGAAGAAGGTCGGCGAGGACGAGAACGGAAACGACATCAAGGCACGCGACAGTGAGGGCATCCAGCTCGCCAACGCAAAGATTGACGAAATCCGTAACGGCTTTACTGAGTGGCTGGAGGAACAGTCGCCACAGTTCAAGGAGCGTCTGACGACCATGTATAACCGGAAGTTCAACTGCTTCGTTCGACCGAAATATGACGGCTCGCACCAGACATTTCCCGACCTGAACATGAAGGGGCTGGAAAGCCGGGGCGTGAAAAGCATCTACCCATCACAGAAGGATTGTGTCTGGATGCTGAAACAGAACGGAGGCGGGATCTGCGACCATGAGGTTGGAACCGGCAAGACGCTGATAATGTGCATCGCAGCACATGAAATGAAACGTCTCCGGCTTGCCCACAAACCGATGATTATCGGGCTGAAGGCGAATGTCTCCGAAATTGCGGCGACCTATCAGACAGCCTATCCGAACGCACGTATCCTGTATGCCTCGGAAAAGGATTTTTCAGCCGCTAACCGCGTTCGGTTCTTCAACAACATCAAGAACAATGGCTATGACTGCATCATCATGTCGCACGACCAGTTCGGAAAAATCCCGCAGTCGCCGGAACTGCAACAACGCATCCTGCAGGCAGAGCTGGATACGGTGGAGGAAAATCTGGAAGTGCTGCGCTCGCAGGGCAAGGACGTGTCGCGTGCGATGCTGAGAGGACTGGAGAAACGCAAGTTCAACCTGCAAGCCAAGCTGGACAAGGTAGAACACGCGATAAAGTCGAGGACGGACGATGTGGTGGACTTCAGGCAGATGGGCATCGACCATATTTTCATAGACGAGTCGCACCAGTTCAAGAACCTGACGTTCAACACAAGGCATGACCGTGTGGCGGGTCTGGGCAACTCGGAAGGAAGCCAGAAGGCACTGAACCTGCTGTTTGCCATCCGCACCATCCAGGAGCGGACGGGAAAGGATCTGGGGGCGACGTTCCTGTCGGGCACGACCATCAGCAACTCGCTGACGGAGCTGTACCTGCTTTTCAAGTACCTGCGTCCGAAGGAGCTGGAAAGGCAGGACATCCGATGCTTTGACGCATGGGCGGCAATCTTCGCCAAGAAGACGACGGATTTCGAGTTCAATGTGACGAACAACATCGTGCAGAAGGAACGCTTCCGCTACTTCATCAAGGTGCCGGAGCTGGCGGCGTTCTACAACGAGATAACGGACTACCGCACGGCGGAGGATGTGGGCGTGGACCGTCCGCACAAGAACGAGATACTGCACAACATACCGCCCACACCCGACCAGGAACATTTCATCAAACAACTGATGGAATTTGCCAAGACGGGCGATGCCACACTGCTCGGCAGATTGCCGTTGTCGGAAACGGAGGAAAAGGCGAAGATGCTCATCGCCACGGACTACGCAAGGAAGATGGCACTGGACATGCGCATGATAGACCCGGAATATGAAGACCACCCGGACAACAAGGCGAGCCACTGCGCAAGGATGATAGCGGAATACTACCACAGGTATGAGGCTCAGAAAGGAACGCAGTTCGTGTTTTCGGATCTGGGAACATACCAGACGGGAGAAGGCTGGAACGTGTACAGCGAAATCAAGCGCAAATTAGTGGAGAACCACGGCATACCGGCACAGGAAATCCGGTTCATACAGGAGTGCAAGACGGAAAAGGCACGCAAGGCGGTGATTGCCGCCATGAATGAAGGTTCGGTACGTGTGCTGTTCGGCTCGACGAGTATGCTGGGTACGGGTGTGAACGCACAGAAACGATGTGTGGCCATCCATCATCTTGACACACCGTGGGTGCGACATGAAGTCGCATAGATAATTGTTGGAATGATACTTACGGG
>ENA-OOXJ01001483-OOXJ01001483.1-human-gut-metagenome-genome-assembly--contig:-NODE-1483-length-14663-cov-15.989184_pt1 | contig 14663 bp, 12 predicted proteins | sample MGYA00241587_ERZ501343 | MGnify/ENA primary metagenome ERZ501343 (study PRJEB25962, sample SAMEA2042918) | human gut metagenome | biome: human gut; feature: human-associated habitat; material: faeces... | reverse complement strand
TGATGGGGGAGCACAGCATGGCGGCGGGATTTGTACTGCCGATGCTGTGCTTTATAGGTGTGGGATCATACGCGGTTGTCTACAAGAAACTAAGACAGAAAGTATAAGTACGTTACAGCTATTTGAGTATTGATTCTATTTAAATTATTCATAAAGATTTATGGGAAAACGGATATATCTCTGCCTGGCTCACATGAGCGGCAGAGAGATGGCCTTCATCCAGGAGGCCTTTGATACTAATTGGGTCGTGCCTCTCGGGCCCAATGTGAACGGGTTTGAGGAGGACCTGAAGAATTTTGTGGAGGAAGGCCGGGAGGTGGTGGCGCTGTCGTCCGGTACGGCGGCGGTGCATCTGGCGCTGATAGCCTGCGGTGTAGGGCCGGGGGACGAGGTGATGGTGCAGTCGTTCACTTTCTGCGCCTCGTCGCATCCGGTGACCTATCTTGGGGCAGTGCCGGTGTTCGTGGACTCGGAGGGGGACTCGTGGAATATGGATCCGGCCCTGCTGGAGGAGGCTATCAGGGACCGCATCGCGAAGACTGGACGGAAGCCCAAGGCGATAATTCCTGTGGCCCTGTACGGCATGCCGTATCGGATTGACGAGATTATGGAGATTGCAGGGCGCTATGACATCCCTGTGATAGAGGATGCGGCCGAGGGCTTCGGCTCGCGGTTCGACGGCAGGGTACTGGGTACTTTCGGCCGCTACGGGGTGCTGTCGTTTAACGGCAACAAGATGATCACCACCTCGGGCGGGGGGGCTCTGATATGTCCCGATGCAGAGGCGAAAAAAGAGATTATGTTCTACGCCACCCAGGCCCGCGAGGCCTATCCCTACTACCAGCACGAGCGCATCGGGTACAACTACCGCATGTCGAATATCTGTGCCGGGATAGGCCGCGGCCAGATGACGGTGGCGGATGAACACATAGCCCATCACAAGCATGTGCGCGCACTGTATAGGGATCTGCTTGCCGGCGTGGATGGAATCACTCTCCACGAGAGCCCTTCTGAGAGCTATGACAGCAATTACTGGCTGAACACCATAACCTTAGCCCCTGAGCTGCACGTTAAGGGCGAGGAGCAAGCCTACATGGCGGCCGTGCAGGGTGCTGTCGGAGGTGCCGCCGGTGTGACCCATGCAGCCGGAGCGCTCCACACCGGCTGCGAGCCTAACCGCAATGTGGAGGCGATGCGCATGGCCCTTGACGCCGCCGGCATCGAGTCCCGCCCCCTGTGGAAGCCGATGCACTGCCAGCCGGTGTACAAGGATGCTCCCGCATATGTCAACGGAATCAGCGAGTCGCTTTTCAAGGTTGGGCTCTGTCTGCCTTCCGGTCCGTGCGTGACGGATGACGACGTGCGATATATAGTCGACAATATCAAGGAACAAATCAGATAACAAACAATAATAACCAACTAATTAAATCAAACTGCAATGAAACGTTTTTATCTTGCGGCACTCGCTGCCGCGCTGCTGTCAGTATCGTCGCTGGCAGCACAGGAAAAGGCAGACACCTCGGCTGTCGACCCCAAGCCCAGTTTCGCTGGTTTCGTGACCAACGGGTTCTGGGACAATTGGGAAATATCAATTGGAGGAGGTACTGGATTGGCCCTCTTCAATAAAGAGAATCCAGGATCTGCCGGAGACTATTTCGGAGGCCTCGGAGAGCTCTCCTTTACCAAGTGGCTGCATCCTGTAATCGGATTCAGGGCTGTCTTTCAGGGTGGTGTTTACTCAAATGTAAATGCTGATCTTGCGACTGTCAAGTGGCCTTTTGTGACTCTTCACGCTGACGCTATGATCAATCTTTCCAACTGGATCGGTGGATACAAAGAGCACAGGGTCTACTATGCTGTCCCTTATTTAGGTATGGGCTACATGGCAGGTAATTTTACGCAGGCGGCTAAGGACAGAAATAACTTTAATCCAACTACTCAGGGTTTTGCTTTAGCCTACGGTCTTCAGAATAAGTTCCGTGTGTCCAACAGCATAGATGTAAACCTTGAGATAAGCGGCCTGCTGACTAAGGATGAGATGAATCCTGCCAGGACTAAGACATCCGGTCAGTTTATGAATGCCCTTAATCTTACAGCCGGTCTTTCCTACCGCTTCGGCAAACGCGACTTTACCCGCGGCGCCGCAGGCTACACCAAGGCCGACGTGGAGGCCTTGAAGGCCGAAGCCGAGAGGGCAGCAGCTCAGGTGGAGGCCGACAAAGCTGCTAAGGAGGATCTGAGCGACGAGCTCGCACAGGCCGAGAAGGACGCTGCAGCAGCACAGCAGCGTGCCGACCAGGCTGAGAAGCAGCTCGCTGACGCTCAGGCAGAGCTCGAGGCCCTCAAGCAGCAGATGGCCCTCGACGCCGCTACTCCCGAGGAGATCATCTTCTTCGATTTCGAGGTATGGGGTCTTGACGCCGTGGACATGACCACCCTGAAGGAACTCGCCAAGAAGATGCTGGCCGGTCCCAAAGACTATGTCTATACCATCACAGGCTACGCTGACTTCACCACAGGCGCACGCTCCAACAACATCGCTATCGCAGAGAAGCGTGCCCAGTCTGTTTACGACTACCTCGTAAGCCTCGGCGTGCCCGCAGCCCAGCTCACCCACCAGGGTGCCGGTCCCGACGCCCAGCCGTTCACCGGCCGCGGCAATCAGTCCGTCACCATCAAGTAAAGGAATACAGATTTTAAGATTGTTATACCGAAGAGGCCGGTAGGATTCAGTTCCCGCCGGCCTCTTTTATTTTTATTCCAGCACCTCGATAAGGTCCGGAGTGACCTCCGCCATGGCGACTCCGATGAGTCCCTGAATCATGACGACGACGCGGCGGCTGCGGTGGCCCTGGATTTTGAGGAAGGTGCCTTCGATGCCGTTGAAGGGGCCGCCGAGGATGCGGATGCGGGTGCCTTTCTTGAGGTCTATCTCATCGGGGCGGAGGTAGATCAGGTGTTCGTTGCTGTCCTGTGTGACCTTGATGAACTGCTCCATCTCGTTGTCCGGGACGATGATGGGCGTGTTGCGGCCGTCGACGGGACGGGTGAGCCACTGGAGGTAGGGAATGTTCTGTTTGATGTCCTGGATGTCCTCCTTGCGGGCATGGACGAAGATGAGGTTGTGGACGGCGGGGATGAGTTCCTTGACTTTCCGGCCGTCGCGCTTGGTCACTGGGGTGTATTTCATCGGGATGAAGCACTCTATGCCGCTTTCGGACAAGATGGACTTGGCCTTGAGTTCCCGGCGGAATGTGGCGCTCATGGCGAACCACTGCAGGGGCGCCGTTCCGGTTATGGTGTTGTTGTCTGTCGTATTCATAGTTAATCGAACAAAAGTAAATAATTATCAGCAAATCGGGGCAATTTTTTTAGAAAACCCCATAACAGCCTTGTTCAGCGGAGCTAAAATGCTTCTGTTGGCACGGTCTATGACTGACTCGTCGATGGCCGCGAGGTAGATTTTAGTGGTCTTTTCGGAGGTATGTCCCATACCGGAACTGATGATGGCTATCGGGGTGTTGTGGTTGCGTGCGGTGGTGGCCCAGGTGTGGCGGGCGGTGTAGGAGGTCAGCGGAGTGTCGAGGCTGAGGAGGCGGCTCAGGCGCTTTAGCTTGCGGTTGTAGTAGCCGAGGGCGGTCTGGTACTGGCGGTATGTTCCTTTCTCGCTGTCCGGCCGGATGGCGGGAAACACATAAGGAGACTCAGGGTGGAGGAGGGAGTACTTGTGAATCAGGTATTTCATGCACGGTTCGATTCTTACGCACATCTTCTGGCCGGTCTTCCTTCGGGTGTAGAATATGCAGTCGCCCCGGATATCCGAGCGGCGCAGCAGTACCATGTCTACGAAGCTCATTCCTCTGGTACAATAGCTGAAGATGAACATGTCCCGGGTCAGGTCCAGCGACCGGGACCGGCTCAGGTCCAGCTGCATCAGCCGTATCATGATGTTTTCGCTGACGGCTCTTTTCCGGGTCTTGTCTATTCCGGTGTATACATCCTGAAAAGGATGGGACTGGAATGTGAGTCCCTCTTTGACGGCCTTGTTGTAGACGGAGCGGAGAGAGCGCATGTAGAAGGAGATGGTATTGCGGCTTACTTTGCGCCTTAGGAGCCACTCTTCGTATTCGGATATCAGGCAGCGGTTCCATTCCGAGACAGGTATGGTTCTGGAACCGAGGAAGGCCGAGAAGCTGTTGAGGGTCTTGCGCCTGTTGCGTGCGGTGCCGAGCCGCATCATGCTCTCGAGTGAGACTATGTCCTGCTCGATGTAGGCCCTTGAGTCGATTCCTGCACGCTGGTTCTCAAGTTTATGGATGAGAGTGTCGAGAGTATAGTCTGTCCGGCTTAGCTCCATCTCGCGGACAGCTCCGCGCAATAAGCGCAGGTCTCTCTCTATGATCTGCCGGTACTTGGCCATGAGTGTGTCGGAGCCGGAGTCTGCCAGGAGCGTTTCGCCTATGGGATCCCATTGGGAGGGCAGTATCCGTATCCCGGTATTGAATCGTTTTACTATCTTTCTGCGGCACAGTTGGTAATAGAGGGTACCCGGGCGGTCTTTGACTGTCGAGGGTCGAAACTTTAGTCTGATTGTTGTCATAGCTTCTGTAAATTTTATTATCTTTGTATGTTTGTATGAAAGTAAAATTAACAATATGCCTTCTAAGAATTTTGCGCTGATAGGCATCGGCGGCTATATCGCGCCGCGGCACCTTAAGGCGATCAAGGATACAGGAAATACCCTGCAGGCGGCTTACGACCGCTTCGACAGTGTCGGGATCATGGACAGTTTCTTCCCCGACGCTGCTTTTTTTACTGAACAGGAGCTCTTCGACCGTCACTGCACCAAGCTCAAGGGCACTGACCGTCAGATCGAGATGCTGTCTGTATGCACCCCCAACTATCTGCACGACGCCCATGTACGCTACGGCCTCAGGCTCGGCGCCGACGTCATCTGCGAGAAGCCGGCGGTGCTCAACCCCCACAACATCGACGCTATCATGAAGATAGAGGAGGAGACCGGCCACAAGGCCTACAACATCCTCCAGCTCCGTCTCCACGACTCGATAGCGGCCTTGAAGAAGAAGATAGACGAGGGACCGGCGGACAAGGTCTACGATGTGGACCTGACCTACATCACCTCCCGGGGCAACTGGTACTACGCCTCCTGGAAGGGCGACGAGCACAAGAGCGGGGGAGTGGCCACGAACATCGGCGTGCATTTCTACGACATGCTCCAGTGGATATTCGGTCCGGTGAGCGAGAACATCGTGCACGTCAAGAGCCACGACCGGGTGGCCGGCTACCTCGGCCTGAAGAAGGCCCGTGTGCGCTACTTCCTGAGCATCAACGCGGACAATCTGCCGGAGAATGCCGTCCAGGGCGAGAAGCGCACCTACCGTACGATCATGATCGACGGGGAGGAGTTCGAGTTCAGCGCCGGCTTCACCGAGCTCCACACCCGCAGCTACGAGAAGATACTCGCGGGCGAGGGCTTCCGCATCAGCGAGGCCCGTCCCTGCATCGAGATAGTCAGTCAGATACGCACGGCCGTGCCCGTCGGTCTCAAGGGCGATTACCATCCCCTAGCGAAGCTGCCCTTAGCACCTCATCCCTTCGGCTGGTAAAATGAAGGAGGACGCAATGCAGGAACAGCAGAAGATACAGATGGTCGACCTTCACGGTCAGTATATGAGAATCAAGGCGGAGGTCGACGCAGCCGTGGCGGAGGTCATCGGCAGCTCGGCGTTCATCAACGGTCCGGCGGTCGGCCGCTTCGCCTCGGCCTTAGCACAATACACCGGATCTGCCCACGTCATCCCCTGCGGCAACGGCACGGATGCCCTCCAGATAGCCCTTATGGCCCTCGGCCTGAAACCTGGCGACGAGGTCATCGTCCCGGCATTCACCTACGTGGCGTCGGCGGAGGTCATTGCCCTTTTGGGGCTAAGGCCGGTATTAGTGGATGTGGACCGGGAGACCTTCAACACGGATATCCGCTTCATAGAGAGGGCTTTGACTCCCCGGACGCGGGCCGTCATCCCCGTCCATCTCTTCGGGCAGAGCTGCGACATGGCTCCGATATTGGACTTTGCCGCTGCCCACGGCCTGTATGTCGTCGAGGACAATGCCCAGTCCCTCGGAGCCGTCTACACCTTCCCCGACGGCCGCCGCAGACATACCGGCACCCTCGGACACATTGGCTGCACCTCATTTTTCCCCTCGAAGAACCTCGGCTGCTACGGAGACGGCGGCGCCCTTTTCACGGATGACCCGGCTTTAGCGGAGCGCATCCGCATGACCGCCAATCACGGGCAGCGGGTCAAGTACCATCACGACGTGGTGGGCTGCAACTCCCGCCTCGACACCCTGCAGGCCGCAGTCCTCGAGGTCAAGCTGCGGCATCTCGAAGAGTATTGCTCCGCGCGTGGGGAGGCTGCCGCCCGCTACCGGGCATTGCTCTCAGGCACGGAGGGAATAGAGCTGCCTGCCGGGGCGTCTTACAGTACCCATGTCTACCACCAGTTTACCCTGAAGGTCGCCGGTGGGCGGAGGGATGCCCTGAAGGAGCACTTAGCCTCCCGCGGGATACCGTCGATGATATATTACCCGCTGCCGCTGCATCATCAGCAGGCCTACCGTCAGGAGGGGCTGTCCCTTCCCATTGCGGAGGCTCTGGCGCAGAGCGTATTGTCCCTGCCGATGCATACGGAGCTGACGGCCGGGGTGCAGGAGAGGATAGCGGAGGCAGTGAAGGATTTTTTCAGGAAATAGGACAATGGAAGAGAAAGGATATTTCGCACATGAGACGGCTGTCATCGACCCCGGATGCACGATAGGAGAGGGGTGCCGGATATGGCATTTCTCCCATATCATGACGGGGGCGGTGCTCGGGCAGGGCTGCAACATAGGGCAGAACGTGGTCATCTCCCCGGAGGTGGTCCTCGGCCGCAATGTCAAGGTGCAGAACAATGTATCGGTCTATACCGGGGTGACATGCGGGGACGATGTGTTCCTCGGGCCCTCCTGCGTCTTTACCAATGTGGTCAATCCCCGCAGTGCGGTCAACCGCCGTGGTGAGTATCTCTGCACGCATGTGGGACAGGGGGCTACGATAGGGGCCAATGCCACGGTGGTCTGCGGCCACGACATCGGCGAGTGGGCCTTCATAGGCGCGGGGGCGGTGGTGACGAAGGACGTGCCTCCGTACGCTCTGGTGGTGGGCAATCCCTCGCGGCAGGTGGGATGGATGAGCCGGGCCGGCTACCGCTTAGAGTTCGGAGCGGACGGGACGGCGGTATGCCCGGGAACGGGGGAAAGGTACCGCCTCCGGGACGGGAAAGTAACATTGGAACAATGATTTGATTAACGACAATAATTAACACAACCAACCAAAAAGTATGAAGAAAAGCATTTTAACCCTTATTCTGTCGGCAGTGCTCCTGCCTTTCGCCGCTTCGGCGCAGAATATCAAGTTCGAGGAGTACGACCTCGACAATGGTCTGCATGTGATTCTCTCGCAGAACCACAAGACCCCCAATGTCGTAATCTCCGTGATGTATCACGTGGGCTCGAAGAACGAGGAGCCCCATCTGACCGGCTTCGCCCATTTCTTCGAGCACCTTATGTTCGAGGGCACCGAGAATATCGGACGCGGCGAGTATGCCACCTACGTATCCGAGGCCGGCGGCTCTCTGAACGCCAACACCTCGTGGGACCGCACATACTATTTTGAGCTGCTGCCCTCCAATCAGTTGGAGCTCGGTATGTGGCTTGAGTCCGAGAGGATGCTGCACCCTAAGATCGAGGAGATAGGTGTCAGCACCCAGAAGAACGTGGTGTGCCAGGAGATGGGCCAGACCCGTGACAACCAGCCGTACGGCACTGTGATGACGAAGATCCAGTCCAACTCATTCAAAGTGCATCCGTACAGTCATGACATCATCGGTTCGGAGGAACATATCCGCAATGCTTCCGTTCAGGATTTCCAGGAATTCCACGACATGTTCTACAAACCCAACAATGCCGTGCTGACCATCTGCGGTGATTTCGATGTGAAGCAGACCAAGGCGTGGATCGAGGAGTATTTCGGCGACATACCCGCAGGTACCGTGGAACCCCGCCGTCCGGATCCCAACATGGAGCCTAAGCGTACTGAGCCCATTAAGGATACCGTTTATGACAACATACAGATGCCCATGCTGATCGAGGCCTATCCCGCACCAGCTTACGGCACTGAGGACTATTTCGCAATGGATGTGTTCAACGCCATCCTCTCTCAGGGCAACTCCGCCCGTTTCCAGTCCCAGATCGTGGACACCAAGAAGACAGGTCTGATGGCTATAGGTATGACCCTGCCTTTCGAGCATCCGGGTGCATACGTGATTCAGGCTATCCCCAACGGAGTTGACCTGTCCGTGCTCGAGGCCGATGTGGATGCAGAACTGTTCGGCCTGCTGGAGAACGGCATGACCGACGAGGAATTCCAGAAGGTGATGAACATGATAGAGATGGCCCAGGCCCGCTCCAACTCTACTATCGAGGAGACAGCCGAGAGCCTTGCCACCGCCTATACCTATTTTAAGAATACAAACTTCGTCAATGAGACGATGAAGAATTACTCTTCCCTGACCAAGGAGAAGGTGCTCGAGGTGGCCAAGAAGTACATTGACCCCGCTCAGAAGATTTCGATTTACTATCTTCCCAAACAGAACTAATCATAAGACAAGAACAGCGATATGAAAAAGATATTATCTCTTACCATTGCAGCCGCCCTGCTGTCCCTCTTCCAGCTGAGCGCGCAGATAGACAGAAGCAAGGCTCCTGAGGCAGGTCCCGCTCCCGTGGTGGAGTTCGGTGACTTCGAGAAGTTTACTCTTGACAACGGTCTCCGCGTCATCCTCGTGGAGGACCACGACCGTCCCTTAGTGTCTGTGGCTATAAACTTCATCGTGGATCCCTACGTGCAGGGAGACAAGACAGGTGAGTCCGAATTCTTCGGCGAGCTTTGGAGCAAGGGTACTGCCAACCGCACCGCCGAGCAGATCAACAATGAGGTGGATTTCCTCGGAGCATCTTTCCGCACAAGTTCCTCATCCATCGGTTTCACCACTCTTACCAAATACACCGACAAGATGATGGAGATACTCTCCGACGTGCTCTACAATCCTACATTCCCCCAGAATGAGATGGACAAGATGCAGGACCAGTATCTCGGTCTTCTCCAGATGTCTCAGAGCCAGCCCTCGTCCATTATATCCAACATCCAGACAGCCACTGTATATCCCGAGGGACATGCCTACAGCGACATCATGACTGAGGCTACCGTCAGGAACATCACAGTAGACGACTGCCGCGCATACTACGACAAGTACATCATCCCCAACAGTGCGATAATGATCATCACCGGCGACATGAAGCTCAAGGAGGCAAAGGCTCTGTGCAGCAAATATCTGGCTTCTTGGGAAGCCGGAGAGGTCATCACTTTCGACGATCCTGAGGTCAACCGTCCCGAGGGTATCGAGGTGGTATTCTCGCCCAAGGACGGAGCCGTGCAGTCCACTATACGCATGATGGCTCCCATCACCCTGACCCGTGACTCAGAGGACCTGATGGCCCTGCAGATCGCCAACGGTATCTACGGTGGTGGCGGATTTGACGCCAAGCTGTTCAGGAACCTCCGCGAGACTCACGGCTGGACATACGGAGCATATTCCTCAGTGCGTCCTGACGAGGTGTCCGGTACTTTCTATGCTTCCGGCGATGTCAATGCCAATGCTACTGACAGTTCTTTCGTACAGATGCGTTATGAGCTTCAGAATATGATGGACGGCAAATACACCGAGGAAGACCTGAAGAAGTTCAAGACCATGTTCGCCGGTGAGTTCTCCCGTTCGATGGAGTCGTCCGACCAGATTGCCCAGTATGCCTACAATATCGAGCGCTACAATCTGCCAGCAGATTATTTCTCCACATATCTCCAAAGATTAGATGCCCTGACACTGGATGATATCCGCGCCGTGGTGGCCAAGTACTTCGATCCCGACAACATGTACTGGTTCTGCGTGGGCGATCCTTCCGTACTGCCCGCTCTGGCAGCTTACGACTCTGACGGAGTGGTAGTGGAACTCGACTTCGAGGGCAAGCCCATCGAACGCAAGGAAGTATCTGCAGACGTGACTGTTGAGTCCGTTCTCGAGAACTATCTCAATGCCATCGGCGGCCGCGCTCTCGTGGAGGGCATCACCGATATGACCGAAGTGGTGGAAATGAGCATGATGGGCATGAGCATCTCAACTGAGACCAAGCGTATTCCCGCTCAGAAAGCATTCTCCATGACTCAGTCAATGGGCGGTACTCCCGTATCTACGATAGTACTCCGTGACGGCAAGATCAAGGTGTCTGCCGGCGGTATGGAGCAGGAGATTACCGATCCCGCGCAGGTTGAGGCCATGAGCGACATCTATCCCATCCCCGAGGTTCTCGGCCCTGAGCAGGGCTATGTATTCACCCTCGAGGGCATTGAGAGCGTGGAGGGCCGCGACGCCTACAAGGTAAGGCAGGAGAAGAGCGGTATCGCTGCATATCACTACTATGATGTGGCTACCGGTCTCAAGGTCAAGAGTGTCGTTTCGGTGCAGGGTCAGACTACTGAAGCAGTCCTGGCTGATTATCAGAAGACAGCCTACGGTATCCTGTATCCTATGACCCAGAAAGTCACTATGCCCCAGGTTGGTCTTGTGGAGGCCAAGGTTACCAAGGTTGAGTTCAACACCGGTATCACCCCCGACCAGCTGTAGTGCTGTGCGGCATCCTGGTCCGGCCGGCTGCAATTTGTCCGACCGTGAGGCAGATGCCATGCCGATACAGCTGCTGTATCGGCATTCAGGCTACACAGTTGCGGCTCCTTAACGCGAGGGCGACAGAATCCGTTCTGCCGCCCTCCTTTTTTGCAGTCCGGGCCGTCCATCTTGGATTTCCTCCCGGAAGGTGCCGACCAAAGCAGCATTTGCCCGGCACCTTCTCGCCATGCCTTCTGCTCCAGCCCCTTTACGGCCCCTTCCCGCCGGTATTCCTGTTTCCGGTTGGCTGGAAGGTGCCGGAGAAATCGCCTTTTCTCCACCACCTTCTCGATTTCGTTATAAATCGACCGGCCTCAGAGGCCTCTCTCGCCGGCCCTGATCCGGATTCCCTCCCGGAAGGTGCCGACCAAAGCGGCATTTTCCCTGCACCTTCTCTTTTTCGTTACAAGCCGACCGGCCTCAGAGACCTCTCTTGCCGGCCCTGCCCCGGATTCCCCTCTGGAAGGTGCCGACCAAAGCGGCATTTCCCCGGCACCTTCTCGATTTCGTTATAAGCCGACCCACCTCAGAGACCTCTCTCGCCGGCCCTGCCCCGGGTTCCCCTCCGGAAGGTGCCGACCAAAGCAGCATTTCCCCGGCACCTTCTCGCCATGCCATTTACCGCCACATTCTCTTCCGCACGCTTTCTGCATCTATGGCCAGACACCTGGCAATCTGTTTGTCCGGAAGAAGATAATGCAGGTCGTCTCTGAGTATGTCACAGATTTCTAGTTTCTGCCCCCGGGTCAGATGAGCATAACTGCTTACGTGGAACTGCCTTATAAGTTCGTTGTCGATAATCCGGCAAAGCTCGAGATCGGAAACAGGTACATCGGAAACCCATCCCGGGCTTTTTTTCAGCACGGCCGCTATCTGGTCCGGTGACATAAGCGGCTCGACAGTCTGTAGGTCAATGTGCGGAACGTCGGGATTTTCAGAAAGCTGCTCTTCTTTCCACTTATCGTAGTTGACTCTATGAAGATTGAAGTCAAACGCCCTGTATGATCCGAAGTATCCCTCAACGATGTCAGTCTCCACGATGTCGGCGGGAGATATCTGGCCGAACCTGTCGAATGACAAGCTTTTCGGGATGACATTGTTCTCTCTTACCAGTCTGGCTCTTCGGGCGGCGTCCTGCGTAAGTTCCGTACACGGCAGGATGGATGTACTCTTCTTGAAGTACAGATTGGCAGATGAAAAGGGGTAATCGAAAGGATTGGCGCATACCCCGTGATGCCAGGCATTGCGCGAGATGTAGCTCAGACAGGCGGCGATATGGAGGCGCCCTTCGAGGTTCAGCTGGAAATACGACGGGTCGCCGAGCTGTCCTTTCCGTCCGTATTTGTGATTGAACATCTGGGTGTAGGACGAGCGGATGCGCTGGATTAGGCCGGATGACTTGTCTGTAATTGCCCCCAAATGCACATGGTTGGACATAATGCTGTAGGACAGGAGCTTGCTGTTGGTGTTAATGATACCCTGCGCGATGCAGTTGAACAGTGTTGCGTAGTCAGAGTAGTCTCTGCAAAGTACTTCCTTGTGTGAAGTAAAACATAGATGTTGATTTCTTCCCCTCATGGCTTTATGTATTTTCCCGTAAAGCTACGCATGATTATCGGAATAAAGGTGTCGAAAACGTAAAAATATTTTGAAGGTAAAATTTTCAGTATATTTGGCAGCAAATTTTCCGTAGATGACGACCCGTACCGGAGACCTCACTGTTGGCGGCATCACTTCCACGCTGCTGCGATTCACCCTGCCGATGATGCTCGGCTCGCTGATGCAGCAGTGCTATAATATCGCTGATACTCTGATAGTAGGACGGTGCATAGGCTCCGATGCGCTGGCAGCTGTCGGGTCGGCCTACAGCCTGATGACGTTTCTGATATCGGTGCTGCTGGGCCTGGCGATGGGCAGCGGGACGGTGTTCTCGCTGCAGTTCGGAGCGGGGAACATGTCCGGCTTGCGGCGCAGTATCTACGTGTCGCTGGTGCTGATCGGGGGTGTGACGGCTGCCCTCACTGTGGCGTCGTTTGCCCTCATTGACCCGATTCTGAGGCTGCTCCAGGTGCCGGCGGAGATATACGGTATGCTGCGGCTGTACCTGCTGATTATCTTCGGCGGTATCCCGCTAACTTTCCTGTACAATTTCTATGCGGCCCTGCTCCGGGCGGTCGGGGACTCGGTCACTCCGCTGTGGTTCCTCGGGGTCTCGGTGGTGCTCAATATCGCTCTGGACCTGCTGTTCATCCTCGGCTTCGGCATGGGGGTAGGCGGTGCGGCTCTGGCGACGGTGGCGGCTCAGGGGGTATCGGCGCTCGGGCTGATGGTCTATGTGCTGTGCAGGCGGCCGGAACTGCGGTTACGGAGGGAGGATATGCGGCTGGACGGTGCCTCGATGAGGGAAATAGCCTCGTTCTCGACGCTGACCTGTGTGCAGCAGTCGGTGATGAATTTCGGCATACTGATGGTGCAGGGTCTGGTCAATACCTTCGGTACGGCGGTGATGGCGGCTTTTGCGGCGGCGGTGAAGATAGACTCGTTCGCATATATGCCGGTGCAGGAGTTCGGCAATGCGTTCTCCACGTTTACGGCACAGAACTACGGTGCTGGCAAGTCGGGGCGTATACAGAAGGGAGTCCGGAGCGCATTCCTGATATCGGTGCTGTTTTCGCTGGCTGTCTCGCTCCTGGTCTTTCTGCTGGCACGGCCGCTGATGCTCATCTTCGTGCGGGCGGAAGAGGCGGAAATCATCCGTCTCGGAGTGCAGTACCTGCGGGTCGAAGGTTCTTTCTACTTCGGCATCGGCATCCTCTTCCTGCTGTACGGCTACTACCGCGCCATCCGCATGCCGGCTATGTCCGTAGTGCTGACCGTCCTCTCGCTCGGAACCCGCGTCGCGCTGGCCTACATCCTCGCGGCCATTCCTTCCGTCGGCGTCATCGGTATCTGGTGGTCCATACCCATCGGATGGGCCCTGGCTGACGGAGTCGGCATAGCGTACTATTTCTATTTACGGCGGAAAATGTAAATTTGCAGAAACATCAACACTATCTGCCATGAAACGAATTATCTTGATCACCGCCGCCGCTGCGATGCTGCTTGCTGGCGGATGCTTTTCCGGCAAATCTGAAACTGCGATCATCTGGCTGTGCGACAGGGCCGCCGGTCAGTCACTCTCCATCTTCCCCGATGCTTCTCCCGAATTAGTGGCATACCTCGGGATTGAGGATGCTGTACCTTCTTCGATGAGCGCCTTCTTAGTGCGCAAGGACGGCAAGGTCCTGCTCTTCGACACCGGCCTCGGACTGCCTGACGGAGGGATACGCCGCGGTCTTGATTCGCTGGGGCTGACTCCTGCGGATGTGGATTACCTGTTTCTCACCCATTTTCACGGAGACCATATCGGCGGGATGCTGGATGCCGAAGGTGCTCCCGTGTACACCGACGCCCAGGTCTACGCCTCCCAGCCCGAGTACTACGCATGGATGAATATGCCCGCCGACCGGAACGCCCAGGCAGTGCAGACCATGAACGCCTACAGCGACCACCTGCATCTCTTCCAGTTCGGAGACATCCTGCCGTGCGGTGTGGAGGCTCTCTACGCCGTCGGGCACACTCCCGGCCATACGGTATTCCGCATCGATGACATCCTCATCTGGGGCGACATCATCCACGGCCTGGCCCTCCAGCTCGACCATCCCGAGATCTGCGCCACCTACGACATGGACCAGGAGGCCGCCGTCGCAGCCCGCAAGCACATGTTACGCATCGCCCGCGAACAGCACCTGCTCGTAGCCGGCATGCATCTCCCCGAGGGCT
>ENA-OOXJ01001476-OOXJ01001476.1-human-gut-metagenome-genome-assembly--contig:-NODE-1476-length-14737-cov-9.416088_pt1 | contig 14737 bp, 7 predicted proteins | sample MGYA00241587_ERZ501343 | MGnify/ENA primary metagenome ERZ501343 (study PRJEB25962, sample SAMEA2042918) | human gut metagenome | biome: human gut; feature: human-associated habitat; material: faeces... | reverse complement strand
GGATGCCGGAGATGGCCTTGCGCTCCTTCTCGGAGGCCTGGATCTTCTTGAGCATTATCGATGCAGTCTCCGGATGCTTGTGCAGGTAGTTGTCCAGTTCCTCCTGGATGAAATCCCCTATGAAGGAGCGGACTGACAGACCGGGGCGCACGTCCTTGGAACTGAGCTTGGTCTTGGTCTGGTTGCCGAAGCCTGGCTCATTGACCCTGATGCTGATGGCTCCGACTATCGACTGGCGGATGTCGGCCGGCTCGAAATCCTTCTTGAAATGCTCCTTGACGGTCTTGGCCACGGCTTCGCGGAATGCGGCGAGATGGGTGCCTCCCTGGGTGGTGTTCTGGCCGTTGACGAAGGATGCGATGTTCTCCCCGTTGCTGTCCCCGTGGGTGATGACGCACTCTATGTCCTCGCCCTTCAGATGGATAGGGGGGTACAGCGGTTCGGCGACCATGGTCTCGTTGACCAGGTCCAGCAGACCGTTCTGCGAATGATATGCCGTGCCGTTGAGACGGAGGGTCAGGCCGGTGTTGAGGTAGGCGTAGTTGCGTACCATGGTCTCGATGAACTCCATATTGTAGGAGTAGTTGTGGAAGACCTCGTCGTCGGCTATGAAGCTGACCAGGGTGCCGTTCTTCTCCGTGGAGCCTTCCCCGCTCTCGTCCTTTTCGAGGATACCCTTCGAATATGTGGCGCTCCGCCATTTTCCGTCCCTCCATGCCGTTACCTGAAAATATACCGAGGTGGCATTGACCGCCTTGATACCTATACCGTTGAGCCCGACGCTTTTCTTGAAGGCTCCGCTGTCGAACTTGCCGCCGGTCATCAGCTTGCTGGAGGCGTCCACTAACTTCTCCAAAGGTATGCCGCGGCCGAAGTCGCGCACCGTCACCTGACGGCCCTCCACTGTGATGATGATCTCGCGGCCGAAGCCGGAGGCATATTCATCTATCGAGTTGTCAATCACTTCCTTGACCAGTACATACAGGCCGTCGTCCGGCATCGAGCCGTCCCCGGTGCTGCCGATGTACATGCCGGGGCGGGTGCGGATGTGGGTGTACCAGTCGAGGGTCTCTATCGCACTGCTGTCGTAATTCCTTAATTCTTCGCTCATTATCCTGAAATGCCCCTTTTTGGGACCCCGCAAATTTATTAAGAATTTCGGGAAGAATGATTCCACTGGAGAAAAAAATGCTACTTTTGCGACGGTTATAATGGAAAATTAGTGCTAAACCTAAAGGTTCACGAATGAGTAAAAAGAGATTTGTTCCAGTACTCTTCATGCTCCTTGTACTCACAGTCTCCTGTTCGCGTAAGGAGGAGACCCTCTACTCACCCGGCATGGGCGGGGTGATGATAGACCTGACGGCGGACTTACCTGCTACTAAGGCCGAAGTCATGGATGACCTGCAGCTTGATCCGGATGACTTCCAGGTGGAGGTCATCAACTCCTCGGGGGTGATTTTCAAGCGGTGGTCCACATTTGCAGAGTACAAGTCGCAGGAAGGAGCCGGTTTCCAGATGAATGCCGGCGGGCCCTACCGTATCAGGGCCGTTTACGGTGATTCTACCGCGAGCGGTTTTCAGGCGTTGTTCTTTATGGGTGAGCAGGAATTCACTGTCGTTCCCCAGCAGACCACGGAAGTGGCTGTGGTGTGCTCTATGGGCAATGCTCGGCTTGCAGTAGAATACGGTGAGAATATCCGCGAGGATTATACTGATTTCAGGACCATTGTCTACAACGACCGTGGTTCGGTGATATTCGGCAAAGATGAGGCCCGCTCGGGTTACATCCATGCCGGTGAACTGTCTGTGTATGTCGAATTGACGGATGCGGCAGGAGAGAAAAAATATTTCATGAACGGCAGCGGTATTACGGCTGCGGCAGGGGATTTCATAACCCTCAAAGTCGATACCCAGCCTATTGAAAAGGAAAATGTATCGTTGACCGTCATTGTGGACAGCAGTACTGACAGGAAGGATGTGGGTGTGACCCTGCCGTCCTTCATGCTCCCCGCCGATGCTCCGGAAATGTCAGCGGCCTTTACGGCGGATGGCGAGTCCATATCCTTCGTCGAGGGTGTCCTGCCCGAAGGAGATCCTTTCGTAGTGGATATGAATGTACCGGCAGGAATCTACAGTCTGAAGGTTTCGGTGTCCAGCTCCAATCCCGAACTTGCCTGGGCCTCGGACATGGACCTGCTCGATCTGACGGAGGAACAGAAGTCGAAACTCTCCGATGCAGGCTTTACAGTTCCGGACCTGTACCGTTCCCGTACACAGAAAATAGACTTCAGCAGCATAGCGATGTTGGTGAGGGTGCTGGAAGACGGCTCCGGGCAAAGCCTTGGCATTAAGGTCACCGACGGATTGGGAAAGACAGCTGACGGCAGATGGGCACTGGCTCCCAAGCCGGCATCCAAGTCCATCTCCCCAGTGGATGACGGCAATGTCTGGGCCCGCAGGGTCTACAACGTGACGATGACGACAGACGGCAATCCCGAATATCTCTATCCCTTGGTGAAGGCTGAGGGCAGCGAGGAATGGGTACGTCCCGCCTTTACCGGGACCGTCTCCGAAGGCAGCAAGACTGTGACCATCACCGGGTTAGAGCCTTCGACCAAGTATCAGGTCGTAGCGGCGTACGTTGACAATGCCAATATTTCGGAAGAGGTCCGTGAGTTTACGACTGAGGCCACCCAGCAGGTGGAGAATGCAGGGTTCGAGGAGTGGAGCGAGTGGGAATATCGTGCTACTGAAGGACTATTCGGGCTTGGTGCGGAAGACCAGACTAATTATGCGCCTTACATTAATGAGAATACAAGGTGGTGGGACTGCAACAATTCAGAAACAACACCAGGTAATAGGACGGTATCTAATATTGATTATAAAAGTTTCCCTATGGTCTCATATGTTTCTGGCAGAACCGGAGAAAAGGCTGCTCAGTTAATGGTCATAGCGATAAGCAATACAGCGACGAGTGGAACTGCACCAAGTCCGACAGTCGGTTTCGGACGTATATTCACCGGAGTGTACGGAGGTGAGCAGGGACGCTCATTCCCGTCGCGTCCGGACAAGATGAAGTTCTGGTATAAGTATTCACCGAATGATTCTGATATTTTCAAGGTTTATGTTTCAATTAAAAGTGGTGATACTGTCATAGGTGAAGGAACATTCACGTCATCAGAATCAAAGGCAAACTGGACAGATCTGTCAGTTGATATAACATACAGTAGGGCAGATTTGAAAGCAGACGGGATATACATCGAGTTTGTCTGCGGTAGTGATAGCGATAAATGGGATTATGATCAATCTATTACCTATGGAGGTAACAAGACCGCCAATGTTCACGGCGGCAGTACCCTTACCATCGACGACATAGAACTTATTTACGAATAACAGAAATTTAAAGATATGAGAAAAGCTATTGTATCTTCAATCATGATTGTTGCTCTTGCGGTGGCTGCGGGCTGCTCGCGGGAGAACATAGAGTACGGCAGCGGGCATTCCGCCAGCCTTTCCCTCTCCATCAGCTCGGAGGGGGAGTTTACCACCGTTGACAACGGGGCCGGAGCCATGACAAAGGCCGGCGAGGAGACGACGGTGGACATCAATGCCTTTACCCTGAAGATATTGAATTCGGAAGGTGTGGCCGACTGGTCCTGGGACAGGTTTGACGAGGTGCCGGAGGTGATATCCATGGACCCCGGAACCTATACCATAGAGGCCCGTTCCCCCGGTGACAAGGCGGTGTCGTGGGACCAGCCCATGTACGTGGGTTCCCAGGAGGTGACCATCACTCCCGGCAAGGTAGAGGAGGTCGCAATAGTATGCTCCCTGAGCAATATGAAGGTCTCGGTGCAGACCACTGAAAAGTTCAGGAATGAAATGGCTGAATATACCGTAACGGTGACTTCCGAGGACGGTGTTCTGATCTTCGGTAAGGAGGAGATAGAGGCCGGACGCTCCGGCTACTTCGATGTGGCTCCGTTGAGCATGGACCTGACCGCTGTCCGTCAGACTGGCGGCCCCCGTGTCAACTATCATGTGGAGATATCGGATGTGGCTCCGCGCGACCACCATGTGTTTACCCTCGATGCAGCCGAGACCGGTTATACTGACCTGGCTCAGGGCCTGTCCATCGACTATACCTGCAACAACCGTGAGGAGGCCATAAAGATAGACGCTATCCTTGAAGAGCCTGTAGACGGACTGACTGTCCCTGAGGTGACCTCTTCCTCAATAGAGAACGGGGAGAGAAACGTACCGGCCAACACCTCCATCCTTGTTCTGACCTGGTCGACCGTGACCGAGGTATCGGCTTCCGCCCAGATCACCCTCAATGACACACCCTGCATGGCGACAGCCTCCAACAATATGGTGAGCGTCATTCTGCCGGATATGGCCGAGGACACGGAGTACACTCTCAATATCCCTGCAGGAGCGGTGCTTAACGCAGTGACAGCCGATCCCTGCGAGGCGTATTCCCTGACTTTCACTACTGCCGGAGGACAGGAGGCCGGACCGGATATCACCATCTCGGCTACTGCCGGCATTGATGCTCCGGTGACCTACAGCAAGTCGGCGCTCCCTGAGGAATTCTCCCTTTCAGTCGAGGCACCTGCCGGTATCGCCAAATATGTGGTCAATGTCAATTCAGCAGGACTGCAGGGACTGCTTGATTTGATGGAGATGGGGTATTCAGTGGATCTGGCAAATATGAATGATAAAGAGACGGGATTCTGGGGAAATCTGTTCGGAATGACTTCCGCCGATGTCAAAGGCAAAACCGGGGTGTCCTTCAAGATAGCCTCATTCCTCAGCGCCATGCCTAACGAGACGAATAAACTCGAGGTCGTGATAACCGACGGCAACGGGGATACGCTCTCGAAGACTCTGACCATCATAATGACTGAATAGCCATGAGGTTTGCAATGAAAATACTCGTGGCGGCGGTGCCGGCTCTGATGTCGGCCCTGTCCTGCTCGAGGACCGAACTCAGCCTGTTGGCCTCCCGGGGGGAGGGTCTGCTGACCCTGTCCTGCAATGTGGACCAGGAGGTGCTGGCAGTGACCCGTGCCGGGGAGGAACCCGTGCTGGCGGTGACGGTCAGCGAGACTGAGACCGGCAAGGTCGTCAGGACGGTGGAGGACCACCGCACTCTGGCCGATGAGCCTATGGTGCTCCCCGAGGGCAAGTACACCGTACTGGCCTATGCCGGAGACAATATCCAGGCCGGATTTGATTCGCCCTACTATGAGGGTACGACCGAGGTGACGGTGGAGGCCGGTGCCGAGGCCCAGGCGGAGCTCACTGCAACGATAGCCAACGTGAAAGTTACCGTGTCCAGGTCAGAGACAGTCACCCAGAGTTTTACAGACTTCTCGGTTACCGTCTCCAACGGCCTGCCCAATGGCTCCTTGGAGTACGCGGACGAGACCCTTTCCTCCGAGGGATATTTCCCCTGTACCGGCACTCTCTCATGGGTACTTTCCATCACTTCGTCTGACGGTCGTTCGTATACCCTTTCGGATGACATACAGGATGTACAGCCCAAGGAGCATTACAACATCCACTTCGATGTGGACGGAGAGGTATTCGTGGACAAGGGAGGGCTCTCGTCTTCTTCCATCAAGGTGACAATCGACAGCAGGGTGAATGAGTCCGAACACACCGTGACCATCCCCATCGGCACAGCCGTCGAGCCGCGCATACATGAGATGTCGGGATTGGTCGATACCCGTCCGGATGATGCGGGGGAGGATTACGAACGCCCTGCTTCCTATGAACTCAGACTGACCGAGGCGGATATTGCAGCGAATACTCCGGGACTTTTCAGAATAGAGTCCGAGGCCGGACTCAACAGAGTGGTGGTAAGGGGCATGGCTGCTTTTTCCGACAGTAGTCTGCCGGACTCGCTCAATCTTTTCGACCCCAATATAGCCCTGCTCTACAAGGCTTCGGCAGCCGAGGCAGGCATGACGTGGACAGATGGGGTGCAGACCGGCGCAAAAGAGATGCAGGTGGATTTCAGACCGTTGTTCGCCACTCTGTCAGTGGGTACATACGATCTGTCCGTCAGCGCCCTCGACCGTCAGCGCCAGTATGTGCTGTGCCGGATGGTGATTACAGTACTGCCGGATATGGAAGTGCAGCTCGATGAGGTGGAAGAGGGGAATGTCTGGAGCAGTTTCGCCAATGTCAGCGCCGAATACAAGACCGAATCCGAACCTGCCGGAATGACATTCCAGTACCGCAAGACCGGAGATGCCGACTGGACAGTCTTCCCTGCTGACCAGCTCGTCAAGGAAGGCAGGAAATTCTCGGCGAAGATTGCCGGACTCGAGCCCGGTACCGGGTATGAGGTCTGGGCCATAACTGAAGCGGAACAGAATGAAGCGAATATTGCCTCGTTTGTCACCGAGGAGGAAACCCAGCTGCCCAACTTCAATTTTGACTCGTGGTCAGACAATGGGCATTCTGCCAATGCGGAGGGGACTTCTTTCTGGGATTCCGGCAATGAAGGAGCTTCGACTTTAAATAAGTATCCTACATCGCAGGAGACAGGATATGTTAAGGCCGGGTCTGCTGTTAAAATGGTGTCACAGTTTGTAGGTCTTGGTTCTTTAGGAAAATTTGCAGGGGGAAATATCTATTCCGGAGCTTATGTAGAAACGCATGGAATGAGTGGCGCAAGTATCGATTTTGGTCGCCCATATACATCAAGACCATCAAAACTTCACGGCTGGTACAGTTACGCTCCTGTTGTAATTGATTATGCTGAAGGAATTCATGGGGATAAAAAGGGAGAGCTTGATGTCGGAAAAATATATGTTGCACTGATGAGTTCAGGCCCATTCCGGGTAAATAATTCTACTGATCCCAAGACTCTCTTTGACCCTTCAGCCGATAATGTGATTGCATATGGAGAGTTGAATCTTGACCAGAGTACTGGCTCCGAGTACAAGGAGTTTACCATTGAACTGGACTACCGTTATGAGGACGTCAGGCCGACTTATGTATTAGTAGTAGCAACAGCAAGTGCCTATGCTGACTACTTTACCGGAGGAAACGGCAGCATCCTCTACATCGACGAATTTGAATTTATCTTCGAATGAAAACAAGAAAGACAATAATATCCGCACTTGTGTCCTGCATTCTCGTCATGGGAGGGGGATACGGTGCAGCGGCGGCCGAGAAGTTCGACCGCGGCATGGGCTTCAAGCAGGCCTCGGTGTTCATGCCCAAGGGGCAGCTGATGTTCGGAGGTACGGTGTCGTACCGGGACTACAATTTCTACGATTACAAGTTCCTCATCATAGACGATATGAACATCAACGCCTACACCCTGGCGGCCACACCTTATATTTACTACTCCTTTGCCAAGAATATGGCAGTGGGAGTCAAGTTTTCCTACAACAGGACCTTAGCCCGGATCGACGAGACCAATCTCTCGCTGTCTTCCGACCTGTCCTTCGGCATTTCCAATTTCTATATGCTCCAGCATACCTACTACGGCTCGCTGTCCTACCGCTACTACATCCCTTTGGGCAAGAGCAAGGTATTCGGCCTCTTCAGTGACATATCCCTGAACTTCGGGGCCGGACAGGGAAAGACAGTCAACGGTACCGGGGAGAATGTTACGGGTACCTATCAGAATATTCTCGATGTGGGTATAGACGTGATTCCGGGTATAGCGGTGTTCATCACCAACGAGATGTCCGTAGAGGCTTCTGTCGGAATTCTCGGTATGGGCTGGAAACGCATTTCACAGACGACCGACCAGGTATACACAGGACGCTACGAGACTTCCAATGCCAATTTCAAGCTCAATCTCCTGTCGATAAACATAGGTGTCAATTTCGTCCTGCCGGTGGGCAAGGATGACACTGCCGCCGTAAAGAAACAGTAAAGGCCCATGTCTGTGGAAAAGATAAAATTGCTCGGTGTCCTGCTCCTCGCCGCCACAGTTTCGGGATGTATCAAGAATGACATTCCGTACCCGCGCCTTCAGGGCAACATCACAGCCTTCGAGGTGGAGGGGCAGCTTTCGGCAGCGGTAATCGACAGTGCGGCGCTTACTGTGACTGTCGATATGGCTGACACCGTGGATCTGGCTCAGGTGAGGCTCTTGAAGTTTGCCTTGTCGGACAAGGCCGTGGCCGAGCCTGCTGCGGACAGTGGGGATGTGCTGGACATGACAGCGTCTCTCGAGTACAGTCTTGCTACATGGCCGGGCCAGCAGTACTTGTGGACGGTGACGGCCACACAGACTATAGAACGGTATGTACGGGCGGAGAATCAGGTGGGTGAGGCTGTTATCAGTGCCAGTACCTTCAGTGTAAAACTTCCGATTTCGGAAGATGTGCCGTTGGACGAGATTGTCATTACAGAAGTACAGCTCGGCCCCTCGAATTCGGTCATAACTCCGGATCCGAGAGAGATCCATGATTTCACCCAACCTCAGAAGTTTACGGTCACATATCGCGATATTACTGAGGAGTGGACCATAGCAGTCATGCCTACTGAGGTTACGGTAACGACTTCGGATGCCGATGCCTGGGCGCACTTTGCCTACCTTTACGGTATGGTGCCCTCGGGTGCGGAGGCTCCGGCTTTCCGCTACATGGAGGCCGGCGGCAGCGAGTGGCTCGACGTGCCGGCGGAGGATGTGACAGTGGACGGAATGAATGTTTCGGCCCTGCTCCGCGGACTGGCTCCGGGGACAGACTATATCTACAAGATAGTCTCCGGTGAGCTTGAAGGCTCTGAGGTGGCTTTTACTACGGAGACGGCGGCGCAGATGCCCAATATGGGATTTGATGATTGGATAAAGGACGGTAAGAACTGGTATGCCAACGCAGATCAGAGCAATCCATGGTGGGATTCCGGAAATGAAGGGGCGAATATGATAGGTGAGGCTAATCCGACTTCTCCAGAGGAGACGAAAGTCATAAGCGGAAAGGCGGCACGTCTCGAGACGGTTTCGGTTTTAGGCGTTATGGCCGGAGGAAATATTTACTCGGGAGATTTCGGCGATCCTATATTGGAGGGCGGTATGGGAGCTGAGGTATATTTCGGCAGACCGTTCCAGACCAGGCCGTTAAAACTGACAGGATACTATTCATACGAACCTAAAACCATAGACAATGCAAAATCGCCGTATGAAAGTCTGAAGGGGGAGATGGACCGCTGCCACATTTTTGTCTATGTAATGGCATCAGACGGTCCTAAAACTGTAAATACAGTTAAAGGTATATACCTGAATATCAACGATCCCGATGTCATTGGCTACGGAGAGATGATAGACAATGCCGGAACAGGGGGAGAGTACAGGCAGTTCTCTATCGACATCAAGTATCGTGACCACCGAAAGCCTACCTACTGTGCCGTGGTGGCAGTGGCAAGCCAGTATGCGGATTACTTCACCGGAGGTATAGGCAGCCTGATGTACGTCGATGAGTTCTCTTTTGTTTACGACGGCGATGTGGTATGGGAGGAGGGCGCTCAGCAGTAGAAGGGACCATCTCCCTCTCCGAGGCATCCCGTTTTGGCGGTAACAGTACGTCTTTCAGCCTGATGCTGAAGCCGGTGGGCTCGAAGTGCAATCTGCGTTGCGACTATTGCTACTATCTTGACAAGGCTTCTTCGGTGTATTCCGGGCGGGAGCCGGTGATGGGTACAGATCTGCTGGAACTTTGCATCCGGGATTTCTGTGCTTCCTGTGACTTGCCGGAGCTGACGGTCGAGTGGCACGGTGGGGAGCCTCTGCTTGCCGGTATGAGTTTTTTCCGCAGTGCACTGGCCTTTGAACGGAAATATGCCGGAGGACGTCCTGTCCACAATACGCTTCAGACCAACGGCACTCTGCTGGACAGGGACTGGGCCGAATTTTTCCACGACAATGATTTTCTTCTCGGCCTTTCTCTCGACGGCCCGGAGGACATTCATGACCGTTACCGCCGGACTGCTTCGGGGGGAGGGACATTCCGGGATGTGATGCACGCTTTGGAGATCATGCATCGGGAGCGGGTGGAGTTCAATACCCTCACGACAGTCAGCAAGGCCGGCGAGGGGAGAGGGGCGGAGGTCTACCGCTTCCTTAAATCCGTCGGTTCGCAGTATATGCAGTTCATGCCGGTATACGAGCATCTGCTGCCGGCACTGCCATCCGTGTCCGGACGGGAGGCCGTGCGGATTGCTTCTCCACGGGAGCCGGAGACCGTCCTTGCCCCGTGGTCCGTGGGATCGGAAGCATTCGGCCGGTATCTCTGCGATGTTTTCGATGAGTGGGTGAAACGGGATGTCGGGCGGTACTTTGTCCTGACCTTCGACGCGGCCCTGTCGTCCTGGTGCGGGGTGCAGCCGGGTATCTGCACCTTCTGCGAGAGCTGCGGAGGAAATCTGACAGTAGAGCACAACGGGGATATCTATCCCTGCGATCATTTTGTCTATCCCGACTGGCGGCTCGGCAATATCCGGGTGCTCTCTCTTAGGGATGCCGCCACGTCCCCCCTGCTGACCCGTTTCGGCCTTGCCAAGCGAACAGACCTGCCTCAGTCCTGCCTCCGTTGTCCCTGGCTGCGGGCTTGTCGTGGCGGCTGCCCGAAACACCGCTTCGGGACTTCCTCAGGGCAGCTGCCTCTATGTTCCGGCTACCGTCTTTTCTATTCGCATATAGCTCCTGTGATGGACCGGATGCGGCAGATTATAGCTGAAGGGAGGTCTCCTGCAGAGATTTGTCACAATTGTTAGCTGAAAAGGAAGAAGTTGTAATAGTTTTTATTACTTTTGTGAGAATTTTGTCCGAAACAGGCAACACAGACGAAAATATTAACTATATGACTGATTTTCAGAAAGCAATCATTGAGGGTATTCCGGACGAACTTCCGGCACCCAAACCGTTTGACCCCTCTGTCAACCATGCTCCCCACCGGAAGCAGATACTGACAGCGGATGAGAAGAAGCTGGCACTGCGCAACGCTCTGCGCTATTTCCCGCCGAAACATCATGCAACATTGATCCCGGAGTTCAAGGAAGAGCTGGAGACATACGGAAGGATCTACATGTACCGCCTGCGTCCCGATTATAAGATCTATGCCCGCAGCATAGATGACTTTCCACATAAGAGCCGTCAGGCAGCGGCCATCATGCTCATGATATCCAACAATCTGGATATGGCCGTCGCCCAGCATCCCCACGAGCTCATCGTGTATGGCGGTAACGGCGCGGCTTTCCAGAACTGGGCCCAGTACCGTCTGACCATGCAGTATCTGTCCCAGATGACGGACGAGCAGACTCTGGTACTGTATTCGGGACATCCGCTCGGACTGTTCCCTTCGCATAAGGACGCACCGCGTCTGGTCATTACTAACGGAATGGTGATTCCCAACTACTCTTCCAAGGACCATTGGGAGAAGTTCAACGCCCTCGGCGTCTCCCAGTACGGGCAGATGACTGCGGGCTCTTTCATGTATATAGGCCCTCAGGGTATCGTTCACGGCACTACCATCACAGTGATGAACGCCGCCAGAATGCACACCCGTCCCGGGACGGAGAACAGGGGCAAGATATTCGTAAGCTCGGGCCTCGGAGGAATGTCCGGAGCTCAGGGCAAGGCTTCGGTGATAGCCGGCGTGGTCGGCATCATCGCGGAGATCAATCCCAAGGCCATCCGTACCCGCTATTCCCAGGGCTGGGTGGACGAGGTGTATACCGAGCTCGACCCGCTGATCGACAGGGCTCTGGAGGCACGCGAGAAGAAGGAGGCAGTGGCTCTGGCATATCAGGGCAATATCGTGGACCTCTGGGAGAGACTGGCCAAGAGGGGTGTGGATGTGGATCTCGGTTCCGACCAGACTTCCCTGCACAATCCCTGGGCCGGCGGATACTATCCCGCAGGTTTCACCTTCGAGGAGTCCAACGAGATGATGGCATCGGAACCTGACAAGTTCAAGAGGGAGGTGCAGAAGTCCCTCCGCCGTCAGGTGGCCGCCATCAACAAGCTCACCGAGCGCGGCATGTATTTCTTCGACTACGGCAATGCCTTCCTGCTGGAGGCTTCCCGCGCCAAGGCCGACATCATGGGCGTGAACGGGGCATTCCGTTATCCCTCTTATGTGCAGGACATCATGGGCCCTCTGTTCTTCGACTACGGATTCGGTCCCTACCGCTGGGTATGTACCTCCTCGAAGCCCGAGGATCTGGCCGAGACCGACCGTATCGCGGCAGAGGTGCTCGAGGACATCTACAGGACAGCTCCCGACGAGATAAAGAACCAGCTCGCCGACAACATACACTGGATCCGCGAGGCCGGCCGCAACAAGCTGGTGGTAGGCTCGCAGGCCCGTATTCTCTACGCTGATGCTGAGGGACGCACCAAGATAGCCCTGGAGATGAACCGCGCTATCCGTGAGGGACGTATTTCAGCCCCCATAGTCCTGGGCCGCGACCATCACGATGTGTCCGGCACCGACTCTCCTTACCGTGAGACTTCCAATATCTACGACGGCTCACAGTTCACCGCCGATATGGCAGTGCAGAACGTCATTGGAGATTCCTTCCGCGGCGCTACATGGGTATCCCTGCACAACGGCGGCGGAGTAGGCTGGGGCGAGGTCATCAACGGAGGCTTCGGCATGGTCATCGACGGCAGTGAGGACTCCGACCGCAAGATCCGCAGCATGCTTCACTGGGATGTCAACAACGGCATAGCCCGCCGCAGCTGGGCCCGCAACAAGGGTGCGATGTTCGCTATCCAGAGGGAGATGGAGCGCACTCCCGAGCTGAAGGTTACCATTCCTTATCTGGTGGACGACAAGCTCCTGTAGTATTTTGACAGAACATATTTGCAACTATTAAAATAACTTTCAAATTTTTGAAATATGGCAGAAAAATTATTTACCGAATTTCCTCCTGTCCCTACGTCAGCATGGGAAGAGGTGATTACCAAGGACCTCAAGGGTGCCGACTACGAGAAGAAACTCGTGTGGAGGACTCTCGACGGATTCACGGTTCGCCCCTACTACCGCGCTGAGGACCTCCAGGGTCTGAAGTACATAGGGAAGAATCCCGGTGAGTTCCCCTTCGTAAGAGGAACCCGTCAGAACAACAAGTGGTTCATCAACGAGAGCGTATGCTGCGGTGATATCGCTGCAGCCAACAGCCAGGCCATCACCCTTCTGACAAAGGGTGTCGAGTCCTTCACATTCCACCTCCCCGAGGGTAAGGTAATGGAAGTGGCCGACTATACGGCTCTTCTGAAGGGTATCTCTCTCGAGAAGGTGCCTGTGAACTTCCGCGGCTGCTGCCCCAAGAATGTGGACGGCCTGCACAATTTCCTCAAATATGTTGACTCTCTCGGTATCGACAAGGACGCTGTCCGCGCTACATTTGACTTCTCGCCTCTGAGACCTCTCAACAAGAAGGGCTCTTTCTGCGAGGAGAAGGCTTTCGCCGCTCTTGCAGAGTGCGTAAAGGCTGCAGCTTCCTATAAGAATGTACGTGTCATCGCAGTGGATGCCGTGATCTACAACAGCTGCGGAGCTTCCTCTACCCAGGAGCTCGCATTTGCCCTCAGCCAGGGCAGCGAGTACATCTCCCGTCTCTCCGAGATGGGCATCGATGTGGAGACCATCGCCCGCAAGACTTTCTTCGAGTTTGCCGTAGGCAGCTCCTACTTCATGGAGATCGCCAAGTTCCGTGCCGCCCGCATGCTCTGGGCCAATGTTGTCGAGGACTACGGCTGCGCCAAGGGCTGCCCTGAGATGATGCTGGTATTCGCCACCACCTCCGAGTACAACCTCACAGTCTACGATTCCTATGTAAATATGCTCCGCGGTACCACCGAGGCCATGAGTGCCGCCATCGCAGGCGTGGACTACCTCGAAGTGCTGCCTTACGATTTCGCATTCAGAGTGCCCAATGACTTCTCCCGCCGTATCGCACGCAACGTGCAGAACATCCTCAAGGAGGAAGCCCGTTTCGACAAGGTCGTTGACCCTGCAGCCGGTTCCTACTATGTGGAGATGCTTACCGACAAGATCGCCGGGGCCGCTTGGGATCTCTTCCGCAAGGTAGAGGCCGCCGGCGGTTATATCGCTCAGTTCAAGGCCGGATTCATCCAGTCCGAGATCAAGGCAGTGTCCGACAAGAGGGACAAGAACTACGCTACCCGCCGCGACACCATCCTCGGCAGCAACCAGTATCCCAACTTCCTCGAGAAGGCCGGTGACGAGATTACTCCCGAGATCGTGTCCCGCGACATCCTTACCCGCATGGGTCAGGTCGTTCCCGCCCACGGCTGCCAGAAGGAGGATGCAGTGGAGCCTCTGAAGCCCTACCGCGCAGCTGAGGCCTTCGAGGCCCTCCGTCTGGCTACAGACCGCAGCGGCAAGGAGCCCAAGGCATTCATGCTTACATTCGGCAACCTGGCCATGTGCCGCGCCCGCGCCCAGTTCTCCTCGAACTTCTTCGCAGTGGCCGGTATCCGCATCATCGACAACAACCGTTTCGCTTCCATCGAGGAGGGCGTAAAGGCTGCCCTCGCTTCCGGAGCCGAGATCGTGGTTGCCTGCTCGTCCGACGACGAGTACGCTGAGGCAGTGCCTGAGATCGCACGCCTTATCGGTGACAAGGCCATCGTAGTCGTAGCAGGCGAACCTGCCTGCAAGGAGGATCTCCAGTCCAAAGGAATCCAGAACTTTATCAGTGTCAAGAGCAACGTCCTCGAGACCCTTCG
>ENA-OOXJ01001471-OOXJ01001471.1-human-gut-metagenome-genome-assembly--contig:-NODE-1471-length-14769-cov-2.561438_pt1 | contig 14769 bp, 9 predicted proteins | sample MGYA00241587_ERZ501343 | MGnify/ENA primary metagenome ERZ501343 (study PRJEB25962, sample SAMEA2042918) | human gut metagenome | biome: human gut; feature: human-associated habitat; material: faeces... | reverse complement strand
ATTGTCGACATAGGTGGTGGTACAACCGAGATTGCCGTTATCTCGTTGGGTGGTATTGTTTCCAATAACTCCATCAAGACGGCTGGTGACGACCTTACTGCCGATATTCAGGAATATATGAGCCGCCAGCATAATGTGCGTATCAGCGAGCGTATGGCCGAACGTATCAAGATTAATGTGGGTGCCGCTTTGACCGATTTGGGCGAAGATGCTCCCGAAGACTATATTGTGCACGGTCCTAACCGTATCACGGCATTGCCGATGGAAGTTCCCGTGTGCTATCAGGAAGTGGCTCATTGCTTGGAGAAATCCATTTCGCGCATTGAGACAGCCATTCTGAATGCACTGGAGAATACGCCTCCCGAGCTGTATGCCGACATTGTACACAACGGCATTTACCTGGCCGGTGGCGGTGCTTTGCTCCGTGGTTTGGACAAACGTCTGACGGACAAGATAAACATACCGTTCCACATTGCGGAAGACCCCTTGCTGGCCGTAGCCAAGGGTACAGGCATTGCGCTGAAGAATGTTGACCGCTTCTCGTTCCTGATGAGATAATGCGCAACCTGCTGAACTTTCTCATCAAATACAATTACTGGTTCCTCTTTCTGTTGTTAGAGGTAGCCAGTTTTGTTTTATTGTTCCGGTTCAACCATTACCAGCAGAGCGTATTCTTTACCTCGGCCAATGGATTGGCAGGTGAAGTTTATGAGATTTCGGGTAACATAAGGGCTTATTTTCATTTGAAAGCTGTCAACGAAGATTTGCTGGACCGTAATGTGTGGCTGGAACAACGGGTGGCTTTTTTGGAAAACAAGCTTCAGGAACAAGGATTGGATACTGTAACGCTCCATAGTCTGGAGCGCCTGTCGGGAGAAACTTGCCGGATATTTCGGGCCAATGTCATTAAAAACACGCTGAACCGTGCCGATAATTACATAACATTGGATCGCGGTGAACGCGATAGCATACGTCCGGAAATGGGTGTGATTGATGCTAATGGGGTGGTGGGCATTGTATATAAAACTTCGGCGCATTATTCGTTGGTAATACCTGTGCTCAACAGTAAGTCGAGCATCAGTTGCAAGATTGTGGGAAGTGACTACTTTGGCTATCTGAAATGGGAAGGTAATGATTCCCGTTTTGCCTATCTGAAAGATTTGCCCCGGCATGCTGCATTCAGTGTAGGCGATACGGTGGTTACCAGCGGCTATTCAGCTGTTTTTCCCGAAGGTGTCATGGTGGGCACGGTCGAAGAAATGACCGACTCGCACGATGGCTTGTCGTATCAGGTGAAGATACGGCTGGCAACCGATTTCGGGAAAGTGACACAGGTGCGGGTTATTGCGCGTAACGGTCGTGATGAACAGATTGGCCTTGAAGATGTGGATTAACCGGAATGGATTACAGATGAGTGCTAAAATGATAGGATGCAAGAATACACAATGGGAGTGAATTATATATATAAAGCCGGTTGGTTCGTAGGATTGGTGCTGTTACAGGTACTGATATTGAACAACGTGCACATTGCCGGATGTGCTACACCTTTTCTGTATGTTTATCTGATACTGAAATTTGGTTCCGATACATCACGCAACGCTTTGATGCTATGGGCTTTCTTTTTGGGTCTTGCGGTGGATGTTTTTTCCGATACGCCGGGTATGAATGCTGCAGCTACGGTGTTGCTGGCGTTTTTACGGCCTGTATTTTTGCGCCTTTTTGTCCCACGTGATGTACTTGAGGCAATGGTGCCTGCCATACGTACTATGGGGCTTGCACCTTTCTTGAAATATCTGGTAGCCGGGGTGTTGGTACATCATGCCCTGTTGCTTACATTGGAATTCTTCTCGTTTGCCCATTTGGGTATTCTATTGTTGCGGATTGTGGCAAGCACTCTGCTCACGGTAGCGTGTGTTTTGGCATTGGAGGGAATTGTAAAGAAATAGCTTTCCGGTATGAGGGAAAGCCGGGGTAACGCTTTTTTCGGAGGAAAACAATGGCAAAGGATTATGTTCTGGAAAAACGGAAATATGTGATTGGACTGGTGGCAATAGTCATAGTCCTTATTTATGTGTGCAGGTTGTTCAATCTGCAAATCATGACGGATGATTATAAAAAGAACGCTGACAGCAATGCGTTCTTGAATCGCGTGCAATTTCCTTCGCGCGGTGCCATTTATGATCGTAACGGCGAATTGCTGGTGTTTAATCAGCCGGCTTATGATGTGATTTATGTACCCCGCGAGGTTGAGCCTTTCGATACACTCGACTTCTGCCGTACATTGAATATTACCCGTGAACAGTTTGACAAACGGTTGGAGGATGTTCAGAACCGTCGTTTGAATCCCGGTTATTCGCGATATACCCAACAAACATTTCTTTCACAGCTTTCGGCCGAAGAGTGCGGGGTGTTTCAGGAGAAGCTGTATAAGTTTCCCGGTTTTTCTATCCAACGTCGTACCATCCGGCAATATACGTACAATGCGGCGGCACATGCATTGGGTGATATAGGCGAAGTATCGCGTAGGGAAATGGAAAGGGATGATTATTACAACCGGGGCGACTACATTGGCAAGCAGGGAATTGAAAAATCGTATGAGAAATACCTGCGTGGTGAGAAAGGGGTGGAAGTGTTGCTTCGTGACGCTCACGGTCGTATTCAAGGACGCTATATGAACGGACAGATGGATCGTCCTTCTGTTCCGGGGAAAAATCTGACGTTAGGGCTGGACATTGAGTTGCAGATGTTGGGCGAACGCCTGATGCAGAATAAGATAGGATCTATTGTCGCCATTGAGCCTTCTACCGGGGAAATTCTCTGTATGGTGTCTTCGCCCACTTACGATCCTCACTTGATGATTGGGCGTCAGCGTGGAAAAAATCATAGCATGTTGCAGGCCGACAAGCAGAAACCCTTGTTGAATCGTGCTATTATGGGAACCTATCCGCCCGGTTCCACGTTCAAGACGGCACAGGCACTCACTTTTCTCCAAGAAGGCATTGTGCAGGAAGAAACTCCGTCATTCCCTTGTTCTCATGGGTTTATTCATCGGGGACTTCGGGTAGGTTGCCACGGACATGCGTCTCCTTTACCTTTGGTTCCGGCCATTGCCACTTCGTGTAATGCCTATTTTTGCTGGGGCTTGTACCGTATGTTTGGCGATAAGAAGTACGGCTCTCCTCAAAAGGCCATAACCGTTTGGAAGGATCATATGGTGCAACAGGGATTCGGTTATCGGTTGAATACGGATCTTCCAGGTGAGCAACGTGGTCTCATACCCAATGCTCAGTTTTATGACAAGGCCTATCGGGGGGCGTGGAACGGCTTGACGGTTATCAGTATTGCCATTGGACAAGGTGAAATACTGACTACTCCTTTGCAGATAGCCAACTTGGGTGCTACCATTGCCAATCGAGGCTATTACATTGCCCCTCATATTGTGAAAGAGATTGAAGACAACCAGTTGGACAGTATCTACCGGACTCCTCACTATACCGGTATTGACCGCAGTTATTATGAAATGGTAGTGAAAGGTATGCGGGCTTCGGTTACCGGAAGCACGGGTAGCGGTACCTGCCGTCTGATAAACTCAATGCTTCCCGATGTAGAAGCTTGTGGAAAGACCGGTACGGCACAGAACCCGCACGGCAAAGACCACTCGGTATTCATGGGTTTTGCTCCGATGAACGACCCCAAGATTGCCATTGTGGTTTATGTGGAGAACGGTGGTTGGGGGGCAACCTACGGAGTGCCTATAGGTGCGTTGATGATGGACCAGTATCTCCATGGCAAGTTGTCGCCTACCAACGAAGCCATTGCCGAGGAGTTCAGTAAACGGACGGTGTTTTACGGAGCCAATGAACGATAAGGTTTTACGGTGGCAGATATTTCAGGAAGAACATACATATATAAGAAATTTAGGAAAGCGATATGTTGCGTAGAGAGAGCATTTGGAAGACATTGGATTGGATGACCGTTGTCATTTACCTGTTATTGGTGGTGGCTGGGTGGTTCAGCGTATGCGGGGCGAGTTATGAATATGGCAATCCTGATTTTCTGGATTTCTCCACCCGGGCCGGCAAGCAGTTTGTGTGGATCATCTGTTCGTTCGGGCTGAGTTTTGTTTTGCTGATGCTGGATGATACGGTTTACGATACGCTGGCCTACCTTATATATATAGGTATGATGGTATTGCTGGTTGTCACCATTTTTATCGCTCCCAATACCAAAGGCTCACATTCTTGGCTCATTCTTGGTCCGGTGAGTTTACAGCCGGCAGAGTTTGCCAAGTTTACTACGGCACTGGCGTTAGCCAAATGTATGAATGCCTATTCGTTTACAATTAAAAGTTGGAAGAATGCCCTTACGTTGGGCTTTATCATCCTGCTTCCAATGATGCTTATTATCTTGCAGCGTGAGACAGGCTCGGCATTGGTCTATTTGGCCTTCTTCTTGGTGCTCTATCGGGAAGGGATGCCGGGAGTAGTTTTGTTTGCCGGTGTGGCAGCTGTGATTTATTTTGTGGTAGGTATTCGTTTTGGGGCAGTGATGATAGGTGAGACGCCTACGCCGGTCGGGCAGTTTGTCGTCTTGATTCTGACATTATTGTTTGTAGCTGGTATGGTATGGGTGTACACCAAACGCTGGTCACCGGTGCGCAATCTGTTGCTTACCACGTTGGTAGGTGTGGCTGTGGCTTGGACAATAGCCGAACTTGTGGTCCCTTTCAATATGGTATGGGTGTTGTGGGGACTTTGTGCACTAGCTGTGGGATACCTCTTTTTTCTGGCTTTGAGCGAGCGAAGGCTTTCCTATTTTCTGATAGGATTGTTTGCAATGGCTTCCGTTGGTTTTCTTTATTCCAGCGATTATGTGTTCAACAAGGTGCTGGAACCACATCAGCAGGTACGTATCAAGGTGGTGCTGGGTCTGGAAGAAGATCCTACTGGAGCCGGTTACAACGTCAATCAGTCGAAGATAGCCATTGGTTCGGGTGGATTTACGGGCAAGGGTTTTTTGAACGGAACACAGACTAAGCTGAAGTATGTGCCCGAGCAGGATACCGACTTCATTTTCTGTACCGTAGGCGAAGAACAGGGATTCATAGGCTCTACGGCAGTACTGCTGCTTTTCCTCATACTCATTTTGAGGTTGATTGTGTTGTCCGAACGGCAACCTACGGTATTTGGACGTGTGTATGGCTATTCGGTGCTCAGCATATTCCTGTTTCACCTGTTTATTAACATCGGTATGGTGTTAGGACTTACGCCGGTCATCGGCATTCCGTTGCCTTTCTTCAGCTATGGCGGTTCGTCGTTGTGGGGATTCACGATTCTGCTTTTTATTTTCCTGCGCATTGATGCGGGTAGAGACAGACGCTGAAGGTGGTAGGTTTATTTGTTTCTGTCAAGCCGGATGCCCACGTCGCTGATGCCTTTCAACAACGAATCGGGTAGGGTATAGGTTATCTGGAAACGGTAGCTACCGGCTTTTTCGATGCTAATGCTTCCGGCAGGTATGCTTGTCTGATACAGTCCTCCCCATCCTTTGCCGGTCCATTTTCCTTGTTTATTGGCTAGAATCAGTTGTAGTGTGTCTGTTGATACCTGCAATGTATCGGCATTGTAGGTCGTCAGGGATAAGGGAAGATTCTGGTAGGGATAATCAGTGTTATTCCGTATTTCTACTTGCAACCGGTAGGTGGTGAATGAGTCGGGTACGTTTACATAGAAGTCTACGGTATCCTGGCGTTGCCAGCCGCGGTCGGGCAAGGACTGGAAGGAATGAAACACCGTCTGCCCGTTGCATGCCCCAAACAAGAGGGATGCAACGGGCAGCAGTAGGCCTATTCCGAGGCACGCAAGGTTATGCTTGTGCCGGTTGGTCATTGGATTGTTGTGCAGGTTTTTCAGCCTGCTGTTTTTGTTTGTCACCGTTACGTTGAGGCTTTCGGTTGTTACGCGGTTGTTTGGCCTGTTGCGCTTGCGGTTGTTGTTCTTTCGGCTCTTTCGGTTGTTTGGGTTGGCGTGGCTGCTGTTGTTTAGGCGGTCGTTGTTGTGTTTCCTTGCCCTGTTGTGGAGCAGTCTGTGCCTCGTTTTCCTGAGGAATCGGACGGTTGGCAGGCTGAGCCTGTTTTTTCTTCTTCTTGTTACGGCTTCCGTTTCCACCGTTCCCATTGTTTTCGTTTTTGGCTTTACGGTTACGGTCAAAGCGGGTTACGCTTTCCTGTTCCAGCAGGTCAACGGGTTTCTTGGGTTCGGAAGCACGCGCCTCTTCCACCAGACTGTCGGGTTTGATGCCGCGTTTGTTCAGGCCGATAATTTCAAAGGCTCTCCGGCCGCTGATGGTAACAAGGTTGGCCGGAATGGTCTTGTCGGTCGAGTAAGTTATCTGGTTACTCAGGATATCAGCTTTGAAGAAGAAGAACGTAGCGTCTTTGGTTTCAAGGGTTATTTCTTTCGAAGGCAGGCGTTTCTGGGCTTCCACATAACAGTCTACCTCGTAGTTGAGGCAACATTTCAGCTTGGCGCACTGACCTGCCAGCTTTTGCGGGTTGAGCGAGATGTCCTGGAAGCGTGCGGCACTGGTCGATACGGAGACAAACGAGGTCATCCATGTGGCACAGCACAGTTCGCGTCCGCAGGGACCGATACCTCCGATGCGTCCGGCTTCCTGGCGGGCACCGATCTGTTTCATCTCGATGCGTACGCGGAACACCTCGGCAAGTACTTTGATGAGCTGGCGGAAGTCTACACGTCCTTCGGCAATGTAGTAGAAGATAGCCTTGTTGCCATCGCCCTGGTATTCCACGTCACCAATCTTCATGTCGAGGTTGAGGCTCAGGGCAATCTGGCGGGCACGGATCATGGTATCGTGTTCGCGGGCCTTGGCTTCCTGATATTTCTCCATGTCCACAGGTTTGGCCTTGCGGTAGATACGCTTGATATCGGCTTCCGAGCGGATGTTGGCCTTACGCATTTGCAGGGGGACGAGCCGTCCGGTGAGGGTCACTACTCCGATGTCGTGTCCGGGGGTAGCTTCTACAGCTACGATGTCTCCCTTTTCCAACGGGATTTTATTGCTGTTGCGGAAGTATCCCTTGCGAGTATTTTTGAACTGTACTTCCACCAGGTCGCTTTCGTTGTTGTTTCCGGGGATGTCGGCCAGCCAGTCGTAAGTGTTGAGTTGCTTGTCCTGTCTGCCGCAACTTTTACAACACAGGCCTCCTCCTCCGTTATGTAGTTTGAATTCCATCTGAATCGTTTTTTAATGGGTTATGCAGCTCTTTTGCCATTTTTGCCTGTATGGGCAGGCAAAGAGTCCTGCAAAAAGCAAATATACTCTTTAAATCTCAATTTGCATGCTTTGTGCTTCAGTTTTTTAGCAACATTATCATTTTTAGGGAGAAGTCGAAGAACACCATGCGCGGATTCACATTCTGCTCAATGTGTATCTGCGCCTCGCTCAGTTCGTGCATGATGCCGGCCACATTGCGCTCGTTGACAAAGGGGGCGAAGCGGGTGGCAAACTGCTGTTCGGGCACGGTCATGTAGTTCATCTCTTGGCGGTGGAAGTTATAGATAAAGTTTTCGCGCGTCATGCGTTGGCAGTATTCCAGGAAACTTTTCTGCTTTTCGCGTCCGAAGCCGGCTACCTGTTCACTCCACTGGCGCATTTCGCGGATTTTGCGCTGGTAGGCAAGGCGCATGAGGCTGACAAACAGTTCGAAGAAAAGCTGGTTTTCCTCGTTCAGATGGATGGTTTCGAGGGCTTTGAGAAAACTGCCGTTGGCCAGGTGGGCAATGGCCTGGCTGTCGGTTGGCTGTACGCCGTAGTGTTGCTGCAAGGCGGTGGCTATGGCATTTTCTTCTATCTTAGGCACGTTGAAACGCTGGGTACGGCTCAGGATAGTGGGTAGAATCATGTCAGGTGCTTCCGATACAAGCAGGAAGACTGTCTGTTGGGGTGGTTCCTCGAGCAACTTCAGCAATTTGTTGGCACATGCCTCGTTCATTTTCTCGGGCAGCCAGACAAGGATGATCTTATAGCCTCCTTCGCTCGATTTCAGGCTCAGTTTACGGGTAATTTCATCGCTCTCCTTGGCGTAGATGATGGGTTGTCCGTTTTCGCTGTCCATCATGTCCATCCAGTGGCTCAGAGCAAAGTATGGACCACCCAATAGCAGACGACGCCATTCGGGCAAGAAGTCGTCGCACACCTCTTTCTTGGCTTTGGCGCTTTTCACAATGGGGAAGGCAAAATGCACGTCGGGGTGTACCAGCTTGTCCCACTTGGCGCACGACGGGCAAGTACCGCAGGCATCGGTGGCGGTGCGGTGGGGGCAACACAGATAACGTGCATAGGCCAGTGCCAGTGCCATCTTGCCGGCTCCGGCTGGTCCGCAAAACAGTTGGGCATGGGGCACACGCCCTTCCTGCACTTCTTGCACCAGCCTTTGGTGGGCGGCTTCTTGTCCGATTATTTCATTGAAACTGAACATGATGTTAGACTTTTTCTAATGGTTTGTAAATGTGCACTTTGCGAAAACGATACCCCCGCTCAGAAGGCCTTCTGGAGGCAACAGGTTGGAAGCGTGCTCGTAACAGGTCGGAAGCACGGTGCTAACAGGTTAGAAGCACGCTCGTAACAGGTTACCACCGCGGCGCTTACCTATGGCGATCTGTTTTGTCAATAAATCTGCTTGGCTACTTCCTTGATACTGTCTACGGCCGAGATGGAGTAGAAGTGTATGCTGGGCACGCCGTGGGCAATGAGTTCCTTGCATTGCTGTACGCACCATTCCACACCTACCTGTTGCACTTGGCTGTCGTCTTTGCACTTCAACACCTCGCGGGTAAGTTCTTCGGGCAGGTCTACTTTGAAGGTCTTGGGTATCATGCTGAGTTGCGACAGCTTTTTGAAGGGCTTGATACCGGGGATGATAGGAATGGTGATACCTTCTTTGCGGGCACGTTCCACGAAGTCAAAATATTTGCGGTTGTCGTAGAACAGCTGCGTCACGGCATATTCGGCACCTGTTTCCATCTTGCGTTTCAGCCAGTAGATATCGGTTGAGAAGTTGGGTGCCTCCTCATGCTTTTCGGGATAGCAGGCCACACCGTATGAGAACGGTGTCTTGGTGACAGTCATCTCCGAGCCGTCCACAAAAATGCCTTTATTGAAGTTGTTGATTTGTTCCTGTAGCTCGATGGCGTGGTAGTAGCCGTTGCCTTCGGGAGTGAAGACCGATTCGTGTTTGGCTTTGTCGCCGCGCAACACCAGCAGGTCGGTGATGCCCAGAAACTGGAGGTCGAGCAGTACGTATTCCGTTTCTTCGCGGGTAAAGCCGCTGCAAAGTATGTGTGGCACCACGGTGATGTTGTATTTGTTCTGTATGGCGGCGGCCACGGCTACGGTGCCGGGGCGGCGGCGCAGGCGGTTGCGCTGAAACAGCCCGTTACCCAGTTCCTTGTACACATATTCGCTACGGTGCGTGGTGATGTTGATGTACTTGGGATCAAATTCGCGCAGCGTGTCGATGGTCTGGTACAGCTTGTCGATGCCTGTCCCTTTGATGGGGGGCAGGATTTCGAACGAAAAGGCTGTTTTGTCGGTGCTGTTTATCAAGTCAATTACTCTCATTTCTTTTTCGTTGTCTTTGATTTTGGGACAATTTGTGTCATAACTCTGCAAAAATACGAAAAAGAAATGAGAAGTGTTTTTTCTCCCGGTTTTATTCTTGCCGCAGGCAACGCACGGCCAAGGCTTTGTAGAAGTCACCTTCGCCCGATTTTGTGTTGTCCCAAACGGCCTTATCTTCCTCGCCCATGAAGAACAAAGTCTGCTCGGGAATGCTTTGGGTTTCCGCATCCCAGGTCCAAAGCCCTGTCATTTTGTAAGGGTTGCTGTGCTGTCCTTTTACCCAAATGCCGGTGGCGTAAAGGCCGAACATACTGGTGTTTTCGGCCGCGGCGGGTTGCTTGTCTTTTTCTTCGTTCTGTATCAGCACTTCCCACTTGCCGGTTTTCAGCGGCGCGGCTTTCCCTCCTACATATTGCAGTAGCTTTTCCCAATCGGTTTTTGAGGGCAGTTGCCAGCCGGAGGGGGCCATCTCTTTATTGAGCAGGGCTTCGCCGTTGTAAAAGCAGAGATCGTAGTTGGTGGGCTTGAAGTAGGAGGGACCTTTGCCCAGTTGGGTTTGCTGGTCGATGGGGGTACCGTCCCGATAGGCCGTGGCTTTCAGGTTACTCCGCATCCAGTATTGGGTACCTATTTTCACGATGGGATATGCTTGTACTCCGTTGCGGGTGTCGCGGATGGTGTAGGCAATGACGTTGATGTCGAGGGGCTGTTCGGGCTTCTCGATCAGCACGTTGCCTGTTGCGTCGAAATATACCTGTCCGATGGCGGGAAGGTTGCCCGGCGTGTAGATAAAGCTGTTGTCGCCCTTGTCCCATGCAAGGCTTCCACCGCAGGTGTTGCCGGCGTCGTCCGAAAGTTGCAGCACGGTGCCCCGGCTCAGGTCAGCGGTTTCACCCTCGCTTATCGGGTAGGCCACGAGTGCCTGTGCATCCAGCTGTTCGTTTTTGAGATATTCTTTGCAGATTTCGGCAATGATCTTTCCGTTGGTATGTACGTGATAGACATTCGATTCGTTGAATGTGAGTACCGACAGATGCAGTGAGGCATTGGGGCTGGTATTGTCGGTTTCCTGTCGGGTGCCCTCTTCCCATTCGGCAATGGTGGCTACGATACCGGTCAGTTGTGTGCTGCTGCTTTGGGTGGCGTTGATATCCAGTTCGTATTGTGTGTTGCTTTCCACACTTTCCAGTTCGGGGATAAGGCAGCTGTATATTCTTCCGTTCCATTCCATCTGCAACAGTTGTCCGTCGCCAGTGCTTTGCGGGATGACGATGAACTCTTTGCCGGTCAGTTTTCCTCCGTCTTTTTTCCAGTTGCCGCCCGGAGTGATGTCGGCTACCAGTTCCGGTTCTCCAAAGGCATCGGTCTCAAGGTCGTATTCGGCCTGGGTGCAGAAGCCGGCGGCCACAATCTTCGGATCGGCTTCGAGCATCTCGTCAAGGTCTTCGCCTTCGCCGGGTGTGAGGGTGATTTTCAGTTTGGCCAGCTTATGCCCGAATTCAAGCGATACGGCATTGGTACTGCTTTTCACCTTGCTCTTGCGGGCCACCAGCAGATCGCTTAACGAGAGGTTTCCTGCCTGGCTTTGGTCGGTGTGCACGGCAAAAGACAGCTTGCTGCTTCCTTTGGGCAGACCTTCGGCGGTGTAGGGATAGTAACACACGAAGTCGAGGGTGGCACTGTTGTCTTCCGGGTAGAAAACCTCCCGTTGTGGAATGAGCTGGTTGTCGTCTCCGCTTGTCAACAGCAGGTTGTCCAAGTAGCGCGAACCACCCAAGCTATTGCCCGAAAGGGTGGCATACAGGGCTATCTGGTCGCCTTTGTCAAAAAGGCTGCCTGTTACTTTGGTACCTGTTTTCTTTACTTTGGCCGAAAAGGTGATGGGAATGCTTCCTTCCGTAACTTCCGATTCAATCTGGTTGATGCACGAAGTGTGTGCAAGAAGGCAGAACAATACTGCCCATGCGGTCGGGCGACCGAAAAAGAAATGTTTGTTCATGTTTGTTTTGTTTGGAAACAACAGACGGGCTGTTGTTTTAAGGTTAACATTGGTTGTTTGCCCGGTTGAGAGGGACAGATGCAAATATAGCATTATATTTGGTATCTCTGGCATAAATAGCAACGAAAAAAGGCGGGCTTCCATTTTTATTATCTCTGGCATTACTTTGCGTTTTTCCTCATAAGTGAGGATTGTGCATGCGAGGTATATCCGCTTACTTTGCAGCCGAAAAATAACATGTAAATGAAGAAGCATATCCTGGCCTTATGGGCATTGCTGGCTATCGGAGCCGCAGAAACCGTATGGGGTGAAGAACTCCCCACCGATACAACCAAAGTGATCGATATTGAAGAAGTGGTGGTTATTGCCACTCCCAAGGAAAACAACCGTCTGCGTCAGCAGGCTCTGTCGTCTACCTCGTTGTCGCAGGCCGACATACGCCGCAATGCCGTGCGGTCGGTCAAGGGCCTGTCGTCACTGGTGCCCAACCTGTTTATCCCCGACTACGGTTCGAAACTCACCACTTCGGTTTATGTGCGGGGCATCGGTTCGCGCATCAACACTCCAGCCGTGGGACTGTATGTAGACAATATCCCTTTCATCGACAAGTCGGCTTTCGACTTCAATTACTCCGACATTGAGCGCATCGACGTAATGCGCGGCCCGCAGGGAACCCTGTACGGGCGCAACACAATGGGCGGACTGATACGCGTCTTTACCAAGTCGCCCTTTACCTATCAGGGTACCGACCTCACGATTGGTGCCGCTACCTACAACAACTACAAGGCCAGCGTGAGCCACTATCACCGCATCAGCCAGCAGTTTGCCTTTTCGGCCAACTTCTTCTACGAGCACAAGGGCGGCTTCTTCAAAAACAGCTATCTGAACGAGCGGGTAGATAAGGATGACGAGTTTGGCGGACGTTTCCGTGCCATCTACCTGCCCACCGAAAACCTGAAGCTGGACTTTACCCTCAATTATGAATATACCAACCAGGGCGGCTATCCGTACGAGTACACCGGTGTGACCAGCGGCAAGGAAGACAGCGAAATCTTTATCGGCCGCATTGCCTACAACCACCGCAGCGGCTACAAGCGCAATCTGCTGAACGGTGGCCTGAACCTGGAACACCAGGCACAGAATTTTATTCTGAGCAGTGTAACTGGTTTCCAGTTTTTGGACGACCACATGGATCTTGACCAGGATTTCACCGAACGCGACATCTATACCATGATGCAGAAGCAGAACTCGAAGACGCTGAGCCAGGAGCTGGTGCTGAAGTCCAAACCCGGACGGCGCTGGCAGTGGACAACCGGCGTGAGCGGTTTCTACCAATGGCTCAACACCGATGCTCCCGTCACTTTCCAGGAATACGGGATACAGAGCCTGATTGAAGACAACATCAATGCGGCATTTTCGCATTTGCCGGCCGGAGCTCCTACGCTGGGTGTCCAGATTACGACCCGTCCGCTGCCTGTTTCCGGCCTGTTTGATACTCCTGTACTCAACGGGGCCATCTATCATCAGTCGACTTTCAACGATGTGCTGATAGAAGGGCTGTCGGTAACAGCCGGTCTGCGCCTGGATTACGAGAAACTGAAACTGGACTACAACTCGGGGTGCGACATGAACTTCGACTTCAGCGTATCGGCACCTTTCCTGCCGCAGGAAATCATCAGGCAGCTGAATGCCAAGACGATGTTCATCGGCAAGGAGTCGACCGACTACCTGCAACTCCTTCCCAAGCTCACGTTGCAGTACGCATGGAACAGCAAGAACAATGTGTATGCAACCGTCAGCAAAGGATACCGTTCGGGAGGCTACAACATACAGATGTTTTCCGACCTGATACAGAACAACATGAGAAGCGACATGATGAACGCCGTCAAGCAGGACGAACTGCTCGGAAAGTTTGCGGGAATGATGCCGGACATACCAGCCTCGGATGTGAATGTATCGGATGCCACCCTTTACCGTCCCGAATATTCGTGGAACTATGAGGTAGGCACGCACCTCACCTTGCTGGACGACCGTCTGCAAGCCGACCTCGCCGCTTTCCTGATGGACACGCGCGACCAGCAGATTTCGCGTTTTGCCGAAAGCGGGCTGGGACGCATCACCGTCAATGCCGGAAAGAGCCGAAGCCTGGGTGCCGAGGCCGCCCTGCGTGCCCAGCTTACCGATGCCTTCAGCCTGAACGGCAGCTATGGCTACACGTATGCCACCTTTACGGACTATGTGGTAAGCGATGAGGAGAACTATAACGGACACTATGTGCCTTTTGTGCCCAAACATACCTTCAACGTAGGTGCCCAGTACATCTTTGCCCTGAAGAAAGGGGCCTGGCTGGACAACATCACCCTCGATGCCCACTACAAGGCCGCCGGACGCATCTACTGGACCGAGCAGAACAACGCCAGTCAGGCGCTTTACGGAACGCTCAACGGCCGCCTCAGCCTGAACAAAGGCAACGGGCAGATAGCCCTGTGGGTGGACAATGCGCTCAACACACGTTACCAGGCTTTCTGGTTTGAGACCATGGGCCGCGGTTTTGCCCAAATGGGCCGTCCCGTGCAACTGGGCATCGACCTGCGCTGTCGCTTCTGACAGCGCGCTGCTCAGGTGCAGGGCGTAACCAGGACTCTCTTTAAGAAAACTTTCCAACTTCAGGAAGAAAACTTTCCGGCATCGGAATAACTATTTGCAGACATCCATACAAGAACATCGTGTCTAGTTTTGACACAATAATATCTAGTCTTGACACAATTATGTCTAGCCTTGACACGATTGTCTCCAGTCTTGACATAATAAAGAGACACGGATGTCAGCAAATAGTTCTTCCGATGTCGGAAAGTTCTTTTCGGGAAGTCGGCGGATTTTCCTGCGGGTCATTCGTTTATGGCTCCGCAATGCGGACAGAGGCCTTTGCGCATCAGTTTGCCCCCGCAGCGTCCGCAACGGTATCTGGGCGACTGGAGTGAGCGACGCAACCGGCCGATAAATATCCACACGAATATGGCCAGAAACAGGTAACCCACATAGAAGTGGGTGGTAAGGATAAAGAAGAAATAACAGAAGATACACGACGAGGCCAGCCCCAGCAGGTAGGACACCGCAGCAAAGGGCGA
>ENA-OOXJ01001470-OOXJ01001470.1-human-gut-metagenome-genome-assembly--contig:-NODE-1470-length-14769-cov-16.968126_pt1 | contig 14769 bp, 7 predicted proteins | sample MGYA00241587_ERZ501343 | MGnify/ENA primary metagenome ERZ501343 (study PRJEB25962, sample SAMEA2042918) | human gut metagenome | biome: human gut; feature: human-associated habitat; material: faeces... | reverse complement strand
GGATGCCGGAGATGGCCTTGCGCTCCTTCTCGGAGGCCTGGATCTTCTTGAGCATGATGGAGGCCGTCTCGGGATGCTTGTGCAGGTAGTTGTCCAGTTCCTCCTCCACGAAGTCGCCGATGAAGGAGCGGAGCGACAGGCCCGGACGCACGTCCTTGGAACTGAGCTTGGTCTTGGTCTGGTTGCCGAAGCCGGGCTCGTTGACGCGGATGCTGATGGCTCCGACTATCGACTGACGGATGTCGGCCGGCTCGAAGTCCTTCTTGAAATGCTCCTTGACAGTCTTGGCCACGGCCTCGCGGAAGGCGGCGAGATGGGTGCCGCCCTGGGTGGTGTTCTGGCCGTTGACGAAGGAGGCAATGTTCTCCCCGTTGCTGTCCCCGTGGGTGATGACGCACTCGATGTCCTCGCCCTTGAGATGGATGGGCGGGTAGAGCGGCTCGGCGACCATGGTCTCGTTGACCAGGTCCAGGAGGCCGTTCTGAGAGTGGTATGTGGTGCCGTTGAGTCGGAGGGTCAGACCGGTGTTGAGGTAGGCGTAGTTGCGCACCATGGTCTGGATGAACTCCATGTTGTAGGAGTAGTTGTGGAAGACCTCGTCGTCGGCGATGAAGCTGACGAGGGTGCCGTTCTTCTCGGAGGAGCCTTCCCCGCTCTCGTCCTTTTCCAGTATACCTTTTGAATAGGTGGCGCTCCGCCATCTGCCGTCCCTCCATGCCGTCACCTGGAAATATACCGAGGTGGCATTGACCGCCTTGATACCTATACCGTTGAGTCCTACGCTCTTCTTGAATACCCCGCTGTCGAACTTACCTCCGGTCATCAGCTTGCTGGAGGCGTCGATCAGCTTCTCGAGTGGGATGCCGCGGCCGAAGTCGCGCACCGTCACCTGCCGGCCCTCTACGGTGATGATAATCTCGCGGCCGAAGCCGGAGGCGTATTCGTCTATAGAGTTGTCTATCACTTCCTTGACTAATACATACAGGCCGTCGTCAGGCATCGAGCCGTCACCGGTGCTGCCGATGTACATGCCCGGGCGGGTGCGGATGTGGGTGTACCAGTCGAGGGTCTCTATCGCACTTCCATCGTAATTTCTTAATTCTTCGCTCATTATACTAAAATGCCCCTTTTTGGAACCTTGCAAATTTATTAAGTTTTTCCCGAAGAATGGCTCCACGGGAGAAAAAAATGCTACTTTTGCGGCCGATAAATAAAATGGAATATTAGTACTAAACCCTAAATTTGGAAGCAAATGAGTAGAACGAAAGTTTTTTCGATGCCCCTTTTGCTCCTTGTACTGCTGACAGCCTCCTGCTCCCGTGGGGAGGAGGCGCTTTTTGAGCCAGGCATGGGCGGAGTCCGGATAGATTTGGCAACGGAGCTCCCCGAGACACGTGCCGATGTGGCGGAAGGGTCTCTCAATACCGATGAGTTCAAGGTTGAGCTCATCAACTCTTCAGGAGTGATATTCAAGAGGTGGGAGACATTCGCCGAGTACAAGGCGCAGGAAAATGAAGGAATTCACATGAATGCGGGCCATTACAAAGTAAGGGCCACCTACGGTGATTCCACAGCCAGCGGATGGGACGCCTGGTTCTTCATGGGAGAACAGGAGTTCGATGTCAAGCCTCAGGAAATGGAGGAGCTGAGCGTTGTCTGCAAGATGGCCAATGTAAAGGTAGCCGTGGTCTACGGTGAGAACCTCAGGGCCGATTATCAGGATTATACTGCAACCGTGTCCAACTCACGCGGCAGCCTCGTGTTCGGAAAGGACTGTGCCGAGGCCGGTTATTTGCCGGTCGGTACCCTTAGTGTGAACATGGAGCTGACCGATGTCTCCGGTAAAAAATTGTACTACCGCAGCGCTGATGTGAGTGCGGCTGCAGGTGATTTTATTACCTTGAATTTAGATACCAAAGCGGCTCCGCAAGGCGGTATGGGACTGTCCCTTGACGTGGACTACGGAACCAATGACAAGACTGTCGAGGTCGGAATCAGCGACCTCTTCCTCCCTGCCGGAGAGCCCGAGCTGAGCCTTACGGGCTTCGACACGGAGACCGGACAGCTCTCGTTCGTAGAGGGCAATAACCCCGGCGAGGCATCGGCCACTGTCTCTTGGGATCCCAGGGCCTCTCCCATCAAGTCCTTGATACTGAAAACTCAGTCATCATATTTCGAGGATTATAAACTGCCGGCGGAGGTGGACCTGTGCAACATATCCTCCAGTGACAAGGAGCTGCTGCTCAAGTACGGCCTCGTCTTCCCCGAGATGAGCGGAGAGATGACCGCAGCTATGGCTAAGATTCAGTTTGAGGACCTGGCTGAAAAACTCGAGTTCACAGACGATGTGGAGGCCAACACCCACACCTTTATTATAGAGGTCACGGACTCCAAGGAGCATTCTGCCACAAAGACCCTTACCATCGTTCCCCAGCAGGCCTCCAAGTCCCTGTCGGAGATACAGCCCGGCAACGTATGGGCCCGCAGGGCTTACCTGACCCTCAACACCGACGGCGACCCCTCCAAGCTCACCGTACAGGTCAAGGAGAGCGGCACCGAGCTCTGGTATACCCCCGAAGGAACGGAGTACTCCGTCTCCGGCAAGACCTCGTCCGCTACGGTCAAGGGACTCAAGTCCAATACAAAATATGCCTTCAGGGCAGTGTACAACGGCTTCGCGGCCGCCGAGGCTCCGGAGATGACTACGGAGACGGAGCTGCAGGTGGGGAATGCTGGTTTTGATGAGTGGACGACTCAAACGCACAGTTTTGTGTACAATTTTTTGGGGAAACACGAGCATAATATAGACTGGGATTTACCCTGGACAAATGATCAGTGGTGGGCCGTAAACAGTAAGAAGACTATGCCCTCATCAACGAGTGTCGTTAGTAATAATTGGAATTGGGTGCGATTCCCGACCGTCGCCTATACAACAGATGCGAATGATGGGAAGGCTGCTATGATTTATTCTGTGAACGTTGGAGATTGGCTTACAAGTACGGCGAGTGTCGGAGATAGAGTCGCCGGCGAATTGTTCATAGGAACGGCTGATGACAGCGGCAATCATTCTTCTGACGGACATGATTTTGGCAGCAGACCGGATATCCTGAGGTTTCATTTTAAATATCAGTCAGTAAATTCTGAGACCTTTTATGTGAAGGTTGAGTTGCGTTCAGGAAATGATGTGATAGCTTCTGCGGAAAGGAGTGATGTCGGTCAGACATCCTCATGGACACCGATGGATATGCCTTTGGTTTACGCTGATGAGATGCAGAAAGCAACTTCAATCTATATAATATTTAAATCAACGACAGCAGAAAAGCCGGAAGTCATCGGTAACTATAATTTAGTGATACGGGACGGAAAATCTGAGAAAGGAAACTTCGGCAGCATTCTGTATGTAGACGACATCGAACTGATTTACGAATAAAAATAAAACACAGATATGAAAAGAACAATCATTACATCGATTATACTGGCAGCCGCGGTGCTTACAGGCTGCAACCGCAATGAGCTCAGGCCGGATGGCTCTGAGGCGCAGGGCGAGCTGTCCCTGCAGATAGTCCCGGAGGGTGATTTCACGCCCATGTCCGGAACCAAGGCGACTGATGATGTGCAGGTGGACGTGAACGAGTTCTCGCTTTCGATTAACTCCGCGGAGGGAGGCACAGTCATGTCCTGGAGCAAGTTCTCTGAGGTACCGGCTGTTATCGGTCTCGATCCCGGAACCTATACTGTCATAGCCAAGTCTCCCGGTAATAAATCAGTAGACTGGCTGCAGCCCAAGTATGAGGGCTCTCAGGAAGTTACTGTGACGCCCGGAGATGTGGAGAACATCACTATCAACTGTTCCCTGACCAATATGAAGGTGACCATCCAGACCACGGAGAAGTTCCGCAACGAGATGGAGGACTATACGGTGACGGTCAGCTCTGATAAGGGAGGCTTTCTGACCTTTACGAAGGCCATTATCGAGGAGGGCCGCTCAGGCTACTTTGACCCCTCGCTCCTTACCATAGACCTCAATGCCACCCGCAAGCAGCAGGAAGGAGTGGAGATAGCGGATCCCAATGTCATTCAGACCATGACGACCAAGACGTATGCCGCTAAGGACCACCATATCATCACCCTCGATGCCAGCGAGACCGGATATGCCAATCTGAGCGGCGGTATCAGCGTGGACTACACAGTCAACAACCGGGAGGAGGACCTGCTGGTTGACGGACTCGAGGAGGCTCCGGTACAGGACAAGCCGGCGCTCAGCTCTTCTACAATCGCTGACGGTGCTGAGGATGTCCCCGTGGACACCAAAACCATCGGACTTTCCTACTCGACGAATGTCAAGCTGGCCGAAGGTGCCGCCATCACTCTCGGGGAGAGCGCCTGTGAGGCCTCCGTCTCCGGCAACCTGGTGACCGTGACCCTGCCTGCCCTTACGGAAGGGACTCAGTATACCCTCAATGTCCCTGCCGGTGCGGTGATATGCGATGCCGGTGCGGATGAGAGCGGGGAGGAACTGGCGGCTGAAGCTCTGACCATCACATTCACCACCGCCTCTGCGGAGCAGGAACCGGATCCCGAAGACCCGGAGGAGCCTGAAGCACCCGCTATCACCATCACGGCTACTGCCGGTATCGACGAGCCGGTGACCTACAGCAAGAAGGCCCTTCCCGGCGAGTTCGATCTGACAGTGACGGCTCCATCCGGAATCGAGAAATATGTAGTGAATGTCAAATCTGCCGGTTTGCGGGGACTGCTCGATATGATGCAAATGAGTTATAGTGTGGATCTTGCGAATATGAATGCCGCTGAAGAAGGTTTTTGGGGCAATCTGTTCGGTATTACCTCAGCTGACGTGAAGGATAAGCCCGAAGTAGTATTCCATATAGCCGCTTTCCTTCAGGCGATGCCTGAGGAGACCAATGAGCTGGAAGTAGTCATCACCGACAAGGAAGGCAATACTGAGACCAAGACCCTGACCATCATAATGACAGCATAACACCATGAACAGAAGTATCAGATACATCATACTGACGGTCTTGGCAGTCCTGTCCGTATTCTCCTGCAGTAGGGAGGAGATGGGACTGTCGGCCGCCCGGGGTGAGGGACTTCTGTCGGTGGATATAGGAAATGCTCCTGACATGACGGTGATAACCAAGACCGGAGAGCAGGAAAGGATATTCAGGATAGAAGTAATCAACTCCGAAGGAGTGACGGTCGCTACAGTGGACGACCATACAACCCTCGCCGGGGAGCCCCTGTCCCTGCGTGTAGGGCACTATACCGTGCGGGCCTCTCACGGGAAAGATGTGGATGCGGCTTTCGACGAGCCGTTCTATGCCGGAGAGACCGAGGTGGACATCGTGGAAGGTGAGACGGCCACAGCCGCCATCACCTGTGCCTTGGACAGGGTGAAGGTGTCTGTGTCGGTATCTGACAAGGTAAAGGAGATGTTCAAGCTCTACAGCGTGGCTGTGAGCAACGGTGAGGGAGGAAATCTTACATATGCCGCAGAAACATTCAACAGTGCCGGTTATTTCAGATGCCCAGAGGACAAGACCTTGGACTATGTAGTGAATTTACAGAACATCGACGATGACGTTTTCGTGATAGAGCAGAGTATCAGCGGTGTTCAGCCAAAGGACTACTATACCATCAACTTGGACCTGAATCCGGAAGTGACCTCGTCCTCTGCAGCGGCTATAAGGCTGACAGTGGACAAAACTCTGAATGAGCAGCACGACACGATGGATGTCAATCTCAACAAGCCGGCCCGTCCGGTGCTGACCGAGACTACCGGAATCGATGTCAGCGCTCCCGTCAGGGTCTCTCAAGGCAATAACAACAGAATAGGCCTGTTCGACCTTACAGCTGCCGGCGGAGTCCAGAGCATAGTTCTGACCCACGACATACAGGCTCTTATAGATAAGGGTGTTCCCGCCTCAGTCAGCCTGTTGGAGCCGGATTCTTACGTAAAGGACGCCGCAGCTGCCGCAGGTATGCTGTGGGCAGACTTCGAGATAGGCGCAACGTCTGTACCGGGTCTGCTGGATATCCGGACTATGCTGTCCAACCTTGAGATCGGAACATACGGGATGACGCTTACTGTACAGGACCAGTATGCCCAGAAGGTGCCGATCAAGCTGACCTTGCAGGTGATTCCGAGTACCGAGGTCAGTGTAAGCGGAAAAGTCAATGCATGGGCTAAGAAAGCGATTGTAACATCAGTCTACAACACCGAGTCGCAGCCTGAGGGCCTGGCCGTACAGTACCGTAAGAAGGGGGAAAGCGCATGGACTCAGTACAGCGGAGAGATAGATGTGCAGGGTACGGAATTTACAGTTCAGCTTACCGGTCTGGAGCCCGGAACGAAGTATGAGGTGATGCCTTATACGGCCAATGAGCAGAACGAGGCGTCGATAGCCGAATTTACCACGGAGGATGCCGCCCAGCTGCCCAACTTCAGTTTCGACAACTGGTATAAGGACGGCAAGAACTGGTATGCCAATGCCGATATGGGTGATAATTATTTCTGGGATTCCGGAAATAAGGGCGCGAACACTCTTTCTGAGGTCAACCCCACTTCCCCCGAGGAGACATTTGTCGTCAGCGGCAAGGCCGTGAGGATGGAATCCAAGTATGTAATCCTGGCGTTCGCCGGCGGTAATATCTATTCCGGCTCGTTCGGATCTGTTTCCGGTTTAGGTGCATCCATCAACTTCGGACGTCCCTATACCAGCCGTCCCTCGGCTTTGCACGGATGGTACTCTTATGCGCCGAAAGCTATAGACAAGGTCAAGGCTCCCTACGAGGACCTTAAAGGAACGATGGACGTCGGCAAGATATACGTGGCCCTGACTGACTGGAGCTCTCCTTTCAATGTGAACACCAATACCGGAACATTCTTCGTCCCCGACGAGGACCCGGCAGTCATCGCCTACGGCGAGCTCGAGATTCCCGAGAATTCCAACGGCGAGTATAAGGAGTTTACCATCAATCTCGAATACCGCGACCTTGAGCGCAAGCCTACCCATGTCTTAGTAGTGGCTACCGCCAGCAAGTACGCTGATTACTTCACCGGCGGTGTGGGCAGTGTCATGTACATCGACGAATTTGAGTTCCTCTTCGAATGAGAAATGTCTATAAAACGATAATAGGTCTGATACTTCTTGCAGCGGTGTCCGCAGGCAGTGCGGGCGCCGCCGGGAAGTTCGACCGCGGTCTGGGATTCCGGGATGCTCCGGTGTTCATGCCCAAGGGGCAGCTGATGTTCGGAGGTACTGTGTCCTATCAGGACTACAGTTTTTACGACTATAAGTTCATCATCCTCGATGACATGAACATCAGCGCATATACCCTTTCGGCGACACCTTCTATATATTATTCGTTCGCCAAGAATATGGCTGTGGGTCTGAAGTTCTCCTATAAGAGAACTCTGGGAAATATAAACGAGACCAACCTCTCGCTCACTCCCGACCTGAGTTTCGGTGTCTCGGACTACTACATGATCCAGCATACTTACAGCGGCTCCTTGTCCTACCGCTACTACATACCTTTAGGCCGGAGCAAGGTGTTCGGCATGTTTTCCGATATCTCCCTGAATTTCGGAGCGGGCCAGGGCAAGACTATGAGCGGTACAGGGGAGAATATAACCGGTACCTATCAGAATATCCTGGATGTGGGCATTGATGTCATCCCCGGCATAGCGGTATTCGTGACTAACGAGATGTGCGTGGAGGCCTCTGTCGGCATCTTAGGTTTGGAATGGAAGCGTATCTCGCAGACCACCAATCAGGTGTACGAAGGCCGCTATGAGACAGCCAAGGCCAACTTCAAACTCAATCTCCTGTCGATCAACATAGGTATTAACTTTGTACTGCCCGTGGGCGGGGACGGGAAGTCCAAGGCTGATAAAAAATAAACGATATGTCACGATTCAAGCAATATTTCCTGTGCCTTATGCCATTTGCGCTGCTGATGACTGCCGGATGTATCAAGAATGATATTCCGTATCCGCGTCTTCGCGGTATTATCAAGGCTTTCGAGGTGCAGGGACAGATAGGTGAGGCACGTATCGACAGTGTGGCCATGACAGTGAGTGTGGAGCTGGCTGATACGGTTGACCTGTCAAGGGTGCGTCTGACCCGGTTTGAGCTTTCCGGCAACACGACTTCTTCGCCCTCGGCGGATTCGGTTTCGGTACTGGACCTGTCTGAGCCTATGGAGTTCGTGCTTTCGACATGGCCGGGGCAGGAATACTTGTGGACAGTGTCGGCTACGCAGACGATGGATCGCTATATCAAGGTCAAGAACCAGGCCCGCGAGCCTGCCTTCAACGAGTATGAGAAGCAGGCTGTAATCTACGTGGTCCTTGACCAGCCTAAGGACTCTGTCGAGATTACGGACATGAAGCTCGGTCCTGAAAACTCTGTTATCACGCCGGACTATACGACTGTGCATGACTTTACATCGCCTCAGGAGTTCACTGTCTCGTACCGTGACGTGGTGGAGGTGTGGACTGTAATCGTGATGCAGGTGGAGGCGACACTGACGACAGATGAGGCGGATGCATGGGCGTCATGTGCGTATCTGAGCGGTACGGTTGCGGACGGTGCGGAGGCTCCAGGCTTCCGCTGGCGCAGGGCAGACTCGGATCAATGGCAGGATGTGCCGTCCTCTTCCGTGACTGTGAGCGGTAACAGTGTCACGGCTCTGCTCACCGGTCTTGAACCGGCTGTTGAGTACGTGTACCGGATCTATACCGGAACGCAGGAGGGCAGTGAGGTGAGCTTTACGACAGAGGAGGCGGCTCAGATGCCCAATATGGGCTTTGATGCCTGGAATACGACTAACGGTGTGGTATTCCCCAATGCGGATCAGGGCGAGAATTTCTGGTGGGATTCAGGCAATACCGGGGCGAAGCTCGGAGGCAAGACCCCCACGTCTCAGGAAACGTCTTTCCTCGCTGTTCCCGGCGAGGGTAAGAGCGCAGCACGCTTGGAAACGGTCAATGCGATAATCGCCATGGCCGGAGGCAATGTGTTCTCGGGCCATTTTGGAAGTGTGCAGGGACTCGGAGCGGAGGTGTTCTTCGGCCGTCCGTTTGAGTCCAGACCCACTGTGCTCACCGGATACTACAGCTACGAGCCCAAAGCGATAGACAATGTGAAGCCTCCGGAGGGCATAGCCCTGCCTTTTGACCGCAATACGATAGCCGGGAAGATGGACCGTTGCCATATTTTCGTGTATGTCACTGCCTGGGACGGCCCGTACAGAGTCAATACTACCGAGCGGAGGTATCTCGATATCAACGATCCGGACGTAATCGGCTACGGTGAGCTTATCGACAGTACCGGAACAGGAGGACAGTACAGGCAGTTCTCTATAGACATCAAGTACCGCGATCACCGCAAGCCTACCTACTGTGCCGTGGTGGCGGTGGCCAGCAAGTACGCCGACTATTTCACCGGCGGCATCGGTAGCCTGATGTACGTGGATGAATTTGCCTTCGGGTACGGGGGAACACCTGTATGGGAGGAGTAGGAGATACTATCAGCCTTTCCGAGGCATCCCGTTTCGGACGCAATACGGCATTCAGCCTGATGCTGAAGCCTGTGGGTTCGAAGTGCAATCTCCGTTGTTCCTACTGCTACTACCTTGACAAGTCTTCTATATACGGAGGCCGCGAACCGGTTATGAGCCTCTCCCTGATGGAGAGATGCATCCGGGATTTCTGCGACTCCTGCGACCTCCCGGAGCTGACGGTCGAATGGCATGGGGGCGAGCCCCTGCTGGCGGGGATGGATTTTTTCCGCAGAGCCGTCGCATTTGAGAAAAAATATTCGGGCGGACGTCCGGTACACAACACCCTCCAGACAAACGGGACGCTGCTGAATGCGGAGTGGGCTGCATTTTTCCGGGACAATAACTTTCTCCTCGGCCTTTCCCTCGACGGCCCGGAGGATGTTCATGACCGCTTCCGCCGCACATCTTCCGGAGGAGGGACTTTCCGCTCCGTCATGCATGGAATGGAGACTCTTCTCAAGGAAAGAGTGGAGTTCAATACCCTTACGACCATCAGTAAGGCGGGCGAGGGCAGAGGTGCTGAAGTCTACCGTTTCCTGAAAGCCGCCGGCTCCCGGTATATGCAGTTCATGCCGGTATATGAGCATATAGAACCGGTATTGCCGGACAGCTCCGGAAGGAGCATGCATATTGCGCCTCCTACGGCCGGGGACTCGGTCCTGGCACCGTGGTCCGTAGATCCGGATGCGTTTGGCCGCTATCTGTGCGATATCTTCGATGTATGGGTGAAAGGAGATGTCGGTAAGTATTTTGTCCTGACATTCGATGCAGCCCTTTCCTCCTGGTGCGGGGTGCAGCCGGGTATCTGCACTTTCTGCGAGAGCTGCGGCGGCAACCTGACCGTAGAGCACAACGGAGACATTTACCCCTGCGACCATTTTGTCTATCCCCAGTGGCGTTTAGGCAATATCCGGGACATCTCCCTGAGGGAGGCCGCCACGTCCCCGGCACAGGCCCGTTTCGGAGTCTCCAAGCGCAATACTCTTCCGGCTGCCTGCCTGCGCTGCGAATGGCTCCGGGCATGCCGCGGAGGATGCCCAAAGCACCGTTTCGCCGATAGCCGGGAACAGGGACGCAATATCAGTTCCCTGTGCAGCGGATACCGCAGATTCTACTCCCATATCGCTCCGGTAATGGACCGGATGAGGGTGCTTTTGTCCGAGGGACGTTCTCCGGCTGAAATTTGAAAGAATTGTTGGCTGAAAAGAAAGAAGTTGTAAGAGTTTTTATTACTTTTGTGTGATATTTTCCATTTAATGGGAAAAGTGATAAAAACATTAACTATATGACTGATTTTCAGAAATCGATTATTGAAGGTATTCCGGACGAGCTGCCGGCTCCCAAGCCCTTCGACCCCACGGTCAACCATGCTCCCCACCGGAAACAGATTCTGACAGCCGACGAGAAGAAGCTCGCGCTGAGAAATGCCCTGCGTTATTTTCCCCCGAAACATCATGCGACTCTGATTCCCGAGTTCAAGGAAGAGCTCGAGACCTACGGACGTATCTACATGTACCGGCTCCGTCCCGACTATAAGATCTACGCCCGCAGCATCGACGACTTCCCCCATAAGAGCCGTCAGGCAGCGGCCATAATGCTTATGATCTCCAACAACTTAGACATGGCCGTCGCCCAGCATCCCCACGAGCTGATCGTCTACGGAGGCAACGGCGCCGCCTTCCAGAACTGGGCGCAGTACCGTCTGACCATGCAGTACCTCTCGCAGATGACGGACGAGCAGACCTTAGTGCTGTATTCGGGACATCCTCTGGGACTGTTCCCCTCGCATAAGGACGCACCCCGCTTAGTCATTACCAACGGTATGGTGATTCCCAACTACTCTTCCAAGGACCATTGGGAGAAGTTCAACGCCCTCGGCGTCTCCCAGTACGGGCAGATGACTGCGGGCTCTTTCATGTATATCGGCCCTCAGGGCATCGTACACGGCACTACCATCACTGTGATGAACGCCGCCAGGATGCACTCCCGTCCCGGCTCCGAGAGCCGCGGCAAGCTCTTCGTCAGCTCCGGTCTCGGCGGTATGTCGGGAGCTCAGGGCAAGGCTTCGGTGATAGCCGGTGTGGTCGGCATCATCGCCGAGATCAATCCCAAGGCCATCCGTACCCGCTACTCGCAGGGCTGGGTGGACGAGGTGTACACAGAGCTTGACCCGCTGATCGACAGGGCTCTGCAGGCACGCGAGAACCGCGAGGCCGTGGCTTTAGCCTATCAGGGCAATATCGTGGACCTCTGGGAGAGACTGGCCAAGAGGGGAGTGGACGTGGACCTGGGTTCCGACCAGACCTCGCTGCACAATCCCTGGGCAGGCGGATACTATCCCGCAGGCTTCACCTTCGAGGAGTCCAACGAGATGATGGCCAACGAGCCCGACAAGTTCAAGAGGGAGGTGCAGAAGTCCCTCCGCCGTCAGGTGGCCGCCATCAACAAGCTAACCGAGAAGGGTATGTACTTCTTCGATTATGGCAATGCCTTCCTGCTTGAGGCCTCCCGCGCAAAGGCCGACATCATGGGTGTGGGCGGAGCGTTCCGCTATCCCTCATACGTGCAGGATATCATGGGCCCTCTCTTCTTCGACTACGGCTTCGGCCCTTACCGCTGGGTATGTACTTCCTCCAAGCCTGAGGATCTGGCCGAGACAGACCGCATCGCGGCAGAGGTGCTCGAGGAGATCTACAGGACAGCTCCCGACGAGATCAGGAATCAGCTCGCCGACAACATACACTGGATCCGTGAGGCCGGCCGCAACAAGTTAGTGGTAGGCTCCCAGGCCCGTATCCTTTATGCTGACGCGGAGGGCCGCACCAAGATAGCCTTAGAGATGAACCGCGCCATCCGCGAGGGCCGTATCTCCGCGCCCATCGTCTTAGGCCGCGACCACCACGACGTGTCCGGCACCGACTCGCCTTACCGCGAGACCTCCAACATCTACGACGGCTCCCAGTTCACGGCTGACATGGCCGTGCAGAACGTCATCGGCGACTCCTTCCGCGGCGCCACATGGGTATCCCTGCACAACGGCGGCGGAGTAGGCTGGGGTGAGGTGATCAACGGCGGTTTCGGCATGGTCATCGACGGCAGCGAGGACTCCGACCGCAAGATCCGCAACATGCTGCACTGGGATGTGAACAACGGCATCGCCCGCCGCAGCTGGGCCCGCAACAAGGGTGCGATGTTCGCCATTCAGAGGGAGATGGAGCGCACCCCCGAGCTTAAGGTGACGATTCCCTACTTAGTGGACGACAAGCTCCTGTAGGACTTTAACCGAACATATTTGCAACTATTAAAATAACTTTCAAATTTTTGAAATATGGCAGAAAAATTATTTACCGAATTTCCTCCTGTCCCTACGTCAGCATGGGAAGAGGTGATTACCAAGGACCTCAAGGGTGCCGACTACGAGAAGAAACTCGTGTGGAGGACTCTCGACGGATTCACGGTTCGCCCCTACTACCGCGCTGAGGACCTCCAGGGTCTGAAGTACATAGGGAAGAATCCCGGTGAGTTCCCCTTCGTAAGAGGAACCCGTCAGAACAACAAGTGGTTCATCAACGAGAGCGTATGCTGCGCTGATATCGCCGCCGCCAACAGCCAGGCCGTTACCCTCCTGACCAAGGGTGTCGAGTCCTTCACCTTCCACCTCCCCGAGGGCAAGGTGATGGAAGTGGCCGACTACACCGCTCTCCTGAAGGGTATTTCCCTCGAGAAGGTGCCCGTCAACTTCCGCGGCTGCTGCCCCAAGAATGTGGACGGCCTGAAGAATTTCCTGAAGTATGTGGACTCTCTCGGCATTGACAAGGACGCCGTACGCGCTACCTTCGACTTCTCGCCCCTGAGGCCTCTGAACAAGAAGGGATCCTTCTGCGAGGACAAGGCTTTCGCAGCTCTCGCCGAGTGCGTGAAGGCTGCCGCTTCCTATAAGAATGTACGTGTCATCGCCGTGGACGCCGTTATCTACAACAGCTGCGGCGCCTCCTCCACACAGGAGCTCGCATTTGCCCTCAGCCAGGGCAGCGAGTACCTCTCCCGCCTGAGCGAGATGGGTATCGACGTGGAGACCATCGCCCGCAAGACCTTCTTCGAGTTTGCGGTAGGCAGCTCCTACTTCATGGAGATCGCCAAGTTCCGCGCTGCCCGCATGCTCTGGGCCAATGTCGTTGAGGACTACGGCTGCACCAAGGGCTGCCCTGAGATGATGCAGATCTTCGCCACCACCTCCGAGTACAACCTCACAGTTTACGATTCATACGTGAACATGCTCCGCGGCACCACCGAGGCCATGAGCGCCGCCATCGCAGGCGTGGACTACCTCGAGGTTCTGCCCTACGACTTCGCGTTCAGAGTACCCACCGACTTCTCCCGCCGTATCGCACGCAACGTGCAGAACATCCTCAAGGAGGAGTCCCGCTTCGACAAGGTCGTTGACCCTGCAGCCGGTTCCTACTATGTGGAGATGCTTACCGACAAGATCGCCGGGGCCGCTTGGGATCTCTTCCGCAAGGTAGAGGCCGCCGGCGGTTATATCGCTCAGTTCAAGGCCGGATTCATCCAGTCCGAGATCAAGGCAGTGTCCGACAAGAGGGACAAGAACTACGCTACCCGCCGCGACACCATCCTCGGCAGCAACCAGTATCCCAACTTCCTCGAGAAGGCCGGAGACGAGATTACTCCCGAGATCGTATCCCGCGACATCCTCACCCGCATGGGGCAGGTCGTTCCCGCCCACGGATGCCAGAAGGAGGATGCAGTGGAGCCCCTTAGACCTTACCGTGCAGCTGAGGCCTTCGAGGCCCTCCGTTTAGCTACAGACCGCAGCGGCAAGGAACCCAAGGCATTCATGCTCACATTCGGTAACCTCGCCATGTGCCGCGCCCGTGCCCAGTTCTCCTCGAACTTCTTCGCAGTGGCCGGTATCCGCATCATGGACAACAACCGCTTCGCCTCCATCGAGGAGGGCGTAAAGGCTGCCCTCGCTTCAGGTGCCGAGATCGTAGTGGCCTGCTCGTCCGACGACGAGTATGCTGAGGCCGTTCCCGAGATCGCCCGTCTGATCGGTGACAAGGCTATCGTGGTAGTCGCAGGTGAACCCGCCTGCAAGGAGGATCTCCAGGCCAAAGGAATCCAGAACTTTATCAGTGTCAAGAGCAACGTCCTCGAGACCCTTCG
>ENA-OOXJ01001469-OOXJ01001469.1-human-gut-metagenome-genome-assembly--contig:-NODE-1469-length-14776-cov-2.986006_pt1 | contig 14776 bp, 12 predicted proteins | sample MGYA00241587_ERZ501343 | MGnify/ENA primary metagenome ERZ501343 (study PRJEB25962, sample SAMEA2042918) | human gut metagenome | biome: human gut; feature: human-associated habitat; material: faeces... | reverse complement strand
CGGCACCGCCGACAGCTCCGTGGACGGCTTCCGCGTAGGCGTTCTCCTCTCCCTTGACCTTCAGTCCGGGGTCGATGGTGATCGTGTTGAGCCAGTAGTTGCTGTCGTAGCGTCCGGAGGGGTTGCTGTGGACCTTGATGCCTTCGGCTCCGTCGAGCAGTTCGCAGTAGAGGTCATGCACATGCCTGTGGTGTGCGATGTGCTGCTTGAGCACCGTCATCTGTCCGCGGCCGATGCCCGCGCAGATGTTGGACATGCGGTAGTTGTAGCCGATTTTCTCGTGCTGGTAGTAAGGGTATGCCTCGCGGGCCTGGGTGGCGTAGAACATGATTTCCTTCTTGCTCTCCGCGTCCGGGCAGATCAGCGCGCCGCCGCCGGAGGTGGTGATCATCTTGTTGCCGTTGAACGAAAGTACGCCGAAGCGGCCGAAAGTGCCGCAGACAAGGCTGTGGACGCGGCTGCCGAAGCCCTCGGCCGCGTCTTCGATGACGGGAATGCTGTATTTCTTGCCGACGGCGAGAATTTCATCGATTCTTCCGGGCATGCCATACAAATAAACCGGAATGATGGCCTTGGGCTTCCTTCCGGTTTTTGCTATTCTGTCCTGAATCGCCGTTTCCAGCAGCTCCGGGTCCATGTTCCAGGAATCCGGTTCCGAATCCACGAAGACCGGTGTGGCTCCGAGGTATCTGACAGGGTTGGCGGATGCGCAGAAGGTGAAACTCTGGACCATCACTTCGTCGCCGGGCCTGACGCCGCAGGCGATGAGCGCAAGGTGGACTGCGGCGGTTCCGGCTGAGAGCGCCACCACTTCCTTGCCGGTTCCGACGAAGTTCTTGAGGTCTTCCTCAAACGCGTTGACGTTGGGTCCGAGAGGCACGACCCAGTTAGTGTCGAACGCCTCCTGGATATACTTCATTTCCGTCCCGCTCATGTGAGCGAGACAGAGGTAGATACGGTTGTGCATGGTATTGATATTTAAATTATCTCCATCAGATAATCATTCTTCGCAAAAGTCTTATTATAAATCGGATGCAATATTGCAGGATCAACCTTATTTCCTTTTACCCAGTCGATTATCGCTCTGGGCATATTGACGCCGGCCTCGTAAGAAAAAGGGAAACCGCCGCCAAACCGAGGATTTAATTCAAGTACACAATAATCTCCATTCCCCCGCTGCATGACATCCACATCTAGATTGCCGACATTTTTCAATGTCTTTCCGATTCTCGCCCCGATTTCTCTGACTTCAGGAATATCCACAGTAACGGCCTTGTCTGTCTCTCCGGCACGCATCGCCAGTTTCTGCTTGACAGAAACAGCCACATAGTTCCCGCCCAAATCGTTCATCACGTCCAAACCATACTCACGCCCAGTAAGTTTCTCCTGGATAATGATGTTCTCTTCTTCAACGGATGCCGTGGCCAGTATTGACTTCTTGAGCCTTTTCTTTAGGAAATCATATACAGCGTCTAACTCATCATTGCCGGCAACGGTCTCCAGCCCTATTGAGCCTGAACCCCAACGGGGCTTCATAAATAAAGGATATGACAATTCTCCTTTATTCAAGGCGCTTTTTACATCTTCCAGCGAGATATAAGTCTTTGGCGACGCCAAGCCGATTGATTCAACCCATTTGGATGTTCTATATTTATCAAAACATATCGCTATCACTTCAGGGTCAGAGACCAGCAAATGTACGCCGGCTGCTGCGAAAAGATTTTTTTTCTCCGCCAATATTGGCAGTTCTAAATCGTTTAAGGAAATCACAACAGATACTTCGAATCTTTTGCAAATGTCCAATGTGATATCAACATAATCCGAAGCGTATACAGAGGGGACTTGAATCCTGACATCTGCAACCTGCAACGCTGGTGCAGACAGCTGCATATCCGTCGCAATTATCTTATCGCCCTTGGACATGTTCTCCCTAAAATATTTCAGGAGATAAGTACGTCTCCCGGCACAGGTAAAAAGAATGTTCATGTTTGTTATTTAATAGAATCAAAGAAGAGAGGCGTGCCGCCTGTGTGGATAAATAAAACCGCCTTGCCGATAATTTTCTTCTCTTCGAGATAAGAGCGCATTCCGATATATGCTTTTGCCGTATAAGTAGAATCTAGCGGTATACCATGACGCTTCAGCATCTCATGTATGACAGCATTTTCACTATCCAAATCTCTTCCATAGCCTTCCCCTGTATAATTGTCCAAAAAGATTGTAGCATTTGAGATAGCTGAATCGGATATTTCCACTCCTGTTTCACGGAAATAGCTTTTTATACTATTGAGTACTACTTGCCGACCTCTAGGATTTTTTCTAGCGATGCTAATTCCTATTATTCTCCGATTGTCTTTGTGCATAAGTTGCCCACACACCAATCCTGCTTGAGTCGTACCTGTTCCTGAAGCAAAGAAAATATAATCAAAGTGAATCTCTTCTTGCCTCTCAAATTCCGATATTTCTTCGTAACAGTCCACAAAAGCCTGCGTCCCACAATGACCATGTCCACCACCCTCAATGAAATACGGATTCATTCCTTTATCCTTAAGGTCTGATAATGTACTCTCTATTGTATAATGAACCTGTTCAACCGGCACAGTGATAACCTCTGCACCAAACATCTTCATCATCATACTGTTGAATGTAGGTTTCGAAGACTCCTCAGGTCCGATAATGATACATGGCAAATTCCGCATAGCTGCCATATTCGAGACTACACGGCAATGATTCGAGCTGCTACTACCATACGTAACTACACAGTCGTTGCGCAATTTGTCAATCTCCTTGAAGAAATAAATCGCTTTTCTTGCCTTATTGCCTCCGAATGAAAAAGGAATAAGATCCTCCCGTTTTATATAGATTGTGTTATCTTCCTTTAACAGGAAATGGACTGGCGAAGGGACAATATTACCGAGAAACCTCATTTCCAAATTCTTTCAGACCAGCATTATATTCATGCCGTAAAGAATCAAAATCATCATAATAAATAAACATGTCCTTTCCCTCCTCGTCCGTCACCTTCAAATTTTGATTTACTTTTTCTATTGTCCCACACAATTCCTCAATATTATCAGCAAAAATATGCACAACTCCCATAGTAGCGTGGTAACGTACAACTCCGCCTTCACGCTTTGGCATATCCAAAAGGACATTCGGGTATTTCCTTATAACATCCAGACCGGAAATATTCCTTATCACACCATCATGCGTTGCAAACAGCAAATACGTTGCCGCACATTTATTATATGCCGCATCCAACTTATGCGGCATATCTTCTTTCGTCACCTTCTTGCCCATCGCTAAATCAATCATGAAACGAATAGAATTAAATCCACTCACATACTGATAAGGAACATTCACCATTTCTCCTCCGAAACGATATCCCATTTCCAGCAGATAAAAGTGTCCATCCTTGTCACGAATGCATTCCACCCATGCGACTCCGTTTCTGCAACCAGCTTCTCTAAATACATCAATAACCTTCTGATTAACTTCATTGATATATTGTTGAAGATATTGAGAAGTAGTAATTATCACGGAATAAAGATTATCCAATTCTCCGGGCTGATTGTGTTCAGAACTAAAGAAGTATAGTCGGATATCACCATCGACCATAAGATAATTTACAGCATACTCCGGCCCATGCAACTCTCTTTCCACAATAATGTTACTGTTCTCCGACACACTCCTCGCATACTTGTACGCTTTTATCAGTTCTTCTTCATTAGCACAATAGCTCATGCCCCTATTACCACTCTTATCTACAGGCTTGACGACTACAGGATAATGGATCTTGGCCAAGTCATTCCTTGACAATTCATCTGACAAATGATAGTCCTCCGCAATCGGAGCACCTATTTTCTTGCAAAGATCCTTGAATTTTCTCTTGTTCGTTGAGACTTCCCATGCATTATCATTATCGCAATAGACAGGTAGGCCCAGCCGTTTACATAGTATACGACTCTGTCGAATGTTAAAGTCGCTCGCTCCTGTCAGAATACCATCGACATGTTCCTCCCTACACTTCTTTTCAAGAATTTCTATTTCTGTTGTGCTAATCAGCCAGGATTCATCAGCAGCCTGTTTCGTAGGAGAAGTCTCCATCAAGTCTGTCACAATAACATACAGACCCATTCTATGAGCTTCATGGACTATGTCTATAGTACCATAGTCACTACCGAGAATTAGAAGTTTCTTTTTCATTTTATACCTTATTTTCAAATAACGAAATCAACACCTATGACAATGCGAGGATTCTTTTTCAAGAAATCATTCCCCCACAGATAGAAATTCCAATTTTTTACTGAAAAATAGAGCCCGGCGGCAATATCCGCATCAGAGTCAAATTTCCATGAATGTATTTCTCCTACCATTGGCGTGACACTGCAATCATTATTTAATGGTATGCAATAGCCCAGATACGTCCACTGCTGACATGTATTTTCAGAGTGAATGTTGATTCCCAACCATGTGTTGCTGCACCAGAACAATCTGCCATTTTTGGTTATGGCGCCATTAATGTATAACGCAGACGTAATATACTCCATGTCCATACGCTGATTTAAATTAAAAGAAGGGGCAATATGGGCTCCTACATTAAAGTAGGGGGATATTCTTGCGCCATAGCGGAATAGTATTCCCGAATAAGCCGCGCCCATATTGGTTGATATATCTAAACCTACTGCAAAAGAGTCCCCAATACCATACTGTAACGTAGTATATGTCTCCTGTGCATTCTGTCCAGGTCTGAATTTCAAAGAAGTATAGCCATATAATTTATTATTCCCTGCTGTCCCTGCAAAATACGGGACTTGCGCAGTAGCTATATCGCAGATTGCAAAAAAGAAGCAAACTAAAAACGCTTTACGCATATCATATCAATTGTTATTATTCGAAATCAAGCATGAGAGGTTGCACTTTAATAATTGCCGATTAAACATTCAATCTGTCAGAAATCCAGATTCATTCAACATTCGTAACATGGAACACTTGCCGCATTTTATATCCAGTTATTATGTTCCGCTCTGAAAAGGATTCGTTTTATCAAATTCATTTACTATAGGTTTTTCCCCGGCATCCTCCAGAACCTTGTTATACTGTTCTGGCGTGATTGTTCCGGAATCATCATAATTAATTCTCCCGACAGAGAACTTAATACAGTAAATAATCGCTCTGACCAGAAAGGGAATGAATATCAGGCAAAACAGGATAGTGAACAATCTGGGGACGCCGGTATACAGTATGATTATATTAAGCACACCTAAGAAGAGCATAATCCCGTAAAGTATGATATTGGGCCCACAGCGAATACCTTTTTTGTCAGCCACTCTTGAGAAATCCAGCAGCAATGTTTTGGATGCGGAATCCAACGACGTTACAGCAAACCCTAACATTGTCAGGGCGGTAAGCATATAAATGATCCACCCTCTAGAGAATGACACGGTATATCCGGTTGCAGCACTCACAAGGTGCCATATAACTGTTAGGATAATTAAAGAAACCGTTCCGTATTTAATGATGTCCTTTATGGAATATCCATTGCTGCAATATGCAATGAAACGGCCGCAGAATATTGACCAGGAGACGACTGTGGCTTCGAAATACCACCAATAGGGATTATCCAGCAGTTCGAGCCAAGGCTCTTTGTCAAGCATCCCTTGAAAAGGGAGAACCTTGCTGTAATCTATCGTGCCTTGATAAGTGGAGATTGATGTAAATAAAGCAACAGTCGTAACAAAGAACATGAAAATATTGATTCGAGAATATCTTACCAATAAATCATATTTCACTGAAATGAACGCCAATATGATGAATGATAGAATGACGCCGCTGATTGATACGAATTTAATGATATTATTGTCAATGTCCAACGGCGCCAGAATGGCGGTTGCCGCAACGGGGATAGATGTGGACAGCCCTATTATTATAGAAAGTGAATTAAGAAAAACGCTGGAATTCTTTTTATATGTCGCCAAACTGTAGATTCCTGCGGTAATCATAATTGAAGTTTGCCCTAAAGTGTAGAAAAAGTCTGCATTCCAGGTTCCGTATGCCTTCTGGAGTTCGGAGGGGAAACTGCCAACCAAAAATACTCCGGTAAACGTACACGCCAGCATAGCCATATAATTGAACTTGCTTTTAATGATTTTATGCTGGTCCGGAAGCCATACGACCCGTTTCCCGTGTTTTGATAGCAGCAATGCCATGTTTGCAATCAGACACAAAAAGAATATGCCTAAATATATGGCCAACATGAAAGGGTAATCGGTCGCTTTCCCTTCCAGGTTTCCCATTCTTTGGAAATGGGAGAATATATTATACAAATAGTCCATTATGCCGATCGATATCCAATTCAATCCTCCACCCAACTATAAATTACTTCGTCTTCTGCTTTCTCCTTTCATCATCAAGATACTCTCCAGACAATTCAACTACCACATCTTTACTAGTTAGCACATTCTTTATCGTAAGAAAGAATATCTTGACATCCAAAGAGGAAGAAAGATGTTCAACATACCAGACATCATTCTCCAACATTGTTTCCCATGTTGTATTGTTGCGTCCATGCACTTGTGCCCATCCAGTAATACCCGGGCGGACGGAGTGCCGTAGCCGTTCCCGTTCAGTATAATATGGCAGATATCTTGGCAATAATGGTCTGGGGCCGATCAACGACATCTCGCCTTTCAATACATTTATCAATTGAGGCAGTTCATCAATAGATGTTGCTCGAATAAACCGCCCAATTTTGGTTAATCTTTTGGAATCTGGCAACAAGTTCCCATGCTCATCACATTCATCTGTCATTGACTTGAATTTGATTAGTTTAAAAATCTTCTCATCCTTTCCTGGACGTTCCTGGGTAAAGAACGCCCCGGCACCGCGATTGGCGAAGTGGAGGAAGATTGTGATGAAAAGAAGAATCGGCCAAATTATAATAAGGGCGCAGGCGGAAATAATAAAATCCAGAGCCCTTTTGAAATATTTTTTATACATTATATTAACTATATGCTCTCAAGGATATCCGACACCTTTCTGACGAGAATATTTTTATCAAAGACTTCTATGGATAATCTTCGGGAATTCTCTCCCATTCTGTGTTTCATATCAGGATTGTCCTTGATTAAAATCATTCTGTCAACAAGCTCTTCAGGCTTTTCAGGATCAACGTAGAAGCCACATTCATATTTTTCAACCAATTCCTTTGTCCATCCATTGGAATTGACGATAATGACCTTTCCAGCTGAAAGGGAATCAAACAGTTTATTGGGAGAATTTGTTGCAAGAATAGGCAAGTTCCTGAACGATGTAATACTTGCATCGCAACAGTTCACAATTTCTGAAACGATGTCCATAGGATGATTCCCCAAGAATTTGACATTCTTCAGATTCTTTTCCCGGACCATTTCTTGCAACGCCGGCAATGTCGATCCTGCCCCAAGGAACAAGAATTGAAGAGCTTCTTCACCCTTTTTCTGAGCATATTCTGCAGCTCTGATAATATACTCCAGACCATTCAACTGCCCCATCGAGCCGAAATGAACTAGGTTGAACTTTGCCGGGTCAATAGAAAATTCTTTCATTATCTTCACAGAACGCTCGTGAGGATAAAACTTATCAGGTTTGGACATATTAGGTACAACTGCACACTTATCATCGGGTATACCAGTTGCCAGAACTCCATCCTTCATTCCTGGAGACAAGGCAATTATCCGTTCTGCGTTCCTATAGGTTTTCTTTTCTAGAATTTTCAGCATCCATATCGCCGGCTTATTCTTCAGGCCGCCCTGAATTAATGCCTCCGGCCACAAATCTCTGACCTCAAAGACGTATTTCCAGCCCTTTGTCCACTTCAGCCATAAGGCAATAGCGCCTATAGTCAATGGAGTAGAAGTTGCAAAAACCAAATCAACATCTTTTATTCTTCTCGCCCTTGCTATGGCTTTAAACATGAAGTTGACAAAAGAACACATTCTAGCACCGGCGGCCATGCCGTTATCATAGTCATTCTTCAGATAAATGACCTTAATTCCATCAACCTCTACTTCTGCTGCTTCAGGATGATGCTTGTTAGTTTCCGTCAGCATTATAACCTCGTGCCCCCTGTGAACCAATTCTTGTGAAATCCAATAAGACCTGGTTCCACCGGGTTCTAACGGGGTATGGAAATATTGGTGGAGATATAATATTCTCATAAGCATTATTGATTAGAGTAGCTACACATCACATACTATCAAATTCAGATTGCAATTTATGATCTTAAGCACACTATGATACATCCGTTAAAATAGTTTTTAATTATATCATATTTCTCTTAATACTACCTTTGAAGATTAAGTCCAAGGCGCTTTGCAGAATCCACTTTTCCCGAACGCGCTTACTGAGCCGAACCATTGCATGCCCAATTTCTATCAAAATTCAGTACGTAATATGATAACTTATTAAAAGACCTGAAAGACTTTTCGACTTATTTTTTCTATTAAACACTTATTTCCAATTATACCAATATCTATAATACTCGCTTCTACTAGCGCGTACAGCAGCTCTTGTATCAAAATCTGCCATTTTCATGCTTCCATCCTCTTTATGAAGTATTATTACACTACGGATATAATACGTTTTTATTCTTCTCTTTTTTGCCAACTTTGCTAAATGTTCTTCTTCGCTGGTCAGAAACATCTTCTCGTTATATATTGGGACTAAAGCCTCTAATGCTTCTCTTCCAATTATCAGAAATGAGCCATGAGCAGCGTATATTTTTTCTTTTTTTATTTTTAATATGTCACCTATAGCAGAACGGATTATTCTGTACATTTTATTTATTATGATCGGGAGATAAAAAAGAAATCTGCTATTCTTTTTATTGCCTAAATACTTTAAATACTCTATAATATAACAATATGAATAATAATATGGATTCTGATTCTTGCCACGCAATGTTATTATTCTGGGGGCATAAATACAGGACAAATCGCTCCCCACAAAATTCATGTCAAATTTTTTAATTATTATATCAGGATTTGATATTATTAAGTATTTAAACAGATAATGTTCTCTCGCATATTGAATTCCTATATTATTTCCATAGCCATATCCCCGATTTTCCACGTTTAAAAAATCGGCATTATTCTTCTTGGCAATTTTTTCAATCTGTTCTAAAGTTTTCGCATCATAAAAGCTATTCACAACTATTATTTTTGACTTTGGAATAAAGATATGATGGAAGAAATCAACAATATCCTCTACGTTTTTATATGTTAAAACAACAATCACGCAATCGTACTCACCCATAAAAATTCTCTATTTAATAAATAGCTTATTAACCAATAAAAGCAATGATAATATCTCTGAGATACCCTATAAATCCCGTATAATACTTGTGATAATAGCCCTGCATTAACAAATTGGTTATTATATAAAACTGTTTTAGCCGTCCTACGGGCAAATCATATAAAACCTTCCAAAAATGCACACATTCCTTCAGTTTACATTTTTCCGTATCTGAAAATAGCTCCCCCATATTTAAGAATAAAACTTCATACCTGCGCCATCTTGTTTCTCGTGTCCCCTCAATGGACTTCATATTTTCCTGCCATATTTTAAAACGTTTAAAGAATGAATATTTAGGGCTCATTCCTACTACATTATTGCCATGCTGCCGATATTTATAAAGTTTATAATTACATGAGAATAGCCCATTTTGAGCAACTGCGAACCAAGCAATCCAGCTATCATGAAGCCATTCGTTAGGGATTTCTGGTAATTTGGCTATTAGTTCCCGACGAAAACACATTGCAGATCCCGAAATTATGCAGTTCTTTAACATATAATCAAACCAATTTTTTTCTTGTAATCGCTTATTTGTAATTCCTACAGATTCCCATAAAGAACATCTCAATGGCTCTAGATTAGAATCTACCAGTTCCCCATCAGAAAATATTAATAATGCCTCCGGATGCAACTCATATTCTTTAAGCATTAATTCCGCCTTTCTTTCATACCAAACATCATCTTGGTCGGAAGTAAAAACAATAGAAGATGTTGTATTTATGATTGCATTATAGAAATTAGAAGCTACACCATGGCGCCCAGGATTATATATTATTTTATATTTTATCCCTGATTTATTTAGAATAGACTCCACAATCATAATAGTATTATCTGTAGAAGAGTCATCGCTTACAACTATTTCTAAAGGCTTAATCGTCTGATTAATAATACTATTTAGTTGTTCAGCAATATATCTACTGCCATTGTATGTACATAATGCTACACTATAATCCAGCATATATTATATTTTTAATAATCATCTCACGTTTAAAGATATTACTCCTTAACACAAATCAATTAGCATACGATGAGATTGCTACCACATAATGCATATAACTCAACCCCCAAACACTATACTGGTTTCAATCGCCGATTAAACCCAATGCTTGCCAATACAATCGCCAATATTATCATATAAAGCCAGAAAGTATGCATAAAATAAAACTCAAACCACCCTAATGCGAATCCAGACAAAAAGAGACAAAATAGAACAACTAAAAAAGGATTGTTCATCAAAAAGGCATTTACTCTAATACATGATGTAATAAAAACCCAGAAGAAATGTATAATCACTCCACCAACTAATCCATTAAAAAGATATAACGTTCCAATATAAGTATTAACATTTGATGTTAATACTCCATAGTTTGGAATGTTCCCATAACTCACAAAAATTGGATTTACCGGCGAATATGATTTAGTTAGTTCAAGATTTGCCAATATGCTATTAAAAGGGGCAAGAGTGCAATTCTGTAAATCATAAAAAAGATACTCTCTTCCATTAGAGATATTATAGCTAAAAGACTGCACCCCTGCTAGAGAATAATTTATAAACTTACCTAGAAGCGAGCCAAAAATAGAAAAGTCACTTGTCATATCTTCCTTCACCACATAATATTGAAGTAGATACGAACCAAAGAAAACGACCATTCCAATTATCGCCAGCATCACAACATTCCTTGCTATCCTGGTCATCCTCCCATATATGATATTTGCAAAAAATATACTCACGATTGGAATTAGTATTATCCCTTTAGTATTAACTACTATATTTGGAATAAAACATAATATACCTAGAAGATATCCATACTTTTTAGTTTGGCATGATAAAAAGTATGTTGCAAAAAACATCAGTGCAACCCTAGAATAAAAACTCCCTCCAACAGAATTCTCAAAATCACTTTGGAAGCTATCTTGAAATATTAAGCCAATACGAACATTTGAAATTTGTACTAATACACTATATAACACTAATATTAAAAATAGGCTAACAAGTATTGTTAGCCACATGTTATTTGCATTAGCACCAAGTTTTACCTTTTTTAGATTATTAATATTCTTTCTTTTTCTATTAAGTATAGCAAAAGTAGTTATTACTTCGAACACTAAAGTCAGTAATATAAAAAAAGATAGAATTAACCAATATTTCAACGTAGGAAAAACGAAGTTTCCACATATAGCCATGAAGACCTGAAATAGGCAAACCAGCAAGTATGGTACAGATAAGACTGCTGTAATAGTTAAATACGTTCCTAATGTTTTTCTAGAATAGGATATACTAAATAGATTTGTTATTATAAAAATAACAAAACCTATGAATCCCAAAGTAACATCCATTAAGTAATCATTAAATTAATGTAAATAATTATTCTCCCTAATTAGAGAATAGCAACATCATAGTGACCGAGATCTTTTTAATATCATTCACATCTTAATTAAATACTTGATGTCACTATAACCACTCATCGTATTACACCTAAGTGGTATATAAGAATTCTATCTCACGTTCTCAAGCCTATTTTATCTTCCGAATTATAAAAATTACAATTCTTCAAATTATTGCAGACAGTATTTGTTTCATTCCGGCAATACTACTAATGCGTTGTCATCTTTGTGGCTAATGACTTTACAATCCTCTTTAAGAATAATTTCTCACTCTTGTTTAGTATAATAGTATAGACAATAGTTATTATTAATATGGCAGATACGCATATACTTAAAAATAATCTCAAGATGTCGCTATTGATGTGAACTCTAAACAATGCAATCATCATAGATGTTGACAATAAAACTATTATAGCTGGAACAAAAAAGTTGAAGAGATATTTTCTTATAGAAAAATATTCAAAACTTTTTTTTAGGAGGACAAGCCTAACAGCATGTGCTAATGAGAATACTAAAATCATGACATAATAATTGAATTTGGCGGAGAGGCCACACTTAAAAGCAACATACGTAAGAGGCAATGATAATAAAGAAATTGTGTCAACCAGCAAATAGTACTTTTTAACATTACCAACAGCCTGAATTAATATTGTTATAGGTTCGTGCAATAAAATAATAATTGTATATAATAGCACCAGTTTACTAAAGACTATCATGTCTGGATTTATATTCTTAAGCCATACTTTAAGTATCGTCTCCATTTCAAAGAAGAAAGGGATAGTGATAATTAACAGACTATATATAAGGAATTTATTTCCGAAATAAAAAACTTTAAGCATATATGCATAATTACCTTCTACGTAACTTTTAACAATTGGCGGTTTGATAGCTGTAATAAATCCTCCACAGAAAGAGTATATTGCACTGCTAATCTGTAAAGAAACCGCCCGAGAGGCATTAACTATAGTTCCAAAAAATCTGTTTACAAGTATAGTGTTCCCTTGATTATTTAGCATTCCCGCAATTTGCCCATACATAGTCCATCCAGCAAATGAAGACAAAGGTTTTCGAAATTCGTTTCTTTTTACATTTATGTGATGACATTCAGGATATCGCTTTCTTGCAATATATATATACGTAAATTCTTTCGCAGAATTAATCAATAAAAGGATCAAACCATATAATATCAATTTATCATAATGGGCAGGAACGTGATATAGTACAATAGCACCTAATAACTTAAAGACACCCTCTGATATTGAGATTACAGCATATATGTTCATATCTTCATTCGCTATAACTGCGGATGAATATGACAGAGAAAGAATGGTTAAAGCAAAAGATATAACTGAAAACTGGTAAATATAATTTGCGGCCATCATCCTTTCAGAAGGAATATTAAGTTGATTATTAACAAACCATAACCCTATACTTTCACCTAATATAATTACAACAATTGAGAAAAGTATGTATATCTCAAGGCTCGCTGAAAATACTTTTTTTAAATTGGAGCCGTTAGATTCTCCTAGATAATAGGAATAATACCTTTGAGTAGATGTTTGTAATGCCGTTGTAACAAAAGACAACATAGTTACTATTCCGGCTACAACATTATAAAGGCCATAGTCAGATTCTCCCAATGCTTCTAATAATAACCTAACACTTACTAAGTTGATTATCAGAAGAAAGAATAATCTTATATATAAAAAGGTTGTATTCTTTGTAATCCTTAAAGATTTATTTTCAGACATTTTGCGCCGAGCCCTATCTTGTCTTATCTGGCTATTATTTCAACTTACACTAGAGAACAAAACATACGTATCTTCATTCTCTACTCTCGAACAATAATCATAAATACTCGAAAGTATCAAAATTGGATGACATACGATGTGACATTATTCAACAAGACATCCAACATAAAGTATCATATTAACTAAACTGGATACTTCGCCCATGATTTGCTCATCTTCCCTTGTACATCTGCTCGTAGTACTTCTCGTACTCGCCGGAGGTGACGCGGTTCATCCACTCCTCGTTGTCGAGGTACCAGCGCACGGTCTTCTCGATGCCCTCCTCGAACTGGAGGCTCGGCTCCCAGCCTAGCTCCTTCTGAAGTTTAGTCGAGTCAATGGCATAACGCATATCGTGACCGGCACGGTCGGTTACGAAAGTGATAAGGTCCATATCCTCACCCTCTTGGCGACCCAACAGACGATCGACCGTCTTAATCACCACCTTGATCAGGTCGATATTCTTCCACTCGTTGAAGCCACCAATATTATAAGTCTCGGCCACCTTGCCCTTGTGGAAGATCAGGTCGATCGCACGGGCATGATCCTCCACATAAAGCCAGTCGCGCACGTTCTCACCCTTACCATACACCGGCAAAGGCTTGCGATGACGGATATTATTGATGAACAGCGGGATCAACTTCTCAGGAAACTGGTAAGGTCCGTAGTTGTTCGAGCAGTTGGTCACGATGGTCGGCATACCATAGGTATCGTGAAAGGCACGGACAAAATGGTCGCTGCTCGCCTTGCTTGCGCTGTAGGGACTATGTGGGTTATACTTCGTTGTCTCATAGAAAAATTCCTCACCATAAGCCAGATGATGCTCTCCAGACGAGGCGGTCGTGGTGAAAGGCGGCTCGATACCCTCAGGATGGGTCATCTCCAAAGCGCCATAGACCTCATCGGTCGAGATGTGATAGAAACGCTTGCCCTCGTATTTCTCCGGCAAACTCTCCCAGTACAGCTTCGCCGCCTGCAGCAGGCTCAGCGTCCCCATCACGTTCGTCCGTGCGAAGGTGAAGGGATCCTTGATTGAACGGTCCACATGGCTTTCCGCCGCCAGATGGATGATGCCGTCCACCTGATGCTCCTTCATTAACGACAACATCGTATCAAAGTCGCAGATATCCGCCTTCACGAACTTGTAGTTCGAACGATCCTCGATATCCTTCAGGTTCGCCAGGTTACCGGCATAGGTCAACTTATCGACATTAATGATTTGATAATCCGGATCACTACTGTCCACTAAAAAAGGACAAGGTTAAAAA
>ENA-OOXJ01001462-OOXJ01001462.1-human-gut-metagenome-genome-assembly--contig:-NODE-1462-length-14833-cov-2.869333_pt1 | contig 14833 bp, 8 predicted proteins | sample MGYA00241587_ERZ501343 | MGnify/ENA primary metagenome ERZ501343 (study PRJEB25962, sample SAMEA2042918) | human gut metagenome | biome: human gut; feature: human-associated habitat; material: faeces... | reverse complement strand
CAGGCTGGGCTATGATTTCAGTGACCAATGGAAATTATGGGGAGACATCAACGTGACTCACTTCAACGCCTCCAACCCGGGTACTATAGCGGCACCCTATATCGACAACGACTCGCGCATTACCCGCGGAATGGCTTCGGCAGCTCTCGAGAATCATTACGAACAAACCTCAGGTGCACTGAGTTTCTTCTACAACTGGGGACGCCATAAGATAAACGACGGCTATCACCCGGGCGAAGAGCCACAGGCATCACATTTCAACTCCAAGGACCGCATGATGGGCCTCTCGTGGTATCAAAGCCTCACGCTGTTCGAAGGCAACCGCATCACCGCCGGCTTCGACTATCAGCACTTCGGTGGCGAGTCGTGGTACAAGGTACTGGCCACAGGCGAGAAGCAACCACAAGTAGACAAGCAGCTGGACGAACTGGCCGGATACGTAGATTTCCGACAGAACATCGGCCACTGGTTGTCACTCGACGCCGGACTGCGTGTGGACCACCACTCGCACACGGGCACAGAATGGATACCACAGGGTGGACTGGCCTTCCACCTGCCCCGTCAAGCAGAACTAAAAGCCATGGTAGGCAAAGGCTTCCGTAACCCTACCATCCGCGAACTGTTCATGTTCTCAAAAAACCCCGACTTGCAGCCCGAAAGCCTCGTCAGCTACGAACTGGCTTATACACAACGCCTCTTCGACGGTGCCCTGTCTTATGGACTCAACCTCTACTACATCGACGGAAAGAACATCATTCAGGTGGATCCCGCCCAGCGAAAGAACGTGAACACGGGCCACATCGAGAACTGGGGTACAGAAGCCAACGTAGCCTACCGCTTCAATGCCCGCTGGCAAGCCAATGCAAACTACAGTTGGCTGCACATGGAAAATCCTGTACTGGCAGCTCCTGAACACAAGTTATATGCCGGTGTCAACTACCATCAGGGACGGTGGACAGCCGCCAGCGGCATGCAGTACATCCGTGGCCTCTATACTTCCGTCACGCAAGGACAGGAAAAGCAAGAAACTTTCGTTCTTTGGAATTTGAATATCAGCTACCGTCTGTGTAACTTTGCAAGCCTCTTCGTGAAAGGCGAGAACCTGCTGGCACAACGCTACGAAATCAATGCTGGCTACCCCATGCCGAAGGCTACCTTCATGGGAGGCGTCAACGTGAATTTCTGACTTATAAAAAAGACATAAGTAAGTATGAAAGAGATGGAATATGACCGTACCGCTTGCTGGTGTGTCTTCTTCAAGGACAACCTGCTGATGCAGAAACTCGCTGACGGCACCTGCACCCTGCCTACAGGAGAGCAGCTGCCTGTAGCTCCCGCAAAGGATCAGACCGTCCACCGTGTCACCTTGCCTACAGGACAGCAGGTCTATACGTTTGCCATCGACTACCCTGTGGCTGAAACCAACCAGTGGATGATGACCGGCCTGCGCGCCTCGTTCGATCATCTGCCTTTGGACGCATACAAAGCCGCCGGCAAGGCCTATCAGATACTCTACTGGGACCAGCACAGCCGCTACTGCCCCGTATGCAGTACGCCTACGGAACAGCAGACCGATATCATGAAGAAATGTCCCCACTGTGGCAATGAATTATACCCACCCATCTCTACTGCCATCATTGTATTGGTGCGCCGCGGCGAAGAAATCCTACTGGTACATGCCCATAATTTCCGCGGCACGTTCTATGGCCTCGTAGCCGGCTTCCTCGAGGCTGGCGAAACGTTGGAGCAATGTGTCCGCCGTGAGGTAATGGAAGAAACGGGGCTCTGTATCCGTAACATCACCTACTTCGACAGCCAACCCTGGCCCTATCCCAGCGGTCTGATGGTAGGTTTCTTTGCCGACTACGAAAGTGGCGACATCAAACTACAGAAAGATGAACTCAGTGCCGGTGCCTTCTACCATCGCAACAACTTGCCGGAACTACCGCGCAAGCTAAGCATCGCCCGCAGACTGATCGATGCCTGGCTGGAAGGAAAAGACACCCACACCAACCGTTGACATCCGAAACGTAACTACCTACATGAGCGATGTAACTATGAACTTTAGCGCCATAACTATGAACTTTAGAAGCGTAAAGTAGGACTTTGGAAAAACAGCCTTTTCGTAACCGAAAAGTATTGGTCTTTATTGGATAAAACATTACCTTTGTGGCGCAAACCCATAAAGACGATGCAACGGAGATTTCAGACATTTATCATATCCCTACTTTTATGCTGCCTGGCATGCCACTCTCTGCAAGCAGCAGAAGAGCAACTGCAACCCCAAGATGACGGCATCCGTCTCAGCCTGCTGACCTGTGGCCCCGGCAAGGAAATCTATTCCCTCTTCGGACATACAGCCATCCGTTATGAAAACCGTCGGAAGGGCATCGATGTGGTATTCAACTACGGTCTGTTCAGTTTTCAGTCGTCTAACTTCATCCTTCGTTTCACCCTTGGCGAAACGGACTACCGGCTTGGAGCAACGGAATACAAATACTTCCTTTCGGAATACCTGCTGGACAATCGCGACGTCTGGGAACAGACCCTGAACCTGACTACGGAAGAAAAACAAAAATTGATAAATCAATTGGAGGAAAACTATCGGCCGGGAAACCGTGTCTACCGCTATAATTTCTTCTATGACAACTGCGCCACACGCCCGCGCGATCAGGTGGAACGTGCCGTAAACAACAGCCTGCGCTATTCCGACGATATGACGACGACCGATACAGGACGAAGCTTCCGAGACATCGTCCATCAATATTGTCAGGGACATCCATGGTCGCAGTTTGGTATCGACCTCTGTCTCGGCAGCGAGGCAGACCGCCCCATCAGCCGACATCAGATGATGTTTGCCCCCTTCTATCTAAAAGATTTTTTCGCTACCGCCACCCTAGCCGACAGTACAGGTATCGGTACACGTCCTCTGGTGAGCCAGACTGAACAGCCCGTTGTCATTCCCGACGAAGACAAACAAACGGAAACGACTCTTTTTACGCCTTTACTGACAGCCACGCTTTTGTTCCTGTTTGTGTGTGCCTGCTCTTGGTATGGAGTTCGCAGGCAAAGAAGTCTATGGGGCATCGATCTTATTCTTTTTACAGTTGCCGGACTCAGCGGATGCATCCTGGCATTCCTGGCACTGTTCTCATCCCATCCGACAGTAGGTTCCAACTATATACTTTTCGCACTCCATCCCCTGCATCTATTCTGTCTGCCCTGGATGATAAAAAAGGTGCGAAAAAGACAAACGAGCCGCTACATGCAGGCTAATTTTGTCGTTTTAACATTATTTATATTGTTATGGGCTATAATTCCGCAAAAAATCAATCCGACAATGCTACCTTTGGCACTTTGTTTGCTGGTACGTTCAGCAAGCAACTTGATTTTATCCCATAAACAAGGCTTAAGAAGAAGAATAAAGAGATGAAAAAAGGACTGATAACCTCCATATTAGTGTTGACTTTCGGCGGACTGCAGGCTCAGCCACTACCGTCTACGCCCAAACTGGTCGTAACTCTGACCATCGACCAGCTCCGCACAGATTATCTGGAGGCATTTTCGGCCTTATACGGGGAAAAAGGATTCAAAAGGCTGATGCGTGAAGGCAAAGTCTACATGCAAGCCGAAATGCCCTTCGACAAACCCGACCGCGCATCGGCTACAGCGACACTATTCAGCGGCTGTTCACCTTCTACACATGGAATCATCGCCACCAAATGGATGGACGTGTCTACCCTGACACCGCGCAATTGCGTGGAGGATCCCAACTTCATGGGCAACTACACCAACCAAAACAGCTCTCCGGCCCAATTGCTGACATCGACCATTGCCGACGAGCTGAAAGTAGCCACGCGCAATGCTGGAAAAGTATATGCCATCGCACCCTTCCGCGATGCAGCAGTCTTGAGTGCCGGCCATGCAGGCGACGGTGCTTTCTGGATTAACAAGACAAATGGAAAGTGGTGTGGAAGTACCTATTACCCGGAATTCCCCGAATGGCTGAACCAATACAATGACTCCAGCTCCGTGGATTTCCGCATTAAAGATATCACTTGGATGCCCCTGCATCAGGTATCCAGCTACAAATACCTGTCCGACTGGCGGACAGAGCCATTCAAGTACATTTTTGAAAGCGAACGAGAAAACAAGTTCTACCGACTGGCAGCAAGCCCCCTCATAAACGATGAGGTCAACCTGCTGACAGAAAGGCTGTTGGAGAAAAGTGGAATAGGCAGAGATGATATCCCCGACCTTCTGGCGCTCACCTACTATGCGGGCAACTACAATCACCGCAGCACCCGCGAATGCGCCATGGAAATGCAGGACATCTATGCCCGTCTGGACCGAAGCATTGCTACCCTGCTCGACATGCTCGACCGGAAAATAGGACTGAACAACCTCATTCTGTGCATCGCATCCACCGGTTATGCCGATCCCGATCCTGCAGATACGGGAATCTACCGCATCCCTGGAGGAGAGTTCCACCTGAACCGCTGTGCCACTCTGCTCAACATGTATCTTATGGCAACCTATGGCGCCGGACAGTATGTGGAAACTTATTACGACCAACAAATTTATCTTAACCATAAACTTCTGGAAGACAAGCAGCTGGACCTGACGGAAATTCTGGAAAAATCAGCTGCATTCCTGGTACAGTTCAGTGGTGTAGACCAAGTCTATTCCTCACACCGGCTGCTATTGGGTTCCTGGTCTCCCCAGATAGACCGCATCCGCAACAGTTACCACCGCAAGCGCTCGGGCGACCTGCTGATCAAAGTACTGCCGGGATGGACCATTGTTCAGGAAAATGGCAATGACAACCGTGCCGTGCGAGCTGCCGAAATTCCCGCACCACTGATTCTCATGGGTGGAGGAATCAAAGCAGGAAAAGTGAGGACACCTGTCAGTGCCGATCGCATCGCCCCTACTTTGAGCAGTGTGATGCGCATACGTGCTCCGAATGGATGCACAGCCACTCCGCTCGAATTTTGACCTGTTTTTTCCTTACAAGCAGACAAGAGCCCCGCTTCGTCGTCTGAATGTAACCATTTTCTTGTCTGATAACGGATTATTGGAAAAAACTCACTGTAACTTTGTGCCCAGTGGAGTGAATTTCTTACCTTTGCACAGCGAAAAACAATTATCAACCAACATTGCAATAAATAAAAACAATTATAAAATGGGATTTAATGAATTTTTAAGCTCGATTTTCGGCAACAAATCCACCCGCGACATGAAGGAAATACAACCGTGGGTAGAAAAGGTGAAAGCTGCATACCCGGAAATCGACAGCCTGGACAACGATGCCTTGCGTGCCAAAACAGAAGAACTGAAGGCATACATCCGCAACTCTGCCGCCTCTCAACGTGCCAAAGTGGACGAACTGAAGGCCACTGTAGAAACTACGGAACTGGAAAAGCGTGAAGAGCTCTTTGCCCAGATCGACAAAATTGAGAAAGAAATACTGGAAATCTACGAAAAGGCACTCGACGAAGTACTGCCCGCAGCCTTTGCCATCGTAAAGTCGACAGCCAGACGATTTACAGAAAATGAAGAAATTACCGTAACAGCCAATGACTTCGACCGCCAGCTGGCTGCCACCAAGGATTTCGTCCGTATCGAAGGTGATAAAGCCATCTACAAGAACCATTGGATGGCAGGTGGTAACGAAATTACTTGGAATATGGTACACTACGACGTACAGCTGTTCGGTGGTGTCGTTCTGCATAAAGGTAAGATTGCCGAAATGGCAACCGGTGAAGGTAAGACCCTCGTGGCAACCCTCCCCGTATTCCTCAACGCCCTGACCGGTAACGGTGTACACGTCGTAACAGTGAACGACTACCTGTCCAAGCGTGACTCCGAATGGATGGGACCGCTCTACATGTTCCACGGCTTGAGCGTAGACTGTATCGACAAGCATCAGCCCAATTCCGATGCCCGTCGTCGCGCCTACCTGGCCGATATCACATTCGGTACCAACAACGAATTCGGCTTCGACTACCTGCGTGACAACATGGCCGTCAGCCCGAAAGACCTCGTACAACGCCAGCACAACTATGCCATCGTCGATGAGGTGGACTCTGTATTGATTGACGATGCCCGTACGCCGTTGATTATCTCTGGTCCTGTACCCAAAGGTGACGACCAACTGTTCGAACAGCTCCGTCCGCTGGTAGAAAGACTGGTAGAGGCACAAAAAAGACTGGCTACCCAGTATCTGGCTGACGCCAAACGTCTCATCGCTTCCAGCGACAAGAAAGAACAGGAAGAAGGCTTCCTCTCCCTCTACCGCAGCCACAAGGCATTGCCTAAGAACAAACCGCTCATCAAGTTCCTGAGCGAACAGGGCGTAAAAGCTGGTATGCTGAAGACCGAGGAAATCTACATGGAGCAGAACAACAAACGTATGCACGAAGTGACCGATCCGCTCTACTTCGTCATCGACGAGAAACTGAACAGTGTAGATCTGACCGACAAGGGTGTGGACCTCATCAGCGGTAACTCAGCCGACCCTACCCTCTTCGTACTGCCCGATATCACAGCCCAGCTCTCTGAACTGGAAAATGAAAAGGATCTGACAGAAGAAGAACGTCTGGCCAAGAAGGATGCCCTGCTCACCAATTATGCAATCAAGTCGGAACGCGTACATACCATCAACCAGCTGCTGAAGGCTTACACCATGTTCGAGAAAGACGACGAATACGTTGTAATAGACGGACAGGTGAAGATTGTGGACGAGCAGACAGGCCGTATTATGGAAGGTCGTCGCTACTCTGACGGTTTGCATCAGGCTATCGAAGCCAAGGAGGGTGTAAAGGTAGAAGCTGCCACGCAAACATTTGCAACCATTACCTTGCAGAACTATTTCCGTATGTACCATAAGTTGTCAGGTATGACCGGTACAGCCGAAACGGAAGCCGGCGAATTCTGGGATATCTACAAACTGGATGTAGTTGTTATCCCGACCAATCGCCCTATTGCCCGCAAGGATATGAACGACCGCGTCTACAAGACAAAACGCGAGAAATACAAAGCCGTCATCGAAGAAATCGAAGCCATGGTACATGCCGGACGTCCCGTGCTGGTAGGTACAACATCGGTAGAAATCTCGGAAATGCTGAGCAAGATGCTGACTATGCGCAAGATTCCCCACAACGTATTGAACGCCAAACTGCACCAAAAAGAAGCTGACATCGTTGCCCAAGCCGGTCAGAGCAGTACGGTGACCATTGCCACCAATATGGCCGGTCGTGGTACCGATATCAAGCTGAGCCCGGAAGTAAAAGCCGCAGGCGGTCTGGCCATCATCGGTACGGAGCGTCACGAATCCCGCCGTGTAGACCGTCAGTTGCGTGGTCGTGCCGGACGTCAAGGTGACCCGGGTTCATCCGTATTCTTCGTTTCACTGGAAGACGACCTGATGCGTTTGTTCTCGTCCGACCGTATCGCTGGTGTGATGGACAAATTAGGCTTCAAGGAAGGCGAAATGATCGAACACAGCATGATTTCCAAGTCCATCGAACGCGCACAGAAGAAAGTAGAAGAAAACAACTTCGGTATCCGTAAACGTCTGTTGGAATACGACGACGTAATGAACAAGCAGCGTACCGTAGTTTATACCAAACGCCGCCATGCCTTGATGGGAGAACGTATCGGTATGGATATCGTCAACATGATTTGGGACCGTTGTGCCAACGCTATTGAAGCACCAGATTATGAAAACTGCAAGATGGATATCCTGCAGACGTTGGCCATGGAAGCTCCTTTCAGCGAAGAGGAATTCAAGAACGAGAAGAAGGAAAAATTAGCAGACAAGACATTCGAAGCTGCTATGGAACTCTTCAAACGCAAGACTGAACGCATGGCACAGATAGCCTATCCGGTCATCAAGCAAGTATACGAGAACCAAGGTCACATGTATGAAAATATTCTCATACCCATCACCGATGGCAAACGCATGTACAATATCTCCTGCAACCTGAAAGCTGCTTACGAAAGCGAATGTAAGGAAGTGGTGAAGTCGTTCGAAAAGAGCATCCTGCTCCATGTTATCGACGAAGCTTGGAAAGAAAACCTGCGCGAACTGGACGAACTGAAACACTCTGTACAGAACGCAAGCTACGAACAGAAAGATCCGCTGTTGATTTACAAGCTGGAATCTGTTAACCTGTTCGATGCCATGGTTGACAAAATTAATAACCAGACCATTTCTATCTTGATGCGCGGCCAGATACCTGTACAAGAAGCTCCGGCCGAAAGCCAACAAGAGCCTCAACGCAACGTAGAGGTACGCCAAGCTGCTCCCGAACAGCGTCAGGACATGAGCAAATACCGTGAGCAGAAGGTTGACTTGAATGATCCGAATCAGCAAGCTGCCGCTGCAAGAGATACACGTGAACAGCCTAAACGCGAACCCATCCGTGCCGAAAAGACAGTTGGCCGTAATGATCCCTGCCCATGCGGAAGTGGCAAGAAATACAAGAATTGTCACGGAAGAAATCTCTGAAAGTAACTAAAAGATAACAAGAACAAATAAAAAATCTTGTTATACCCATTTAACAAAAGCCTTGAACGGTTAAAAAACAGTTCAAGGCTTTTCTTTTATCACTTAAAAGATTATTTTTGCTACCAGATAAATAGAAAAGTAATATCCCGATGAAGAAAAAACTACTTTATTGCTTAGCTACAATCGGTTTGCTGTGCCTAAACGCCTGTCAAACTGTCGAACAGCTATCCATAGACTATATGCTACCGGCTGAGGTCAGTTTTCCGGCCAACTTGAGGCGTGTCGGTATCGTAAACAATATGCCTGATAATCCAGACAACAAACTTATTACAAGTTCAGAAGATAAGAACAAAGATAAAACAGAAATAGCCCGCCGTACAGACTACTATAACGGCGATCCCAAAATCACTACCGAAACCTTAGCAGAATCCATAGCCAATGAAAATTATTTCGATCTGGTCGTTATTTGTGATTCAGCACTAAGAAGCCAAGATAGAGCGCCCAGAGAAGCTACCCTATCCAGTGAAGAAGTTGTTCAGTTGACCCATGATTTGGGAGTAGATTTCCTCATTGCGCTGGAAAATGTTCAATTCCGCTCTTTACGCAAAGTAAGTTACCTGCCGGACTGGAGAGTATTCTACGGTACCGTAGATGTTAAAGTCTATCCGACTGTAAAAGTCTATCTGCCTAATCGGAAAATACCCATGGTAACCGTAAACTGTACCGATAGTATTTTCTGGGATGCATCCAGCAGCAGTGAAACACAAATCTTCAACCAACTGATTTCTGAAAAAGATATGATAGAACAAGCTTCCAGCTTTGCTGGTACTGTTCCTGTAAAATATTTGCTTCCCTATTGGAAAACAGCCAAACGTTATCTTTTCACCGGAGGTACCGTCAACATGCGCGATGCAGCCATTTACGTCAAAGAAAACAACTGGCCGGAAGCCATACGCCTGTGGGAAACCGAATACAACAGTAAAAAAGGCAAAAAGAAAATGTATGCAGCCTATAATATTGCTTTGGGATATGAAATGCAGGATAGCATAAATACCGCCTATGATTGGGCTATCAAAGCACAGAAAATCGCTCGGGAGATTGACGAAGTAGACCAGAAAAAAACAAGCCCTCTCCTGCCAAGTGACATTCCCAATTACCTCATGACCAGTTCTTATGTCAGTGAATTACAGGAACGTAAAAACGGATTGGTACGCCTGAATGTCCAAATGCAAAGAATTAATGATGATTTTTAGTAAAAATCGGCAAAGGTTATCTTTTTTTTCCTACCTTTGAAAAGAATAATAGAATATAAGCGATTATGAAACTCAGTCAAACCTCACTCTCCCTACTGGAGAATACCATAAAAAAAGCTGTAAGCAGATACAATTGTGCCTGCGATCAAGCCATCGTGACAGATATTCATCTACAAGTGACTCCCAATATCGGCGAATTGTCCATCTATAACGACGATGACGAGGTTTTGGCCAATACAACCATTGAAGAATGGGGAACTTATGACGGCAATGACTTCAACAAAGACATAGAGCGTATCTTATCCGGCCTGCTGAACGACATGAAAAACGCAGGTAATTTCGATAAGATGACTATTCTGAAACCATTCTCTTTCGTTTTGGTAGATGAAGACAAGGAAACACTTGCCGAATTGTTGCTGATAGATGACGACACCCTGCTGGTCAACGAAGAATTGCTCAAAGGACTGGACGAGGAACTGGACGAATTTCTTAAGAAGTTATTGGAATAATATTTCCGATATCAAATACAACAAAACTCCCCTTCTAATTCCTGCCTGCATGGCAAAATAAGAAGGGGAGTTTTTTGTTTCTTGGAACAATCCGAAAAGGACTGCTACAGACGATTCAGCAGTTCATGCAATTCGTTCACATCCTTCTCCGGATGATTGCGTCCATCGGGAAGAGCCTCAAGTGTAAACTTGGTAAGCATCTTATTCAAACGAGACAACTTACCTTTGTCCCCCTTACGGATAAATTCTTCACGAAGAATGCGAATCTTCTCACACACTTGCACACCTTCCGTCATCCGTTCAAAACGTATGCTGCTGCGAGGGCCGGGATAAACACTGTATGTATCTCCGGCTGCCCATGTACGGAAACGGGAATCACGTAAAGGATCGGCCGTCCAGCTGTTGAAAGACCAACGCAGATATCCATCATACCCTTCAGCCACGGCATGTACCATAGTCCACACAGCCTCGGCTGGACGGGAGAAAGTAAATGTATTTGGGAAAGCCTCTGCACAACAAGTATAGTAAGTACTGATTTGCCCTTTCGCCTCACGAGCTTTCTTCACGTCCGCAGGAAATTTCTGTCCGAGCGCAATGCAATAATAGTAAAGATCCGGTTCTATTTCCGGATGATAGTTCCCTGCCAAAGTTATCTTAAATTCTGGATCTGCCGCACGAACAACCTTTATGGCTTCACGCATAGCTTCCATCGGACGTTCGTCCATCGAGATTGCCGTACGCTCGAACCAACCTTTCTCGCGAAGATGGCGGGCAAAGTCTTTCAGGAAAGTACCCCAATACTCCGCATAAGCGGCATCACCCGGTTTGGTTTCCAGAAAGACGACACGATTGGTAGCTTCATCATAGTAATCAAAGTTCAAAGCCCAGGGAATCATGGTATAGCAACTGATTAGCCCTTTCAAACCGATATCTTCGGTCATGAATTCCACCCACTTGTCGAAAGCGGCATAACCAAATTCCCAGGAACCATCCAGCTTCTTGATACGGGTCACCATACTGTCAAAATGATCCTCTGTCTGGCCGTTCCAAGGTTTATGCATAATGCTGGCCGTGATGGCCTTCTGACCGGCATTGGCCAACATCTTCATAATGGGGCGCATGGCGTCAAAATGCTCCTTGCTCCAAAGAGGCACCTGATAATAGCGGGCCACAGCATACGGATTCTGCCACAAATCCAGGTCAAACTTCCAGTCCTGCGGAGACGGAAGCGTACGGTTCACCACCTTCACTTCAAAAGGCAGGGACAGCGGTTCCAAACCTTCGGCACTAACCGTCAGGAGAGATTTGTAGGTACCGGCCTTGACATCAGAGGGAACCCACACTGTCAGCCAGATCGGCTGCGAACAGCGCTCCTTGACATCCAGTTCCTGTGCAATGTCGAGCACATCGGCCACCAACGAAGAATCCCACTGAGTCTTGTCGGGACGATGGCCACAACCTCCCTTCCCGTCCTTGTTCAATTCGTCGGTCATGACGTAACGCACAAAATGAGTCTTCACGGCTGAAGCGGGAATGACGGAGCTGCCGTTCTTCAACTCACCTACTTTCACCTGAACGTTCTTCAAGGCCTGACGGGTCCACAATACGGCCTGCGCATGCACTCTCTCACCTTTCCAGGCACTCATCCGGGTAGTGCCCTTCTTTGTTTCCAAAGGAATACTCAACTTGGGATAGCGTACATCAATGCTTCCCCAAGCTAAAGACACAGGTGCCTGCATCTTGTTCCACACTTCCTCACCATCGTGAGGCTTCGTATCCGTCAATTCTTCATAAGCGCCCAACGGATACCTTTCCGTGGGCTGCTGGGCACCACACCACAAACTCGCAAAGAGCGCCCAGACAAATAACAATCCTTTCTTTTTCATGAGGTTTATTTATTTAAGTTCAGAATATCTTCCAACTTAACGGCCTGGAACAGGATATGGGCCGTACTGCTCTCGTAGAGAATGCCGACCGTCTCGCGATCGATCATCGTCAGACAGGAATACCCCCAGCTACCTCCTTCGTCCAGCATCAGACGGTTCTCGGGAAGCCATGTCAGACCATTGTCCAGACTGGCTTTGATAGTCATGCGATGGCGGTTCTTCGGACTGTCTGGATTGGAGAACAGCAGAATAGGTTTGCCAGTTACATTGTCCTCGGCAGCTACATGCAGAAGGCTGGCCATACAAACGGGTTCTACCAATGCCTTCCGTGAAGAGGGATGTTCTTCCCAAGTAGCCCCAAAGTCACGGGTCACAGCCACGGCACGGCTGCCTCCCCGATTGTCACGCATATTCAGCATCAGTACGCCCGGCTCCACCTCGGCTACCTGCGACTCGGTTGTATTGCTACGAGCCGGCTGGCTGATGTGCCATGTCTTTTCGTGGTCCTTACTATAAATAATACAGGCGCAAGGGATACGGTCCGCACCGATGAACTGGCCGGCAAATACCAAGGTGCCGTCCACCATCGAGATACCACGTCCGGGACCCTGAAGCAGGAAATACCATTCGGGCGACTTCACCTGGCTGGTGATGTTGATAGGCTCAGACCACGTCTTTCCGTCGTCGTCGCTCTTCACCAGCATCAGTTGTGCCGTCTCCTCCAGCGTCATTCCCTGACCCGAATTGTTCCAGGCACGAGCGTTACCCATACCGTGTGTCCAAGCTGCCATGATCCAGATAGTACCTGTCTGTTTGTCTACCAGGATGGCCGGATCGCCCACACCATTCTGTGCCTTGGGCAGTCCACCATATTCACCGAAGCTCATGGGAATCTGCATTTTCTCCCACGTCTGTCCGCCGTCGGTACTGCGACTAAGGCCGATTTCGATGTATTCCTGCAGGTCGACACTACTATTGTGACGAACGTCATAAACAGCCAGCAACGTACCCTTGTTACTGGTCACCAGGCCAGGAATACGATAGGCAGCCACTCCGTCATCACCTGCCTGACGAACACCAAAGCCCATCCTATGGACACGCGGACCGTTAGCCAACTTCAGTGGAGCCGCCTGTCCGTCGATTTCGACAGATGACACAGAGGCCGAAAACTTTGCAAGCAACGATGCCTGAGGCTTCATCTGCAGGCTGACCCAGAAATAATTGATACCCGGATAGAGAGACTGATTGACATCGAACACCACCTGACGGCCCGGCGAACGTACTTCACTCTTCAGGATGGAATACGAAGGATTGGCTGCACGGGTCTGTCCTACGGTATAAGCCGACACATAAGCTACAGGAGCATAATATCCCTTGCCAGTACGCTCCATGCACTCTGTACCACCATAATACAGCTTGACGGCTTCTACTTGAGCCAAATCGACTTCCGTACCCAAATCCAGAGACACGCGGTCCAGCTTCTTGCCTTCACCATTGTCGATACGCAGATGGAACAGCTCATTGTCCTGACGGTCTATCAGCACAGGAATATTGGTTTCGCGGATGAATACAGTGTCGGTAACGGAGGCAACTGCTTGCCATGCAGGGCAACACAAAGCGGCCAATAATAAAAAAGAAGTGACTTTTTTCATGATACAATCGTTTTAAGATTAAAAAAACAAACGTCGGGCTCTGCTTTCCTTCTACAGAAAGCCGCACCCGACGTTTCTATATGATTCTGTGACAAGCTACAAGGCACAAGCTCCGCTTGCAAACTTGTAGTTTACCACGATTTTACGCCTTCTTCAGCGCAGCGATGCTTTCCTTCAGCGACTTGATGATGCTTTCGGCATCAGCCTGCTTCTTGCGCTCTAGCTCGATGACGGCGGCAGGAGCGTTGTTCACAAACTTCTCGTTGCTGAGCTTCTTCAACACGCCTTGCAGGAAACCTTCCTTGTGCTTCAGCTCGGCTTCCATGCGGGCAATTTCAGCTTCCACATCAATCATGTTGCCCAGAGGTACAGCATACTCCGTCGTACCTACCATGAAGGCGGCGGCACCATCGGCCTTGGCCTCGACCACGGCGATGGACGAGAGGTTACACATCTTCGTGATAACGGCGTTGAAGGCAGCTACAGGGTTCTCGTCCACGGCCTGCAACTCCAGTGCTTCCTTCTGCGCGATGTTCTTCTGCAAGCGGATGGAGCGGACGTTGCTGATGATTTCCTTCACTACCTCGAACTGCTGCACGATAGCTTCGTCCACCTTGCCCGGAGCTACCATGGGGCTCACCATCAGGCTCTCGCCGTCCTTGCGGTCCACGATGTGCTGCCACAACTCTTCGGTAATGAAGGGCATGAACGGATGGAGCAGGTGAAGCAGATTGTCGAAGAAGCCGATGGTCGTGTCATATACGGCCTTGCTGATGGGCTGGCCGTAAGCAGGCTTGATCATCTCCAGATACCAGCTGGAGAACTCGTCCCAGAAGAGCTTGTAGACAGCCATCAGGGCTTCGCTCAAGCGGTACTTGCTGAAGAGGTCGGCCACTTCGAGGGCTACGGCGTTCTGCTTCGACTCGAACCACTTCATGGCCAGGGCGGCTGCTTCGGGCACTTCGACCTCGGCGCTCACTTCCCAACCCTTGACGAGGCGGAAGGCGTTCCATATCTT
>ENA-OOXJ01001461-OOXJ01001461.1-human-gut-metagenome-genome-assembly--contig:-NODE-1461-length-14833-cov-9.514955_pt1 | contig 14833 bp, 12 predicted proteins | sample MGYA00241587_ERZ501343 | MGnify/ENA primary metagenome ERZ501343 (study PRJEB25962, sample SAMEA2042918) | human gut metagenome | biome: human gut; feature: human-associated habitat; material: faeces... | reverse complement strand
GTTACAAATCTACTCTTTTTATGCGTAACTGTCAGATTAAGTCTTGACTAATTCAGATAAGTTTATTTTGGATGCTCCTGTTGAAACAAAAATCAAGCTGATAAGTTCGATGTTCCCTGAAAAAATCGAATTTGGCGGAGAAAAATATCGAACCAACTCTTACAACAAAGTGCTTGACCTTATCTTTCAGCAAACCAATGAGTTGCGAGGAAATAAAAAGAAAAAGGAGAAAGAATTTCTTCTTTCTCCAACTCAGTACCCAGACCCGGTACAAGCCACAGAAATCATAGGAAAACAAAAGAATTTATCTTCCTTATTATCAGTCATTTGTATATTTCTTAATTTCTCCATTTTTGCCATATTTTGCCCATTTTTCGTCATTAAGTACACTTTTAGTACACTTTGAAATTCCATTTTCATTTGTACCTTTGCAATATCGGAAAACAAAAGAAAATCAATTATTTAGTGTAATCACCCGGTTACGGTATCTAAATCGGGATAAAACCTCTAAACAATGGCAAAGTTAGAAAATAAAACGAAAGAAAACCCTAAATTGGAGCAAAACAGGCTGTCGGACGGCAGAATTAGTTTGTATCTGGAGTATTATTTGGGTAGAGAGGAAAAGCCTGTATTGGATGAAAACGGTAATCAGGTGTATTATGAAAGCGGTAAGATGCGGGGAAAGCCGAAGTTCGCTATCAAGCATCACAGGCGAAAAGAGAACCTCAGCCTGTATCTGATAGAGAAGCCACGTACCCCTGCGGAACGCCAGCAGAACAAGGAAACACTGGAGCTTGCTGTAAAAATACGTGCCGAACGTGAACAGGAGTTTAAGGAAAGTATGTTGGGCTATCGCCTGAAAAAAGACCGGAACGTGAATTTCTTGGATTATTTTCAAGCCTATATCAATGACTATACCAAGAAAGACATTCGGATGGTGCAAATCGCCCTAAGCCGTTTCAAGGACTTTTTGAAGGAGCATTACCCGATGCACGAGTTCGGCATCAAGCCGGAACTTATCACGAAGGACATGATGGAACAGTTCGTAGCTTATCTGCAATCCCGGAGCGTGGGCGAAGGGGCTAAAAGCATCTTCCAGCGTTTCAAGAAGGTTATCCACTATGCGATTGACCACGATGTGATGCTGAAAGACCCCTGCAAAGGCGTTACCTGCAAGGCGGATAGCCAGATACTACGCAAGGACGTGCTTTCGCCGGAAGAAATCCAGCGGTTGATTGCGTGCCATTATGACAACGAGAACCCCAACGTAAGGCGTGCGTTTATCTTTTGCCTGTATTGTGGCTTGCGCTTCTGTGATGTGAAAGACCTTACCTATAAGAATATCGACTACGCTAATAAGCTGCTAAAATTTGAGCAGAACAAGACCAAAGGTCATTCCGCCAGTAGCGGTGTGGTCATTCCGCTCAATGACGGTCTTCTTTCGCTTGTGGGAGAACCGCCGGCAGACGGTAACAAAGACGCTCTCATCTTCAACCTGCCTTCGTATGAAAGTTGCTGCAAATCCGTCAAGCGTTGGGTGAAAAGAGCCGGGATAGATAAGCACATAAGCTGGCATTGCGCCCGTCACTCATTCGCCGTGAATATCCTCAACAATGGGGCGAACATCAAGACGGTTGCCAGCCTGCTCGGGCATAGCGGACTGAAACATACGGAGAAATACACCCGTGCGGTGGATAAATTGAAAGAGGAAGCGATAAACAGCCTGCCGGAATTAAAGTTTTAACCATAAAAGACTTACCTTTGCAATTATGGACTTTGAAGCATTAGTAAAACATATCAGCACGATACAAAGCACGTTGCAGGCACAAGCCGCACACGCTGTAAACCTCGCTCTGACTGCCCGCAACTGGCTCATGGGCTGCTATATCGTGGAGTTTGAGCAAAACGGTGAAGACCGTGCCGCATACGGCGAGCAACTGTTGAAGAAACTGGAACAGCGGTTGAATGTCAAAGGACTGAACGAGCGCAGGTTTCGTGAGTTCCGGCGGTTGTACCTCGTTTATCCGCAACTGAAAGAGCCTATCGCACAATACATATTGGCAGGAAGCGAAATTCGGCACACACTGTCCGCCGAATTTGCAGACCCAATTCGGCGGTCGCCAACCGCCGAATCTTCTCAATACATTCAATCGGCTCAAAACAAATGGATTACCCCACCCGAAAAGTTATTTAGCCGCCTATCCTCTACCCATTTGAATGTAATTTCACCCATTGATAACCCTGTAAAACGTGCTTTCTACGAAATGGAAGCCATTCGGGGCTGCTGGTCAGTAAAGGAATTGGAGCGGCAAATCAATTCCCTCTATTACGAACGCAGCGGATTATCCCAAAATAAGGAAACCTTGTCTGCCTTGGTGCAGCGGCAAGCCATGCAATTACAGCCCAAAGACATTATTAACACGCCCGTTACGTTGGAGTTTTTGGGATTGAACGACCGTACTTTGGTAACGGAAAACGACTTGGAGCAATCCATTCTCGACAACCTGCAGCACTTTCTGTTGGAAATGGGGCATGGGTTCTGCTTCGAAGCACGCCAAAAGAGAATCCTGATAGACGGGGATTATTTCTTTGCCGACCTCGTGTTTTACCACCGCATTTTGAAATGCCATGTCATCGTGGAATTGAAGATAGACAAGTTCCGCCACGAATACGCTTCGCAACTGAACCTATATCTTAACTACTTCAAGGCGGAAGTGATGCAACCCGACGACAATCCGCCTGTCGGCATCCTGCTTTGCACCGAGAAGGGCGACACGTTGGTAAAATACGCCACTGCCGGATTAGACCCGAACATCTTCGTGCAAAAGTATATGATAGAACTTCCCACTGAAGAGGAAATTAAGAAGTTCATTTCAACTGCAAACTATTAGCAATAAAAAACACTACTGGCGAAAAGAAGGAAAGCCATTCTTTCTCTTTTCGCCAGCACGTTTATTACTGCCAACAAGAATAGGTTTAGGTTAGTTTGGATGTATATACAAAAGACAGAACTAAACCGTAAATGCAGACGATAATTATAGCAAGTCACTTATGATACATTCTGTTCTTCCAAGACTATATTAGCATCATTATCGCATTTTTCAGGCTTAATCCGCTCTATACGACGAATATGTTTTGCCCTATTAGCTATAATTAACGGTACACGCTCGACAACAACAACCGATGTGTCAAGCCCCAACGCACTCGGTTCTCCAATGCCTATCTTTCTAATTAAGGCATAAAGGCTCATCAGCAAATTTTGTCGGCGGTTACGGGAATCTTCAGGATAATATATCCGGTGGATAATAATAAAGCGAAAATCACCCGGTATGCCATTCTTATGCAATGAAGGATAAGAGCTTGTTAGTTCTACTTCACCATCCGCAACAAGGTCATCAACTACTTGTCGTAAATAAAGGCTCACGCGCGGTTCTATACGAAAACCTATACGCATGGTTATACTAAACAATGTCCCTTTTATTAATGTGGAACAATTATATTCAAGTGTGTCTGGTGTATCCACAAATTCAAGGTTAATAAGCCAATAATGATCTGCCCGTTTAGGCTGCTTATTAATTATGGAATACAACAATTTATCGTCCACACAACCTTCTTTGTCTGCATGATTCACATAGACAAGATTAGAAGCATATTTGGATATGCTTTCGTCCGCCTTAATATCAGAAATAATGTTGTAGTATTCACTTAACCGTTTGGAAGACATATGTTTTCGACGAATTTTGTTGGCACTTACCCATACAAACATGATAAAACATAATAATCCACCTATTAACAGCGTAAACCAACCTCCGACCATAAATTTGGACAGGTTTGCAGCAAGGAAAATACCTTCAATAACACAATATCCGCCGACAAACAGTATTGATAGAATGCGTGGAATGTTATGCATATGCAAATAGAATCCCAACAACAATGTTGTCATCAACATTGTAATAGTTATGGCAAGTCCATAAGCGGCTTCCATGTGGGTGGAATCTCGAAACAACAATATAGTAAATATTACTCCAATATACATTACAAGGTTTACCATTGGAATAAATGACTGACCTTTTACGTTGGTAGGGTGCTTAATACGCATACGAGGCCAGAAATTCAAGTTCATAGCTTCACTCAATATGGAAAATGAACCGCTTATTAGAGCTTGGCTCGCAACAATAGCTGCCCCGGTAGCCATTGCTATGGAAAACAACAGTATTTCTTGTGGCATGATTGAATAAAATGGGTTCACTGTACCTTCTGCACTTTCCGGATGATGCAATACCCACGCTCCTTGCCCCAAATAATTTAGAATAAGCATCACCTTTACAAATATCCAACTGACCGTAATATTTCGTCTGCCACAGTGCCCTAAATCAGAGTATAAGGCTTCTGCACCAGTGGTACACAAGAAAACGGCACCCAATATCAGAAACCAGTGGGGGGATTCCACTAATAACCGTATGGCATAGTAAGGATTGAATGCCTTGAATACTTGAGGATAGGAAGTCAGACTGATAGCTCCGGCGATTCCAAGAAGCAGGAACCAAAGTAGCATAAATATGCCAAATGACCGTCCTATATTTTCTGTACCAAAACGCTGAACGAAAAATATAATGGTAATAATGGTCAGTGTAATAGGAATCACAGGCAGATGCGGACTGATACTTTCAAGTCCTTCTATGGCAGTTGTGACCGTAATGGCTGGAGTGATAATACCATCAGCAAGCAAAGTGCTCGCACCGATAATGGCAATGATGTAAATCCACCTTCTTCTGTGGCGGCGTAAAAGGGCATAAAGCGCAAGTATGCCACCCTCCCCGTTATTGTCGGCACGGAGAGCCACCAGCACATATTTCACCGTAGTCTGAAGAGTAAGCGTCCATATGATACAAGACAATGCGCCTAAAACATAATTTTCATCAAGAGCTTCTCCAGTATGAATGATGGCTTTCATAACATAGAGTGGCGATGTTCCAATGTCACCAAAAACAATACCCAATGTGATGAGTAACCCGGCAAATCCAAGTTTATGTTGAATATTGCCTTCTTTTGATAGGTTTGCCATAAAAAGTAGTTTTTTGTTCTACATATATTTGTTTTCCTTTTAAGCGGCGCAAATATAAAATAAAATCTTAACAATAAGATTTCACTTTTCTTTTTTCGTGAAAAATATCATATAAACCTTGACGATGGTCAAGGCTTGTCTAAAAAAAATAGTCTGTTTGAATTACGTATAACTATTAAACTCAAAAGCCGAAGTTATGGGACTTATCCTTCACCTCGGCTTTTTGCTATTTACTGATTTCCTAACCTATCAGCTTCCTTTTTCAACTGCTCAGCCTGCTCATTAAGCAGCTTTGCCCGTTCCAAGGCTTCCGCCTGCCTGCGGCAACGTTCCTCAAAATCTAGTACCGAATCCGTCAGGTTGCGGATAAAACGCTCGTCCCGCTGCCACTTGAACTTATTCTCCAGTCTTTCAAGGGTATTGGCGTCCGCTTGTCCCTGCATCAGCAGATAACGGTATTTCATGTCGTTGTCCTGCAACTGCCCCATCCGTTCAGCCAGACGGACATTCAGGAACAGGGACGTGGCACAGACAATCAGACCTGCCGAAAAGAGGAATAGCTTCGGGCGTACCAAAGAAGTTACTTTGTTGTAAATCCGCCGATGAAACGGTACGGGTTTGGCTTCTTCTTTTTCTGCCATGCGCTCATCATGGTACCGCTTCATTGTTTCCAGCATTTCCTTGAGACAGCCGAAAGTGGCTACTACATAATTCTTGACCTCCCCGAAAGATTGCCATTGTTCCTGTCCTGATTTCCGCAGTTCGGCAAGCCGGGTCAGGATGTCTTGCAACTCTTTTTCGGGAACCGCCGGGTTCCTGCGTAACTCAGACAATGCCCGTTCTATAGCCTCCAGTCGGGAAAGGGTTTCCTCGCGTCCGGCTGGCGTCACCTGCGCTTCCTGCTTCTCCTTCAGTTCCGTGACCATGGAGAGAAGCCCCTCTAAAATCAAATTTTCTTCCATATCCGTTTACAGTTTAAGTTGTCTTTTCTTTTTCTTCTTCTTTTTTCTCAGACTCCAGTCAATTTCTTCGTCCGATGGAGCAGACGGCGAAACATCGAACAAGCTGAACAAGCCGCCCATTGAAGGGCTGTCGTTCCTTTGCGGTGTTTGCTCAGGCTCCAAAATAGGTGCGGAAACTATCTGCTGGCGGCTATTTTCTACGGTATCCATTCCTGCGTTCCCGAAATGCTTATCCAGTTTGGAGAAGCTGAAATTGCGGTCTATTTCCGAACCTTTGAACGTATAGGCACCTTTGGTGAAGGAGATGCCCTGCACCTCGTCTGTACGCCCTTTATACTTGAAGCGGATTTCGATGCCCTTTCCAGCCAGCCGCTCTTGCAACTGCCGCCAGTTCCGGGATTTGCCGATTTCATCCCTCACAGCCGTGTAAATCTCGTATTTCGACTTGTCCGGCTCTTTCAGGCGGTGCCGCTTAACCAGTTCCTTGCCTTTGGCGAAGTATAGCCCGTGCTTGGCTTTCAGCTTCTTGCACACCTGCTCGTTGCGGTACATGTCGTTCCTGTCCGAGATGGTCTTGCCGTTGTTGTCTATGCGATTGAACACGATATGCACATGCGGATGCTCCCTGTCTTGGTGGCGCACGATGATGTACTGCGTATCGGTGATTTTCATCTCGCGCATATACTCTTGCGCAAGTTGTATCATCTTCTCGTCCGTCAGCTTGGGCGCATCGTTTACCGAATAGCTCAGCGCGATATGTCCGACTGGCTTGCCCAGACGGGGATTCATGGAGGCTTGTGCGCAGAAGCAGCGGATGATGTCCTGCCTGCTTTCCGCCAGTACTCCGTCCGCATGGAGCAAGACCGCCTGCTGCTTGCCCAGCACGTAGTCCACACAGCCCTTAAACCCGCTTCCTTTCCTTATTTTTCCAATCATCCGACAAATGGCTTATGATTTCCACTATCCTGTTCTTAAGTTTCACCAGTTCGACCGCCACTTTCGCAAAGCCTCCGGCATTTGCCCGGTGCGCCAGCTGGTTGATGTTGTTCGCTTCGCCTGCCAGTTTGCGGAGGATGTCCGTATCCTGCCTGTTCAGCCGGGGCGTTATCTCTGCCGACACGACAGCCTGCCGCACATACTCGCTGACACGCAGCCCAGCTTCTGATGCCCGCTTCCTAACGGCGTAATACTGCAACTCGGTCAGCTTCGTGCTGACCACACGTCTTTGCTTGTCTATCCGGTTCTTTGCCGGACGACCGCCTGATTTGTTCCTTGTATCTGTCATACATTTTTGTCTTTGGAAGTTGTCTTGAAAATTGCGACCGACGGGAGCGGTTTCCTTTGCGGGGAGCAAAGCAAGGCGGTTTCGGTCTACCGAAACATAACCTTGCTTCCCCTAAGAAACGTCTGCCCGTTGCTCACAGTGTCTATCTCCGCCGGGTTAGATTCCCCTGCCTTTCTTCTGCCTTAGCAGCAGTTTCTGTCCGTTTTTCTGTTCCTGCTTCCTGCCGCACAGGTAATCGTTCAGGTCGGAATATTCCCGGTAATTGTGCGAGAAATCCCATACCCGATAGGAGTATTCCGCTGTGATGGCTTTCGTTGCCCGGAAGCCTGCCCCGTCATTGTCGAACAGGCAGTGGATGCGTTCATACTGCCCCAATGCGTCAATGGCTTTCTGTACATTGGCGGTGGAGTTGAGTATGACGTAATCCTGCCTGTCAAGGTTGGGCATGACAGGGCAGTTCTTTGTCCTTAGCGTGAGGAATGAAAGATAGTCCATGAAGCCTTCGAACACCAGGCACTTCTCCCTCGGTTCGCCCTGTTGCCGGATATGGGTGATGTCTTTCGGGGCGATGCAGCCTTTGAAAAAGGAGTTGCGCACCTCGTAGCCGCCAGCCACATTCGGGAAACCGATGGCGAAGTAGGGCTTGCCGTCATGAGTGAAACGCAGTTCCCTGCATTCTCTTTTTGCCAGTGTAAGGTCAATGCCACGCCCCTGCAAGTAACGGAGTAATGCCGGATGGGTGAGGTCACGGACTTCCAAATGTTGAAAACTCGGTGCCGACCTTTGCTGCCGAAAAGAAAAACTGACCGGGCGGACATGCTGTGCCTGTTCTGCTATCCGGTTTAAGAGGTACGGCAGATGGTCGGAACAGTAAAGTTCCTGTGCCAGTGCGATGATGTTGCCGCCTTTGCCAGCCCCGAAGTCATACCATTGTTCCCGTTCTGTGTTTACTTTAAAGGATGCTTCATGTTCCTCCCTCAGTGGCGATTTGTACCATAGATTCGCTCCCTGCTGCTTGACGGGTGAATATCCCAGACTGTGCAGGTAATCGGCGATGGGTATTTTCTTTGCTTCTTCAATGTTCATAATGCAAACTTTTTAGTGGATGATGAATAATTGGGAAGTGTACCAGTCCGGTTTAGACCTTCATATATACGCCCGTACTGTACCGGACTTGATTGCCGGGAGTGACGGGAAACGGGAAGTCTGTTCCCCTTATATATATGTCCGAACTAAACCAAACCTGTTTTAGTAGTGAAAATCGGGATTGTAACGGCATCCCTTTCCTTCCTTTACAATCATACGCTTGTTCACGAGGAACGTGTTCAATGTCACGAGGACATTGCGTCCCCGCTCGTAGCCGATGCTTGCATAGCCCTGTTTCAACGCCTGTATGACGTTGGAATAGCCCTGCACGGTGCGCTTGCCGAAACCGTTTTCCAACGCCGTGCGGTGCTGCTGTTCAGTCAGTTCCGTAAGCGGGAAACTTTTTTCCTGCTTGGGCTGCTGGAATACATAGCCGTCCACGACTTCGGGCAATGCGCTGTCGTTGATGCGGAAGGCGAAAGGCTCGAAGTCCCGGTCGCGTATATGTGCCGCCTTTACCTCGCTGATGTTCCCGTCCTGCGTGCTCTTGGTGATTTGCAGGACGGTTTCCGCCTTGTTGTTCAGTTCCGTGCCGATATGTCCCCTCATATTGTCATCCCCCTTGTTCAGATGCAGCACGGTATGAATGTGCAGGTTGTATCCGCTTGACCAGCGCATGAGCAGGTTTATCAGGTCGGTCGATTCGCTGGGGCTGTTGATGTCATACATCAGGTTGCGGATGCCGTCAATGATGAGCAGCCCCACATCGGGCATGTTCTCCAGCATATACTCGATAATCCGCTTCCGCATGTCAGGGGTCTGTTCCCGAAGTACGATGAAAACAAAGTCGTCCCTGTCCTGGTCGGTCGGCAGCCCGGCAAGCCGCAGGATGCGTTCCATCACCTTGTGGCAATGGTATCTGCTCTGTTCGGTGTCCACATAAAGGATTTTCCGTTTGTCCGGAGGCAGGCACGCCGAATAGTGCAGCACCTCGTCATTGGTCAGTGCCGCTGCAACGATGGCGGAGATGTTGAACGTCTTCTTGCTTTTCGCCTTGCCTGTGGAGGCGCTGAAGTTGCCCAGCGTCCCGATGGTGGAGCCGTTCACCCAAAGGATTTCAGGCGGCACATCGTAAGTGTCCGTCACTTTCAGGCGGATGCTTTTCCAAAGGGCAGCAAATTCTTCCTTCTTCATGATGGTGTCCCCTTTAGCCTCCGTGCTTTTCTTGTTTTCCATGGGCTTTACTTCTTTAAGGGACGGTTGAGAACATACTTCTGCGCTTCCTGCTCTATCTGCGTTTTGGTCTTTACCGGATTCTGGCGGAGCCATGCTTCCAGTTCGGACTTCTCAAAATAAAGCATCTTCCCCTGCGGCTTGTAATGGGGAATCAGATTGCCCGAAGTCAGCTTGTAAAGGTAACTTTTGGACAGGTTGAGGAATGTGCTCGCTTCATCAAAGCTAAGCACGTTCTTGGTTAGGAACAACATTCTTTCGAGTTCTTCCACTCGCATTTCCAAAGTTTTTTCCATATTGCTTGAAACTTTTTGGTGAAACAATATGAAGGTGCGCACCCTCGTTTTATTTTTGATGGAGCAAAAATCGGCATCCTCCAAAACATCAACACATAAGTTACGGGTAACTCACGTGAAATATTTTTGTTTTGACCTATGCCGACATGCCGCATCGTTTTGTTAACGGGGGCAAAGTTAAAGGCTTGGAAATGAAGTCTAATTGAGCTTTGTTTGACCGCTCAGACTATGCTCAACCTTTTTGCAGTTGCTTGATGTATTTGTCTATGATTTCGTATCCTTTCGGGTAGATGCACTTCACGTTGTCTGTCGCGCTCGACAAGTCGCTGCGTGTGAGGTATTTGTCTTTTATCTTGGCAAGTACCAGCTTGTTGTTGGCTATGACGGACTGCCACTCATAAGCGATATAGTTGTAGCAGCTAAGCTGCATCATCAGATAAGCCAGCAAGCGGTTGTTGTTGGACTTCAATACCCGTTCAGTTTGCAGGCGAAGAAGTCCGAAAGGATTTTCGGGGTGATTGTCGTGGTGAATATGTGCGCTTCGTTGATACATTCAACCAACAGTTTGATTTGTTGCGTTGTAAGGACTGATTTGAATGGATTGGATTTCCCGACTATCTTGGTCGGCTCAGGCTGTGCCTTCTCTTCTTTTTTTGGCTGTTCTTCTGATTTCTCATCCAAAGGAACAGAGGCATGACTGGCGTTCTCCAGTTGTTGGAGGTATTCCAGATATTGGGTCTGCATGACAAGGCGCACAATGGAAGAAAAGAACGGAAGCTGCTCATCATAGCAAGTGGAAGATTGCAGGTATTTGTCCATATCAAAAGAAGAACATTGGAACGAAATATATTTTTTCCGCTCGTCAAAAGAGAGATTCTCGAAGAAACCGCTTTCCCAAAGGAAGTCCGGCATCAGTATGTCAAAACGTATATTGTGCAGGGCACGGTTCTTTTGGCATAGGGATACAAGGTTCTCGGTCACGTTGAAAATTTCTTGCCGGATGTAGTCATTCATTTGCGCTTCCGTCAGGTATTCACGCTTTAAGGCAAGCGCATTAGTTTTCATCCCGTATTCATGGGCAACACATTTATCAAGTAACTGCTGTATCTTTTTGAAGTTGGTTTCTCTGAAATCTTCCATATACGTTGTGCATTAAAATCGGTTTGGGTTACAAAGATAAGTGATGGATACCGTTTTCAAAGCAAACAAAAGCAGGAGAAAGGAAGAAATATGCAGCATCTTTGTTAATAAAACATAAATATAAGGTTGCTAAAACGGCGAAAGTACTCTTTCTTTTTCTTTTCGTCAGGAAGTACACTTTTAGTACGCCCGATAAAAAGAAAAACCCTTGATAATCAGTTGATTACCAAGGGTTTGAAGTACCCAGACCCGGGGTCGAACCGGGACGGGTTTCCCCACTGGTGTTTGAGACCAGCGCGTCTACCGATTCCGCCATCTGGGCTTTTGCTTTTCCTCTCGCAGGATTGCGATGCAAAGGTAAGAGTTTTTTCCTTAACAAACAACAAAATGGCGGGGAAATGGCGTTTTTTGTGGCTTTTTAAACGGAGGCGCCTTTCCTCGAATGGAAAAATTCAGTACATTAGCGCTGCCAAACAGTAAACCCATTCAAGGCTATGAGAACGAAGAACGATTTTTGTATCATCCTTGCAGGAGGCGTAGGCCGTCGCCTCTGGCCTTGCAGCCGCAAGGCCAAACCCAAACAATTTTTAGACTTGTTCGGAACGGGACGCACCTTGCTCCAAGCCACTTACGACCGTTTCGCCCGCTTTGTTCCCAAAGAAAACATATACGTATCGACTTATCGGGAATATGTAGACCTCGTGCACGAACAGCTGCCCGACGTGCGGCATGAAAACATCCTGGCCGAACCCGTGCAACTGTCGACGGCTCCGGCCGTGGCCTGGGCCACCTATCACGTGGCGCAGAGAAACATGGACGCCAACATGATTGTTTCGCCGGCCGACCAGTATATCGTCAACGAGGAACGCTTCGAGCAGCAGATGTCGCAGGGGCTCGACTTCGTGCGGCAGCACGATTTCTTCCTGGCCATGGGCGCCAAGGCCGGGGAGCCCAACACGAGCTACGGCTACATCCAAAAGGGAGAGGAAACGCCGCAGGAGAACGTGTACACCGTACAGTCGTTCACGGAAAAACCCGACTTGGACTTTGCCAAAATCTTCGTCGAGAGCGGAGAATTTCTGTGGAACACGGGCCTCTTCCTCTGGAACGTGCGCACAATGCTCAACCACCTGGACAACCTCATCCCCGTGATGAAACAACACATGAGAAACTCCGACGCCCCGCTCTCCAACGAAGAGGAACTGGCGTTTGTGGAGCGCTTCTACCCCTCGAACCTCCACCTGAGCATCGACCTGGTCATCCTGGAACGGAGCAAAAACGTTTTCGTACAGGCATGCGACTTTGGATGGGCCGACATTGGCTGCTGGCCCGAGGTGCACGAACTGAGCAAAAAGGACGTGGACGGAAACGGACTGGCTTCGTCGTCGAAAGTGATGTTCTCGGCCAGCCGCGACAACCTGGTGAGCCTGCCCAAGGGAACGGCTGCCGTCATTCACGGACTCGACGGCTACCTGGTGGCGCAGGAGGGCAACACGCTGCTTATCTGCCCCAACAACGACCCGGCCCTGGTGCGCCGTCTGGCCAACGAGGCGCAGATGCAGCTGGGCGAAGAATATATGTGACCCTTCCTCACCGGCCAAGACCGAGGGGGACTGATAAACGCGAGCCGGGCACCTCTACCGCTATGGGTAGGGGTGCCCGGCTCATGCTATGCTGACGCTGCGCGAAAGGCTATCGTGCGAGAGGCTCCACACGCAATCCGCTGCCCGTCGGCACGATGCGATACGTATGGCCGCGGCGGGCGTCGATGTTCGCCTTCATGCCGCGGTACAGGACGTGGCAGGGGGCGTCGGCCGTGGCGTGAACGACGGCTTCCGACAAACTGCCGTCGGTCCAACGCATGTCGACGCGGAAACCACCGCGGGCCAGCAGACCATTGATGCGGCCGTCGGCCCATGCACGTGGCAGAGCGGGCAGAAGATGCAGCAACCCGCCTTGACTTTGCAGGAGCATCTCGGCCATACCGGCCGTTCCGCCAAAGTTGCCGTCGATTTGAAAGGGCGGGTGGACATCCCACAGATTATCCGTCGTGCCACGGGCTATGAGCGTGCGCAGCAACGTGTAAGAGCGTTCGCCGTCGAGCAGGCGGGCCCACTGATTGAGCTTCCAACCCATGCTCCATCCCTGGGCAACGTCGCCCCGATGGTTCAGCGTGACGCGGGCCGCGGTGGCCAGCGCCGTGTCTCTGAGCGCAAGGATGCTGCTGCCGGGATGGAGCCCGAAAAGGTGGTTGACGTGGCGGTGATGGTCTTGCGGATCGTCGATGTCGCGGTTCCACTCCATGAGCTGCCCGAAGCGGCCGATGCGATAGGGGGCGATGCTGTCGAGCACGCCCTGCCACGAGCGCGTTTCTTCGTCGCTCTTGCCCAGAACGTCGGCCGCAGCCAAAGCGTCGGCCAGTATTTCGCGCGCCACGGCATGCTGAAAGGTGACGCCGTCGTCCACCGGGCCGTGCTCGGGCGAGGTGGAAGGCACGGCGGCATACCACCCGTCGGGACGTTTCCACAGGAAATCTACGGTGAAGCGGGCACTCTCGCGCAACAAGGGCCAGGCCGTGTGGCGCAGGAAACGAAGGTCGCGCGTAAAATCGTAATATTCCCACAAATGCGTTGCCAGCCATGGCCCGGCCATGGGGTTATAGTTCCACGTCATGTCACGGCCTTCGAGCGGCGCCGTAAAGCCAAAGGGATTGGCCGAGATGGAGGCCGTCCAGCCGCGCGCGCCAAAGTAGCTGCGGGCCGTGACGCGCCCGGGCTTTTCGAGCAGACGAATGAAGTCGGTGAGCGGCGCGGCGCACTCTGTCAGATTACACGAAAAGGCGGGCCAATAGTTCATTTGCAGGTTAATGTTGTTGTGGTAGTCCACGCGCCACGGCCCGTCCACATTGTTGGCCCAGATGCCTTGCAAATTGGCCGGGAGATTGCCGGGTCGTGACGAGGCGATGAGCAGATAGCGCCCATACTGGAAATAGAGGGTCTCCAAGGCGTGGTCGAGCGCTCCCTGGCGGTAGCGGGCCAGACGCTTGTCGGTGGGAAGCGGGGTGGCACTGTCGGGAAGCGAGAGCCTGACGCTGCGGAACAGCGGCCCATAGTCGGCCTCGTGGCGGCTCAGCAGGGCGTCGTATCCGCGGCGGGCGGCGCGGCGCATCCAGCGGGCCGTCGTTTTCTGCGGGTCCACTCCCACATAGGCCCGCGCATCGTCGGGGTCGGGCGCATAGTTGGGGCGATAATCTGTGTCGGCCGTGAGCAGGAAGGTCACCTCGTCTGCCCCCTCCACCGTCAGTACGCCGTTACGACAGGCCACACAGCCGCCACGCGCCAAGGCTTTGACACGCACACAGAACGCCATCCCATTGTTGTCGAGGCGGGCGTTGAACACGAAGCCGTCGCCCTCGTCGGCGAAGCCGCCCGTCGACACGGGGTTGGGCAGATACGTCAGCGACAGGTGCTGGGCTGCGGGCCGGTCGGCCGCGAAATGGAGCACGAGCACCTGGTCGGGGTAGGAGATGAAGGCCCGGCGCTCGTAGGTGGTTCCCTGCTGCGTAAAGCGCACCGTGGCCAGCGCGCTGTCGAGCGAGAGGGTGCGCCGATAGCCCTCTACGCCGTCCTCGCTCAGCCCCGTTGCAATGCGCAGCTCGCCCAGCGTCGTGAAGTTGCCGAAGCGAAAGGCTTTCTCGCCCGTACTTTCATAAGGCACCTCGCTATTAAAATGTTCCTGCGTGAGCTGTGCCGCCAGCTGGCGGTCG
>ENA-OOXJ01001456-OOXJ01001456.1-human-gut-metagenome-genome-assembly--contig:-NODE-1456-length-14894-cov-10.931195_pt1 | contig 14894 bp, 9 predicted proteins | sample MGYA00241587_ERZ501343 | MGnify/ENA primary metagenome ERZ501343 (study PRJEB25962, sample SAMEA2042918) | human gut metagenome | biome: human gut; feature: human-associated habitat; material: faeces... | reverse complement strand
GTGTGTACCTGCGGTTGACCACCTCCTTCATGGACGCGAAATCATTTGCACCGACTACTGTCTTTATGTTGAAATGCCGGTAATCCTTCTTCGAAGGTGCACCGTCCCTGAAAACGACACACGAGGCTACCGGATTTGTCCCCTGGATATTGGAATTGTCAAAACATTCGATGTGCACCGGCGGCACGTCCATACCGAGATCCTTCCTGAGGTTCTCTACGATACGGGCAGAATGTTCTTCGGGATTGACAAACTCTTCGTGCTTCAGCCTCTCGAATTTGATTGCGGCCGCATTCTTGCGCCCGAGTTCCAGCAGGGCCAGCCTGTCCCCTCTGTCCGGAACGGTGAACACCGTCCCGGGAAGAGCCTCCGGCATGTCCGGCATGAAAGGGACAACTATCTCCGAAGGCCTCTCCCCGGCCCCTTCGAAACTGTCCAGCTTCTCGTAGATCCCGGAGATGAACGAACCCAGCACCTCAGTCTCCCTCTCCTCTATGCGCATTTTTATTTCCATATTCATGGACTGGATGATGCCCCCGTCATGCACCCTGAGAAAACTTCCGAAAGCATCCAGACCCTCGAATATGATATAGAATACATCCACATTGATACCTCTCGCATTTACTATCAGCGAACTGGCATAGTGTTTCTCCAGCAGTTCCATCTTTTCCTTCCACTCCTGTGCCTCCTCGAACCGCAGATCCGCAGCACACTCCTTCATCCTCCGCTCGAAATCCCTGATAAGCGATCTGGAATTGCCTTTCAGAATCTGTATGATAGCTTCTGTCTGGGCGCCGTACTCTTCTTCGCTCATCTTGCCGGCACATGGCCCTGCGCACTTACCGAGATGGTAATCAAGACATACTTTGTATTTACCTCTTGCGATACCATCATCTGTAATCGACATACTGCATGTTCTCAGCTTATAAAGCGACCTTATCAGAGACAAAAGATTATGTGCATGCATGGCAGAACTGTAGGGGCCGAAATACTTTGAGCCGTCGCGTACAAAACGGCGTGTAACCGTTACCCTCGGGAACTTCTCATTGTGAAGACAGATCCAGGGATAGGTCTTGCCGTCCTTGAGCAGGATATTGTACCTGGGCTGGTACTGCTTGATCAGGTTGTTTTCGAGCAGGAATGCATCCGACTCCGAGCCTACTACCGTATGCTGTATGTCCGCTATCCTGGAGACCATGACCTGTGTCTTGCGGTTCAGGCCGTTGGAGCGGAAATACTGGGACACCCGGTTCTTCAGATCCTTTGCCTTGCCCACGTAGATAACAGTACCGGAAGCGTCCAAAAAGCGGTACACCCCGGGGCTGTGGGGCAGCATTTTCAAAATTATGGTTATATTTGCAGGATGTTTCGTCATTATGAAAACCATCAACTCGAATACAAAGTTAATCAATAAATCGGATATCCGGAAAGCTGCCGGACTCAAGGGGCCGTTCGGTTCTCTGGCTGCATCCTGCGCCATGTGGCTGATGGGCCTGAACCGCATCAACCGGCTGTATCCCCAATTCGGGGCCTACCACGGCAGGGAGTTCACCAAGGAAGCCATGAAGACCTTCCGGATCAGCACCGACATCCTGCATGAAGAGATAGAATACATCCCCAAGGAAGGGCCGTTCATAGTCGTGTCCAACCACCCTTTCGGAGGATGGGACGGCATCGTCCTCTACAACACAGTGGCAGGTATACGTCCGGAATTCAAGATGCTCACCAATTTCATTCTCTCCTATATACCGAACCTCAGGGACAGCTTCCTGGCAGTCAACCCATTTTCCGACAACAAGAAGCTACGCAGCAGTTTCCCGGGTCTGAAAGCTGCCGTAGAGGCTGTGGAAAAGGGAGGATGCATAGGGATATTCCCTGCAGGAGAGGTCTCTACCCGCTACAAAGGATGCCGGTATACCGCTGACAAGGAATGGACCCACACAGTCATGAAACTGGTCAGCACATGCAAGGTTCCTGTCGTGCCCGTATATTTCGACGGGACGAACTCCAGATGGTTCCATTTCTTAGGGAAAATCCACCCCATGCTCAGGACTCTCAGCCTGCCCAACGAGCTTCTCCGACGCAGCGGAAAGACTGTCGTAATGAGAATCGGACGGCCGGTGCCGGCACAGGAAATATCCCGCTACACCGATCCCAAGGAACTCGGAAGGATGCTCCGCAACAGAGTCTATGCAATGGAGGCCAATGTACCCGCGAATCCGGTCCGGCACCACAATCCAGTCACCCAGGAGCCGCTGCTGCCGCCTGTTCCGGCCGATGACCTGCAAAAAGAAATGGACGCACTCACCCCTCTGTTCGAAGTCTACAAATATCAGTGCTTCCTTGCTGATACCGTGCAGATTCCGGCCATGATGAGGGAAATAGGACGCCGCAGGGAAGAGTCCTTCCGTCAGGTAGGCGAAGGCACGGGCGCCCGGATCGACACCGACTCATTTGACAGGTACTACAAGCATCTGATTCTATGGGACAAGGATGCCAGACAACTCGCCGGGGCATACCGGCTTGGCATAGGCAAGGACATTTACGGAGAATACGGCGTCAAGGGATTCTATACCCACACCCTTTTCCGCTATTCTGAGGAATTTTCCTCAAAGTTGCCGGAATGCATAGAACTGGGACGCTCATTCCTTTCAGTCGAATACAAAAAGGAAGCACTGCCTTTGATGCTGCTCATCAAAGGGCTGCTGTACACTGTCCTTAAATACAATGACTGCAAGTATCTGTTCGGACCAGCGAGCATAACAAGCTGGCTTCCTCCATTCTATAGAAGCATAATTATATATGGGCTTTCAAAATTCGCTCCCGGTATCGGAAACGGAGCTGTCACTCCGCGCACTCCCTTCAAGCCGGATTTTCTGAGGGTGGATCCGGAATTGCTGCTGAAAAACAGAATGGACAGCATTGACTCTTTTGACAAATACATCCAGCGCCTGAGCGACGGACAGTACCGCATACCCACCCTCATCAAAAAATACATCAAACTGCATTCCGACATTTTAGCATTCAACGTCGACAGGGAATTCAACTACTGCGTGGACGGAATGATTTTCCTGGACATTTCGGCAGTACCCCGCAGCGAAATCGAGATGCTCACGAAGGGCAGCGAGGACCAGGCGGACCTCATAGACAAGTTCTACGGTACCGGGTCATAGCCGCTGCCTCCCCACGGATGGCATCTGAGAATACGGCGTACGGACAGGTACAGGCCCTTGAAGGGACCGTGCTTTCTGAAAGCCTCCAGGGCATATGCCGAGCATGTAGGGGTAAAACGGCAGGAAGCCGGCTTGTATGGCGAGATACAAAGCTGGTAGAACCGTATGAGAAAGACAAACGGGAAAATAAGTATCTTCCGTACTGTCTTACGGAATTTTTCCCAGCGCTGAGCCGAGTCCGTCCGAGATTGCACCATAATCCAATACTACATTAGCGACATACACCAGCATTATATGCTTTCCGGGAACACTGGGATAGTCTTCCCTCATATGGCGGAAAGCCTCGCGGATACGGCGGCGGATAAGATTGCGCCTGACCGCACGTTTGAACAGTTTTTTGGGCACCGATATGATAATTCTTTCCTGCTCCCCCTCCGCACACTCCAGGACATACAGCCTGAAAGGATAAGAATACAGCCTGGTTCCGCAAGAATGTATCTTTTCCGCCGTTTTCATGTCAGTTGGATGAGAGATGGGACAGAGTAAAGGTCTCGCCGGAGGACTGGACAGCCATTGTCGCCGCTTCAGATGAGACACTGTCTATCCTGAAACACTTGACATTCCATTTCGACGGCGTACCGAACACGTCATTGTTGTAAAGTGTCAGTGTCAGAAAATCCTCGTATATCCGGTAGTAGTCAGTGCTGTCGCCCATCGCCGTCCATGCATTCTCCCCCGCACGCACCGACATTGTCAACACTCCATCCGACTGGAAATGAAGCCGATAATCCTGAAACGGCTCCCCGTTACGGCTGCTGAACTGCCATACGCCAAGCAATGTCGAATCGGCGGACGCATAATCCGAGGATATCTTGCGCATGGTCATCTGCGAGAACTCCGGTTCGGCCGCCGCTCCGCCAAGCGTCCAGCTCTCCAACCCGAGGGTCATTGACGAATCGGCCGACTCGACGAAATAATACTCCTGTGCGGTCTCCATCTCCGGATAGAAACCGAACAGACCCGAATATGTCCCCGAGATTGAAAGGTCACAACAGTAGATACTGTAAGTGAGAGTATTCTCCCCCCACTGGTAATTGCCGTCCCCACGTGTCAGGACACCGGCATAACTTACTGTACTGGAGGCCGTGAAGGTCATTACTGTGTAGTTGCGCTCATCGAGAGGCTGTCCGTCATAGGTATCGACGATCCAGGTTGCCTTGATATTTTCCCTGTTGTATGCCGGACTCTCCGAACTGCACGATGACAGAAACCCGGCGGCACCGCAGAGCATGAAGGCGAGCAGAGCTATGACCCCGGCCCTCTCCATTTATTTCATCTTTTCGAGATACAGCAGAAGAGCTTTCGAGACTGAGGGAGCCTCCGGGGTAGGTGCTTCTACCTCAACGGAGTACCCGTTGTCTTTCAATGCCTTTGCGGTCGACGGGCCGTAAGTCACGAAGAGCAGGTCATTCTGCTTGAAATCCGGATAGCTGTTTATCAGAGATTTCACATCGGAAGGGCTGTAAAATACAGCCATCTGGTACTTCGTCAGATCCAGTTCCTTGAGATCACTGTAGACGGTCTTGCTGAAAACAGCATTGCCGAATTTCAGGCCTGCCTTGGTAAAGGCCTTGATAACCTCCGGCTTGGTGGTATCGGTCGATGCTATGAGGAAATTCTCGCCCTTGTGCTTGGTGCCGATAGTCTCGATGACCGAATCCACAGTGCCCTTTCCGAAGAATATCTTGCGCTTGCGGTACACTATGTGCTTCTGAAGATAGAGAGCGATGTTCTCTGTCGTGCAGAAATACTTCATGGTCTCAGGCACAGTCACCCTCATTGATTCGCATACGGCAAAGAATGCGTCGATGGAGGATTTGGCCGAGAAGAAAATGGCGGTATAATCGAGAATCGCCACTTTCTGGGCACGGAACTCCTTGGCTGTCAAAGGCTCGATATGGAAAAAGGGGAAATAGTCGATATGGACTCCATATTTGGAAGTGATCTCCGAAAAAGGAGACTGGGTGTTCCCGGGAGCCGGCTGGGAGACTAAGATATCGCTTATCTTCATTTGTTTCTAATAAATTAATATTTCAAAATCGTCACTACAGCAATAGCTATAGGCAGCATTTCAAGCGTGCAAAGATACAAAATAGAAAGTAAAAGCGGCTCCTTAAAAGCAAAAAATATTCTTATCAGCTCTACAAAGTACAGCAGCACAAGAACTGCTGATACGGCAGGAGCTGCCTTGCACATAAGAAAAGGATAGATGTCAGGCAGGAACATCCCCACGGCCAGCAGTATGCAGAAAATGGCGGTTGAAAGGGTAAAGAAAAGGAATGTCATCCTGGAAAGCACTGTCACCGGTTCAGAATTGCCGGACACATACGAGATGCCTCTGAATATGATATAGCGAAACACCAGATAACCTGCAATACAGCCGAGTATCAGAAGGTAGGGAGCGTCTGCCGCGGAAGTTCCGTAGACTAAGTAAGCTGCCACCGGCGTGAGGATAAGCAGCGACAGGGGAAGCCCGTAGCGTACCGATGCCGAAGTGTCGAAATACGTCCGTTTTACAGGAGAAAGCAGGAATGTCCCGGCCCAGGAAAAGAACAGCCCTGTCTGGCTGCGGAACAGGAAACAGAAAAAGATCAGGAAAAGCAGACCCCACACGAAATACTGGGCCCCTAACATATCCGACCCATGACCGGCATACATTGCATACTCGTGCAGCAGCGAGCCTTCCCAGAGTTCACCCACAGTCATATCAGTTGCCGCGCTTAGCCACATATCCTGATGCTGTCAGAAACGCCGTCACCTTGTCCCTGCAATCACCCTGAATGAGTATCTCTCCATCCTTGACACTGCCGCCGGTACCGCAACGGCTTTTAAGTCTGCGGCCCAGATCGGAAAGGTCCTCCTCCCTGCCGACAAACCCCTTCACGATTGTGACCTGCTTCCCTCCGCGGTTGCGGCGGTCGAGATACACTGTCAGCTTTTGTCTGGAGGGCGGCAGAGTCTCCACTGTCCTGTCATCTTCAGGCTGAAGACTAAAATCGGGATTTGTCGAGTAAACTAAAGGCATATAGGTAATTTTTTCGCAAATTTAGTATATTTGCGGTTTGTACATACGAATTTGATATCAAATGGAGCAGAAAAAGTTTACTTTACTCAACCGCATCTTCTCGGTCATCGTACTTCTGACCGCATCCGTCACATACCTTCTGACCATAGAACCGACAGTCAGTTTCTGGGACTGCGGCGAGTTCATTGCCTCCTCATATAAACTGGAGGTGGGACATGCTCCCGGCAACCCTGTTTTCCAGATGATTGCCAGATTCTTCACCATGTTCGCCTCCCCCGAGCACGCAGCCATGGCAGTAAATATCATGAGTGCCCTCTGCTCCGCCTTCACGATATTCTTCCTGTATCTGACCATTGTCCACTTAGGCCGCCGCATATTGGAAAAGAACGGCAATGCCGGAGTCATGTCCGCCGGAGAGGCGATATCCCTCATAGGCGCAGGTGTTGTCGGCGCCCTCGCATACTGCTGGTCCGACACATTCTGGTTCTCGGCAGTGGAAGCTGAAGTGTACGCGATGTCCTCTCTCTTCACAGCCGCAGTATTCTGGATGATACTCAAATGGGAGGAGCAGGCCGACACCGAATATGCAGACCGCTGGATCGTTGCCATAGCCTTCCTGATGGGACTCTCGATAGGAGTCCACCTGCTCAACCTGCTGGTCATTCCCGCCATCGCATTTGTCTACTACTACAAGAAAGCTTCCAAAGTAACCACATGGGGCGGCATAGGGGTATTCGTCCTCTCGGCAGTTATCCTCGCCGTAATACTCTGGGGCATCATACCATATCTGCCGAAGATCGCAGCCGTATTCGATCTGCTCTTCGTCAATGTATTCCACCTGCCTTTCAACTCCGGAGCCGCCTTCTTTGTCATACTCCTGCTCGCGCTCTGCTTCTGGGCCATCTACTACACCCGAAAAAAAGACAGACATATCTGGAATACCGTAACCATGTGCTTTACAATGATTGTCATCGGCTATTCGGCCTTCGCCATGGTTGTGATCCGTTCTGCCAACAACACCCCTACCAACGAAGGACAGCCTGACAACCCCTACGCCCTGGTCAAATATCTCGGACGTGAGCAGTACGGCAGCGCCCCTCTGCTCTACGGCCAGACATTCGCATCGGTCTACACCGACTACAAGGAATCCACCTACCATACGAAACTCGGGGACAGCTACTACAAGGCACCCAGCCCCATAGACGTAATCTATCCCTCCGAAAGCAAGATGTTCTTCCCGAGAATGCACAGTAAGGATCCCTCGCACATCCGTTTCTACAAGAGCTACACACAAGGCCGCGGCAAGACAATTCCCGGGACAGAAGAGAAGATGCCGACATTCAAAGACAACATGAAGTTTTTCTTCGACTACCAGTTCAACTGGATGTATATGCGCTACTTCATGTGGAACTTCGCCGGCCGCCAGAACGACATACACGGCCAGGTCCCCGGCGATCCGCTCAGGGGCAACTGGGAATGCGGTATAGGTTTCATTGACAAGGCCCGCCTCGGAGACCAGAGCGAAGGCCCTGACTACATAGTGAACAACAAAGGCAAGAACCACTATTACATGCTGCCTCTGATCCTCGGCATTATCGGACTGCTGTACCAGCTGTGCAAGGATAAACGCAACTGGTGGATCACCTTCCTGCTGTTCTTCCTGACCGGCATAGCAATCATCCTGTACCTCAACCAGACACCTTATCAGGTACGAGAGAGGGACTATGCCTACGCGGGCTCCTTCTACATGTTCTCGATATGGATAGGACTCGCCGTAATGGCCGTCTTCGACTGGCTGCGCAAGCCTGCTTCGAAAATGCACATATCTGAAAAAGCCACAGCCACGGTAATAAGCGTCCTGCTGCTCGGCGTGCCCGTCCTGATGGCCTCCGAAAACTGGGACGACCACAACCGCAGCAACCGTTACACCGTCCGCGATATGGCCTACAACTATTTCATGTCAACAGATCCTCAGGCCATACTCGTAACACACGGAGACAACGACACCTTCCCCCTGTGGTACATTCAGGAAGTCGAGGGCGTGCGCCTTGACGCCAGAGTGATGAACACATCGCTCCTGGGCATAGACTGGTACATCGACCAGATGCAGTGGAAACAGTACGATGCCGAACCCATACACTTCACCACCCCCCGCATAAACTACCTCTACGGCACCAATGACTATGTGCACATCATAGACCGGTTCAACCGGCCCATACCGCTCAAGGACGCAATAGCCCTTTTCAATGATCCCCGCGTAAAGGTCAATATCTACGGACGCGAGGAATGCTATCTGGCCTCACGCCAGCTGGCCCTGCCCGTCAATAAGGAGAACGCCCTGAAATACGGTATCGTATCCCCTCAGGACGCGGACAAGATGCTCGACACCCTATATCTCAACCTGCCGGCAGGCAAGAACTTCCTTGAGAAGACAGAGCTGATGATTCTCGACATGCTCTCGACATACGAATGGGACCGCCCGATATATTTCTTTACACAGGGAGGTGCACTGGAGATCGGTATCCGCGAGTACCTGCAGTTCGACGGATACACATACAAGTTCGTCCCCATCAAGAGCCGTACTACTCTGACGGAAATCAATCAGATAGACGCTGACAGGATGTATGACCGTATCATGAATGTCTACAGTTACGACAGTTTCTCCAAAGACTTTTTCGTGGACTACCAGAACCTCTCCACATTCAACGGGGTATCATCCCAGCGTTTCGTATTCGTACAGACTGCCATAGCGCTGTTCAACAAAGGTGAAAAGGAGAAGGCCGTACAGGTGCTTGACCGCATGGAGGAAACCTTCCCCGACCGGAACTTCCCCTATAACAGTTCCGCAGCAGTGCAGTATGTCAACGAATTGATGGTAATACACGCAATAGACCTGTACATCAAGTGCGGAGAGAAAGAAAAAGGTCTGGCGATGGCCGACCGCTTCATGGAGGAGACCATGCAGGGTATCAGGCTTTTCGCCCAGCCGTATCATGGTGCGGTACTCTCCCAGTCCGACCTTGAAAACAACTTCCAGCTCTATCAGTACGGAATAGAGGCCGTACGTACAGGAGACCCCGAAAAAGCCGAAGAGTACAGCAAGGCACTCGACGACTTTCTCAAATCAGCCATATAATCTGATTATTCTATAAGCATGTTGCAGCCGCGGCGTTCAGCGCCGTCAAGCCGGCCTTCGACCGTGAAGGTCCCGTCAGGCCATGCCCGGCCGGTATCCTCCGTCTCTATGAACGAGCAGGAGAAGACATTGGCGAGATCCATAATATGGACAATACCCCTCTCGCCGGGGGATGATTCCCTGAAAGGATCATTGATGTCACGTATGATGGCCTTCATCCATGCCGGAGTCCGGAAAACCCCGTCCCCCTTGGAATAGGCCTGGGAAAGCAACTCGCACATACCGTATTCGGAATGCACGGAACTGATGCCGAAGCCTGTTGAAATGCGGTGGTGAAGTTCCTCCCGCGACAGTTCCTCCCGACGGCCCTTCATGCCTCCTGTCTCCATAACAGTAAGCCAGCGGTCATTCCCGGAGCCCTGCAGGCTGTAGCTGTCAAGAAAGTCCAGCAGACCGAAAGCCACTCCAAGGAGCAGTGTCTTCTGCCCCCTTTCCTTCAGAGCGGCAAGAGTACTGTACAGGCGGTCATAATCGTAGAGGTAATACCCGCTCTCCGGATGCCCGCTCTCCTTGATCAGACGTTCGGCCATATAGACCAGAGAAGACCCCTCACGTTCCAGATAAGATGGCAGAAGGGCCAGTATGACATAACTCTCAGGGGAACCGTAAAAGTGCCTGAAACCGCCCAAAAAACTCCTTTCGTAAAGTCCCGTATCCAGCACGCAGTGGCGTGACGGAGTCTGCCCCGTCGTGGAACTGCTTAAAAAAATCTTCTGCGGAACCGCAGAAGGCTCCGCAGAAGATATGATGTCGTACTGTTTGAAAAAGCGTATGGGCAGAAACGGAATTTCAGCCATGCTGCGGATACTCCCGGGAGAAACCTCCATCAAGTCGCAGTAACGCCTGTACTGCACACAAAAGCGGTACTGGTAATGGAAAATTTCCAAAGCGCATTCCTCAAAGGCGCCTGGAGAATCTATGCCGAATATCCTTCCCGTATCCATACACTTATTTGAAATTACTATCTGTCTGCCCTTTCAAGCTCGATGGTGAAATGCCTCATGATGGGCAGCTCCTTGACGATCTTGTAACCGCGGGTGATGGACTCGCGACGGTCATAGACGTTCTTGGCTGCGGCTGCGATATAGTCCATGTGGTTGTTGGTGTACACCCTGCGGGGAATGGCCAGACGGAGCAGTTCCAGGGCAGGATAGCGGTTCTCGCGGGTGACGGGATCACGGTCGGCCAGCAGGGAACCTATCTCCACGCCGCGGATACCGGCCTCGAGATAAAGCTCGATACCGAGGGTCTGGGCGATGAACTCCTCTTTGGGCAGATGGGTCAGGATCTTTTTGGCATCGAGGAAGATGGCGTGACCACCGGCAGGTCTCTGGTAGGGTACACCGTATTCGTCGAGCTTCTTGCCGAGATAAGCCACCTGGTTGATGCGGGTCTCAAGATACTCGAACTCGGTACCTTCCATCAGACCCTGGGCCAGGGCGTTCATGTCGCGGCCGGCCATACCTCCGTAGGTCAGGAAGCCTTCGTTCATGATAGTGAACATCTGTGCCTTGCGCATGTCCTCCTCGCTGCGGAAAGCCACGAAACCGCCGATGTTGACGATAGCGTCCTTCTTGGCGGACATGGTCATGTAGTCGGCACCTTCGTACATCTCGCGTACAATCTCGCGTATTGTCTTGTTCTCATAGCCCTTCTCACGGGTCTTGATGAAGTAGGCGTTCTCCGCAAAGCGGGCAGAGTCCATGAGCAGTTTCACTCCGTACTTCTTGCAAAGTGCCGATACGCCCTTTATATTCTCCATGGATACGGGCTGTCCGCCGGCAGTATTGTTGGTGACGGTCAGCACTACGCAGGGTATCTTCTCGCGGGGGGTCGTCTTGAGGACTTCCTCAAGTTTCTCCAGGTCCATATTGCCCTTGAAAGGTATTTCCAGCTCGGTGTCGGAAGCCTCCTTGATGGTGCAGTCGAGAGCCACGGCCTTGCGGAACTCTATGTGTCCCTTGGTGGTATCGAAATGGGAGTTGCCCGGAAGAATGTCTCCCTCCTTTATAATGCTCGAGAAAAGCACGTTCTCGGCGGCACGGCCCTGATGGGAAGGCAGCACGTAGGGAAGACCTGTAAGCATCTCAATGGTATCTTTCAGCCTGTAGAACGAGCGTGCGCCGGCATAGCTCTCGTCACCCTCCATGATGGCAGCCCACTGCTTGTCACTCATGGCTCCTGTTCCGGAGTCGGTCAGCAGGTCGATGAATACATAATCGCTTTTCAGAAGAAAGAGGTTGTACTTTGCTTCTTTAATCCATTTCTCGCGCTGCTCGCGAGTACTTTTCCGGATGGTCTCCACCATCTTGATTCTGTAAGATTCTGCAAAAGGAAGTTCCATAATACTATCAGATTTTAAAAATAATCCTCAAATTTAAGCATAAATGTAATACAACAGCCCAAAATCAATTCATTTTTTCGTGCCGGAAGCCTTGGAAGCCTTTAAACAAAATTCCCGGGGCAAGTCTGGAACCTGTCCCGGGAATCTTTAAACTGCGGTATTACGGCTATTTACCGCTGCCGGCTGTCTTGAGCTTTTTGGCCTCCTTGCGAACCTTACGCTGGTACAGGTCGTACATGATAGGAGTACCTACGAATACGGATGAGTATGTACCTACGAAGATACCTACGAGCAGAGCCACTGCGAAACCTCTGATTACCTCACCTCCGAAGATGGCGATGGCAAGCATCACTATGAAGGTGGTACCGGAAGTGTTGACGGTACGGGCCAGAGTGCTGTTGATGGCGTCGTTGATATTCTGGTACAGCTCACGCTTGGGATACAGGCGGCGGTACTCACGGATCCTGTCGAAGATAATCACGCTGTCGTTGATAGAGTAACCGATGATGGTCAGCACGGCGGCAATGAATGTCTGGTCAACGTCAAGAGTAAACGGCAGGATACCTGAGAACAGGGAGAAGAAGCCGACAGTGACGATGGCGTCATGGGCTGTGGAGACAACTCCTCCGAGACCCCATGTCCAGCCTTTGAAACGTACGGCGATATAGGCGAAGATAGCGAACAGGGCTATGGCCACTGCTATCAGGGAGTCACGTTTCATATCGTTGGCGATGGTAGGGCCTACCTTGTCGGACTGGATGATACCGTTGGGGTTCTCGAGAGTGGAGATGAACTCATCGTAGGTGATGGGATTCACGAAAAAGCCCTTCAGTGCCTCGTAAAGTTTGGTGTCCACTATCTTGTCAGTCTCGGTACTCTGGTCCTCGATCATGTAGGTGGTGGTAATCTTCATCTGGCTGGCGCCTCCGAACTGCTTTACCTCAACGCCTTCCTCGAACTCATCCAGAACTGCCTCCCTGATATCCTCGGCGGCCACATCCTGGTCGAAGCGGACTACGTATGTACGGCCACCGGTAAAGTCAACTCCGTAGGAGAAGCCCTTGAAGATGATGGATGCGAAGCAGATTACCATGAGGACAGTCGAGAAGATGTAGGCGTACTTACGTATCCTGACAAAGTCTATATGGGTATTCTGCAGGAAGTTCTTGGTGAAATGGGTGTAGAACGATATGTTCTTGCCACGGCTCAGACGGGCCTCGAAGATCAGCCTGGAGATGAAGATGGATGTCAGCATCGAGGTGATCAGACCGATAACCAGTGTGGTGGCGAAGCCCTGTACAGGACCGGAACCGAAGAAGAAGAGTACCAGACCGGTAATGATGGTGGTGAGGTTACCGTCGATGATGGCAGAGTAGGCATGCTTGTAACCGTCGGAGATGGCCAGACGGAGAGCCTTGCCGGCGCGGATTTCCTCCTTGACGCGCTCGTAGATGATGACGTTGGCGTCCACCGCCATACCGAGGGTCAGCACCAGACCGGCGATACCGGGAAGGGTGAGGACGGCTCCGAAGGATGCGAGTGCACCGAAGAGGAAGAGGACGTTGCACAGCAGGGCTGCATCAGCTGCCACACCTGCTCCCTTGTAGAAGAAGAGCATATAGAGCAGCACCAGGATAAAGGCGATCACGAAGGAAATCATACCTGCCTGGATGGATGCGCTACCGAGGGAAGGACCTACAACCTGTTCCTGTACGATGATTGCGGGAGCGGGAAGCTTACCGGAGTTGAGCACGTTGGCAAGGTCAGTCGCTTCCTCAATTGTGAAGTTACCCTCGATCACGGAGCGGCCTCCGGTAATCTCGGCGTTCACACGGGGGAAGGAGTAGACCATTCCGTCGAGAACGATGGCGATGCATTTGCCGATGTTGTCGGCTGTCAGACGGGCCCATGTCTGGGCACCCTCTGCATTCATGGCCATGTCAACCTGGGGCTGGCCACCCATATTGTTATAGGAGAGACGGGCATCCGACACCACTCCTCCGTCGAGGGGAGCCTTGCCGTCACGTGTATTTACCTTGATGGCTATCAGTTCGAAATAATTGCCTCCGGCATACTGCGAAGAAGCCTTCACTGTCCACATCGGAACGAGGTCCGCAGGGAGGGCGGCCTTTACCTGAGGCAGACGGAGCCATGAGTTGATCTTGGCCGTATCCCTGTAATGGGCGACACCGATCACTGGACCGGGCATCAGCTGGCCGTTGTACATGGAAGGATTGAGGGCATAGAAGAAAGGATTGTTCTTGGCATAGTTGAGCTCATCTGCAGAGAGAGAGTCCTCCTGCTGCGCCAGCTCTGCCACGAGATCATCGGAAGCGGTCCCCTCTGTCGCGGGAACGGCCTCTGCCACTGCAGGTGCCTGAACTGCCTCACCATCTTTCTGAGCCTCGTATTCCTTTACGATATTGTTGACTTCCTGGAGATAACGGAACACCTCAGGATTCTCGTAAGTGGTCCAGAACTCGAGGGATGCGGTTCCCTGAAGGAGGTTGCGCACACGCTCGGGCTCCTTGACACCGGGGAGCTCGACGAGGATACGGCTGGAGTTGCCGAGCCTCTGGATATTGGGAGAAGTCACACCGAAGCGGTCGATACGGTTGCGCAGCACGTTGAAAGAGTTGGCCACGGCACTTTCGGCCTGCTCGCGGATCACTGCGATCACCTCGTCATTGGTGCTCTGGGCATTGATCCTGTCCCTGAGGTCGATGGTTCCGAATATCTGCGACAGTCTCTGATCGGGAGCAACTTCGTTCCAGGCCTCGTAGAAGAGAGTGATGAAGTCGGTGTTGCCGCCTAAGGCTGTCTCTCTCTCTTTGGCGAGAGCAAGGGCCTCGTTGAACTGGGGAGACTCATTGTAGTTGGACAACGCCCTCACCAGGTCGCTCAACTGCACCTCCAGCATGACGTTCATACCGCCCTTGAGGTCCAGACCGAGATTGATCTCCTTTTCCTGCACTTCCTTGAAAGTGTAGCCCAGGTAGATCTTCTCAGCGCTCATCGAGTCGAGATAGAACCTGTTTTTCTCTTTTCTAATAGAATCCAGATAATAAGCCTTATCCAGATCAGACACCTCCGCGA